>Ga0193707_1000592_pt1 | contig 12631 bp, 14 predicted proteins | sample U3c2metaG_FD_143043 | JGI IMG/M metagenome (GOLD analysis project Ga0193707, IMG submission 143043) | Soil microbial communities from a riparian zone of the East river system, Colorado, United States - U3c2 | ecosystem: Environmental > Terrestrial > Soil > Riparian zone | place: USA: East River... | reverse complement strand
AACCGGTCGATCGCCTCCACCCGATCCAGCCACCCCGAATCGTTGAGCGCCGACGTGTCCTGGAACGCGACCGCCTCGAACAACCCAGCACCACGATCCGGATCATCCGGCACGTCACACCGCCCCAGCAGTCCGAACCGAGCGGCGAGCCTCGCATCAGCCCGCACCCGATCCCTGAGCCGGCCAAGACTGGCCCGACTCTCCTCCGGCGACATCACCCGGGGCACCACAGACAACCTCGCACGGCCGGCAGACACCGCCGACTGGCCTGACGCCTCGCCAGCTGGTTGATCGACCGGGCACTCACTCATGCAACCGATCATATGTTCGAGTAAAGATCGACGCAAATCCTTGGCGAGCAGCGCCGGACCCTCGCCATGAACCAATCGTCCGCGGCCTCCCGACCGCGGACGAGTCATCCGGCAGTTCGTCAAGCGAGCACGCGCTCCAGCGCGACCCGACCTGCAGGACCCCAAGTCGTTTTGCCGCCCGGGATGCTCTTTTCGCCGTTGATGCCCATCGCGATCAGGAAGTGCGCACGGGCAGCGGCCCAGCCCCGGGCTCGCCGGATCGTTGCCCCGTCCATCGGGTAGGCATCGAAGAGGCGGTCCGCCGCACCGTCCGGCAGCAGCACCCAGGCCGCAGCCAGGTCGCCGGCCGGATCACCGGCGCAGAGCTCACCGAAGTCGATCACCCCCGCAAGCGTTCCGTTCGCGACCACGACGTTCGCGGGATGCAGGTCACCGTGCAGCCACACCGGCGGCCGGTCCCACTCCGGGGCGTCCACCGCGTCCGCCCAGACCTTGCGTACGTCGTCGCCCACGGCAATATCACTGAGGACCTCGTCGAACCCCAGGGTGAGCGTCCGGAGCGGAATGCCGCGGCTCGGATTGAGCGGCGCGTCGCCAGGTGCCTCCACATGCAGTGCCTCAAGGAACGACGCCAGGGTGCCGGTCGCCTCGCCGGCGCTGATCGCCGTACGGTCGGCTGGTTCGCCGGGAACCCACGCGGTGACGAGCCACGTCCGTGGGAACCGCTCGGACGGTACGCCGAGCCGCACCAGCGTCGGCACCGGCAGGGGCAACTGCGCCGCCAACGTAGGCAACCACCGGTACTCCTTCAGCAGCAGCTCCGGACGCGCTCGGTCCGCGGCAACCGCACCGCCAGCTCATCCCCGAGCGCCACATCTGGTTGTCCCACCCGCCGATCACCTCCCGAAGGTCCAACTCCGCCAGCTCCGGATGCTGCTCGCGCAACAACCCTCGGACCAACTCTTCGGTGATCTCCATGGACCGTCAGACGCGTCACAGCCGCAGGAGGTTGGGAATAGGTCCAGGAAGGCCGGAGTTTCCGATGAGCATGCGCATTGATGTGTGGTCGGACGTCGTCTGCCCGTGGTGCTACATCGGCAAGCGGCGGCTCGAGGAGGCTCTGGCTGGTAGCGGTGACACCGCCACGATCGTCTGGCACAGCTTCCAGCTGGATCCGTCATCGACCAACGACGACCCCAGGGACCTCGCGACGCGGCTCGGTGAGAAGTACGGCCGCGGTCCCGAGTGGGGGTTGCAGGCGAACGCGCACGTGACCGAGATCGCCGCCGAAGTCGGCCTCGAGTACCACCTCGACCAGGCCAAGGCCGCCAACACCCTCGACGCGCACCGTCTGCTGCACCTGGCCCGCGAGCTCGTCGAAGCCGGGCAGGTCCCCGCCGACACCCACGACCGCCTCAAGGAGCGTCTGCTGAAGGCGTACTTCACCGATGGCCTCCCCGTCGGCGACCACGCCACGCTGACCGAGCTGGCCACGGAGGTCGGCCTCCCGTCCGACCGGGTGCGTGAGGTCCTCGCAAGTACGACGTACGCCGAAGAGGTGGTCGCGGATCAGGCGGAGGCCCTGGCGTACGGCGCGAACGGGGTGCCGTTCTTCGTCATCGACGAGAAGTACCGCGTGAGCGGAGCACAGCCGGTCGAGGTGTTCCAAGAGGCGCTGCGCCGGGCGAACGCTGACCGCAAGCCGGTCACGCTGATCACCGGCCCCGGCGCGACCGACGACCCCACCTGCGGCCCGGATAGCTGTCCGATCTGACCCTGAACGGTTAAGCGGTGGGTACCGGAGGTCTCATAAGACGTGGTGTATGAAGGAGGCATGACTGTCGTGCGTGCACTGGCCAGGCCGCTGCTGTCCGCCATTTTCGTTGTGCAGGGCGTGAACTCGATCCGCAACCCCGAACCACTCGTGCCGAAGGCGCAGCCGGTGACGGACCGCCTCGTGCCGATGGTGAAGAAGGTGGCGCCGGCGCAGGTCGGCGACCGCATCCCCGACACGACCGTCAACCTGGTCCGGCTGAACGGCGCGGTCCACCTGGTCGGTGGGCTCGCGCTGGCGACCGGCAAGGGTCGCAGGCTCGGCGCGGGCCTCCTCGCGGCGTCGCTGGTGCCGACCACCATCGCGGGTCACCCGTTCTGGCTGGAGAAGGACAAGACGGTCCGCAACGCGCAGCGGATCCAGTTCCTGAAGAACCTGGGCCTTCTCGGCGGTCTGCTGCTCGCGGCGGTCGACACCGAGGGCAAGCCGGGCGTCGCCTGGCGCGCCACTCACGGCGCCAAGGCGGCCACGCGCGAGACGAAGCGCGGCGCGAAGGCGGCGAAGCGCGAGGCGAAGCAACTGGCCCACGAGGCCCGGCAGGCCGCGAAACTCGCCAAAGCGGAGCTACACCTCGGCTGACCTGTCACGCTTCCCGGAAGGCTGGAAGGCCCAGTAGCCGCGATGCCCTAGGCTCAGAGCTGGAAAGACGACGAGCCGAGGGAGTGGGATGAGCACGGAGCAGGGCTGGGCGGCACCGCGGGCGGAAGGACCGGTCACCGGCCGGATCACGGTGCCCGGATCGAAGTCGATCAGCAACCGCGCGCTCGTCCTCGCCGCGATCGCCGACGGCCCGTCCCACCTGACCGGCCTCCTCGCCGCCCGCGACACCGCTCTGATGCGGTCCGCCCTAGTGTCCCTAGGCGTCGGCATCAGCGACAGCGGTACGACGGTCACCGTCACTCCGGGCTCGTTGAAAGGCCCGGCGCACGTCGACTGCGGTCTGGCCGGCACCGTGATGCGCTTCGTCCCACCGGTCGCCGCGCTGGCCGACGGCGTGATCCAGTTCGACGGCGACATGTACGCGCGGGAGCGCCCGATGGACGTCATCCTCGGCGCGCTGCGCACACTTGGCGTCCAGATCCACGACCAGGGCACCGGCCGGATGCCGTACGCCGTCTCCGGCACGGGCTCGGTCCGCGGCGGCAAGGTGACGCTGGACGCGTCCGGTTCGAGCCAGTTCGTGTCCGCGCTGCTGCTCGCCGGGGCCCGGTACGACGAGGGTGTCGACATCCGGCACGACGGGAAGCCGGTGCCGTCCCAGCCGCACCTGGACATGTCGGTGGCGATGCTGCGCGAGCGCGGCGTCCAGGTCGACGACAGCGAGCCGAACCGGTGGGTCGTTGCCCCCGGCCCCATTCGCGCGATGGACACCGCGATCGAGCCGGACCTGTCCAACGCCGCGCCGTTCCTGGCCGCGGCCGTCATCACCGGTGGCGAGGTCACTGTGACCGGCTGGCCGGAGCAGACCACGCAGCCCGGCGACCAGGTGCCCGACATCCTCACCCGCTTCGGTGCGGACGTCTCCCGCACGGACGACGGCCTGACGGTCCGCGGCACCGGACGCGTGCAGGGTGTCGACCTCGACCTGAGTCAGGTCGGCGAGCTGAGCCCGGTCATCGCGGCGGTCGCTGCCTTTGCGGACGGACCGTCGTACCTGCGCGGGATCGCACATCTGCGCAACCACGAGACGGACCGGCTGGCGGCGCTCGAGCACGAGTTCAACGCGCTCGGCGGGGACGTAACACAGACGGACGACGGGTTGGAGATCCGGCCGAAGTCCTTGCACGGTGGGCTTTTCGGCACCTACCACGACCACCGGATGGCCCACGCGGCCGCCGTACTCGGTCTGCTCGTGGACGGGCTGGAGATCGAGAACATCGCGACCACGGCGAAGACGCTGCCGGAGTTCCCCGAGCTGTGGTCGGGGCTCGCCGGCTGATGTCCCGGTACGACGAGGAGGCCCGGTACGACCGTCCGAAGCGCCGGACCCGACCGCGGACCAAGGAGCGCCCCTCGTACGACGACGCCGTCATCGGTTTCGTCTTCACCCGCGACCGCGGGCGCTACGCGTGCTGGGTCGAGGACGCCAACGGCGGCCACGAGGTGACTGCGATGAAGGCGCGTCAGCTCGGCCGCACGGGCGTGATCGTCGGCGACCGGGTCAAGCTCGACGGCGACGCCAGCGGTTCCGAGGGGACGCTGGCCCGGATCGTCGAGGTCCTGCCGCGGACGACGCTGCTCCGCCGGTCAGCCGATGACGACGACCCGATCGAACGACCGCTGGTCGCGAACGCGGACCAGCTCGTCATCGTCGTCGCCGTCGCGAACCCGGAGCCCCGGACAGGGCTGATCGACCGCTTCGTGGTCGCGGCGTACGACGCCAGGATGCGGCCGCTGCTCTGCCTGACCAAGACCGACCTCGCCGACCCGGACCCACTGCTGTCGATCTACCGCCCGCTCGGGGTCGAATCCGTCGCAACCCAGCAAGGCGGCGATCTCAGCGAACTGCGCGAGCAGCTGCGCGACCGGACCAGCGTCCTCGTCGGCCACTCCGGCGTCGGCAAGTCGACGCTGGTGAACGGGCTCATCCCGGGTGCGGACCGGGCGATCGGTGTGGTCAACGAGGTGACCGGCCGCGGCCGCCATACGTCGACCAACACCTTGGTGCTGCGCCTGCCCGGCGGCGGGTGGATCATCGACACCCCCGGGATCCGCTCGTTCGGCCTGGCCCACGTCCAGCCGGATCAGCTGATCCACGCCTTCCCCGACCTGGCCGAGATCGCCGAGACCTGCCCCCGCGGTTGCACTCACACCGCCGACGCCCCCGACTGCGCGCTCGACGAAGCAGTTGCCGAAGGCCGCGCCGACGCCGAGCGCGTGGCATCCTTCCGCCGTCTCCTCGACAGCCGCGAAGGCCGTGAAACCCGGCAGGACGCCGTACCGGAGCAGGAGCCTACTTAGCCGGGAGCTGGCCGTCCCAGACGGCCTTGGCGCCCGCTTCGCCGGTGCGGATGGTCTGCCAGAGGACGAGGACGGCGATCACCACGACCGCGACCTGGGTGAGCAGCTCGAGGGGGCGACTCTTCGTTGCCTTGTCACCCTTTCCGCTGGCGAGGGCCGTCCGGCCGCCGAGGAGCAGAAAGGCGGCGACGGCAACCACCGCGAAGATCAGGCAGTACCAGAACAGCAGATCGCCGCGCTTCTGATGCAGCTCGACGGCCTTCCGCAACGTCGGGATCGCGGCGATGAACGCCTCACCGCTTTTCTTCGCCACGAACGCGCACACCAGCGACCCGACTCCGAGCAGCAGCGCCGGCCAGCGTAGGAACCAGCGCCACTTGGGCACGAGTGCGAACACGATCGCGGTGAGCGCGGCCACCGGCAAGGCCACCACCGTGAGATGGATGACCAGCACATGTAACGGCAGGTCCCCGAAGCGCTCGAACATTGACGCCTCCTGGCAGTCATCGACGTGGTCAGACACTAACTGCACGTTCAACGACTGCGTTCGGTTCAATCCGGGCCGCAACCGATCCGCAACGTTTGCCGCCGCGTGGCGCGCTGGGCGGAGGTTCAGGCTAGCCTTCCGGCATGCCTTCGCACACGGATGACCTGCGGCTCGCCCACATCCTGGCCGACGACGCGGACTCGACCACGATGGACCGCTACAAGGCGCTCGACCTGCATGTGGCCACCAAGCCGGATCTGACCCCGGTGAGCGAATCGGACAAAAAGGTCGAGGACGTGATGCGCAAGACGCTCGCCCGGGCGCGGCCGCGGGACGCGTTCGTCGGTGAGGAGGAGGGCACCACCGGCTGGGGCGTGCGCCGCTGGGTGGTCGACCCGATCGACGGTACCAAGAACTACATCCGTGGCGTCCCGGTCTGGGCGACGCTGATCAGCCTGATGATCGAGGACCAGGTGGTCGTCGGTGTCGTCTCCGCCCCGGCGCTCGGCAAGCGCTGGTGGGCGTCGTACGGCGACGGGGCCTGGACCGGCCGCGCCCTGCACTCGTCGCAGCCGTGCCGGGTCAGCGACGTGAGCAAGCTCGAGGACGCCTCGCTGTCGTACGCGTCGCTCAAGGGCTGGGAGAAGCTCGGCAAGAAGAACCAGTGGGCCGAGCTGATGGAGTCGGTCTGGCGGACCCGCGCGTACGGCGACTTCTGGTCCTACATGCTGGTCGCCGAAGGCGCGGTCGACATCGCCGCCGAGCCCGAGCTCAACCTGTACGACATGGCCGCCCTGGCGATCATCGTCGACGAGGCCGGCGGCAAATTCACCTCCCTCGAGGGCAAGCCCGGCCCGAACGGCCCGAACGCGGTCGCCACCAACGGCCGCCTGCACGACGAGGTACTCAAGCGCCTCGATTGATCCGCCCCTGCAGAAACTCCGCCTCCACCGCATTGCTGGTGAACGCCAACGCTTCTTCGTACGCCGCCCGCGCCTCGGTAACCCGGCCAGTACGACGAAGCAGCTCCGCCCGCGTGGACGCGAGGTCCGGATACGTGGCGAGGACCGGATCGGCATGCACGGCGGCAATCGCCGCCATCACGGCAAACCGGCCGACCGGCCGCTCCCCCGCGAGCGCCTCGCGCACCGACCCCAGCCCCTCGGCGATCAGCGAGTGGTCCCACAGTGAGCGGTCCTGGTCCTCCATCAGCACAAGCTGCCCGGCGTCGTCGACCCGAGCGGCCTGCCGCGCCTCCGTCAGCAACAGTACCGCGAGCAGTCCTGCCGCCTCCGCGCTGTCGGGCAGCAGCAACCGCATCATCCGGGCGAGATCGATCCCCCGCCGGGCCAGATCCGGCCGCGTCAACCCGTCGCCGTCCGCCGCCGTGTGCCCAGCCGTATACACCAGATGTACGACGTCGAGCACAGCCTCGATGCGGTCCGGCAGATCCTCCAGCCGCGGGATCCGATCCCCGACCGCGAGATCTTGTGCTTCGCCCGGGTGATCCGTGCCTGCATGGTGGCTTCCTTGACCAGGAACGCCTTCGCGATCTCCGCCGACGACAACCCGCAGACGAGCCGCAACGTCAGCGCGATCTGCGCCTCCTGAGCCAGCGCCGGGTGGCAACACGTGAACACCAGCCGCAGCCGGTCATCGGGGAACACCTCGATCGCGAGGTCGTCCACAGGATCCGGCATCAGCAACGGCAGCTTTCGCTCCGCGACACCGGCCCTTCGCCGGTGCTCGAGCGCCCGCCGAGTCGCGACCGTCGTCAACCAAGCGCCCGGCCGCCGCGGCACACCCTGCTCACGCCAATGCACCAGAGCCTTGGCGTACGCGTCCTGCACACAGTCCTCGGCCAGATCCAGATCGGCCGCGACCCGGGCGGTGGCGGCCAGGACGAAGGCCCACTCGCTCGAGTGAGCCTCCGCCACAGCCTGAGCGATCCGGTCAGCCACCGTTGACCAGCGGCCGGACCTCGACACCACCCATCGGGGACGGAACCTGCTTGGCGATCGCGAGCGCCTCGTCCAGGTCGGCCGCTTCGATGATGTAGTAGCCGCCCATCACCTCTTTGGTCTCCGCGAACGTCCCGTCGGTCACGACGTACCCACCGTTCCCGTCGGACCGGATCGACGTCGCCGTCGTACTCCCGTCCAGTTGCCCGCCACCACGCAGGGCCGCGCCGTTGGCCTCGGCGAAGGCCTGGTGGTTCTTGTGGTTCTGCTCCATCACCGACTCCTCGGCCGCGTCCCACTTGGCTTCGTCGTCATAGATCATCACCAGGTACTTGCCCACTGATGTCACCTCTCTCGCTCCAACATCGGTTTCCAGCATCCACTACTCCGATGCGCGACCTGGGCCCGGATCGACACCCCCACCGAACAATTTCCGGACCACGTAGGGTGGCGGCATGCCCTTGACGTACCCCATCGCGGAGCAGACGCTCGACAACGGCCTGCGGGCCGTCGTGAGCTCCGACCGCGCCGTTCCGATCGTCGCCGTGAACCTCTGGTACGACGTCGGGTCGCGCCACGAGCCGCCGGGGCTGACCGGGTTCGCGCACCTGTTCGAGCACTTGATGTTCCAGGGGTCGCGCAACGTCGCCTCCGGTCAGCACTTCAGTCTGCTGGAGACCGCCGGCGCCAGTCTGAACGCGAGTACCTTCTTCGACCGCACCAACTACTTCGAGTCGCTGCCCAGCGGCGGACTGGACCTCGCGCTCTGGCTCGAGGCGGACCGGATGGGCTACCTGCTCGACGCGGTCAACCAGGAGAACCTGGACAACCAGCGCGACGTGGTCAAGGAGGAGAAGCGGCAGAGCTACGACAACCGCCCGTACGGCGACTCGTACGAGCGACTGGTCAAGCTCGCCTTCCCCGAGGACCATCCGTACGCGCACATGACGATCGGCTCGATGGCCGACCTCGACGCGGCGTCCGTGGAGGACGTGCACGCGTTCTTCCGCAAGTACTATGGCCCGAACAACGCCGTCCTCACCATCGTCGGGGACGTCTCCGTGGAGGACGCGTTCGACGCGGCCAAGCGGTACTTCGGCCACCTGCCCGCGATCCCGCAGCCACCGGCCGCGCCGGACGGCACGATCGGTCCGATGACCGACGTCCAGCGGGACGACGTGGTGTCCGACGTACCGTCCGACCTGATCACGATGATGTTCCGGCTGCCCGTGGACGGGACGCCGGAGCTGGACGCGGCCGGTCTTGCCCTCGACGTCCTGGCCGCCGGACAGAGCGGCCGGCTGAACCGCCGCCTGGTCCGCGACGAGCAGATCGCGCAGTCGGTGTCCGGGGGTGCGCTGCCGCTGATCGGCGGGGTCTCGTTCGGCACGCTGACCGGGATCGCCTCCGACGGCATCGACCTGCAGAAGGTCGAGGACGCGCTGCTCGAGGAGATCGAGAAGCTTGCCGAGGACGGCGTCACCGAGGACGAGCTGGCCACCGTGCAGGCGCAGGCCGAGCGGGACTGGCTGGAGCAGCTGGCGTCCTGCGCCGGCCGGGCCGACGAGATCTCCCACCACGCCCTGCTGTTCGGCGACGCAGACCGGATCAACACCCGGATCGACCAGGTTCGCGCGGTCACCGTCGAGCAGGTGCAGGCGGCCGCGGCGGAGTGGATCCGCGCCGGCGGGCGTGTCCAGGTGAGCTACCTCCGTGCGGACACCGCTGCCGAGACAGCTGCTGAGACCTTGGGAGAGCAGGCATGAATCAGGTTCTGACCACCCCACCGGCCGTCGGCGCTCCCCGCCCGTGGAAGTTCCCGGAAGCCACCACCACGACGACCAGCACCGGTACGCCGGTCCACGTCTACGACCGTCCGGGGCAGTACGTCGCCACCGTCCGGGTCACGATCGCGATCCCGCTGATCGCCGAACCGCGCGACCTCGAGGGCGTCGCGACGATCATGTCCCGCACCCTCGACGAGGGCACCGAGCTGCACTCGGCCAACGAGTTCGCGGCCGCCCTGGAGCGGCACGGCGCGGCGTACGGCGTCGACGTCAGCTCGGACGCGCTGCACGTGGAGATCTCCGTGCCGGTGTCGCATCTCGCGCCGGCCGTGCAACTGCTCGCGGAGGCGGTCACTCGGCCCGCGTTCAACCAGGCCGATGTCGGCCGGCACGTGACGATCCGCCTCGGCGAGATCAACCAGGAGCGGGCGAATGCGGCGTACCGGGCCCGTGAGGCGTTCGCGGCGCACCTGTTCGACCCGTCGACGCGGCGGTCCCGGCCGACCGCGGGGACGCCGGACACGATCCGGCCGCTGACGAACACGCAGGTGGCCGACTTCTACCGGGGCAACATCGGCCCGGAGCGGGCGGAGATCCTGTTCGCCGGCGACGCGACCGGTGTGGATGTCGCGGGCATCATCGACGAGGCCTTCAGCGGCTGGACCTCCACCGCCGGTACGGCGCTCGAGACGCCGGAACCACTGTACCTCCCGGGCAACCGGGTCGTACTGGTCGACCGGCCCGGCTCGGTGCAGAGTCAACTGGTGATCGGCTGCGCAGGTCCGGACCGTCGCGACCCGGCCTGGGGCTCGGCGGCGGTCGCGAACCACGTGGTCGGCGGCACCATCACCTCCCGCGTGGACACCGTGCTGCGCGAGGAGAAGGGGTACACGTACGGCACGCGGACCAGCTTCGCCGCGCCCCGCAAGGGCGGGACCTTCAGCCTGGGCGGCGCCGTACGCACCGAGGTGACCGGGGCCGCGATCGGTGACGCGCTGCGGATCCTGCGGGAGGCCCGCGACGGGCTGACCGAGCAGGAGGTCCAGGAGGCGAAGGACAGCCTGATCCGGACCGCCCCACTGCGCTACGAGCAGGCCGACTCGGTCGCCCAGCAGGTCGGCAGCAACATCGCGAACGGCGTACCGATCGACTTCGCCGACACCTACCTGACCCAGATCGCGGCCACCACCGCCGCCGAGGCCACCGACGCTTACCGCCGGTACGTCGGAGCAAACGGTCTGCTTGTCGTCGTCGTGGGGGAAGCCAAGGACGTCCGCCCCCAGCTCGCCGAGCTGGACCTTGGTGACCTGGTCGACCTGAGCTGACGCCGCCCGGGCCGGGTCAGCTGCTGATGTACTTGGAGAGTTCCTCGCGTTCGAACTCGAGTTCGCCGATCCGGGACTTGACCACGTCGCCGATGCTGACCAGGCCGGCCAAGTTGCCGTCGACCACGACCGGCACGTGCCGGATCCGGTGCTCGGTCATCAGCCGCATCAGGTTGTCGATCAGGTCGTCCGGCGTTGCGGTCCGGACCTCGGCGGTCATGATCGCACTCACCCTGACATCGCCGGCGTCGGGAGTGCCGTTCCAGAGCCGGACGATGTCGCGCTCGGACACGATGCCGTCGACCGACGTCCCGTCCGCGCTGACCACCACCGCTCCGATGTTGCGCTCGGCCAGCAGTGCGAGCAGTTCGGTGACAGTGGCTTCTGGGGAGATGGTGACGACCTGGTTGCCCTTGCCGCGCAGTACGTCGTTGATCTTCACGGAGCCTCCTGCAGTTCGAGGACCAATACCCCAAGGTAGCGAACTCCACCCCGAAGCGGCAGCCCTCAATCGTCACCCCCGGTGACAACGATGGACAACCAGTAACAGAACTCCAACCCCCGCGATGCCGGCCCCAAGTCCGGCGACAACGGATTGCGCACCGGTCGAGGTACCGGCAGGGTGGCAGCCATGGCGCCCGGGGATGTCGTGGACGAGTGGCGAACCAAGGGGTTTGCGATCCTGCCCGGGTTCTTGTCGACCGAGGAACTCTCGCCGGCGATCGGCGAGCTGGCAACGATATTCCCAACACCCGAGGGATTCCACGACGGCACAGATGAGCGTCGCGCACTCTACTCCGACGACGAGTTCGACGGGATCGACACGTTTCCGTTCATCAGTACCGAGTTCAGCATGCTTGCTGTGCACCCCAGGATCGTCGACCTCGCGGAACACTGCTCGAGCAGACCGATCTGCGACTGTCGTCGGCCGAGGCATGGGCGAAGTACACCGGAGCCACGTCGTACGACCAGGGCCTCGCGTCGTCGAGCGAGCGCAGCTGGACTCTCTCGGCATCCGCGTTGTCACACCCTTCCGCGGCATGTTGCACCCGCAATGAGCTGATCGACGAGCTCAGCACCTGGCTCCAACAACAGAGCATCGACGACGTCGGCCCGTTCTTCCTTCGACTGCATGTGATCGACATGAGCGGCCCGATGGACCTGGAGGTCGGCGTGATCACGCCGAGGCCGATGGCCGGCGATGCTCGGGTGCGAGCGGCCATCCTCCCGGCAGGCCGCTACGCGACGCTGACTTACCGCAACCACTCCCTCTGCGCGAACCGTGCCCTCCTCGACTGGGCCGGCACCGAAGACCTCATGCTCGACCGTCGTGATGTCGCCGACGGCGACCTTTTCGGCTGCAGGTACGAGTTGTTCCGCACGGATCCCCACAAAGAACCCCGCAAGACCAAGTGGGAAGTCGAACTCAACATCCGCCTCGCCGAGCCGGCCGGTTCCGGAGGCTAGCGCGCCACGCCGCCTGGCCGGCGGACGCGTCAAGAAGCTGCCGGGCATGCGATGTCCAGGAGGTCCGGGTGACGCGATGTGGGGAAACAAATGTGCACCCCGTGACACTTTTGTTCCCCACCGACCCCAGCCAGGACTGACGGTGCGCTCGGGGGGGCAAGTCCAGTGGAGTGGCGTACGAGATCTGTGCTTGGTCACCGAGCAGGTTGTGCACGAGGCGAGCATTTTCAGCCACTAGAGGTGCTGGGCCGATGCACAAAGGCGGACCGCCAGGCCATCACAATCGCCGAGCAGCGGGCGCTGCCACGCTCACGGTGGCGGGCGCCGGTGCATTGTGATGGCCTGGCGGTCCGCTGACTCGCAGGCGAAGTCGCTTCCCGGCGCGACTCGGCGCAGATCGACAGATCGACAGGATGTCTCGACACGACCCGGCCGGTCCCAGGCGTGAACACGCCGGCCGACTACGCTCCCGGACCGACACATCCTTGTCGAAATGCA
>Ga0193707_1000590_pt1 | contig 12664 bp, 7 predicted proteins | sample U3c2metaG_FD_143043 | JGI IMG/M metagenome (GOLD analysis project Ga0193707, IMG submission 143043) | Soil microbial communities from a riparian zone of the East river system, Colorado, United States - U3c2 | ecosystem: Environmental > Terrestrial > Soil > Riparian zone | place: USA: East River... | reverse complement strand
GCGCAGGAACAGGTGATCCGCGCCGCGCTGGCCGACGCGCGTGTCGCCGCCGCCGAGGTCGACGTCGTCGAGGCGCACGGCACCGGCACGACGCTCGGCGACCCGATCGAGGCCGGGGCGCTGCTGGCGACGTACGGGCAGCACCGGCCGGCGGACCGGCCGCTGCGGCTCGGCGCGGTCAAGTCGAACATCGGCCACACCGCCGCCGCGGCGGGCGTCGCGGGTGTGATCAAGATGGTGATGGCGCTCAGGCACGGCGAGATGCCGCGGACGCTGCACGTGGACGAGCCGTCGCAGCACGTGGACTGGTCGCGCGGTGCTGTACGGCTGCTGACCGAGCCGGCGCCGTGGCCGCGCGGCGAGCGACCGCGCCGGGCGGGTGTGTCCGCCTTCGGGGTGAGCGGTACGAACGCCCACGTCATCGTCGAGGAGCCGGAGCCCGAACCCGCGCCGTCGCCGGTGGAGTCCTCGGGGCCGGCGGTCTGGCCGGTGTCGGCGAAGACGAAGGGGGCGCTGCGCGCCCAGGCCGCCCGGCTCGCCGAGCGCGTGGGCGGGCTCGACCCGGTCGACGTCGGTCACTCCCTGGCCACGACGCGTACGGCCCTGCCCGAACGCGCGGTCGTCATCGGTGACCGGGACGACCTGCTCGCCGGGCTGGCGGCGGTGGCTTCGGGCCGGCCGGCCGCGAACGCCGTGACGGGTACGGCCGGCGACACCGGCCGTACCGTGTTCGTGTTCCCCGGGCAGGGCTCGCAGTGGGGGGGAATGGCGACCGAGCTGATGGCCTCCGCCCCGGTCCTGCGGGCGCGGATGGAGGAATGCGCGGCGGCGCTGGACCCGGTGACCGGCTGGTCCCTGCTGGACGTGCTGCGCGGCGCGGACGGCGCGCCGGACCTGGAGCGGGTCGACGTCGTCCAGCCGGCGCTGTTCGCGGTCATGGTGTCGCTGGCGGCGCTCTGGCAGGAGTACGGCGTGCGCCCGGACGCGGTCGTCGGCCACTCGCAGGGCGAGATCGCCGCGGCCTGCGTGGCGGGCGTGCTGTCGCTGGAGGACGCCGCGCGTGTCGTGGCGCTGCGCAGCCGCGCCCTGTGCGAGCTGGCCGGATCCGGTGGCATGGCCTCGATCGGGCTGGCCGTCGACGAACTGACCAAACGGCTGGAGGCGGCTCCCGGCGAGGTGTCGCTGGCCGCGGTCAACGGGCCCGCCAGCGCCGTGGTGTCCGGCGAGCCGCGGGCGGTCGCGGAGCTGGTCGCGTCCTGTGCGGCCGAGGGGATTCACGCGCGGCTCGTACCGGTCGACTACGCCTCGCACTGCGCGCGGGTCGAGCCGTTGCGGGAGCGGCTCCTGGACGCGCTGGGCGAGGTGACGCCGAAGCCGGGGGAGATCGCGTTCTACTCCACCGTGACCGGCGGGCCGCTGCCCGGCGCCCGGCTCGACGCGGCGTACTGGTACCGGAACCTCCGCGAGACCGTACGGTTCGAGGACGCCACCCGTGCCCTGCTCGCCGACGGGTACGGCGCCTTCGTCGAGTGCAGCCCCCATCCCGTCCTGACGTACGGCGTCGAGGAGACCGCCGCCGACGCCGAGCGCACCGTCCTCGTCGCCAGGACACTGCGACGCGACGACGGCGGCCTCGCCCGCTGGCACACCTCGCTCGCCGAGGCGTACGTCGCCGGCGCGCCGGTCCGCTGGGCCCACGACGGCGGACGGCGGGTGCCGCTGCCCACGTACGCGTTCCAGCGCCGCCGTCACTGGCCCGCCTTCGGGGCGCGGACGGTGGCCCCGGCCGACCCGTTCTGGCGCGCGGTCGGCGCGGGCGACGCCGGTGCCCTCACCGCCGAGCTCGGCGTGGCCGGCGAGGAGGCCGACGCCCTGCGTACGGTCCTGCCCGCGCTGGCCGCCTGGCAGCGTCGCCGCGACGACCTGGGCCGCGTCACCGCGCTCTGTCACGAGGAGGCGTGGCGGCCGGTCGCCGTACCCGAACCGGCCCCGCTCCCGCCCGGCGCCCGCTGGCTCGTGCTGACGACCGGCGCGGACGACGAGACGGCCGCGGCCTGCGCCGCCGCCCTGCCGGAGGGCACCGCGACCATCGTCCCGGCCGGCTCGCTCGCCGACCACCTGAGCGAACCCGTCCACGGCGTCGTCCTGCCGGTCGCCTGCGCGGGCCCGGACCCGGCCGCCCGCGCCGCCGAGGTCGCCCGCGTGACGATCGCCGCGGCGCGGGCCGTGTCCCGGAGCGAGGCCCGCCTGTGGCTGGTCACGCGGGGTGCGGTCCGCGCCCTCGACGCCGACCGCGTCGAGGCGCCCGAGCAGGCACCCGCCTGGGGCGCCGGCCGGGCCCTCGCCGTCGAACAGCCGGACCGGTGGGGCGGCCTGGTCGACCTGCCGGACGTCCTGGACGAGCGCGTACGCGCCGGGCTCGCGGCACTGCTCACCGGTGCCCTGGCGGAAGGGGAGACCGCGATCCGCGCGCCGGGCGTGCTGGCCCGGCGGCTGGTCCCCGCGGCGGCGGGCACGGCGCCCGCTCCGCGCCCGTACGAGGGAACCGTGCTGGTCACGGGCGGCACCGGCGGACGTGGCCGCGAGGTCGCCCGGCGGCTCGCCGAGACCGGGACCCGGCACCTGCTGCTCGCCTCCCGGACCGGCCCGGACGCGCCCGGCGCGGCGGAACTGGTCGCCGAGCTGGGCGCGCACGGCTGCGCGGCCACACTGGTGTCCTGCGACGTGACCGACCGTACGGCGGTGGCGGACCTGCTCGACCGCGTCCCGCCGGAACGGCCGCTGACCGCCGTGGTGCACGCCGCGGACCTGCTGGACGAGGCGCCGCTCGCGTCCTGGGAACCGGACCGCGTCGTCCGGACCCTCGCCGTGAAGACCGCCGCCTGGAACCTGCACGAGCTGACGAAGGACCTGCGCGCGTTCGTGCTGTTCTCGTCGGTGTCGGGCGCACTCGGCGGCGTCGGTCAGACCGCGTACGCGGCGGCGAACACGTTCCTGGACGCCCTCGCCGCCCACCGCGTGGCCCAGGGCCTCCCGGCGACCTCGATCGCCTGGGGCCCGTGGACCGGCGCCATGGAGCACCGGGACGACCCGGCGGGCACGAACGGCGCGACGAGCCCGGATGCCGCGGCGGGCCCGGACGGTGCGGAGGCCGTCGGAGGATCGGACGGTGCGGCAGGCCCGGAGGGCTTGGCGGGCCCGGAGGGTGTGGGCGGCGCGGGCGGTATGGATCAGGGGCGGTTGGCCAGGCGTGGAATGTCGGAGGTTCGGGTTCAGGACGCGCTCGCGGCGTTCGACCAGGCCGTTTCCGGGGGCTCGGCGTACGTCGCGGTCGCGGGGCTGGACTGGGGGCGTCTCGTTCCCGGTCTCGCCTCGGCCGGGGTGCCCGCCGCGGCGTTGCGTCCGTTCGCCGAGCTCGTCCCCGCGTCGCCCGCGGCGGGCCGGTCCGGTGACGGTGATCCGGAGGCGTTCGCCGTTCGTCTGGCGGGGGCGGGGGCGGAGGAGGCCGAGCGTGAGCTGCTCGCTCTCGTCGTCGGCCAGCTCGCCGCGGTGTTCGGGCACGACGACACCGAGGCGGTGGATCCCGACCGGCCGGTGGTCGAGCTCGGCCTGAACTCCCTGACCGCGGTCGAGCTGCGCAACCGGCTCGGCTCGGCGACCGGCCTGCGGCTGTCGCCGTCCGCGGTCTTCGACCATCCGACGCCGGTGGCGCTCGCCGCCCACCTCGGCCGCGAGCTGTCGCTGCCCGCCGTCGCGGAGCGGCCGGCCGCGCCGGGGCTGCTGGCGCCGATGTTCGAGCGGGCGCGGGAGAGCGGTGCCGTCGGCGAGTTCCTCGACCTGCTGGCCCGTACGGCGCGGTTCCGTCCGTCGTTCGGCGATCCGCCGGAGGTCTCGGGCACGCCCGTACGGCTGACCCGCCCGGACGGGGACGCGCTGCCGCTGATCTGCCTGCCCGCCGTGCTCGTGACGTCCGGGCCGCAGCAGTACGCGCGGCTCGCGGCCGTGCTGCCCGGGGCGGTGTGGGCGCTGGACTGGCCGGGGTTCGCCCCGGACTCGCCGCTGCCGGCCGACCTCGACGCGGCGGTCGGCGCGATGGCCCGGCAGGTGGAACGGTGCGCGGGCGGCGCCCCGTACGCGCTGGCCGGTTACTCCTCCGGCGGCGTGCTGGCCCAGGCCGTCGCGCGGCGGCTGGAGTCGGACGGTACACCGCCGAGCGGCCTCGTCCTGCTCGACAGCGAGTCCCTGGCGGCCGGCTGGACGGGGCACGCGGCCGGCGCGATGTTCGACGCGCTCGCGGCCCGCCATCCGGCCCCGCCGGACGACGCGCGCCTCACCGCGATGGGCCACTACCTGGGCCTGCTCACCGGCTGGGAGCCGCCGGCCCCCGCCGTGCCGACCCTCGCCGTACGGGCCGCGACGCCCCTCCCCGGCCGGACGCCCGCCGGGGCGGAGGCCCGCGTGGTCCCCGGGGACCACTTCAGCATCATCGAGGAGCACGCCGAGACCACCGCCCGCGAGGTCGGCGCGTGGCTCGACGCGCTGCCGGACCGGATTTCGTCATCACCGCACATCTCGGAAAGGAACCCGAATGACCACTGATCAGTCCGCCGCGTCCTCACCGGACGACCCCCGGACCGGCGTTACGGGGGAGGAACTGCCCGCGGCGCTCGGCGGCTTCGACCTGACGGACCTGGAGCGGTTCGCGGACGGGTTCCCGCACGAGGTGTTCGCGCGGCTCCGCCGTGAGGCGCCGATGCTGTACCACCCCGGCGGCCGTACGGCCGAGGGCGAGGGGTTCTGGGTGCTCAGCTCGTACGCCGACGTCGTCAAGGCGGGTTCGGACAACGAGCTGTTCTCCTCCGAGGGGGGCGGAGGCCGCGCCAACGGGGGCACCCACATCGACGACCTGCCGCAGGGGATCTTCGGCGGCGTGATGGTGCCGATGATGGACGACCCGCGGCACGCGCTGTTCAAGGACGTGCTGCGCCGGTCGGTGACCCCGGAGGCGGTGGCGAACCTCAGCGGCCGCCTGCGGGACCGCGCCGAGGGCATCGTGGCGAAGGCGGTGGGCGCCGGCAGCTGCGACGCGCAGCAGACCATCGCCCGCGAGCTGTCCCTCACCACCGTGGCCCTGCTGCTCGGCGTGCCGGAGTCGGACTGGGGCCGGTTCTTCTCCTGGACCGACGTCGCCATGGGGTACGAGGACCGCGAGACCGGCGAGGTCAGCAACCGTAGCCAGGAGGTCCTCGCCGAGATGTTCAACTACGGCGTCGGGGCGCTCGCCGCCAAGCGCGCCGAACCGCCGACCGACGAGCTGCTCTCGGTGCTCGCGCACGGCCAGTGGGAGGGTGAGAACCCGCTGACCGACTTCGAGCGGCAGGCCAACTTCAACCTGCTCTCGCTCGCCGGCTCCGAACCCCCGCGCGGCGCCCTGTCGATCGCCATGCTCGCGCTCGCCGAGCACCCGGACCAGTGGGCGGCTCTGCGCGCCGACAGGTCGCTGCTGGACGGCGCGGTCGAGGAGGCCCTCCGCTGGGCCTCGCCCACGCCGTACAACCGGCGCACCGTCACCCGCGACACCGAGCTGAACGGCGTGGCGCTGAAGGCGGGGGAGAAGGTGACGCTCTGGTGGGCCTCGGCCAACCGCGACGAGTCCGTGTTCACCGACGCGTCGACGTTCGACATCCGCCGCGACCCGAACCCGCACGTGGGGTTCGGCATGGGCGGCCACACCTGCCTCGGCGAGCAGCTCGGCCGCCTGCAGATGCGGATCCTGCTGGAGACGCTCCTCGACCAGGCCGAACGGATCGAGCCGACCGGCCCGGCGACCTGGGCGCGCAACAACAAGCACATCGTCGCGCTCACCGTCCCGGTCGCGTTCACCCCGGCGAGCTGAGGCCCGCCGTCACGGCGCGGGACGTCACCCGCGCCGATCGCGGTGATGTCCGCCGCGACCGGTGGCGGCTGGTGGTGGATCGGTGGGGTGGTGTCGCTTGTCGGTGGGCTCAGGGTGCCCGTCGGGTGCGGTTCGTTGTCACGGCGCAGCCAGGGACGTCACCCGCGCCGATCGCCGTGACCTCCGCCGCGCCGCGACCGGCGGCGGCGACACGGCGGGACGGTGCGGCTCGTTGTCAGGGGGTGGCCAGGGAGGTCACGAGCGACTCGATCGCGGTGACGTCCGCCGTGCCCTGGCCGGTGGCGGCGATGAAGCCGTCCGGGCGGACCAGGAGGACGGTGTCGTCGTCGCCCTCCAGCGCCACGTGCGTGAGCAGCGGTGACCGCTCGGCCGCCGCGCTCGCGCTCTCGCCCGTCGCCGATCCCGTGGTGACCAGCGAGAACGAGTCCGGTACGCCGTCGGTGGCGATCTGGCTGGGGGCGCGTTCGCCCAGCTTGGGTGCGCTCCGGCCGCCGCCGCGCGCCGGTGCCGGGGTGCCGCCGAACAGCACGTCCGGGTAGCGCACCCGGCGGCCCGCGAGGATCGGGACGTTGACGCGTTCGAGCACGCCGAGGGCGTGCAGCGTGCGCAGTGTCGCGTTGCGTACGCGCACCGCCGCCGGGCTCAGCACGGCCTGCTTGGTCATCCGCCCGGTGACGCGCACGATGTGCTCGATCGCGGCGCGCCGCTCCGGCTCGTAGGTGTCCAGGATCGCCGGGTCGAGCCGCCCGTTCACCACGCCGGCCAGCTTCCAGGTGAGGTTCCGCGCGTCCTCCAGGCCCAGGCCGAGGCCCTGGCCGCCGATCGCGGCGTGCACGTGCGCGGCGTCGCCGACGAGGAAGCAGCGGCCGTGGCGCAGCCGTTCGGCGATGCGCTCGGAGCTGGCGAACGTCCCGAGGGACGTCGCCTCGGGCATCCGTACGCCCGCCGGTCCGCGCTCGGCCATCATCCGCGCCAGGAGCTCCGGCGTCGCCTCGTCCTCGACCGGCGTCGAGACGCGCACGTCCCCGCCCGGCAGCGGGGCGAACAGCATCACCCCGGCCGGGCCGAGGAAGTAGTGGACCATGTCGCGGTCGATCTCGCCGTCGATCCGGCCCTCGGCGAGGAGGTAGCGCTGGGCGTCGTCCGCGCCCTCGAACGCGATGCCGAGCTGCTCGCGCACCGTGCTGCGCACGCCGTCGGCGGCGATCAGCCAGTCGGCCTCGATCTTGCCTTCGGTGCCGTCGGCGTGGCGCGTCTCCACGGTCACCGACGACTCTCCGGCCGTGACGGCGACGACCGTCACCTCACGCTCGACGGGGGAGCCGAGCCGCTCGAGCTCGGCGTCGAGGAGCTCACCGGGACGCTGCTGCTGGATGACCAGCGGCGCGTTGCCGTCGGTGATCTTGACCCGGAGCGTACGGGCGCCCATGTGGTACGCGAGCGCGCTCGGCCGGTGGCTCCGCCGTTCGAGGTCGGGCAGCAGGCCGAGCGAGTCGAGCGCGGCCTGGGCGGGCGGCCACAGCATGATCGCGCGCGAGCCGGTGGCGACGCCGGGGGAGGCGTCGACGATGCGCACCGAGACATCATGACGGCGCAGCATCGCGGCGGCGGCCATGCCGGCCGGCCCGGCCCCCACGATGAGTACCGACGTCCTGTCCGCCATCTCGTGCCCGCTCTCTTCTCAGGGGACCGCGTCCGGGGCCGCACGGGGCGCATTTCCGGTCGCGAATTCTCTGACCCGTAATTGTCTCTGGGGTGCCGGACGTCAATCACGCACCGCGTAAACGCCCTGATCAGCTGGACCCTAGCAGTTCGCTCAAACAGGCGAGCAAGAACCATGATTGTCAATGACGCCGGCCGGTGAATGCGCGGGGCCGGCGCCGGAGCATTGCGGAGGTTCGTCGAATTGTCACGCTGAGTTCACGCCGCATGCATAGCGTCAGGTCAATGACGGCGAGAATCGGTCACGGCGTGCGATGGGCTCCAGATCCCCGCATAGCGGACAGTCGAACCGGGTGTTTCGCGGCATCGCGCCCCGTGTACGGGGGTGTGGACGGGCGTACGGGCATCGCCCGCGAGGGTTCCCGTGAAACGCGTCTCCGTCGCTCGAAAGGGCTCCGAAAGCCTCCCGGTACGTTCGGCGGAGAGTGCGTCGCGGTCGCCGGAGAATTCGCCGGAGCCGGATATTCGGCGATGACGTCCGTGATTCTGATGGAACGTGCCAACGCCGCCGTCTAGCATGGCCTGTCATGAGCGCCGGGGAAATGCAACGACCTGCCTCCGGCGCCTTCTCACCGACCCTGCCGATCGATCCGCTCGGCCAGGTATTACAACGCCGTGTCCCGGCCCACCTCTCTGCCAGCCGGCCGGTCGAGGACCGTCGCCGTCATTCAGGAGGCGGGCGGCTCGGGAGAGAGGACGTCAATGACGACGAACGCGAACGAGACCGCCCCGGCCGACCCGTTCTCGCAGATCCTGCCGTTCAACCCGTACGATCCGGTGTTCCTCGACGATCCGTACCCGACCTTCCAGCGCCTGCGCGACGAGTCGGGCCCGGTCATCAGCGCCATCCCGGGCATGTGGCTGATCATCGGGCACAAGGAGGTGTCGTCCCTCCTGCGTGACAACCGCTTCGGCCACGGCGACGCCGCGCTGGTCGCCTCGCAGATCACCGAGGACGCCGAGGGCAACATCGTCAAGCCGTTCATCTACATGGACCCGCCGGACCACACGCGCGTCCGTTCGCTGGTCGGCAAGGCCTTCACGGCCCGTACGGTCGAGGCCATGCGCCCCCGTGCGCGCGAGCTGGTGCGGGAGCTGATCGAGACGGCGCTGGCCAAGAGCGACGGCCCGGTCGACCTGATGGCCGAGCTGGCGTTCCCGCTGCCCTCGGTCCTCATCGGCGAGCTGCTGGGCGTGCCCTCGCAGGACCTGGAGCGGTTCCGGTCGTGGTCCAAGGCGCTCGGGCGCGGCCTCGACCCGGACTTCCTGCTGACGCCGGAGGAGATCCAGACCCGTAACGAGGCGCGCAGTGAGTTCGACGCGTACTTCGCCGACCTGGCCGAGCGCCGCCGTGCCGAGCCGGCCGGTGACCTGGTCAGCGCCCTGGTCGCGGTCGAAGACGAGGGTGACCGCCTGTCGCGGTCGGAGCTGGTCGCCGCCTGCCGCCTGGTCCTGAGCGCCGGCAACGTCTCCACCGCCCACCTGATCGGCAACGGCACGCTCGCGCTGCTGCGCCACCCCGACCAGCTCGCCTGGCTGCGCGCCAACCCCGGCAAGGTCAAGCAGGCGGTCGAGGAGATGCTGCGGTACGACCCGCCGGTCCAGCTCACCGGCACCCGCGTCGCCCTGGAGGACGGCGAGGCGGGCGACCACCCGATCAAGGCGGGCGAGGCGGTCGTCCTGTTCGTCGGCGCCGCGAACCGCGACCCGGCGACGTTCCCGGACCCGGACCGCTTCGACCTGACGCGCGAGTCCGGTGGCCGCAACCTCGGGTTCGGCATGGGCATCCACTTCTGCCTGGGCGCCTCGCTGGCCCGCCTGACCACGCAGGAGACCATCGACGAGCTGATCCGTCTCGACCTGAGGCTCGCGGACGACAACCCGTCGCACGCCGCCAACCTCATCCTGCGGGGCCTGGACGAGCTCCCGGTCCACATGAGCCGCGCCGAGACGCCCGCCTAGCCGGGTCGTACGACACAGGGCCGGGGCGGGTCACGAAGCCCCGGCCCTCCGGTGTCGCGGCCGGAGGCGGCTTGACAGACCGGTCAACTATCGGAGATCTTCGGCGGATGGGGCGTTCGAGCGATGCGCGGGAGCGGCTGGTGCGGACCGCCGCGCGCCTATTTCTCGCCCGCAGCTACCAAGCGGTCGGCGTGGACGAGCTGTGCGCCGCCGCGGACGTGCGCAAGGGCAGCTTCTACCACTTCTTCCGTGCCAAGGCCGACCTCGCCAAGGCCGTGATCGACCTGCACGCCGACGTCCTGTGGACCCGCCTGGACGACGCAGGCGACAGGGGCGACAGGGGCGACAAGGACGACGAGGCCGACGGGGGAGACCGGGGTGACGCCGTCGCGCGCCTGCACGCGATGGCGGACGCCATCGGCGAGATCCAGGTGGGCTTCGAGCGCCGGTTCGGCTCGGTGGTCGGCTGCCCGTTCGGAAACCTCACCGCCGAGCTGGCCACCACGGACGACGCCCTCCGCGCGCACCTGGCCGCCGTCTTCGCCGAATGGGAGCAGCGGCTCGCCACGCTCTGCCGGGCCGCCGCCGCACAGCGGACGCTGCGGCCCGGCGTCGATCCCGACCTGCTCGCCCGCATCCTGACCGCCCAGTTCCAGGGGATGATCCTGCTGGCCAAGACGGGGCGGTCCACCGCGGCCGAGATCCCCGTCGCGCTCCGCCAGGTGATCGATTCCCACCTCACCGAGGGAGCCCGCGTGTGAGACCGCCGTCCGTCGATGTCCACGTCGACCCGATGTGCCCGTTCGCGTACGCCACCTCGGTGTGGCTGCGCGACGTGCGCGCCCAGACGGGCACCGCGCTCAACTGGCGCTTCTTCAGCCTCGAAGAGATCAACCGGGTGGAGGGCAAGAAGCACCCCTGGGAACGGCCCTGGTCCTACGGCTGGTCGCTGATGCGCGTCGGGGCGCTCCTGCGCCGCCGCGACATGGCCGCGCTCGACACCTGGTACGCCCGCGTCGGCGCCGAGCTGCACGAACGCGGCGGCAAGCCGCACGACCCCCAGGTCGCGCGTGCCCTCCTGGACGAGCTGGGGTTCGGCGCGGCCACGCTGGAGGAGGCGATGGCCGACCCGGCCACCCACGACGAGGTCAGGGCCGACCACGACCGGGTCGTCGCCGCGGGCGGCTTCGGCGTGCCCACGCTGTTCTTCCCCGACGGCCAGTGTCTCTTCGGGCCCGTGCTGGTCGACCCGCCGGAGGGCGAGCGTGCGCTGCGCCTGTGGGACACGGTGACCGGAATGCTGGAGTTCCCCCACGTGTACGAGATCCAGCGCCCCAAGAGCGACGCCGACCAGCAGGCGATCCTCGCGGCCCTGGGTCCCTACCTCGCCGGGCGCGACTGGGTCAGCGTCGACCGCGGCGAAGTGATCGAGTTTCCGTCAACGAACAGAACGAGCAGTAAGGAAGGCACTACGTGATGAGCCAGGACAAGAGCGTCGCCAAGGGGCCCGTCATCGCCGTGCTCGCCCAGGAGTGGACGATCCTGGACAATCTCCTCGCCGGGCTCACGCCCGGCCAGTGGACCCAGCCGACCTGCCTGCCCGGCTGGCGCGTCACCGACGTCGTGGCGCACCTCATCGGCACCGAGGAGGTGCTCGCCGGTGAGAGCGCGCCCGAGACCGGCGTCGACGTGAACGCCCTGCCGCACGTGCGCAACGCCATCGCCGTCTTCAACGAGCACTGGGTCCAGGCGCTGCGCGACGAGGCGCCCGCGGCGATGCTGGCGAGGTTCCGGCACGTCACGGCGCGGCGCCTCAAGATGCTGGAGCAGATGCCGCAGTCGGACTTCGACGCGCAGAGCTGGACGCCCGCCGGGTATGACACGTACGCGCGCTTCATGCAGATCAGGAACTACGACTGCTGGATGCACGAGCAGGACATCCGCGCCGCTCTGGGCCTGCCGGGCAACGAGGACGGCCCGACGGCCGTGGCCGCGCTGGAGGAGGTCACCCGCGCGCTTGGTTACATCGTCGGCAAGCTCGGCGGCGCGCCCGAGGGCAGCATCGTCCGGTTCGACCTCACCGGACCGCTGCACCGCTGGCTGACCATCGTCGTGGAGGGCCGCGCCAGGGTCGTGGACGAGGCGCCCGCCGCCCCGACGGCCACGCTCGGCCTGTCCTCGGCGCGGTTCATGCGGCTGACCGGCGGGCGTACCGCCGACCGGGCCGGGGTCGAGCTCGGCGGCGACCGTGAGATCGCCGAGCGCGTCCTGGCGAACCTGGCCTTCACGATCTGACCGGAGACCGGCGGCGACGTGCCCGACGACAGGGCTGTCGCCGCCGGCCCCCGGAACCTCAGGCCGGGCTGGTCAGCCAGGCGTACGTCCCGAGCCGGCCGCGCAGCGTACGGTCCAGGCCCCACGTCGACCCGGCGGCGCAGTAGAACAGCGCGAGCGCGGCGATGACGTAGCCGGCCGAGGGGCCGAGGTCGGTGATGCCGGACCTGGTCCAGGGCAGGTGGAAGTGTTCGGCGGTCGACCAGATGCCGAACGAGAAGACCGCGCTGCCGACGAACACCAGGTTGGAGAACGCCCCGAGCAGCAGGCCGAGGGCGATGAGCGTCTCGACGACGGCCGTGCCGACGGCGAACACTCCCGGGCTGGCCGTGCCGATGCCGTGCCACATCTGGAGCCACTGGTGGATGACGGGCGTGTGGATGTCGGCGCCGCCGCCGAGCTCCTCATCCAGGGTCTGGCCGTGGATGAACCCGGGCAGCCACTTGAACGTGGCGTCGATCGCCCAGATCACACCGAAGGCGATCCGTACGACGGCGGCGGCGCGCGGATGCCCGTACGTGGAGGCGGAGCCGCTCCGGGACGGTGTGGGGGCCGGGTGATCACGCGAGGTGACGTCGGTCATGAGGGGGTCCTGTTCGCCGAGGTGGGCTGGGGGGAGACCTGTCTGATCACGTGCGCCGGGGCGTAGCCGGTGACCGAGCGGGGGAGAAGTACCTACAGCCGCCCCAAAACGGCAGTGCCGCCGGGCCGACGGAGCCCGGGCCGCAG
>Ga0193707_1000589_pt1 | contig 12672 bp, 12 predicted proteins | sample U3c2metaG_FD_143043 | JGI IMG/M metagenome (GOLD analysis project Ga0193707, IMG submission 143043) | Soil microbial communities from a riparian zone of the East river system, Colorado, United States - U3c2 | ecosystem: Environmental > Terrestrial > Soil > Riparian zone | place: USA: East River... | reverse complement strand
TTGTCATGCTCGCCAACGAAAGTGAAATTCAATCACTGATTGTGTTACCAGAGCAAAACATGAAAAACCGCTTTGTAAATCGCTTTTTTCTACAGGCTCGTTAGATAACGAATTTTCATTTCAGCTCCGATTCTAATTTGAATGAGTGCTTATCTTTTCCATCCGAGCAGGACAACGCCCCCGGCCACCAACAATATACCAATCCAGTCCTTCGCTAACGGACGTTCTCCGAGAAAGATCACGGCAAATATTGCGACCAATACAACACTCAATTTATCCACCGGCGCTACTTTGGCCGCATCGCCGATCTTCAGCGCGCGAAAGTAGCACAGCCACGACGCGCCCGTGGCCAATCCCGAGAGGGTGAAAAACGTCCAAGTCTTCGGCCGCAGGGCGAAAGGATCGCTCCATTTACCGGTATAATATACGAACCCGATAATCGCGAACAAGATAATAAACGTCCGGATCAACGTGGCAAAATCTGAATCCACACCTTCCAGGCCGATCTTTGCAAAGATCGCCGTCAATGAAGCAAACACCGCCGAAAGCAGTGCCCAGTGAAACCACACATAGCTTGAGGTCATGACGATTTCTCCGTTCTCCTCGTCATCCGCACTTGCCTCTTCTGCTCGACACCTTCGAGATGAATTCGTCTCGATGCCGTGCTCTGTTCTCGTCGCTTCCTGCGGCATGGCCGGCAGCGATTTGCCGTCGAGTAGACGAAGCCCTTGGCCACTTCGTACCACCATTTCTGCTGCGAACCCGTCCACATTTCCTCTTTACCACAATCGACACAGCGAAACGGCCGATCGACGTAATATCCGCGTCCGACAAAATCAGGAGCACCGTAGCTGTTGTATGGCGCGAGCAATTGCTCATTGACGGGAACGATTCGGTACGGCGAATGTTTAAACTTGGCCGCTTGCGCCATCACAGCGCGCTTAACGGCCAATTTTTTTCGCCGAGCGACGATTTCCTGGCGCCGCTGTTTACCGCTCTTCATCGAAGATTTGTAAATGAATAAACCCGCGTCATTCCACTTTACAGTTCGGGCAGTCGACTACCACAGCTTTGATTTCGCCGTCACGCCGGTAAGAGTATCGAGTCTTGCCCGGACCGATTTTGAAAATAGCCTGGCGCAGATCGTCTTCACTGGCGATCTTTTTGTCGCCGATCAATAGCACCACGTCGCCGACGTGGACACCCGCTTTTGCCATGGGGCGACCGCTTTCCACTTCCATCACGACCGCCCCTGTCGGCATTGCGCCGAGCGTGGAAGCGCTCTGCTCCGGCGTGAGAAAAGCCATGCGCACACCGAGGTCCGGCACATGAAATCCTTTTGCGAGAGAAGTCGCCGGTATCGCACCGCCGAGCGTGCCCACCAGATCATGGATACGCTTTTCCATATCCGTGGTGCCGATGCCCGGCGAAACCTTTGTCGGAACCGTTGTTGGTTCTTTCGGTGGCGGCTCGGGTCGATCGCCTCTTAATAAATAGCCTGTGACGCCCGCGCCTATGACCACAATCGCCAGAATCATGGCGGACCAAGGCGTAAGCCACCACTTCGTCTGAGCCTCTTTGTAAGTGGCCCGTTGTCCAACAGCGACCGGCGTGACGTCGGTGATCGAATCGTCGCCCGCTTGCCCAAGCAATTCGCTCACTCGCTCAACAAGCCTGGCGAATTCGCCGTCGCCTCGATCCCCACTCCACTCACTTAAGTCGGCACCGTTCAGCAGTCTAAACGCCAAAGGCGCGTCGATGTGCTCGATAAATACCGGAAGCAGGATGCCGCGGCGCTTGCCTTCCGACGCTTCGTTGCGCACCCACTCCGAAGTCACGGAAACCGCCGACCAAAGCACGATGACGCACCTGGCTTGAGCGAGCGCCTTCTCGATCACTTCGTCAAAAGATTTTCCGAGCGGGATTTCCCGGTCCCACCAAATGTCCCAGCCGCGCTCGCTCAACACGGCTGCGAGCAGCCGTGCCCGCTCCCGATCCTCCGTCGCGTAACTAATAAATATTTCGTTCATGCTCAGAACATAGGCCAAAGCAACTCAGCTATTTTATTACAGTCCATTGGAACGACGCCAGCCGGTAAAATGGACGCCCAAGTGACGCCGCATTATGCGCGAATCAATTCACGGACGCACAATTCGACGATCAATATTGCATCGGGTGGTATGAGATCATCAACTCCCGTCTCGCGCCAAGTGAGGACTCAGATGCACTTTGCTATAACCGCTCTCCTTCATTCCCAGCAGTGAATATTCGACGCGGGCGATGGCACGGCGACGCCCAAGAGTAATTTCATGATCGACAAAACGATAGCCGTTTTCGTTCCTGATCATTTTTTCGGGAAGAAATTGCCGGCCGCCCCACGCCCTCCCGTTCATCCAACAACTTGATGCCGCTTCGCAGTCTCATCCTGAATCACATGCTGTCGTTCTACTCCCACTTGACCGGATCCCGAGATGGATCTCGCAATCGTTTAGAACCTTCGCGAAAGCGCCGCCGCGCCCGTTGGAATCCAGCGCCACTCGGCCCGGTAACCCTTCGTCCATGCGCTAGGAAGGTTTGGTCTCGCCGGCTATCGTTAATCCCGCGTTGCCGATGCACAGCACTCGTCCACGAGAATTGACGAGCGAGATTCCGCTCAACAGCAAATTGGCTCGCCTTGCTGCGGGCGAAGCCGAACCACCAGCCGTTTTCATTACTTCTTCCCAGACTTCCTTTTCGAGCAGCGTGACTTGCCGAGAGCCGCCCTGGTCGGCGCTGCCCGCGAGTCCGTGACCGGCGAGCGCTCGTGCTGTTTCGACGGCATCCATCGGTCCGCAGTGCGCCCTATTATCCAGATCGCCTCCAAGCGTCCGATTGGCGGTTCGCAAATTTACCGCCGCGACTGATTTCTTAGGCGTTACTTTAGATAACATAAAGCTTTTATTGAGCCGTGCTTTTCACGCCGTCTAGTGAAATTTTTGCATGAATCCTTCCTTCTCGATCTCATCCAGTAGACTCATATCGACAAACTCACTGGGGTTTCGCTGCGGTGCCGCCATTTCCCGTAGAATATTTTTGAGTCCCTCGAGAGTCGGCCGGGGCGTCGCTTCGGTCCGCCGGGAAAAAAAGTCATAGGTCGCGTCAATGGACTCGGAGTCATCGACGCGCAGATACTTTTTTAAAATTTTGATGCTCCCTTCTCGGTTGGTCCGCACGTAATGAATCGCTTCGATCTGCGACCGCAGCAGGTTTTTCGCCAACGCTCTCTGTTTTTCTATGAACGATCGGGTGAGCAGCAAGGATGTATTGGGGTAAGCGCTGAAGTCGCCGATGTCGGCGAGCACGTTCATGCCGCGCTTACGGGCGATGTAAATTTCCGGATAGGAGAGAATCGTCGCGTCGATCTGTCCCAAAGTCAGCGCGGTCATACGGGCGTTGGTCGCGCCGGATTGAAGCATTATGACTTGGCGCGGATCGATCTTCCAGGCGCGCAGCGCCCACTGAACTCCGGTGTCGTTGGAACCGCCAAAGCGAAGAATGCCGATTTTCTTGCCGACCAGTTGCTGTGGCGTTTTGATTTCCGGCCGTGAGATGATTTGCAATGGCATGCGATTTTCGAGCACCGCGATAAGCGCCACCGGCGCGCCGCGCAGCGCCGCCTGGATCGCCGACGATGCCGAGTTCTGCGAGATTTGAATGCTGTTCGCGAGCAACGCCTGCATGTTGAGCGCGCCGCCGCTGATCAAGAGCGGTTCGAGCTCGATGCCGTATTTTTTGCTGATCCCGCTTTCTTTGTTTACCCATAATGGCAATTGATAGCCGGCGATGCCGCCATAGCCCGCTTGGACCTGAGTCATCTCGGCGGCTGGGCTGTGAGATGCGATTAAGGAGAAGAACAGAGCCTGAAACACTGCCGCTGTGAGTAATTTTATCAAGGAATTGTAGATCCTTTTCTTGGAGTTTGTCGGCACTATCTTTGGCGCTTTCCGCCACGCATTTACGATTTGTCGTGCAGCGGGTCGTGCCACAGAATTTCCTCCGGCGCCTCCGCCGCCGGAATGTCCAGATTAACCACGATCGGCTCTTGATCGCTGCGCACGACCACGCAGACGAGCGGTTCACCGGCATTGGCGTTGATTTCCTGGTGCGGCACAAACGGTGGCACGAAAATAAAGTCACCCGGCCCTGCCTCGGCGACAAACTCGAGTTTCTCGCCCCAGCGCATTCTCGCTTTGCCGCCGACGATATAAATGATGCTTTCCAATTCCCCGTGATGGTGCGGCGCGGTCTTCGCGTTGGGATGTATGGTCACCGAGCCTGCCCAGAGTTTGTTCGCCCCCGCCATCGCCCGATTGATCGCCGCCGCCCGCGTCATGCCGGGCGTTTGTGGCGTGTTGGAGTCGAGCCGATCGCTCGGAATGATTTTGACGCCGTTACTCCGCCAATCGTTGCTCATGATGAACCTCCGGTTTGCAATGGGTTTGTTCTTATTAACTCACGACGTAGCGCTCGGCGTCCCGGCTAAATTCCAAGCCAAGCCCCGGCTTCGCCGGCACGACCAATTCACCATTGACCGGCACGGGCACTTCCTCGAAAAGTTTAAACGACCACGGCATGTACTCCACCGTGAGTCCATTGGGGATTGCCGAGATTAAATGAACGTGGATCTCCGGCAATAAATGGCTGACAACCGGCAAATTGAACGCCTCGGCCATGGCCGCCACCTTCATCCAGTTCGAGATGCCGCCGACCCGGTTCAAATCGATCATGATAATATCGACGGCGTGGGCTTCGATCATGTGGCGAAACGGCGTGATGCCGTACAAGCACTCGCCCCCCGCCAGCGGTGTGATCAACGCGTCAGCGACCCGCGCAAGTCCGCTATAATCGTCATGCGCCGTCACGTCTTCGAGCCAGAAAAAATGCACGTCCTCGACGCGCTTGCCGATGTCGATCGCCTGGTGTACGCCCCAGCGCTGATTGATGTCGCACATAAGATCGATATGCGGACCCACCGCTTCGCGCACCAAGCGCGCCCGCTCGACTTCTTTTTCCGGCGTCGTGTCTCCGGGCAAGGCCAATTGCGTCTTCATTTGCTTGAAGCCTTTTTCAACGAGCAACGGCGCCGCCTTCAGCAAATGATCGAGCGAATAAGCGCGTACCAGAGCGCCGCTGGCGTAGGTCGGCACGCGGTCGCGCAGGCCTCCAAGCATCGCGCCGAGGGATTGGCCAAGAACCTTGCCTTTAATATCCCACAGCGCCATGTCGATGCCGGAAATCGCCAATGTGAGAATGCCGCCCGGCCCCGCACTCGCGCCGGCATTGCGCAGCTTTTGAGTAATCGCTTCGATGCGCAACGGATCGTCTCCGACGATCAATTCGCCGAGCTGATCGATGGCATGCTTCAATGTCGCACTCAGCGCGCCGCCGAAAAAACTTACGCCGATGCCTTCGATCCCGTCTGCCGTCTCGATGCGAAGAGTGACAAACTGATTATGGGTACGAAAATATGCCGGTCCGCCGGCGAGGGGTTCATCCAGCGGCAGCCGTACGACTTGCGATTGGATGCGTTTGATTTTCATTTGAACCTCCGCGTAAACGGCCTAGACTTTCAATATCACAGTTGCTCGCAGCCTACGATCGAAGCCAAAGCAAAAATCACAACGACTCCGGCATAATCACGTTGGAGTCATCCCCCCGCGAGGTCACATCACAAACACTACGCCTGCAGAAATTGTGGTTCACGCGTCGAGACGGTCGTCAACCGGAACCCGACATATGCATATACCTCTGTGAATCCTTCTGTTACCATCAATAGCAGGCCTTTCATGACAATGATCATGTCCCGAGACGAACGGCGCGCCTACACGAGCCGGCTGCAGCCGTACCTGCTAGCGAGCCTGCTCTTGTTTGGCGCGGGCATGGCGGTTGGATTAATGGCTGTCTCTTATTTTCCGGCTCTCAGCGATCACGTCGAAGCGACCATCACTACATTTGTCGGAGCTTTCAGCGGTATGCCACGACTCAAGCTTGCCGGCGCAATTCTTTTGAACAATGCCACCAAAACCTTGCTGGCCATCGTGCTCGGAGTCATGCTGGGGATTGTCCCAATGATTTTTCTTTTCGCCAACGGCATCGCTCTCGCGGTCGCTTGGTCGCTGTCGTCGCAAAACCGCGGGCCGTGGCTCGCATTGGTGAGCATCCTGCCGCACGGCGTCATCGAGCTGCCTGCGGTATTTCTCGGCACCAGCATCGGCTTGATGATCGGGTCACAAGCGCTGAAGCGACTCACCGGAAAGTCCGAGACGCCGATTGGTACCGAATTGCTTCAAGGACTGCGCTACTTCTGTTCCGTGCTTTTGCCTTTGTTGCTCGTCGCCGCGTTGGTCGAGGCCTTTGTCACCACCGCGCTTGTTTCGCGGCGTTGAAAACCAACTCTGACCATTTTGCTCAGTGATCCGTCACCGTAAGGCCGGCGTAGCGAATCAGGGAGTCAGTGACTTGGCGAACCTCGGCGCTGGAATATTTCCTCGTCTCATGCAAATGGCCCCATACGGGCGCCGGCCAGCATGGATCGCCAGACTTTCGTCCGACGACGTGCAGATGAAGCTGCGGCACAACGTTGCCGATGGCGGCGAAGTTTACTTTGGGATAGGCGAGGTGGCGTTTGATGAATTCCGACACTATCGCCGCTTCCTTCATCGCACCGTTTCGTAATGCTTCAGGCAAGTCCAGCAGATCGTAGACGTCGCACTCCGGTACCAAGATGAACCACGGTAGCATGGCGTTGCGATGCAACAACACGTGGCAAAGGTTAAAGCTGCCAAGGCGATGACAGCTGGCGAGCAGCTCGGGATGAATTTGGAATACGGTCATGTCCTGATCGGTGCGGACGAAATTATTTAACGTCGGCAGCGCAACGAAAGCCGATGTCGTCGGCGCGATTGCTGGAACTCGCATACATGCGCCTAGCGGCGCTGATCCGCTCCGCCGGATCGTACCAACCGCCGCCGCGTAACACTCGTCCCGTTCCGCTTTCCGGACCTTTCGGATTACGCGCTTCATTGATGGGGAAACTCTCGGAAAACCAATCGGCCACCCATTCAGTCACATTGCCGGAGAGATCGAAAACGCCGAACGGTCTCATGCCCTTTGGATAGGATCCCACCCGCGCGACCCCATCCTTGTAGACCGGGTTTTCATAAGGCCTACCGTATCGCGCGCGCTCAGGTGTAGGCGTCTCGTTGCCCCACGGGTACTTGCGCTCGTTCGCCCCCCTCGCTGCTTTTTCCCATTCCGCGTCGGTCGGCAAGCGTTTGCCGGCCCACTGGCAGTAGCTGGCGGCATCTCCCCAATCAACCCCGACGACGGGAAGCTCGCCATCGCTCTGAATCTTGACCGTTTCCCATTCTTCCGGCGGTCGGACATGGCCCGTCGCTTCCAGGAATTTCGCATAGCGCCCGACGGTGATCTCAAATTTATCCATGTAAAAGGCGTCGACAAAGATCTCCCGCCGCGGCGATGTTTCGTTGTCGCCCATGACAAAGGAGCCGGCCGGAATTAGGACCGCCGGCGCGCCGTCTTTGCCGATGACTGCCGTTCGCGAGCGCGCTTTCAACCCATAAAATAATCCGGCAGAGACCAAGACAATAAAGGCCGTTGCTGCCGCGGCCAATTTCAATCGCCGCCATCTCCATTCGGCAGCGATGCCATGCACCTCGGCAGCGATGGCGCCGGGCAAGCTGCCGTCGGTCTCGAGAAATGTGACCGCCTTGATGGTGGCCGGCAGGTTTACAATATCCGTCTTGCGCAGCATTACCGGCAAGAGCTTCGTGCGGGTTTGCTCGGCGATGTCTAACTCCGTCAGGGTATAACTGCCGCCATCGATCGCATCGGGACTGATCAGGAATATGAAAAGATGCGAACTTTGTATCGCCTCGCGTATGCGATTGTGATACTCCTCCCCCGGCGGCAAGTCGGCGCGATCGAAAAATACTTTGTGCCCCTGGTCGCGCAGCGCCAGATAAATCTCCTTCGCCGTTTCCTTGTCTTGCGAGGCGTAGCTCAAAAACATTCTCATCGGTAACGAGATCTCCTTACGATTTAGAAATGCCGACCTCCGTCGCCCGAAAGGACCAAAACAGGAGCGCGAATCCAACGACGCTCGCCAACCAGTAGTCGACGGGAAGCGGACCTCAGCAGTTTTTATGCCAAGGAATATGCGAGGCCGAAAACTTACTCCAACCGAACGCCGGATTCAGCGCGAACCAGAGTGCATCTTCGATGATCCAGAAGGTCATGATCATTCCGACAATGCGCGCTTCCATGCGCCAGGACCAACGACCGCGGAGAAACACCGGCAAATGAAACGAGAGGGCGACGAACGAAAAAACCCAAGCATGATACCCGGTCATGGGCCGACCGCCCCAGAAGATATCGAGCAGCCAATGCTTCTCGACGCGCCACGTGGGTAGATTCGCCGCCCAGCCCGCCGAGCCTTCGATCTGAATCTCTACCTGGGCAAAAACGAACGCCAAAAGCGCGACCCAAGCGAGTAACAGCCACGGACGTGCCCAACGAGCAAATTTCATCGCCGATCGTTTAGCACGTGATTAAGGACGGCGCGCGCGGCGTCGGGATGACCAAGCCCGCGCATGCTGGCGCGCATGCGCGCGAACCGTTCCGGTTCGCCGATCAGACGAGCGATTTTGTATTCCAACGCCACCGCATCGTGGGCCTTCACAGCGGCGCCCTGCTCCATCAGGTAATCTGCGTTGCGTTCCTCTTGCCCGGGTATCGGCGCGATCAAAACCATCGGCAGTCCAACCGCAAGGCATTCCGACACCGTGAGTCCGCCCGGTTTGGTAACCGCGAGATCCGCACACGCCATCACCCGTTCGATGGCGCTGGTGAATCCGAGTGCAAACAATCGGCCGCCGCTCCGGGCAACGAGGCTGCGATAATTCGCCAGCAACTGTTGGTTTTTGCCGGCAAGCGCGACAATCTGAAAGTCTCCCGGTAACCCGAGCAATCGTTCGATAAGCGTCTCGCCACCGGCGATTCCTGCGCCGCCGGTCATCAGTAGAAAAGTTGTCCGGTCCGGCGCGATGCCGAGTTCCTCCGCGCAAGCCTTGCGATCAAGATGTTGTGCGAACACCGGCATGATCGGGATACCGGTAACGTGCACGCTATTCTTGGGAATACCACGCGCCGCCATGCGAAAGGCGATTTCGTCGCTCGCCGCGAAGTAGCCGCGCATGCCCGCCTGCACCCATAGCCGGTGCAGGTCGAAATCTGTGACTTGCACCCAAACCGGCGGAACGGCGCGCCCGCGTCTGATCTCGTGGGCAAGCAGCTCCGCCGGGAGAAAATGAGTGCAAACGATGTGATCGGGATCGAAGAGCCTAATCGTTTCGCGCAGCCTGCGCGTGTTCACTCTTTCGATGGCGCGGCGAATCTGAGCGAACAGCGCATCACGCGGCATCTTGTCCGTCGCGTGGTACAGATACGCCCACACCGACGGATGGCGCTCGACGATTTCAATGTAATAGTTCGCGTACAGCGCGCGGAAACTCTTTGGCACCAGAGTCATCACGTCGACATGCTTGACTTCTACGCCCGTGAAACTGAGTTCCGCCTGAGCGCGCAACGCCTCCGCCGCGCGGCCGTGACCCGCGCCGGCGGAAACGCTCAACAGGAGTATGCGTTGAGATCGAGGCACGAAATGTTTGGATCGACGCTATCTGGACTCCATCGGCAACAAAAAGTAGACGGCGCTCGGTCACATCATGAAACCGCCTACAAGCCGAAAGACTACGGCGCCACTATTTCTTTTTTTACGCGGGTATAATCCACACCTGGTGATCATCCGTCAACGGACCATGGCGGTTTCCTGTCCCGGATGGAGAATCAACTTTTGCACGCGCCAATTCAACACTTCGGCGACATAGAGCTCGTTTTCCGAAGGGCAGGCCATCTCGTGAATCCAACCGAATTGCTTAAGCTGCTTGCCGGCCTCGCCGAGCACTCCAAGAATCTTGCCATCGAGAGTCAATTTGTAAACGCGGCCAGGATACGCGTCAGCGCTGTAAAGCACCTGCCGCGGTCCCGGCGTTATACAGATCGCCCACGGCGCTCCTGGCGCCTGTGTGCCTTTAACGTCTTCCGGCGGCTTATTGCCGATGGCAGCCCGCGCGGTGTTGCGATCGAACGGCACGTCGATCTTGAATTCCCGCAAAAATTTACCGTCGCCGTCAAAGACTTGAATTCTTCCGTTGCCGCGATCGCCGACGTAGATATTTCCTTGGGCATCGGCCGCGATCGAATGCGGGGTGTTGAACTCGCCGGGTTTGTCGCCGCGCTCGCCCCAGGATTTCAGCCAATTGCCGTTCCTGTCGACTTTAGCGATGCGCGAGTTGACGTAGCCATCGCTGATGTAGGCATTTCCGGCCGGGTCCCAAGCGACATCGGTGGGCTGGCGGAAACGGCCATCGTCGTGTTTGGGTGGCGGTCCTGTGCGTTTGTGCGGTACGGCTTCGTCGGACGCTTCCTGCTTGCGCCCAAAGACCATATCGACACGACCGTCGGGTGTAAATTTGACCACCATGTCGGACCCTTTGTCCGTAGCCCAGATATTGTCTTGCTTATCGATCCTGACCGTGTGCGCGAAGGCGAAGGCGTAAAGGTTTTTGCCGATCTCGCGCACAAAACGTCCGTCGGGCGCGAATTCCAAAAGCTGCGACGCCGCTGCGCCGAACGCCGGACCGGTCGTGTTTCCACGCGAATAAACAAACACATGCTTTTTCGAGTTCACGGCAACACCGGCGACCTCGCCGAAATACATGTTCTGCGGCAAGCGCACTGCATTGGCAACCGACTCATAGGGAATCACCGGCACCGATTGCGCGAAAACCGGCGCCGTCAGCAGCAACCCTGCAAAACATAACCATCGTTTCATAGAAACCTCCTTTTAGAAAATTTAAGATCACTCAATGGTGATCACCTCTCACTTCGGCTTAAACGCTATCCGCCTGCCGTTCTTTGCCGGCACCAAGGTCTTATCGAGCCAGCGCGCGATCACGGCGCCGATCTCTTTGTTATTTTTTTCCAGCATCATCACGTGACTATTGCCGCGAATGTTGAGATCCGCGAGCTTGATGAAGGTCGGTTTGACGCCGGCCTGTTCCAGATACTTCACCGTGCAGTGATCATAGGGCGCGTGATAGGACGCTTCAGCGGTGAGAACAAGAATGGGAATCTTCTGCAGGTTCGGCAGTTGCCGGGCCGGCGCGGCTTGCAGCCAGCATTTGACCAGTCCAGGGCTGTCGGCTTTTTCCTCTTCGACGAAAGTCAGCTCCGACGCACTCGCGACTGGGGGGGAGTACTTGAGCGGCACGGACGTAATCCCATAGGTCAGCGCGAGTCTGCCCGTCTTAAAATAATCCGGCGCGCCGATGAATTCGACATTATAAGCCGGAGGTCCATTGGGTTCGATTGCAAGAATCGCTTTGATTAGTTCCGGCCGCGCGTCAGCCACTGGCCAACCGAAAGCACCCGCCTGCGAATGCACGAGCAGGATCGAACTGCCGATCTTGTCGACGAGCGCAATCAGCGCTTCGCTGTTGATAAACTGTTGCTTGGTGAAATCGCGAATCGCCGGCAATTGGCTCGATATCAATTGCTGCACGGCGGGATCGTCCGGCTCGCCGCTGCCGGGCCATTGGGTGTGCAGATGGGCCTGCGGCCAAAGCTTGAATTTTTCCTGGGCGACGTAGCGTTGCTGCGAATTTTGGCTATCGACCAAATCGACCGGGCCATAGGTTCGTTCCAAGTGCGTCGAGCGACCCTTGCCAACCTGGTCGATCACATACACGGCGTAGCCCTGCCGGACAAAATATTGCGCCCAGCCCTCGCGCCCATCCGGTGTGCCCGTGTAATTTGTTCCCGACATCGTACCGCCGTGTACCATGATGATCGGGTAAGGGTGAGTCTTGCGCGCCGGGATGCGGTATTCGACGTACATCTGCCCGGCCATGTACTGCTTGCCGTTGACCACGGTCGGTTTGCCACCGACGTAAAAGAAGCCGTCGCGCGCGAGGGTCAAGGGCGGATTCTCCGCCGCCCGTGCCGACGATGCCGCTCCGAAAACGACTAGAATAACGACGATCAATAACACACCGAATGACATAGATGCCTCCTTGATCTGGGCGTTTTGATCATCACGACTGTCCCCGTCTGATGTGCGCTGGTCTAACTCGATCACCGCTAGTTGGCAAGACAAAAAGCTTTGCCGTCAGAGCAACGGTCAGTACAGATGATTGCTGATGAGATTCTCGATGACACAGTCAGTGAAGTCGTCGCGCGGCCGCTGATCAAGAGCGATTGAGATCGATGCGGGCGTTGAGATCCAACAGCCAAAGGCGCGGTCTTACGCATAGCATGCGACGAAACTGCTCGCCGGATTGAATGCGCTACGACACTACCCCGCTTCAGGGTTTTTTCTCCGTGGGTACGGTGCCACCCCACAGCTCTTTCATGAAGCCGCTCTTGTCGAGATTCTCAACAAAGGTGTTATCGAAAATCTCATTCGCCTTTCGCCGGATCGTAATACCGTCTTCCCGAGCCAATTCAAGAGTGTCGGCAACCAACTTAGCCGGCACGATCATGCGCCGGTTG
>Ga0193707_1000588_pt1 | contig 12688 bp, 14 predicted proteins | sample U3c2metaG_FD_143043 | JGI IMG/M metagenome (GOLD analysis project Ga0193707, IMG submission 143043) | Soil microbial communities from a riparian zone of the East river system, Colorado, United States - U3c2 | ecosystem: Environmental > Terrestrial > Soil > Riparian zone | place: USA: East River... | reverse complement strand
CTGGTCGCCAGCCTCGACGTGCTCGGGTTCCAGGCGAACCCGTCGGCCTGGCGGCGGAACACGATGGCCTGCACCGGCATCGAGTTCTGCAAGCTGGCGATCGTCGAGACCAAGGCGAAGGCGGCCCAGCTGATCGACGAGCTGGAGGAGCGGATCCCGGAGCTCGACGTACCGATCACCGTGAACCTGAACGGCTGCCCGAACTCCTGCGCCCGGATCCAGACCGCCGACATCGGCCTGAAGGGCCAGCTGGTGATGGATGCCGACGGCAAGCAGGTGCCGGGTTACCAGGTCCACCTCGGCGGCGGGCTCGGGCTGGACGCCGGCTTCGGCCGGAAGCTCCGCGGCCACAAGGTCACCGCGGACGGGCTCACCGACTACGTGGAGCGCGTCACCCAGAACTACCTGAAGGAGCGCAACGAGGGCGAGCGCTTCGCCCAGTGGGTCACCCGTGCTGATCAGGAGGCTTTGCAGTGAACGAACGAAGTGAGTTCACCAACAACTACAGCGCGACATGTGCCTCGTCGGCGCCCGGAGCGAAGCGAGGACGTCGATGAGCGAGCGTGCTGCACCGCTGTACTGCCCTTACTGCGGGGACGAGGATCTTCGTCCTTCCGCGGAAGGCCATGGCGCGTGGGAGTGCCGGCCGTGTGCACGGGTGTTCCAGCTGAAGATGATCGGACTGCGGGTGACGGTGGAATGAGTACGGATCTGAAGACGCTCGCCGAGGAGGCCAACGCTCGACTGGCCGACGCCTCGGCGCAGGAACTGCTGACGTGGGCGCGGGAGACCTTCGGTGACGACCTGGTGGTGACCGCCTCGATGGCAGACGGGGCGCTCCCCCACCTCGCGGCCGAGGCGGCCCCCGGTGTCGACGTCCTGTTCCTCGACACGGGATACCACTTCGCCGAGACGATCGGTACCCGCGACGCGGTGGCGGCGACGCTGCCGATCAACCTGGTCAACGCCCTTCCGCAGCAGACGGTCGAGGTGCAGAACGCCGAGTTCGGCGAGAACCTGTACGCCCGTGATCCCGACAGGTGCTGCACGCTCCGCAAGGTCGAGCCGCTCAACCGGTACCTGTCCGGCTACAAGGCCTGGGTCACCGGCATCCGCCGCGAGGAGGCGCCGACCCGGGCGAACACACCGGTGATCGAGTACGACGCCAATCGCGACATGGTGAAGCTCAACCCGATCGCCCCGTGGACCCAGGACGACCTGGACACCTACATCGCCGACAACGGCGTACTGGTCAACCTGCTCCAGTACGACGGCTATCCGTCGATCGGCTGTGAGCCGTGCACCCAGCGCGTCGCGCCCGGCGAGGACCCCCGCAGCGGCCGCTGGGCCGGCAACGGCAAAGTCGAATGCGGGCTCCACACATGACAGTGCTTCTGGCCGGGCCATCGGCGCCCGCTCCCTCCGCTCCTCAGCCCAGGCCGGGAGGCCCCATGACCGCGACAGTGACAGAGCTGGACGCCCTGGAGAGCGAATCGATCTTCGTGTTCCGCGAGGTGGCGGCGGAGTTCGAGCGGCCGGTGATCCTGTTCTCCGGTGGCAAGGACTCGATCGTGATGCTGCACCTGGCCCGGAAGGCGTTCGCTCCGGCCGGGGTGCCGTTCGCGCTGCTGCACGTGGACACCGGGCACAACTTCTCCGAGGTGCTGGACTACCGCGACGCGACCGTGAACGCGCTCGGCCTGCGGCTCGAGGTGGCCAGGGTCGAGGAGTACATCGCGGACGGCCGGCTGCGGGAGCGGTCGGACGGCACCCGGAACCCGCTGCAGACGGTTCCGTTGCTGGACGCAATCAACGGGCACCGGTTCGACGCGGTGTTCGGCGGTGGGCGACGGGACGAGGAGCGGGCCCGGGCGAAGGAGCGGATCTTCAGCCTGCGCGACGAGTTCGGTCAGTGGGACCCGCGGAACCAGCGGCCGGAGCTGTGGTCGCTGTACAACGGCAAGCACCGCCCGGGCGAGCACGTACGCGTCTTCCCGCTGTCCAACTGGACCGAGCTGGACGTGTGGAACTACATCGAGCGCGAGGGCATCGACCTGCCGAGCATCTACTACGCGCACGAGCGGGACGTGTTCGAACGCGACGGCATGTTGCTTGCCGTCGGCCCCTACTCGCAGCCACGCGACGGCGAGACCGTGTCGAAGCGCGTGGTGCGGTACCGGACCGTCGGTGACATGTCCTGCACCGGCGCGGTCGCGTCGACCGCGTCGTCCCCGGCCGAGGTGGTCGTCGAGGTCGCGGCCAGCGAGCTGACCGAGCGCGGCGCTACCCGGGCCGACGACCGCGTCAGCGAAGCCGCGATGGAAGATCGCAAGCGAGAGGGGTACTTCTGATGAGCACGCTCCTCCGCCTGGCGACCGCCGGATCGGTCGACGACGGCAAGTCCACGCTGGTCGGGCGCCTGCTGCACGACTGCAAGGCGATCCTGGCCGACCAGATCGCGCACGTGAAGACGGTGTCGCAAGCCCGCGGCGGTGACTTCGACTTCGCACTGCTCACCGACGGGCTGCGGGCCGAACGCGAGCAGGGCATCACGATCGACGTCGCCTACCGGTACTTCGCCACCGACAAGCGCTCGTTCATCCTGGCCGACTGCCCCGGGCACGTGCAGTACACCCGCAACACGGTGACCGGCGCGTCGACGGCGGACGTGGTGATCATCCTGGTCGACGCGCGGCACGGTGTACTGGAACAGACCCGGCGGCACCTGGCCGTGGCCGGTCTGCTCCGGGTGCCACACGTCGTACTCGCGGTGAACAAGATCGACCTGGTCGGCTACGACGAGGCCGTGTTCACCAAGATCGCCGAGGACGTCAACGAGGTCGCCGACCAGCTCGGGATCGCCGACGTCAAGGCCATCCCGGTCTCGGCACTGGTCGGAGACAACGTGGTCGACCGGTCCGCCCAGACGTCGTGGTACGACGGACCGACGCTGCTCGAGGTCCTCGAGAACGCGACCGGCCGCGACGACATCTCGGCCCGGCCGCTGCGGTTCCCGGTGCAGTACGTGATCCGGCCGCAGACCGACGAGTACCGCGACTACCGCGGCTACACCGGAACCGTTGCCTCCGGCACCGTTGCCGTGGGTGACCCGGTGATCGTGCTGCCGGCCGGCCGCCGTACGTCGATCGCCGGCATCGACCGGCCGGTCGTCACCGCCACCTCGACCGCGGTCGCCGAACGCCCGTCCGCGGTCGCCGGTGAGGCCGTCACGGTCCGGCTCGCCGACGACCTCGACGTCGCCCGCGGCTCGGTGATCGTCGCCGCCGACGCCTCCCCCGGCACCCGCCGGGAACTGGCCGCCACCGTGTGCTGGCTGTCGGACCGCCCGCTGACCGTGGGCGCCCGGCTGCTGATCAAGCACACCACGACCACCGCCCAGGCGATCGTCACCAAGATCACCGGGGCGCTGGACCTCGACACGCTCGGAGTCATCGACGCCACCGGGCTCGACCTCAACGACATCGGCAAGGTGCAGCTCAAGATCGCCGCACCGCTGACCGCCGACCCGTACTCCAGCAACACCATCACCGGATCGTTCCTGCTGATCGACGCCCACGACGGGTGGACGCTGGCGGCCGGCATGATCGACGACGAAGAAGGGGAACTGCTGTGACTGCTCCAGCGCTCGTAGTCCTCGCCCACGGCAGCCGCGATCCGCGTTCGGCCGCCACCGTCCACTCGCTGGTGAAGTGCCTGCGCGAGATGCGGGACGACCTGCGGATCGAAGCCTCCTTCCTCGACCACTGCCCGCCCACGCCGTACCAGAAGATCGGCAAGCTCGCCGCCGAGGGCGTGGAGGAAGTCGTCATCCTGCCGCTGCTGCTCTCGTCCGCGTTCCACGCCCGGGTCGACATCCCGGCCGTCGTCGACGAGGCGCAGTCCCGGTTCCCGGCGCTGCGGATCATCGCCTCCGACGTCCTCGGCTACGACGAGTCGCTGCTGGACGTCCTCGATCGCCGGATGCGGGCGGAGCTGAAGGGCGGCCGGGTGCGGGAGCTGGACGCGCTCGTCCTCGCCTGCGCCGGATCGAGCGACTCGCAGGCGAACGCGGGCGTGACCCGCCTCGCGCGGCTGTGGGGTCAGCGGCACAAGCTGCCGGTGACCGCGGCGTTCACCTGCGCCGCGTCGCCGTCGCCGGCCGAGGCGGTCCTGCAGTGGCGGCTGGAGGGCCGGCGTCACGTGGCCGTCGGATCGCTGTTCCTGGCGCCCGGTGTCCTCCCGGACCGCGCCGAGTCGACCGCTCGCCGTGCCGGTGCGGTCGCCGTCTCGCGCCCCTTGGGCGTCAGTGCCGAGGTCGCCCGCCTGGTCCTGCTCCGCTACGGCGTAGCCGGCCTCGACCTCCTCACGCTGGCACCCGCACCGCGTCCGGTCCTGGTTCATTCCGCCTGACCGTCCAGGCACGCAGAACTCCGTCCTGACCCCCTCAGGCCGCCCGCCTGAGGGGGTTCTGCGTGCCTGGCCATCCGCCCCTGGTGACGGCGGCCAGCGCCTCCGCCACCCAACCCACGTCGAGCACCACGTCCTCCCACGAGAATCGGAGCAGCGTCCAACCGCGCATCGCCAGGTTGACGTAGCGGCGGCAATCACGGCGCAGAGACTCGCGGGACCCGTGGTAGGCGAACGAGTCGGCCTCGAGGACCAGCCGCAGCTCCGGGTCGCCGAGGTCGACGCGTGCGAAGAAGGTGTCGTCGGCGATGACCAGCTGCGGGACGAAGCCGGCCTCCAGGACACGCGCCCGTAGCACCGACTCCAGGACAGACGCCGCGCGCGCGTCGCCCGCCTCGGCCAGCCTGATCGCGCGGGCCCGCCCGGGGCCTCGGAGCGCGATCGCCGAGGCGAGCAGTTCGTCCGCCGACACGAGCCCCTTGCGCAGCGCCGAGTCGGCGACCGCCAGCGCCTCGCCGAACGGAAGGCTTCGCGCGCAGTCGAGAACGGTACGCACCGGCGTGGTCGCGCCGTCGAGTTCGGGCGCATCGGACCAGTGCAAAGTGCAGGCCAGCTTGGTACTTCGCTTGCGCTTCGTGCGTCCGATGGTGACATGAGGTTTGAGCGGGATCGTGACTACGTCGAGTCCGAGGTGCTGGGCCGCGCTCTCGTGCGACAGCACGCCACCGTGCGCCCGGGCGACCGTCGGTGGTGAGGTGTCGAGCGGCAAGGCGTACACGCCCTTGGCGACCCGCTTGATCCGGCCTTGCGCCAGAGCGAGCCGGATCGCCCGGCCGGGGATGAACTCGCGGAGTCGCGCGAACGTCGCGCTGCCGCCCGCCTTCTGAAGGATCTCAACGACGTCCGCCACCGGACAATGGTGGCAAGGATGGCGTTGACGCCGCAGGCGTTATCCACAGGCGGACTGCCACGCATGCACAACCCGGCGGCCGGCCAGGCTGCGGTGGCGCCCTGAGCCTCGCCAAGGGCTTTCGCATGCGCAGCAATCCACTACTCCCTCCGATACCATGATATCTTGCTATCCATGGCGAAGGACGCGACCAAGAACATCCTCTTGCGGCTCGATCCGGAGTTGGCCGAGCGGCTGCAGACGGTTGCGTCGGTGGAGGGCCGGTCGGTGTCGGATGTCGCGCGCGAGGCGATCGCCGCGCTGGTCGATCAGCGCCGCCAGGACACGCGGTTCAGCCGACTGCTCGAGGAGAACCTCACCCGGCACGAGGAGTCCCTGCGCCGCCTCCGCGGAGCCGACTGATGCGCTACCTCGGTCGATACGACGTGCTCGCGGTGGCGGCTCGCGTCCTGCAGTGCGAGTCGGAGGACGCCGTACGCCGGACAGACCTGGACGCGGTCGATCGGGTGCTGGCCGAGGTACGAGCGGGCTGGCCGAGGCCACCGGGGTGTTGCTGGCGGGGCTGGTCCGGGAGCGGCCGTTCGACGGGCCGAATCGGGTGGTCGCGGTCATCCTGCAGTTCGCCGCGCTGAACCGGGCCGAGCTACGGCTGGAGCCGGTGACGGAAGTGGACGAGTTGCTGGACCGGATCACGGCCGGCGACGCGACGGTGGGCGAGGTCGCCGAGTTCGTCCGGGCCCGGCTCGAGAAGGGCCCGGTCACGGCTGAGGACCTGCAGGAGCATCTGCGGCTCGACCTGCTACTGGAGAACGTGGTCGCGGAGCTGGATGTCGACGACGAGTGGCGGAGGGGAATCCGGATGTTCGAGAGGTTCAGTGATCCGGCCAGACGCATCGTCGTCCTGGCCCAGGAAGAGGCGCGGAAGCTCGACCACGTCTACATCGGGACCGAGCACCTCCTGCTCGGGCTGATCGAGGAGACACACGGCATCGCGGCGCGGGTGCTGGCCTCGTTCGGGATCACGGCTCCGGCGGTCCGTGATCTCGTGGTGGAGATCCTCGGCCGCGGGCGCCATGGCGGTGCAGACGGGACCATTCCGTTCACACCGCGGGCGAAGAGCACCTTCGAGCACGCGTGGGACGAGGCCCGGCGACGGGGCGCCGAGCGCCACGCAGCGGTAGCGGCTATCCAGCGGCCAAGCGCTTCTGCTCGGTCGTCACGTCGAAGTCGGCCTTGGGCCACTGCGGGTCCAGCGACTCGAGCGTCTCGAGGAGGATTGTGGTGACGGCCCAGTTGCGATACCACTTGCGGTCGCTCGGGATGACGTACCACGGCGCCTGCGGCGTGTTGCAGCGCTCGATCGCCGCGTGGTACGCGTCCATGTAGTCCGGCCAGAGCTCCCGCTCGTCCACATCGCTCGGGTTGTACTTCCAGTACTTGGTCGGATCGTCCAGCCGCGCCTCGAGTCGCGCCTTCTGCTCCTCGGGCGAGATGTGCAGGTAGCACTTCACGATCGTCGCGTCGTTCTCGGCCAGCTCCGCCTCGAAGTCGTTGATCTGGTCGTAGCGGCGGTCCCACACGTTCGGGGCGACCAGGTTGTGCACCCGCGCGATCAGCACATCCTCGTAGTGCGACCGGTCGAAGATCCCGATCATCCCCTCCGACGGCAGCGCCTGCTTGATCCGCCACAGGAACCCGCGCCGCTTCTCCGCCGGCGTCGGCGCCTTGAACGACGTGATCTTCAGGCCCTGCGGATCCATCAGCCCCGCACCGTGCCGGATCACCCCGCCCTTGCCGGACGTGTCCATCCCCTGCAGCACGAGCAGCACACTCCGCTGCCCGTCCTTGCGGCCCTCGGCGAACAGCCGCTCCTGCCAGTCGGAGACCTCGGCACCGAGACTGTCCAGCGCGGCTTTGCCTTCGTCCTTGGCGCCGCTGAACCCAGGGGTGGCGCGCGTGTCGTATTTCGTCAGGTCCACCGGCCCGGACGGCACCCGCAGTTGTTCGCGCAGTCCGCCGTCCTCCGCCTTCTGGCCCTTCTTCTGCTTCGCCATCCGTCCATGTTGCCTCATCAACCGCCGAGATCAGCGGAGGACCGTCGTTCCTTTCGCCGGCGCCGCAGGTGACGAGCATCAGGACGACCGCCCCACAGCCGCGCGCACCACCCACCGTCCGGCGTCAGGCGCTGCGTCAGCCTCCTCGGCCTCCACAGTGCGTCCAATCAACCACACCACGGTGCACAGCTCAGGACGCTGCGTGATCAGCCTCTCGGGACAGGGCGATCAAGCGTGACAACGCCCGGAGGTACTTCGTGCGGTAGCCGCCCTTCAGCATGTCCGCGGAGAAGAGCTGGTCCAGCGGTACGCCGCCGGCCAGCAGCGGGAGGTTCCGGTCGTACATGCGGTCGGCCAGGACGACCATCCGGAGCGCGACGTTCTCGTCGGTGAGCGGGCGGATGTCGGTGATGCCGACCGTCTCGACCCCGTCGAGGAGAGCGCCGTACTTGCTCGGGTGCAGTTCGGCCAGGTGGCCGTGCAGGTCGACGAAGTGATCGCAGGACGCGCCGGGTCGGTCGGCGGCGGTCTGCTCGACCCGCTCCGGCCACGGCTCGGGGGCGGTCGGGAGGCCGCGATGCCGGTAGTCGGGTCCGTCGATCCGGCGTACGTCGAAATGCGCGGCCAGCGCCTGGATCTCGCGGAGGAAGTCGGTCGCCTGGAACCGGCCCTCGCCGAGCTTGTCCGGCAAGGTGTTCGAGGTCGCGGCCAGCCCGACCCCGGCGGCGACCAGCTGACCGAGCAGCCGTGAGATCAGCATCGTGTCGCCGGGATCGTCCAGCTCGAACTCGTCGACGCAGATCAGCCGGTACGACGAGAGCGCGTCGACGGCGGCGCGGACGAGATCGAGACCTGGGACGACCTGATCGCGGCGGCGGCCAAGCTCAAGGCCCTCGGCAAGCACCCGGTGGCGCTCAGCTGCAACCCGACGACGAGCTCACTGGACTTCTTCCTTCCACTCCTCACGCAAGTTGCCGACGATCCGACCTTCTACCTCAAACTCGACCACACGATCTTCAACGGCCCGATCATCCCGCGGAAGTTCACAGGTACGGCGTACAAGGACGCATGGACCTCGATCGAGTTCCCGCTGCACTTCTGGAACAGCCTCTGGATCACGTCCGTCACCGTGATCGGCGTGCTCGTGTTCGCCACGCTCAGCGGGTACGCGTTCGCCAAGCTCGACTTCCCGTTCCGCAACACGCTGTTCGTACTGCTGCTGACGACCCTGATGATGCCGTCGACGGCGCTGACCATCCCGCTCTATCTCGAGCTCAAGTCGCTCGGCCTGCTCGACAGCCGGGCCGGTCTGCTGGTGCTCTACATCTCCGGATCGGCGCCGTTCGCGATGTTCTTGATGCGGGCGTTCTTCCAGACGCTGCCCGACGAGCTGATCGAGGCGGCCCGGGTGGACGGCGGCAGCGAGCTCACCATCTTCCGTCGGGTGATCCTGCCGCTGACCCGGCCCGGTATCGCGACCGTGGGATCTTCCAGTTCCTCTCCACCTGGAACGAGTTCCTGATCGCCAACACGGTCCTGCGCAACACCGAATCACTCCCCCTGCAACCTGTGCTGTTCACCCTGATGGGCCAGTACTCCACCAACTGGCCGGCGCTCACCGCCGGCCTCACGTCCGTCGTACCGGTCGTGATCGTCTACGTCCGGATGCAGCGGCAGTTCGTCGCCGGGATGATGCTCGGCGCGGTCAAGAACTAGCTCCCGGAAAGGGGTCTTATGCCGATCAAGAACGTCGTGGTCAACTGCACGGACGTGCAGCGCTCGGTCGAGTATTACACCAAGTTCCTCGAGCTCCGCGTGGTCGGCGAGCCGACCACGGAGCGCGCCGTGCTGGACGCGGTGACCGCGACCGTCGAGTTACGGGCCGTGGGCAACGGCCGGGACCAGACCACGTGGAGTCCGGACGATCTGCAGAAAGGCTTCCGGCACATCGGGTTCAAGGTCGACCGCCTGGACGAGCGAGCCGGCGTCCTCAAGGCGGCCGGGGTCGAGTTCAAGCTCGACCCGCTCGATGCCGAGGGCAAGGTCCGGATCTGCTTCTTCTACGATCCCGACGGCACGCTGCTCGAGATGATCCAGGGCGATCTCCAGTACGCCGCCGTCCTCGATGCCGACGGGGTCGCGCGGGAACGGGCGCTCGGCGTACCGCAACGGCCGCGGTTCGACCACGTCGCGGTCACGATCGAGGACCGGACCGCGACCAGCGACTACTACCACGAGCACTACGGCTTCTCCTTCATCGGCACGACCGAGCAGCCGCAGGACAAGCGGGGCTTCAGCATCGGCTACCTCAAGGGCGGCGACACCGTCCTCGAGGTGTTCACCTACGAGGTCGGCAAGACGTCCCGCGAGCCGCAGCTCGACGTCGCCGGCTTCGCGTACGCCGAACTCGCGGGCGACCCGCCGGAGCTGCCCGCGCAGGCCGCTCCCGATGGGACCAAGGTCTACGTCGATCGCGACGGGTTCGCCTTCGCCGTAGGCTCCGAGGCATGAGAGACGACTGGCTGCGCCCCCTCGGCTCCACCGGCCTGACCGTGTCCGCCGTCTGCGCCGGCGGCAGCGGGATCGCGGGCATGCCCGCGGTCTTCGGGTACGACGTGACCCGGCAGGAAGCGGTCGACCTCGTCCTGCGGGTGGTCGACGGCCCGCTGACCTGGATCGACACCTCCAACGGGTACGGCGACGGTGAGAGCGAACTGCGGATCGGCCGGGCCATCCGCGAGTACGGCGGTCTCCCGGACGGCTTCCTGGTCGCGACGAAGGTCGATGCCCGCGGTAAGGACTACTCCGGCGCGCGCGCGAGTGTTGCCGAGAGCAAGGAACGGCTCGGGCTGGACGACCTGCCGCTGGTGTATCTGCACGATCCCGAGTTGCATGACTTCGACTCGATCCGTGACGCGGTCGATACGCTGATGCAGCTCCGGGCCGACGGCGAGATCGGGCACGTCGGACTGGCCGGCGGGAACACCGCCGAGCTCGGCCGCTATCTCGACCTCGGTGGTTTCGAGGTGCTGCTCGTGCACAACCGGTGGAGCCTGGTCGATCACTCGGCCGGCGACCTGATCCGCCGCGCGGCCGGCGACGGCATGGCCGTGGTCAACGCGGCGATCTACGGCGGCGGGATCCTCGCCAACCCGCAGGGCGCCACGAAGTACGCGTACCGCGCGGCGCCGGCCGCCGTACTGGACGCTGTCGCGGAGATGGACAAGGCCTGCCGGGAGTTCGGGACCGACCTCGCCACCGCCGCACTCCGGCACTCGGTCGACAGCCCCGGCATCGCCGGGACCGTGGTCGGCATCAGCAAGCCGGCGCGCGTCGACGCCCTGCTCGAAGCGGTGGCGACCGACCTCCCCGACGAGCTCCTTAACCGGTTAGGTAACCTCCTGCCCCAAGAGCGGTACTGGGTCGAAGGTACGAAGGAGACGACGTGACGAACGGCTTCCCACCCGGCTTCACCTGGGGCGCGGCGACCGCGTCGTACCAGGTGGAAGGCGCGGTCTCCACCGACGGGCGGGGCCCGAGCATCTGGGACACCTTCGCGCACACGCGCGGCAAGATCTCGGACGGGATTAACGGTGACGTCGCCGTCGACCACTACCACCGGTTCGCCGAGGACATCCGGCTGCTGGCGGACCTCGGCCTGACGGCGTACCGGTTCTCGATCGCCTGGCCGCGGATCGTCCCGGCCGGCTCCGGTGCGACCAACTCGGCCGGCCTCACGTTCTACCGGCGGCTCGCCGAGACGTGCCTGGCGTACGGCGTGACGCCGTACGCGACGCTCTACCACTGGGACCTGCCGCAGCCGCTCGAGGACGCGGGCGGCTGGCTCGTGCGGGACACGGCCGAGCGGTTCCGCGACTACGCGGCGATCACGCACTCGGCGCTGTCGGACGTGGTCAAGCACTGGATGACGCTGAACGAGCCGTGGTGCTCTGCCTTCCTCGGGTACGGGAACGGCGAGCACGCGCCGGGACGTACCGAGGGCGCCGACGCGCTGAAGGCCGTGCACCACCTGCTGCTCGGCCACGGGCTGGCGCTCGAGGGTCTGCGGTCGGCGGACGGAACGTATGGCATCGCCCTGAATCCGGCGCCCATCCACGCCGCCTCGGAGTCGGCCGCGGATCGCGACGCCGCGCGGCGGATCGACGGACTGCGGAACCGGATGTTCCTGCAGCCGTTGCTCTCCGGCACGTATCCGGCCGACGTCCTCGAGGACACCGGGATGACCGAGTGGTTCGCCGCGCAGCAGGCGGATCTCGCACAGATCTCCGCGCCGTTGGACTTCATCGGCGTGAACTACTACTGCCCGGCGACGGTGGCCGCACCGGACGGGCCGGTCTCCACGCCCGGTCCGTCGACGCAGCCTGGCAGTGAGAATGTCGTTGCCGTCGACACCGGTCTGCCGCGGACGCAGATGGGCTGGCCGATCCAGGCTACCGGGTTGCGGGACATCTTGGTGACGATCAACAAGCTCGCGCCGGAGCTGCCGTTGTACGTGACGGAGAACGGGTCGGCGTACCCGGACGAACTGACGGCCGACGGGACGGTCGAGGACGGCGAGCGGCTGGACTACCTGCGGCGGCACACCGCGGTCTGCCGGGACCTCGTGTCCGAGGGCTTCCCGCTGAAGGGCTACTTCGCCTGGTCGTTGATGGACAACTTCGAGTGGGCCTGGGGCCACAGCCGGCGCTTCGGAATCGTGTACGTCGACTACACCACCCAGCAGCGCATCGTGAAGAAGAGCGGCCGCTGGCTGAAGGACTTCCTCAGCTAGTCCAGCTATTGCCGTTAGTACAGCTATTGCCGTCCCCCCGACTGCCCGGGGTGGTCAGCCTTGGCATGGTGGCTTCAGTCGTCGCCGCGCGAGGTGGTTGTGTCGTTGACTGTGATGAGCGTGCCGACAGCAACCGCTTGCCGTCGACACGGTGGTCACAGTCAACGACACGGTCCCGACACTCGACGCCAACTCGGCCCGGCCACGGCGGGCGGCAGATGGGACGCAGGGCAGCGCGTCAGCACCTCAAGTGTGGTAAGCCCAAGCTAGCGGCCGTTCTTCTGGTGGGGGGTGAGCTGGCTGTGCAGGACAAGCGAGGCCGCACCGAGGGCGGCCGCGCTCGGTCCTAGCTTCGAGAGCTCGACGCGGGTCGGGTGCATCGCGCGGACGAAGGACAGGCGGTTCATCTCGGTCGTCGCGATCCGGACATAGAGGTCACCCGCCTCGCTGAAGCCCGGGCCGGCGAGGATGATCTGGGCGAGGTCGAGCAGGTTCGTGATCGACAGCAACGCCTTGGCCAGGTAC
>Ga0193707_1000587_pt1 | contig 12693 bp, 9 predicted proteins | sample U3c2metaG_FD_143043 | JGI IMG/M metagenome (GOLD analysis project Ga0193707, IMG submission 143043) | Soil microbial communities from a riparian zone of the East river system, Colorado, United States - U3c2 | ecosystem: Environmental > Terrestrial > Soil > Riparian zone | place: USA: East River... | reverse complement strand
CGCGTACGTCGAGTCGACCTCGAGCCGGCTGAACCCGAACATGCCGGCCGCGATCAGCACACCACCGGCACCGGCGATCCAGCGCGGGTCGAGCCGGGCCACGAGCGTCGACGCCACCTGCGCCGCGACCACGATGCCGAAGCTGAACGGCAGGAAGGAGATACCGGTCTTCAGCGCGCTGTAGCCGATGATGCTCTGCACGAAGATGCCCAGGGTCACTCTCCATACCAGTCGATCCACTGGTGCGGCGTTCTGGCGCGCAATCCCGGCGTACTTGCCCGGCCTGCCCGAACAGCCCCCACAGCGTCCCCGGCCCAGAACCACTCGAGGGGTTGACCCCTCAGATGGTGGGTTGCCCCCTCGGATTTTCGGTGGGCAACCCCTCACTTGGGGGGTCGACCCCTGAAATGGGGCTCTTCTGCTCGAGGTGTGGGTGATATGAGCGGGCCTTGACCGGTGTACGCGGTGGCTTGGTTGAGTTCTGAGCCGCTGCGGGAGAGCCCCATTGGGTGGGTCGACCCAAGGTCAACCCACCAGATGCGGACCGGCGAGGGGTCAGTCGTCGTCTTCGGCGGTGCGGGCCTGCTCGATCCGCTGCGACATCTTCTCCGCGCGGTGCTCGATCTTGCCGGCCAGCCGGTCGCGGGCGGCACGGAGGACGAAGATGGACAGGATCGACGAGACGATCAGGGCCATCAGCAGCAACGGGAACAGGCTCAGCCAGCTGTTCACCGCGAACCAGAGCACCGCGAAGCAGACGGCGAACAGCGCCGCCCGCAGGCCGGTGTAGATGGCGAACTCCTTCATCTCAGACCCCGGCGTAGGAGTGCATCCCGGAGACCAACAGGTTCACTCCGACGAAGTTGAAGATGAAGACGAACCAGCCGACGATCGCGATCGTCGCGGCCCGGCGGCCCCGCCAGCCCGCGGTCGCCCGCGCGTGCAGGTAGGCGGCGTACACCACCCAGGTCACCAGCGACCAGACCTCCTTGGGGTCCCAGCCCCAGTACCGGCCCCAGGCGTACTCGGCCCAGATCGGCCCGGCCACCAGCACCCCGAAGGTCCACAGCGGGAAGGCGAACGCCAGCACCTTGTACGCCGTACCGTCCATGGCCTCCGCGCTCGGCAGCCGGCGCAGCGACGCCGACATGGTGCCGCCGGCCAGGACCTTGCGCTCGGCCCGCGCCTTGACGAGGTACAGCACCGACACCAGGCCGCCGATGGTGAACGCGCCACCGGAGATCGCGGCCGAGGACACGTGGATGACGAGCCAGTACGAGTGCAGCGCCGGTACGAGCGGACCGGCCGGGGTGTAGAGCGCGAGCGTCGCGAGCCCCAGTACGGCGGCGACCACGAGCGTCACGCCGAGGCCCAGCCACTGCAGCTTGTAACGCTGCACGAAGATCAGGTAGACGATCGCGACCGCCAGCGAAGCGGTGATCGAGAACTCGTACATGTTGCCCCACGGCACCCGCCCCGCCGCGAGACCACGCGTGAGCACTCCACCGAAGTGGAAGACGAACGCCAACCAGGTCAGCATCAGCCCGATCCGGCTGGCCGCTTCCATCCGCTCGGTACTCCCGGCGACGGTCTGCTGCACGTCGTCGGTGGCGGAGCTACCCGCGGAGCCTCCGGTGACCGGTCCGCCGTCAGAGGCGACCAGAACCTCGTCCTTCACCACGGCAGCCGTCGCGACCGTCGAGCGGCCGAGGGCCCACTCCATGGCGTGCGACATCATCGCCAGGGCGTAGATCACGGTGGCGGTAGGGACCAGCAGGTTGGAGACGTGCGCGTAGGTCTCCGGGCTCATGATTTCTCCTGCGTGCTCGATCGATCTGGTTTGAGTGCCTCACCGATGGCGCGGATCTCGTCACCGAGGCCACGCTCGGGTCCGCGGTCCAAGCCTGCGACCTCGACCACGGTACGCCCGTCCTCGGTGCGGACCCGCACCCAGGTACGGCGCGGATGCACGAACAGCGAACCCATCAGCCCGAGGATGGCCAGCAGGATGCCCGCCAGCGCGAGGTCCGTGCCGGGAGTATGGCTGACCTGCAGCTTCACCCAGCGGCTGTAGCCGTCGAAGGTGATCGAGCCGGCCTTGTTCGGCAGCGTCTGGCTCTGCCCCGGCGTGAGCTGGAAGCGCAGCTTGTCGCCGTTCTGCTCGAACTGGGTGAGCTTCGACTTGTCCAGCTGGTAGACCGACTCCGGCTTCCCGGTCTCCGGCTGCGGCCGGCCGTAGTACCCGGTCATCACCAGGACCGGGTTCAGGTCGTCGGGGAAGACCGAGACCGGGCCGCGGCTGTCGATCACCGCGGTCGGCAGGAAGAAGCCCTCGAAGCCCAGCGTCGTCGGCCGCGCGTCCGGCGCCTTGATCACTCCGAACGACGAGAAGTTGCTGTCCTGCGGCAGGAACGGCGCCGGCCCGGAGAACGCGACCTGCCCGCTCCCGTCCCGCACCGTCACCCGCGGCGCGTAGCCGTGGCCGAGCAGGTAGAGGCTGCTGCCGTCGAGCTTGAGCGGGTGGTTGACCCGCAGGTCGTACGACTTCTCCGGTGCGTCCGGCGTTTCCTGGTACTGCAGCTGCGCGTTGAACTCGCGGGCCGCGCCGCGCTGCGGCCCGTCCTCCTGAAACTTCACCTCGAAGTCCTTCACCGTCAGCGAGAACGGCGGCAGATCGTCGTCACCGCTGAACGCGCGCCCCGGCGTGAAGTCGTCGTACTGCGCCACCGAGTTGGCGAAACCGTTGCCCACGACAACCAGAACGGTGCCGCGATAGCCGAACAGCGAACCCCACGCGACCCCGATCAGCGCCAGGATCAGCGAGAAGTGGAACAGCAGGTTGCCCGCCTCCCGCAGGTAACCGCGCTCCGCCGCGACGGCTCCGTCGTACGCCTGCACGCGGAAGCGACGCCGGTTCAGCTCCCGCGTCGCGACCTCGAGGACGTCGCCCTCGGAGTCGACGGTGAAGCGCTCGTACCCGGGCAGCCGGTCGAGGTTGCGCGGCGGCTTCGGCGGCCGGGCCCGGAGGGCCCTCAGGTACACGCCGAGCCGGGGCACCACGCACCCGATCAGCGAGATGAACAGCAGCAGGTAGATGGCCGAGAACCAGGCCGACTTGTAGACGTCGAAGAGCCCGAGCTTGTCGTAGAGCGGCCCGAGCTTCGCATGCGCCTCGAGGAAGTCCGACACCTTGATCGGGTCGATCGACGTCTGCGGGATGAGCGATCCCGGCACCGCGCCGAGCGCGAGCAGGAACAGCAGCACCAGCGCGGTGCGCATCGAGGTGAGCTGCCGCCAGGTCCAGCGCAGCCAGCCGACCAGGCCGAGTGCGGGCGGCGGTTCGTTCCCGGAGCCGCCGGTCGGCGCGGTGATGTGGTCCTTGACCCCTTGATCCACTTCGGTCACCTCACACCGCCGACCCGAAGTTGGCGACCCACTGCCGCAGGTCCGCTGTCATCGCATCCCACACTCCCGTCAGCAGCAGCAGTCCCACCGCAATCATCAGTACGCCGCCGATCCGGATCACCAGCAGCTGGTGCTTGCGGACCCACGCCACCGCGGCCAGCATCCGCCGGAACGCCAGCGCTGCCACAATGAACGGAATGCCCAGCCCGAGGCTGAACACCAGAGCCAGCGTCGCACCCCGCGCGGTGCTGCCCTCGGTCGTGGCCAAGGTCATCACGGTCCCGAGCGTCGGCCCGATGCAGGGCGTCCAGCCGAATCCGAACAGTACGCCGAGCAACGGGGCCGCCGCGATCCCGACGGCCGGCACCCGGTGCACCCGCACGTCCTTCTGCAGGAACCCGAACCCGCCGAGGAAGACCAGCCCCAGTACGACGGTCAGCGCGCCGAGCACCCGTGTGATCGCGGTCTGGTGGTCGATCAGCAGGTCGCCGACTTTGCCGAACACCACCCCGGTCAGGATGAAGACCGCGGAGAAGCCGGCCACGAACAGAGCCGTCCCGGCCAGCATCCGGCCGCGCTTGTCCGATCCGAGCTCGGCCGCGGACAGCCCGGTGACGTAGGAGAGGTAGCCGGGCAGCAACGGCACGACGCAGGGCGAGAAGAACGAGATCGCGCCGGCCAGCACCGCGATCGGTAACGCCACCACCATCGAGCCGGTCATCGACTCGGCGAACCACTGACCCATCAGCTCAACCGGCGTCCTTGACTATGCCGAGCAAGGTGTCCTTCGAGACCTCGCCGACCACTCGCGCCGCGACCTTGCCGGACTTGTCGATCACCAGCGTGGTCGGGATCGCCTTCGGCGAGATCTGCCCGCGGAACCGCAGCAGCGCCTTGCCGTCCGGGTCGTAGATGCTCGGGAACGGTACGCCGAACTCCTGCACGAACTTGCGGGCCGGCGCCTTGTCCAGATCACGGGTGTTGAGCCCGATGAACCGCACCGACTCACCGAGCTCCTTCGAGGCGGCGATCAGGTCGGGCCCCTCCTTGCGGCAGGGCGGGCACCACGAACCCCACACGTTCAGCACGACGACCTTGCCGGCCTGGTCGGCCAGACTCCAGGACTTGTCGTCCAGCGTCGTACCGGTCAGCACCGGAGCCGGCTTCCGATCGGCGGGGGCGAACATCGACACGTTGCCCGTGCCGCTCACGAACCCCGCCTGGCCCTGCCGGTTCTGCGCGGACTGCTGGCCGGAGCTGCACCCCGTGACCAGCAGCACCCCGGCGATCAGCAGCGCCGTACGGCGGAACATCAGGCACCGCCTACGAACTTCTTCTGGTTCTTCACCGGGAGGAGATCCTTGGCCGGTTCGGAGTAGCCGACCGAGACGATCGACTCGCCGTGGAAGGTGAACGAGGTCAGGCTGGCCAGGCTGCACTGCCGCTTGCGCGGGTCGTGCGGCAGCCGGCGGCCCTCGATCGCGGACCGGACGATCCAGATCGGCAGCTGGTGGGACACGATCAGCGCCTCGTGCCCGGCGGTCTTCTGCCGGGCGGTCTCGATCGCGTCCCGCATCCGCCGGACGAGCTGCTGGTACGGCTCACCCCACGACGGCTTGATCGGGTTGCGCAGCAGCCACCAGGCGCTCGGGTTGCGCAGTGCGCCGTCGCCGACGCCGAACTTCTTGCCCTCGAACAGGTTCGCCGCCTCGATCACCCGCTCGTCGATGTCCGGGGTCAGCCCCAGCGTCTTGGCGATCGGCTCCATCGTCTCCTGGGCCCGCTCCAGCGGCGAGCTGACCAGGTGGACGATGTCGCGGCCGGCGACGTGCTCGGCCACCCGGTCGGCCATCTTGCGGCCGAGCTCGGACAGGTGGAAGTCGGGGATCCGGCCGTAGAGCACTCCGGTCGGGTTGTGCACCTCGCCGTGACGCATCAGGTGCACGACCGTCGTTTCGGTCACCGCTGCCGTTCCCTTCAGTTCTTTACTGCGGCCGCCGCGCGGGCGGCGTGGGCGAGGGCGGACTCGAGCTCAGCCAGTGCGTCGTCGTCGATGGCGGCGCTGACGAACCAGGCCTCGAACGCGCTCGGCGGCAAGTAGACGCCGGCGTCCAGCATGGCATGGAAGAACGCCGCGAACCGTGGCAGCACCTGAGCGTTCGCACCGGCGAAGTCCCGGATCTCGGCAGGTCCCTCCGAGGACTCCACGAAGAAGACGCTGAAGAGGTTCCCGGCCGGCTGGATGACGTGCGGCACACCCTCCTTGTCCAGCGCGGTCGCGACGAGGCGCTGGATGGTGTCCGAGGTCTCGTCCAGCTTGGCGTAGATCTCGTCGGTTGCCAGCCGCAACGTGGTCAGACCAGCCGTGGTGGCGATCGGGTTCCCGGACAGCGTCCCGGCCTGGTAGACCGAGCCTTCCGGCGCGAGGTGGGCCATGATGTCGGCCCGCCCGCCGAACGCGGCGGCCGGGAAGCCACCGCCCATCACCTTGCCGAACGTCATCAGATCCGGCTGTACGCCGTCGACGCCGTACCAACCGGAGCGGGTGATCCGGAACCCGGTCATCACCTCGTCGGAGATGAACAGCGCGCCGTTCTCGCGGCAGATGGTCGCCAGGAAGGCGTTGAAGTTGTCCCGTGGTGGGACGACGCCCATGTTGCCGGGCGACGCCTCGGTGATGACGGCCGCGATCTGGTCGCCGTACTCGGCGAAGGCGGCGGCGACGGCGGTCTGGTCGTTGTACGGCACCACGATCGTGTCGGCGGTGGTCGCCTCGGTGACCCCCGGCGTCCCCGGGATGCCCAGCGTGATGACGCCGGAACCGGCCTGGGCCAGCAGTGCGTCCACATGTCCGTGGTAGCAGCCGGCGAACTTGACGATCTTGGCGCGCCCGGTGAAGCCGCGGGCCAGCCGGAGCGCGGACATGGTCGCCTCGGTGCCGGACGACACCAGCCGGACCTTGTCCACCGGCGTCCGGCCGACGATCTCCTCACCGAGCAGTACTTCGGTCTCGGTCGGCGTCCCGTACGACGTACCGCGGGCGACCGCGGCCTGCACGGCGGCGGTCACCTCCGGATGGGCGTGGCCGAGCAGCATCGGCCCCCAGGAGCAGACCAGGTCGAGGTAGCGATTGCCGTCGACGTCGGTGATGTGACATCGGTCACCCGATGCCATGAAGCGCGGGATGCCGCCGACGGCGCGGAACGCCCGGACGGGAGAGTTGACCCCGCCCGGGGTGACTGCGGAAGCCCTGTCGAAAAGCGCGGCGGACTGTTCTGTGTGGTCGGGCACGGCGCTATTCTCGCCGACAGACCAGCCGGTCAGGCGGGCGGGCAGGGGCAAATGCTCCGCCGAGGGGTTCACAGGCGTGTTGTTACGCGCCAGTATAGGTACCTCGTCACCGCACGTAGATGGCCTGAGTCCGGCGCGTAACCCACGCACGGGGCGGACGTTAGACCAGTTACGACGGCTACCGAGACAGAAGCCCTTAGAGGGCGAAATGACGTGTCCGCGGCGTGGGGCTGGGCAGGTCGATGAGTCACGGAGGGGATCATCGATGGCCAAGGGCAAGCGCCGCGCCACGAGCGGGGGGTGGCGTCAGGTGGCGCCACTCATCCCGTTGGCGTTGTTCGCGAGCGCGTTCACCGTCAGTGCCACGGATGCTCCAGCGATCGCCACGGCGTCGCTGGAGCAGGGTCTGTCCGGCAACAGTCCGGTCGTCGTCCCGAAGCAGCCGATCACCCAGCCGGCCAACGTGCCGGTGCCGGGTGTGGTCGGCCACGGCGTCGATCCCGGCGAGCAGCCGACCCAGGTCGTGTCCGGCCTGTCTCGCAACGGCATCCCGAACGCGGCCCTGAAGGCGTACTCACGGGCCCAGCAGGTGCTGGCGCAGGTGGACCCGACCTGTCACCTGCCCTGGACCCTGGTGGCCGCGATCGGCCGCGTCGAGTCGAACCACGGCCGCTTCGGCGGCAACGCGCTGAACGCGCAGGGCGTCGCCGTACCGGGCATCTACGGTCCGCGGCTGGACGGTTCGGGCACGGCCCGGATCGCCGACACCGACGCCGGTGCGTTCGACGGCGACGGTGCGTTCGACCGGGCGGTCGGCCCGATGCAGTTCATCCCGGGCACCTGGCGGTCCATGGGAGTGGACGGCGACGGCGACGGCGTGCGGAACCCGCAGGACATCGACGACGCGGCCATGTCCACCGCGGTCTACCTGTGCTCCGGCAAGGCCGACCTGTCCAAGGCGAGCGACCTGAACGCGGCCGTCCTGCGCTACAACCATTCCCAGCAGTACGTCGACCTCGTGCTGAGCATCGCCAAGGCGTACGCCGGTGGCAGCTGGACCGCGGTCGGCAACGGGACCAAGGACGACGAGCAGGGTGTCGACCGGGCCGGTGACCAGGTCGGCGATCCGACCATCGACGCCCCGGCCGACAACAACCTGCCGCAGGCGACCGACTTGCAGACCTACCCGACGGTCAAGCCGACTCTGGTCGACCGGACCGGCAAGCCACCGGCGACCGATCCGACCAAGCGGCCGCCGACGAAGCCGACGGACCGGCCCACCACGAAGCCGCCGGCGACCACCAAGCCGCCGACCACGACCAAGCCACCCGCGACTACCAAGCCGCCGGCGCCGGGCCTCGCGACCCTGCAGACGGCGGCCGGACTGATCGTCGGCACGGTCCGCACCACGCTCGGCGAGCTGACCAAGGCGACGCAGTACTGCCAGTCCGAGATGACGAAGGTGACGATCACCAAGCCGACGCAGGACCAGCTGCAGACGTGCGTGACCGCCTACCAGACCGGCGGTGCGAAGGCCGTCGACCAGGTCATCCGCAACCTGCTGTCCCTGCTGGGACTGCTGGGTGTTCTCGGTGGAGGCATCCTCGGGAGCTGACCTTCCAAACCGGCGCGCCTGCCCCCACCCCTCCCTCGGCGCGCCCCAGGCGACGCCACGGAGCACTCCCCCCCGCTTCGTGGCGTCGCCTTTTTTAACGTTCAGGTCAGGTGACCGGCCAGGCCTTCTCGATGGTCTGGCTGACCCTGTTGCCGATCAGATCCGTCGCGGTCACCCGGATGCTCGCGTACGACGCACCCACGGGGGCGGCCGGCAGTTGCGCCCGCACCGTGCCGCCGACTCCCCGCAACGTCAGTCGTTGCCAGGTCGTCCCGTCGTACGAGATCTCGGCCGTGGTCCGGAAGATGCCCAGCCCGCCGCGCACGCCCGGCTGGTACGCCGGCTTCAGCTCGAGCAGGCTGTCCGTGTGCTTGTAGTCGACCTGGACCAGCGGCAGGACGGAGCGGGTCTTGGTCGGCTTGGACAGGAAGTGCCACGCGGTGTGGGTCGCCGTCGACGTAGTCGCCCAGCTGGCCGGACCCCGCTTCTGGTCGAGCGTGAGGTCGTACCACGCCGCCTTCGCCGGGACCGCGAACTGCCCGACCGACCAGGCCTCGCTGCCGAGTTCGACGCCGTTGCTGCTCAGCGTCATGTTCGTCACGTCGCCCTTGTCGCCCCAGCCGAAGATGGTGCGATCGCCGTTCACGTACTGCGGGATCGCGATCCGCAGCGCGTTCTCGAACCGGGCCGGCGGCCAGCCGCCCGCCTCGTCGGCACTCGTCTCCATCGGAACGGCCGGGCGCATCAGGGACTCCCACCAGCCGACAGAGGCCTTCTCGTTCGGCCGGTATCCCCGCGGGACCGTGGACAAGAAGCCGCTGGCGTTCAGGACGCCCGCGGAAGTCTGGTCCTCCCAGGTGACACCGTTGAGGTCCGTGGCCAGGTAGTCGGTGCGAGTGACCGGTCCGGTCACCCCACGGTTCGTCGACAGGCCCTGGACGATTCCCGGCAGGTACGCGATCCGGTCGTCGCTGTGCAGCGGGAACGCGTCGTTGCGCTGGAAGTCCGTGGTCACCACGGCCGGCCGCATCTTCGCGATGTCGTAGGTCAGCGGGCCCCTGACGGTCGACGGACCGACGGCCAGGTCGTAGGCGTAGGTGCTGTCCCGCAAACCGTTCAGCTGCAGCGAGACCGGGCCGTTCGCCAGCAGGTCGAGCAGTTGCTCACCCTGCACGGACCTCAGCACGTAGAAGGGGATACCTTGCTCCGCCCCGGTCGACCAGAAACCCGGTGCCTCTTTGTACATGAAGATGGCCTTGGCGCCGGCATCCTTCGCCGCCTTGACCTGTGCGGGAACCTGGTTGATCGCAACCCACCGGATCAGCGCGACCTTGTCCTTCACCCCGGTCAGCTCGGCCGGCGTACCGTCGCCGCCGTTCGCGAGTGGCAGCCTCTCGTTGCCGAGGAACACGGTCCTGCTGGAGCCCGCGCCCGGGCTCGGCAGGCGGAAGCTGCCTCCGACGCCAGTGACGTCGACGGTCAGCATGGGCTGCGCGAGGGACCAGCGCTGCACGACCTGGAAGGTGCCGTCAGCAACCTTTCCGAAGTCCTGCACGTAGATGCCGTTGGCAACCCGCCCGTTGTACGACCAGCCGGACACCGCGTCGCGGTCGCCGATCTTGCGGTGCCAGGCGATGCTGACGGTCGACGCGTCAGCCGGCCGCGGCGTCTTCACCGTCACCTTGTGCGCCGTACGGGCGTCGAAGATGTACGTGCGGTCACCGTCGATCCACTCGTCCGGGTCGCCGAGCAGGGTGACCGAGTTCGTCCAGTTGGCCTCGTCGCCCCCCATCGCGTAGGCCATCACGCTGTACCGGCCGGTCGGCACCGCGAGGGTCTGGCTGCCGGTCTGGTCGAACGCTGTCCCGTTGATGCTGCCGGTGTCCTGATTCCACAGTTCCACGCCGCTCGCCCCGCCCTTCGTGGTGGCGGGCTGACCGTCGCGGCCGATCGCCTTCACGGTGACCTGGTTCAGCCGTCCGCCGGCCGCGAACCCGAGCCCGGTCCGGTACGACGCACTCCCCGACCGGGCCGTGAGGACGCCGGAGTACTTGGCCGGCTGGGTCTTCGCGACATCGAGGGTGACGATGGCCGACCCCGCGCTGTGGGCCGGGACGGTGATCCGCGACGGAGTCACCGTGACGGCCGCGTCGACCCTGCCCGGCGACTGGGCGCTGATGCTCAGATCGAGCGTCACCGGGCGGTCGGAAATGTTGTGGTAAGCGACTGTGCGGACGACCGGCGCCGGCGGCGTCGGCCCACTCCAGGACAGATCGCCGAAGAGCAGGCTGGAGGTGTCCGGCAGGATCTTCGGGTCGAGCGCCTTCGGGATGTCGATCCGGCCGAGGCCTTGCTGGGCGGGGGTCGCGTCCTTACCGGGCACGGCCGTCGTGGCGAGGGCGGTCTTCAGCTGCTGACCGGTCCAGTCCGGGTGGCGCTGGGCCAGGATCGCGGCGGCGCCGGCAACGTGCGGAGTCGCCATCGAGGTGCCGCTCATCGCCGTATAGTACTGGCTGAGCACGTGGCCCTGTACGGTGCCGGCTGCACGGGCGGCGGTGATCTCCACGCCCGGCGCGGTCACCTCGGGCTTCATCGCGCCGTCGCCTACGCGCGGACCGCGACTGGAGAAGTACGCGAGCTTGTCGTTGCTGTCCACTGCGCCAACCGTCAGGGCTTCGGAGGCCGCACCGGGAGAACCAATGGTTCCCTCCCCGCCGGCGTTGCCGGCGGCGATCACGAACAGGGCGCCACTGGACTCGGACAACTCGTTCACGGCCTGGCTCAGCGGGTCGGTACCGTCGGACGGATCGCCGCCGAGACTCATGCTGATGATCTTCGCGCCCTGCTGGACGGCCCACTCCATCCCGGCGATCGCCCCGGACTCGGTTCCATGGCCGCTGTTGTCGAGCACCTTGCCGATCAGCAGGTCGGCGCCCGGCGCGACCCCCTTCTCCTTCCCGCCGGAGGCCGTACCGAGGCCGGCGACGATCGACGCGGTGTGGGTGCCGTGGCCGAACAGATCTTGAACCGCCTGGTCCGGGACGAAGCTCTCCGAGGCCACCACCTGGTTCGCGAGGTCAGGGTGACCGGCGTCGTACCCCGTGTCGAGGAGTGCCACTTTGACGCCATTTCCGTCGTACCCGGCCTTCCAGGCGGTCGGCGCACCGATCTGCTGGGTGGACTGGTCGAGGGTGGCGTGGGTGCGGCCGTCGAGCCAGATCTTGGTGACCTGGCTGCCGCTCTTGAAGGTGGTGGGGCCGCTGATGCTGTCCCAGAAGGTCTTGGCCTCGGACTTCCGCACGGTGACCGCGCTGCTGTCGACGCTGGGGAGCGTACGGCGCAGTGTCGCGGCCGGCGGAGTCGAGGGGGCGCTGCGCAGGGCCGACGGCGCGGTGAGAAGGAGGGGCAGCTGGTCGCTGCTCGCGTCGTCGTAGCCCTGCGCAGCGAGCTCGGTGAGGTTGAAGAGCCGCTTGTCCAGGCGGCCCTCGGTGAGCAGCGGGTAGGCCGCCGCGGGGACCAGGCTGAGCTCACCGTCGAAGCTGCCGAAGTAGTACGGCTCGTCGTTCGTCAGCCGGGCGGAGACCTGGCCGTTCGAACTCGTGGTCAGCTCGGCGACGTCGCCGGTCACCAGGGTGATCCGGCGCGTGCTCGCGCCCGGCGTCGGCTGATCGGTCGCGGGGGTCCCGCTAGGGTCGCCGGCATTCGCCGTGGTGGTCGTCAGCAGCAGGGAACCGACGACCACCGCGGCGAGCAGGCTGGTCGCGATTCGGGACGATCGGGAAAACACAGGACACCTCCGATGCCCCGACCCACGCGAGGCCATCTTCGGGAGCCTGACAGTTGCCCTCACCCCCAGTCCACCGATCCACCTGACGTACACCCGCCATGACCGATACCGGTCAGGACCACCATCCCCCCAGCCACCCGTCACCCCGCTCTTTGCGGGGTTGACCCCTCAACTGATGGGTTTGGCCGCCAAATTTCCAGGGGCCAACCCACTGCTCGAGGGGTTGACCCCTGAAACGGGAGGAACGGTCCGGCGGGCTTCAGGCAAAGCGCTTGGCTATCTGCTCGACGCGGTCGACCAGGTCGAGGTCGTAGGCCACGCCGGGGACGTAGAAGATGATGTAGTCGGCGCCGGCCTCGAGGGACGCTTCGATTTTGTCGGCGATCTCGTCCTCGGTACCGATCAGGTTGTCCCGGTCGAACTTCTCCCGGTCCATCGGGCCGATCGCCTTCTCGGTCGCCTTCGCCGGGTCGTCACCCTTGTCGATCGGGAACACGTTGAACGACGTCGACTTGATGATCTCGTCGTAGTCGCGCCCGACCTTCTCGCAGTGACCGCGCAGGATCGCGGCCTTCTCCTTGATCACCTCGGGGTT
>Ga0193707_1000586_pt1 | contig 12698 bp, 13 predicted proteins | sample U3c2metaG_FD_143043 | JGI IMG/M metagenome (GOLD analysis project Ga0193707, IMG submission 143043) | Soil microbial communities from a riparian zone of the East river system, Colorado, United States - U3c2 | ecosystem: Environmental > Terrestrial > Soil > Riparian zone | place: USA: East River... | reverse complement strand
AGCTCGCATCCGACCCGAGCGCCTCGAACTTCGCCTCCAGCTCGTCGCTGGCTCCCTCCGTCTGGTTCGCCTGGGCGATCAGGTCGTCCTCGAGCGCGAAGATGTCGCCGTCGTCGTTCGTGTTCTTCCGCCCGAGCACGTGGTCCCGCTCGGTCTCCATGTCGGCCGCGAAGCCGAGCAGCCGGGTCACCGACGGCACGAACACCGACGCCGTCTCACCCCGCTTCCGGGCCCGCACGAACCGCCCGACCGCCTGCGCGAAGTACAGCGGCGTCGACGTCGGCGTGGCGTACACCCCGACCGCGAGCCGCGGCACGTCCACACCCTCGCTGACCATCCGGACCGCGACCATCCACCGCGACTCCCCCTCGGAGAACTTCGCGATCTTCTTGCTCGCGGCCTTCTCGTCGGACAGGACGACGACCGGCGCCTCGCCGGTGATCTCGCGCAGGGTCTTCGCGTACGCGCGGGCAGTGTTCTGATCGCCCGAGATGACCAGCGCGCCGGCGTCCGGCATGTGCCGGCGTACCTCGGTCAGTCGCTTGTCGGCAGCCGCCAGCACCGCCGGCATCCACTCGCCCGTCGGGTCCAACGCCGTCCGCAGGGCCTGCGCGGTCAGGTCCTTGGTCAACGGCTCACCCAGCCGGGCCGCGACCTCGTCCCCGGCCTTGGTCCGCCACCGCATCTCACCGGAGTACGACATGAAGATCACCGGGCGTACGACGTGATCGCGCAGGGCGTGGCCGTACCCGTAGGTGTAGTCCGCCTTGCTCCGCGCGACGCCGTCCGAGCCGTGCTCGTAGGTCACGAACGGGATCGGGTTGTCGTCACTGCGGAACGGCGTACCGGTCAGGCACAACCGGCGGGCGGCGGGCTCGAACGCCTCGCGGACACCGTCACCCCAGCTGAGCGCGTCGCCACCGTGGTGCACCTCGTCCAGGATTACCAGCGTCTTGAACCGCTCGGTCCGGACCCGGAAGGCCAGCGGGTTCACCGCGATCCCGGCGTACGTCACTGCGACACCCTGGAAGTCCTTGTTGGTCTTGCCGCGCCGGCCCGCGAAGGCGGGGTCGATCGCGATCCCCGCTTTGTCGGCCGCGTCGGCCCACTGGACCTTGAGGTGCTCGGTCGGCGTCACCACCGTCACCCGCTCGATCACCCGCCGGTGCAACAACTCGGCGGCCACGGTGAGCGCGAACGTGGTCTTACCGGCTCCTGGTGTCGCCACGGCGAGGAAGTCCCGCGGCTGCTTGTCGAGATAGAGCTGGAGCGCCTCCGCCTGCCAGGCCCGCAGCTTGCTCGCGGTACCCCACGCTGCGCGATCCGGATAGGCCGGCGGCAGCACGGCTGGTGCGGCTGGCACGTGCGAATCCACGGACGGCATACTCCCCCGGTAGTCGACTGTCGGCCGTGCAGGAACGTTACCTGAGATCCGTCACGAGGTCAGATCGGCCGGCACCACCGTCACGTCGAACGGGCTCGTCAGTCGGGCCGGCTCGGTACCGGTGACCTTCGCGACCTGCGTGTACGCCCCGTCGCGCACCTCCCACGCGATCAGACTCGGCGTGTCGGGATCCACCACCCAGTACGCCGCACAGCCCGCCGCCTCGAACCGCGAGAACTTCAGCATCAGGTCGATCCGCCGGGTGCTCGGCGACAACACCTCGACCGCGAGCAGAGGAGCCATCGGTAGTCCGCGCTCGGTGAAGTCCGCCCGTGCAGCCACCAGCAGGTCCGGCTGCATGACAGTATCCGCCGACAGAACGACATCGAACGGCGCGACGAGCGCCTCCAACTCCGGTGGGCAGGCAAGCTTGAGCTGCACCAGCAGATTGCTCACGATCCGCTGATGGATGTGCGCGGGAGCCGGGGTCACGAGCAGCGCTCCGTCCACGAGCTCGTACCGGTGCCCGTCATCGGGCATCCGATCGAGGTCGGCGCGCGTCAACGGCTGGCCGTGCCCCCAGGGGAGTCTGACGTCGGTCGGTGTGGATTCCACGAGACTCATACTGCCTCCTTCGGTTGGTCACACCTAGAACATGCCGTGATCTTCCCCGGGTTGCCCCGGTGAGTTCCGGGGCTGTGGAAAAGTGCTGAAGTGGCTGGTGGGGCGGCCTACACTCGGGGGTATGAGTACTCAGCTGAGCCCCGGCGCGGACACGGTGGTCGACGAGCGGACACAGCCGGCCCTGGACGACGGGGACCATGAGCGGTTCTCGCACTACGTGCCCAAGGACAAGCTGACCGAGGCGATGGTGATGGGGACGCCGGTGGTCGCACTGTGCGGCAAGGTGTGGGTGCCGAGCCGCGACCCGCAGCGCTTCCCGGTCTGCCCGGAGTGCAAGGAGATCTGGGCTTCGCTCAACCCGGGCGACGACGGTGGCGAGGGCGGCGAGTAGCCGGCCCTCAGTTCTGGGTCGGATCGTCCGGGTACGTCGCGAGGTACGCGATCTGATCGTTCTGGCGGCGGAGCACCCGGCGCCACAAGGTGTCCGGGCGCAGACTGAACACGTCGTCGGGTTCGGACTCGACGACGTACCAGGCGCCCTCGGTGATCTCGCCCTCTAGCTGCCCGCTGGACCAGCCGGCGTACCCCGCGAAGATCCGCATTCGCTGGATCGCGCCCTCGAGCAGCGCCGGCGGCACGTCCAGGTCGATCAGCCCGATCCGCCCGAAGCACTCCCGCCAGCCAGGCGGGTCCGCGGACTCGATCACCTCGGCGACGGCCAGCGCGCTGTCGGTGCCGACCGGGCCGCCCATGAACAGGACGCCCGGCTCGTTCACCGTGGTGGACCAGTCCGGGAGCACCCGGTCCACGGCCAGGTCGGCCGCACGGTTCACCACCACCCCGAGCGCGCCGTCGTCGTCGTGATCCAGGAGCAGGATCACGGACCGGCGGAAGGGCGGCTCGTCGAGCAACGGGGTCGCCACGAGCAGCGAACCGGTCAGGGTCGAGGCCGTCATGCACCCATCATGTCGTGCCTCGCAACCGAGAACCACGGAGCGCGCGACGGTGCATCATTATCCCGGCCAACCACGCACCCAGCGCGACACCGGCCAGATCGGCGAGCGCGTCGAAGGGATCGCCGTCGCGCTGAGGCAGCAACCAGTACTGCACCAGCTCACTGACGATCGCGTTCGCGACCAGTGCCGGCAGCAACCAGCGTGCCGGCACCCCGGCCTTCAGCCCGAGGAACGCGACCGACCCGAACAGGAACAGGTGCGCGACCTTGTCCGCGAACGGGATCCCGACGTGCGGACCGGCCTCCTGCGGCGCGTAGACGCCGTACAACTGCAGCGCGCAGGCCGCGACGAACCCGATCCGCCACGCCCACACCGTCACCCGTGACCCGGTCGCCCCCGCCACCGTCGAACTCATGCAGCCACCGTAGTAGAGCGGATCAAAGCGCCGGAGAGTCGTCCGGGAAGTTCTCGTGCGCCGGCGGGTTGCCGCCGGCCGCGACACGGACGGCGTGCGCGACCATCGTGTGCACCTCCGGGTGGAAGACGCTCGGCACGATGTACGTCGCGTTCAGCTCCTCGTCGGTGACGACACCGGCCAGCGCCTTCGCGGCGGCCAGCTCCATCTCGATCGACACCTTCGACGACTGCGCGTCGAGCAGACCGCGGAAGACCCCCGGGAAGACCAGCACGTTGTTGATCTGGTTCGGGAAGTCGCTGCGGCCGGTCGCCACCACGGCCGCGTGCTCGCCGGCCTCGACCGGGTCGACCTCGGACACCGGGTTGGCCAGCGCGAACACGATCGCCCCGTCGTTCATGGTGGCGATGTCGGCGCCGGTCAGGATGTTCGGCGCCGAGACCCCGATGAACACGTCCGCCCCGGCCAGGGCGCCCTTCAGGTCACCGCTGTACTTGGCCGCGTTGGTGTTCTCCGCGATCCAGCGCAACTCCGGCGACAGGCCGTCGCGCTCGAGGTGGATGACGCCGTCGATGTCGGCGACGGTCGCGTCCTTCACCCCGGCCGCGAGCAGCAGCTTGAGGATCGCCGTCCCGGCCGCACCCGCGCCGGACAGCACCACCCGGACGTTGCTGATGTCCTTGCTCACCACGCGCAGCGCGTTGTACAGCGCGCCGAGGACGACGACCGCCGTACCGTGCTGGTCGTCGTGGAAGACCGGGATGTCGAGCTCCTCGCGCAGCCGAGCCTCGATCTCGAAGCAGCGCGGCGCGGAGATGTCCTCCAGGTTGATGCCGGCGAACCCGGGCGCGATCGCCTTGACCACCTGGATGATTGCCTCGGTGTCCTGGGTGTCCAGACACAGCGGCCACGCGTCGATCCCGGCGAACCGCTTGAACAGCGCCGCCTTGCCCTCCATCACCGGCAGCGCGGCCTTCGGGCCGATGTTGCCCAGCCCCAGTACGGCGGAACCGTCGGTGACGACCGCGACACTGTTGCGTTTGATGGTCAGCCGGCGCGCGTCCTCGGGGTTGGCTGCGATCGCGAGGCAGACCCGCGCGACACCCGGCGTGTAGATCATCGAGAGGTCGTCGCGGTTGCGGATCGGGTGCTTGGCCTCCATCGAGATCTTGCCACCGAGGTGCATCAGGAACGTCCGGTCCGAGACCCGGGCGATCTCGACGCCCGGTACGGCGCGCATCGCCTCGACCAGCCGGCCGGCGTGCTCGGTGTCGGCCGCGGCGCAGGTGACGTCGATCCGCAGCCGCTCGTGGCCGGACGCGGTCACGTCGAGCGCGGTGACCAGACCGCCGGCCTGCTCGACCGCGGTCGTCAGCTTGCCCACCGTCGAGCCACCCGCGGGCACCTCGAGGCGAACGGTGATGGAGTACGAAACACTCGGCAAGGCAGTCACGCGGGTGATCCTCTCATGTCACTGGTAAGGCCTGGGGGTTACGTATGTAAAGTGCATGGCAGAGCTCTGGGTAATCCATTACCCGAGCGGTTAGGTTCCCCCAGGGAAGGGAGGACCGGTGCCGACGATCAGTGATGTGGCGGCGCGGGCCGGCGTGTCCACGGCGACCGTGTCCCGGGCGCTGAACGGCAAGCCCACCGTCGACCCCGACCTGGCCGCGCGGGTCCGGACGGCCGCGACGGAGCTCGGCTACCAGCCCAACGGCCCGGCCCGGAACCTGCGCCGCCAGGAGGCCGCGGTGGTCGCGCTGATCATCTCCGACGTGGAGAACCCGTTCTTCACCGCGATCGCCCGCGGCGTCGAGGACGTCGCCCACGCGGCCGGCTACTCGGTCGTCCTGTGCAACTCCGACGAGAGCGGCGAGAAGGAGAACCGCTACATCGTCGTCGCGATCCAGGAGCGGGTCGCCGGCGTCATCCTGTCCCCCAGCGGTACGACGACCTCCGTGGCCAAGCTGGCCGGCCGGGGTACGGCGTACGTCGCGGTGGACCGCCCGTTGCCGGAGCAGGACAGCGACGTCGTGGTCGACACCCGGCTCGCCGCCCGGCAGGCGACCGCGCATTTAGTTGCCCAAGGCTACGAGCGGATCGGCTGCGTCACCGGCCCCGCCGGCGTCCGCACCGCCGACGACCGCCTGGCCGGCTACCGCGAAGCCCTCAAGTCGGCTCGCCGCCGCAGCACGACCACACTGGTACGCCGAGCCGAGTACAAGCGGCCGGTGCGCACCAAGCCACTATGGACCTCCTCTCCCAACCGGAACCACCGGACGCCCTTCTGGTCGCCAACAGTGCGATGGCGGTCGGCGTCCTGCAGGCCCTTCAGGAGCGCGGGGTCCGGGCGGGCCGCGACGTCGGGCTGGTCGCCTTCGATGACGCCCGTGGGCCGAGCTGATCGATCCGCTTTCCGTCGTCGCGCAACCTGCGTACGAGATCGGCACGGTCGCCGCACGCATGCTGCTGGCGAGAATCGCCGACAGCCGGCGACCGCGACGACGCTCGGCGCCCGCCTGATCGAACGAGCAAGCTCCCGCCGCTGACCGGACCGCCACGCACGCACAACCCGCGCCGCACCGGCGAGCTCACGCTCGCGGGTCCTGCTTCGGCGCGGTTGTGCGTGCGTGGCGGTACGACCGCCTTCGCGGCCAGGTAGGCGCCCTCGGCCATCGGGTCGTTGTGGGAGTAGACCACGTCGATCTGCGGGTTGGCCTTGAGCAGCGCGTCCATCTGCGACTGGCCCTTCTCCCGCAGCCAGTCGCCGCTCGCGCTGGCGATCACCTTGATCTTCGGGTTGCCCTTGATGCCGGCCAGGAAGCCCTCGTGCCGCTCGGCCTGCGGGGGTGGCGCTCGGCCTCCGCGGTGGTGAGGGCGGAGGTGGGCTCGTCCGTGATCAGGACGCGGGCGTCGAGGGAGATCGCCTTCGCGATCGTGACGAGTTGCTGCTCGCCGACCCGCAGCTCACCGACCGGCCGGCGCGGATCGAGGTCGACGCCGCTGCGGTCCAGCAGGGCGCGGGCCTCGCGTTCCATCCGGCGGCAGTCGACGGTCCTGAGTGTCGTGCGGAGCTCGCGGCCGAGGAAGATGTTGTCGGCGACGGACAGGCCGGGGGCGAGGTCGAGCTCCTGGTGGATCATCGCGATCCCGGCCGACTGCGCGTCGGTCGGCCGTTGAACCGGACCGGGGTGCCGTTGATCTCGATCGTGCCGTCGTAGTCGATGACGTCGCCGGACAGGATCTTCATCAGCGTGCTCTTGCCGGCGCCGTTCTCGCCGAGCAGCGTGTGCACCTCTCCCGCCCCGAGGGAGAAGTCGACCTCCCGGCACGCCTGCACGCCGCCGTACCGCTTCCCGATCCCGACCATCCGAACCAGGACAGCGCCCTGGGTCATGGGGCCTCCCGGCTTTTCCGCACCGCCATGACACCTCCGGGACCGGTGAGTAATCGATTTCCTGGACGACCGCGCTCTCCCAGCCCGTCAACCCCTCACCGTCCCCACGAGCCGGTCCGTGACCCAGCATCCCCGCGAACGCCGTGCTCACAGCAGCCTTTCCAGCTGCGTCGAATGGTGGAACGGACCACCAGGCCATCACAACGAGCACGATGCCGCCGCCGCGAGCGTGGATCGCGGGGGCGGCGTCAGTTGTGATGCTGTGGCGGTCGGACCTCAGCTCCCCGAGACGCTCACTTTGCTGAAGAGCGGCCGGCCGCTGGGAGGCATGACGAAGTTCTGGACGCGGGCGCGGACGGCGGAGTTGGAGGCGAGGTCGGCGGGGAAGATGACGACGGCGTCGTCCCAGAGGAGCTGACTCGCCTGCTGGTAGATAGCAGGGCGTTCGCCCTGGTCGACCGACGAGCGGGCCTTCGCCAGCAGGCTGTCCACGGTGGGGTTGCAGTAGCCGTTGCGTTTGGCGCTGCAGACGTAGAGGCGGGCCAGGGCGTAGTCGGCGTCGCCGGTGCCGGTGACGTTGGTCTGCAGGTTCATGTCCCAGTTCAGCTTGCCGAAGTCCTCCAGCTACTGGGCGCGTTCCTTCTCCAGCGGCTTCACCGTGACGACGATCTTGGCCCAGTCCGAGATCATCGCCTGCGCCGGCGCGCGGATGTTCGGACCACCTTCCAGCGGCCACTGCATCGACGTACTGAACCCGTTCGGGTACCCCGCCTCGGCCAGCAGTTGCTTCGCCTTCGCCGGGTCGTAGCTGTACGGCGACAACTTCGGCGCACCGATCACACCCTGGGCCAGCGGCGCCTGGGCGACGGAGGCGAGATCACCCAAGAGATCCTTGATCGTCCCGTCGAGGTTGAGCGCGTGCCACATCGCCTGCCGCACCCGCTTGTCGGTGAACGGCTTGCGGTTCGAGTTGAACCAGTCGAAGTAGTACGTCCAGCTCGGCGTCGTCGAATAGGTGATCCCGTCGCCGCTCTTGACCGACCCGACCTGGTCCGGTGGGACCTGCGTCAGGAGGTCGACCTCCCCGTTCTCCAGCGCGGTGATCCGCCCGGCGACCTCCGGGATGTTCACGAACTCCAGCTCGCTCAGCCTCGGAGCTCCGTCCCAGTACGTCGGATTTGCCGCCAGCTCGAGTTTCTCGTCGGGCTGGAACGACGTGACCGTGAACGGCCCGGTCCCACAGATTGCTTTGCGTCTCCCACCCGGCCGCGCCGTCCACGCGCTCGTGACCGGGCAGCGCCTCGTCGAGCAGCGCGCGGGTGACCGGCCGGAGCTCCTGTACGGCGAGGAGGTCGGGCGGTCGGGTCGTGAACAGCTCGGTGATCGCGTCCCGTCGCTGGTCGAGGTGGAGGTCTGCCCACAGGGGCAGGTCATCGCCACGAAACTGAAGTTGCTCAAGGCAAGTGTCATGAGGCTTCTCCTGCCCCGGCGCCGGTCGACGTCGGAACGTTGTACGTCGTCAGAGTTGTCACCGCGAGGAGGTCGTCGACACCGACGGTGGCGAGCAGTTCACCGGCGGCTCCAGCAGAACCTCGCCGCCCGGCGGCAACCGCAGTGTCGAGGCGGCTGCCACCCTGATCGGGCCGCCGTGCGTCACCACGAGGACCCGGTGCGCACCGGTGCTGGCAACATCCCGGATCGCGTCCCAGACGCGTTCTCTCAACTGGGCAAAGTTTCGCCACCACCCCGTGCGACATCCTCGCCCCGGGCAAACGCCTCGACCACTACGGGCTCGTCGGCGTAGACCTCCGCGAAGGTCCGCCCGCCCCACGTCCCGCGGCGCGCGCTCGGCGACAAGGACAGTGTCAGCGCGAAGACGCGCGCCGCCGTACAGGCCGAGGCGGCCCGGATCGGGTACGTCCCGAACGCCCTGGCCCGGTCGCTCGTGCTCGGCTCGGCCATGGCGCTGGACCTCGTCATCACCAACCCCTCCTACGCGCAGCTGATCAGCAGCATCGAGCTCCGGGTCCGCGCCCAGGGGTACTCGCTGCTGCTGCTCGTCACCGACGAGAGCGCGGAGAACGAAGAGCGCGCCACCGAGGCGTTGCAGCGGTCCGCGGTCGACGGCGCCGTGGTCGTACCGGTTCAGGCCGAGTGGGACCACTGGCGCCGGGTCCGCGACGCCGGCATCCCGCTGGTGTTCGTCAACCGTGACGTGCCCGAGCTCGACTGCGACATGGTCGGCGTCGACAACCAACGCGGCTCCTACGAGGCGACCAGTCATCTGATCGCCGGTGGCGCGCGCCGTCTGCTCGTGGAAGAGGATCTCCCGATCACCACGACCGCCGATCGGGTCACCGGTTTCCGCCGCGCGATGTCCGACGCCGGCCTCAAGGTCGAGGACCGACACCATCCGCGCCGTGCCGACCAAGCGCTACGACTCCCTCGCCCTCCCCTGGCAGCCGGAGGAGGCCTACCGCTTCGCGCGCACCTTGCTCACCGGGGTCGATCACCCGGACGCCGTCGTCACCGGCAACCACTACTTCGCTCTGGGGCTGCTCCGGATCCTGGCCGACGGGCTGGAGGTTCCGGGCGACGTCGCGGTGACCGGGTACGGCGATCATCCCTACGCCGGCTACCTGCAAACGCCGCTCACCACCGTCCGGCTCCCGGCCGCAGAGGTCGGCACGACGGCCGTGGACCTCCTGCTGCGCCTCCGCGCATCGGGCACCGAGCGTCCCCGGAAGACCTTGATCCGGCCTGAGCTGGTCGTCCGGGCGTCGGCCCCCGAACCGCCATGCCAACACAACGAGCCGATGACGGCGGCGCTCAGCCTGGCGACCCCGGACCTTCGCCACTGGTGCCTGCGTGGCCGTCCGCTACTCCTCCAGCCACTCCAGCACGGACTCGTTGTGCTCACCGAGTCGTGGCGGCGGCAGGTTTGTCTCGCGGGCTCCGGCGTACGGCTGGTCGTCGAAGCGGAGCGGCGGGCCGGGCAGCTGGATGCGGCCGAGGGTCGGGTGGTCGACGTCGATCAGCAGACCCTGGGACAGCGTCTGCTCCCATTCGTAGACCTGCTGGAAGTCACGCACCTTGCCGGCCGGAATCCCCTGGTCCGCAAGGCGTTGCAGCCACACGTCGGCCGGCCCGGCCGCGAACGCCACCTCGATCGCGGCGATCAGCTGGTCGCGGTGCGCCACCCGCTGCGCGTTGATCGCGAACCGCTCGTCGGCCGGATCGAGCCCGACGATCGGCGCGAACGTCCGCCACTGGCTCTCGCTGCCGACCGCGACCTGGATGCTGTCGTCGGCGGTCCGGTACATCCCGTACGGCGCGATCTGGGCATGGTGATTGCCGACCCGATCGGGTAGCTCACGCGCCACCGTCCACTTCGTGCCGTGGAAGGCGTGCGCACCGACCGTCGACGCGAGCAGGCTGGTCCGCACCACGCGCCCCTTGCCCGTGATCGATCGCTCGTGCAACGCCGCCAGCGCACCATAGGCGCCGTACATGCCGGCCAGCAGGTCCGCGATCGGCGCGCCGACCTTCGTCGGATCGACCGCGCCGGTGATGCTCATCAGACCGCCTTCGCCCTGGGCGATCTGGTCGTACCCGGCCCGCCCGCCGTCCGGCCCGTCGTGCCCGAACCCGGTGATCGACAGGATCACCAGTCCCGGGTTGAGCTCGTGCAGCCGCTCGGTGGAGAACCCGAGCCGGTCGAGCACGCCCGGCCGGAAGTTCTCGATCAGTACGTCGGCCTGGCGGACCAGCTTGGTTAGGAAGTCCTTGCCGTCGTCCGATTTGAGGTCGGCCGTCACGGACTCCTTGTTCCGGTTGGCGGACAGGTAGTACGTCGACTCTCCCGCGACGAACGGCGGTCCCCAGCCGCGGCTGTCGTCCCCCCGCTCGGGCACCTCGACCTTGATCACCCGGGCACCGAGGTCGCCGAACATCATCGCCGCATGCGGCCCGGCCAGGGCGCGCGTGAGGTCGACGACAACGACATCCGACAGCAGGTTCTGCACCCGCCCGAGCCTAGGCGTTCCCTCGCCCGCGCGGGCGTAAGTGAGACTGATCGCACCCGTGGAGAAACGGCTTGCCGGCGGCCGGCGTCCACTTGCCGGGTCCGTCAGGCGGTCACCTTGCGGGCCAGGGAAGCCAGGCGGTGGGTGACGTCGCGGGGGCGTTCTTGCATGAGCATGTGGCCGGCGCCGGGGTAGATCCAGAGGCGGGCGGTGGGGAGGTCGGCGGCCATCCGGTTGGCGTGGCGGGGTGGGAGGAGGCGGTCGCGGGTGCCGTGCATGATCTCGACCGGAAGCCGGTCGAGGACCTTGAGGGCGTAGCCGCGGTCGTGCTGCAGGATCGCCTCGAAGAACCCGCCGTACGACGGACCCGGCACGATCGCGAGGTCCGACAGGAACAGGTCCACCTCGGCCGGGTCGACCTTCTTGCCGAACACCACCCGCCTGAGGGCAGGACGCTGCAGCCGTGCACTCAGCGGACTTGCCGCCCGGCGAACCGTGCGGCGCGCGAGCCGGGTGCTGACGAGGTTGACCGCGCGCGGGGCGACCGCGGCGGTCGCGGCGTCGAAGCGCTTGGGGATGCCGAAGGCACCGGAGCCGGCCTGACCCGACGACGTACTGACGAGAGCGGCGGCCCGGATGCGCGAGCCGAACAGATCCGGGCGCGCGTCGGCGAGCGCCATCAGCGTCATCCCGCCCATCGAGTGACCGGCGTACACGACCGGCCCGTCGCCGACCACGGTGTCCAGCACCGTCACGAGGTCCTCGGCCAACTGCTCGATCCGCGTCGAGCCGGTCGGTGCCGGATCCGACCTCCCGTGACCACGGTGGTCGTAGCTGACGACGCGTACGGCGTCCGGCCCGAGGATCTGCGGCAGGCTCTCGACCTGGTTGTGCCACGACCGGGTCGAACACGTCCACCCGTGCACCAGCAGCACCGTTACCGGAGCGTCTGCAGGTCCCGTGGTCTCGACGTTCAGCCGTACGCCGTCCGTCGTCGTCACACCGGACCGTTCCAACTGGATCGTCACGCAATCTCCCGTTCCCGCTCACCAGCGGCCAAATGAGCCGCCCGCAGTCGCCCACCGCGGGCGCCGCGCCCAACCAGCCAGGCGATCCCGGCGATCTCGAGCAGGCCGACCACACCCAGCATGGCGTACCCGCCGTTCCACATCCATCGTGGCACGTCCGACCGCTCCTCGCGCCGCAGGACCTGCTGCTCGTTGATGAACTCGACCGTCTGCCCGTTCGACACCTGCACAGCCGGCTTCTCGATCGCGGCGTCCTCCGGCGCGTACACCCACGTCGCCACCAGGTCCCGCTGCCCCTGGTGCAGCCGGATCATCGACTTCCACTTCCCGTACATCGGCAGCGGGTCCGCCGACCGGTAGGTGCCGTCGGCAACCTTCACCATCGGGTCCAGGATCCTCCCGCCGCCCTGCCAGGCCATCGCCTCGAACCACCGCGCCCCGTCCGCCGCGTCACCCGGCTGCAGCGTGATCGTGACGTAGGCCACCGGCTCGGCCCCCGTGGCCACCCGCTCCAACGACACCGTCCCGGACACTCCCGGCTCGGCCGACCGCGGCACGCAGAAGAACAGCACGGCCAGTACGGCGATCAGCCCGGCGGCCCCGAGTTGGTGACTACGACGGACCGCGACCGCCCGTACGTGCCGGATCCCGATCGCACGTTCCTCCCCCGCGACTTCGGCGTACCGGGTCGCGAGCCACGCCCCGACCAGACCTGCGCCGGCTCCGACGACCACGCCGTACCCGAGGGCCGACGGGAGCATCGACGACGGCCACGCGATCGGCATCCAGATGTGGCTCCAGGCGTACTCCGCGACCACGCCGACCGTACCGATCAAGGCGCCGGCGACGAGGCCGAGGCGGAAGCGGTT
>Ga0193707_1000585_pt1 | contig 12717 bp, 10 predicted proteins | sample U3c2metaG_FD_143043 | JGI IMG/M metagenome (GOLD analysis project Ga0193707, IMG submission 143043) | Soil microbial communities from a riparian zone of the East river system, Colorado, United States - U3c2 | ecosystem: Environmental > Terrestrial > Soil > Riparian zone | place: USA: East River... | reverse complement strand
CTCGATCAGAGTGAAGCCCTGGGCATTTCTTAGTGCTTTTTTAGAATGGCAAATCATTGATACTAAAAATCGCCAGCAGCATGGAGATGACCACCACGCCGACGATCAGTCCCATGACTAAAATCAAGGCCGGCTCCAATAATGCAGTTAATCTTTTGGTCGTTCGTTTCACTTCTTGATCGTAATAATTGGCGATCTCGGCGAGCATGGCGTCCAGTTTACCCGTTTCCTCTCCCACCGCAATCATATTCAAGGCCAATGGCGGGAAAAGCCCGCTCTCGCTCAACGGCCGCGCCATCCCCTTACCCTCGCGCACCCGCACTTGGACTTGGCTGATCGCACGCGCCAGTAACCGGTTGCCGATGACACCTTGAACGGTTCCCAAAGCGTCGAGCAACGGCACGCCGCCTTTCATCAGCGCCGAGAGGGTGCGCGCGAAACGGGCGGTCTCGAACTTGCGCACCAGTTCGCCGAACAACCACGCGCGCAGACATAAACGATCCCACTCGCCTTTCCCCTCAGGCGAGCGGATATAAAAGATCGCCGCGCCGACAATGCCAATTAGAACAAGGAGAATGATCCAGCCGTATTGCGACAGAATTAAGCTCAAGTTAAGAACCAGCTTGGTGATCAACGGCAGAGATTTATTTACGTCTCTAAAGATCGCCGAAAAGCGCGGGATGACGAAGACAAACATGACGATCAGTGACAAGCCTGCCGCGCTCGCCAGTATCGCCGGATAGATCAGCGCGGATTTGACTTCTTCCTTGAGCGCGAGCGTGCTTTCCAAGTACTCCGTCAGATAACGCAGCACGCTCTCCAAAATGCCGCCGGCTTCACCGGCGCGGATCATGTTCACGTAAATCTTGGGAAACACCTCAGGATGCTCCGCCATCGAGGCGGCCAATGATTTCCCGGCGCGCACCGCCTCGACCAACGAGCGCAAGATCTTGCTCAACTCGCCCCCTTCGACCAGCCCGCCGAGGATCGACAAACTGCGGTCGAGAGGCAAGCCGGCGCCGAGCAATGTACCCAGCTCGCGGGTAAGTTGCAGGAGCTGTTGCTGGCTAACTTTGCGCCGAGAAGGCAGCACGAGTTGCGGGCGCGCCGTTCCAACCACGCGCTCGCTCGGCAGCGCGATGCGCAAGGGCACACAGCCCATCTCGCGCAGCCGCAGGATCACGCTTTGCTCGGCGTCCGCTTCAATCACGCCTTCGACGACCTTCCCGGCCTGATCCGCGGCGCGATATTGGAAAAAAGCCATGATTACTCGGAAACAACCGTTCAAAAGTTCAAGGGTTCAAGCGTTCAAAGTAAGAAGATTTTTGAATGACGTGAAGGTTTGAACGTTCCGATCCTTGAACGACGCTTATGCCTCTTCCCGCGTGACTCGTAGCAATTCGGCTAAGGTCGTAACGCCCTGGCGAACCTTGTCCCAGCCGTCGTCCCGGAGCAGGCGCATCCCCTGGCGTACGGCCAGGTTGCGAATCGTGCCCGCGTCGGCGCGTTGCACGATGACCTTGCAGATTTCGGAAGTCGCAGGCAGTAGCTCAAAAATCCCGACGCGCCCCAGGTAGCCAGTATGGTTGCAGGCTTCGCACCCCGTGGCTTCCCACACGTTCTGCACGCCATTACTATTTTGCAACTCCAATTCCGCCGCCGTGACATCCAACCCTGCAAACGCAACTTCTTTGCGGCAAGCGGGGCAGAGGCGACGCACCAGCCGTTGCGCCAACACGCCCAAAAGCGACGACGAGAGGAGATAATCTTGCACGCCCATTTCTAACAGGCGGGAAATCGCGCCGGCGGCGTCGTTGGTATGCAGAGTCGAAAGCACCAAGTGCCCGGTGAGTGCTGCCTGTACGGCGATCTCGGCGGTCTCGGCGTCGCGGATCTCGCCCACCATGATGACGTCGGGGTCTTGGCGCACGATTGAGCGGAGCCCATTGGCGAAGGTCAAACCGATTTGCGGTTTGACGTAGATTTGATTGACGCCGCTTAATTGATATTCCACCGGGTCTTCGATGGTAATGATCTTCTTTCCCGGATCGTTGATCTTTTGCAGGGCGCCATAGAGCGTCGTCGTCTTGCCACTGCCGGTGGGACCGGTGACCAGAATCATGCCATGGGGCCTTTTGATCATCTCGTCAAACTTGGCTAAAAGCGTGGGAGGAAATCCCAGTGTATCGAGCTCGGTAAATATCTGTCCGCGCTCTAAAAGCCGGATGACCACGCTTTCGCCATAAAGCGTGGGCACGGTGGCGATACGCAGATCGACGTCCTTGCCGGCAAGGCGGGTCTTGATGCGGCCGTCCTGCGGCAAGCGGCGCTCCGCGATATTAAGTTGGGCAAGAATCTTGAGACGCGAAATAACCGCGCCCTTCAATTGGCGTGGCGGCGATTCGACTTCGTGCAGAATACCGTCGATGCGATAACGAACCTTGAGTTGGTTTTCGAAGGGCTCGATATGCACGTCCGAAGCGCGGCTTTCAAGCGCCCGCACGAGCATTTGATTGACCATGCGGATGACCGGCACCTCGGATGCCATGTCCCGCAAATGGGCTACATCCTCGTCGTCATTGATGCCGTCGATCTGTTGCGTCGCCGCTTGGTTATCGGCAGCGTAGCCGCTGCTGTAGAGCGCCTCGATGCGCGCCGATATTTCCTTTTCCCGTGCCAAAACCGGCTTGACGCTCATGCCCACGGCAAGCTCCAATGCGTGCAATCGCGAAAGGTCCAAGGGATCGGTGGTCGCAACCAAGAGCTCCCGGCCATCCACTTTCACGGGTACCATTCGCGCCAGCTTGAAAAAATCCCCGATTGCGGGGGGTAGCTCGATGGGCAGAGGCCCGGCGGGAACGTCCCTAAGTGACATCAGCGGAATATCGAAGTGGTCCCGTAATACGGGTAACAAATCCTCTTCGGATAAAAGGCCCAATTCGACAACGAGACGGCTGAGAGGCGCCTGCTGTTCCTGCTGCAGCTTAATGACACGCTCCAGCTCTTCGCCGGAGATGAGCCGCCGTTCGATCAGCCGCTCGGAAAAACTCAATTGCGCGTCCATGGATAACTCAAGTACAGATTATTTGCTCGTTTCAGGATTAACTCTGCCATAGCGGTCTTCCAGGCGAACGACATCATCGAGCTCAGGCGTAGACACTTCCAAGACATCGCAATCTTCCAGCGCGGTCATACGATGCTTCATGCCGGGAACGATGTGCAAGCACTCCCCAGGCGCGAGTCGAATGCGGTTCCGTTCGCCGCCGACCTCTAGGTCCATTTCGAGCGCTCCCGATAGCAGACGAATCGTCTCGTCTTTCACCACGTGGTATTGATAGCTCAACGACTCGTCCTTCATGATATGAAGAATCTTGCCGACGTAGCGTTCGGTATGAGCCCAGATAAGCTCGTACCCCCAAGGCTTTTCGACTCTTTCGCCGCTATGAAGTAACCGCTCCATGATCGAGCCCTCATGATAGCAGATCGTAACAAAGGAAAAAACTAATTATTCTCTGCTGCTGGAACCTGGGACGTCGAAGCCCAAAAAGAGATAAGTCAACGCCAACAGAGTGAAAAAAAAGATCCGGGTATCGTGGTTGTAAAACGGAGCGTCTCCCAAGATACCCGCGAGAAAAGCGATCAGCGAAGCGGCTAAACAGAAATAAAGGATTCGGGATTGAGGGGATGACTCTTTGCCGGCTCTGCGAATCAAACGGATCAAATTCAAGCAAACCATCCACATAAACGCACCTAGACCCACTACTCCAGTTTCAGCAAGCAATTCAGTGTACATGTTGTGACTGTGAGGTATGAACCCGACTTCCCGGGAATCTGCAATCTCTTTCTTAACACCCTCACGAAGGCGGTCTCTACCATATCCGACCCCAAGGAAGGGATTTTCCAGTCCAACAATTACAGCGTCGGCCATGAACTGAAGCCGTCCCTCGATAGCAACATCAGCCGTCGGATTTGCCAGCGTCATCAGCCGACTACGCAATGGAGCGACAGTGAGGAACACAACCAAGCCCAAAAGTCCGAGCGCAACGACGCCTTTCCTTAGCCTGGCTTCCATCAAGCTTATGCCAAGTAGCGATGCAAGACAGCCTAGCCATGCGCCCCTGGAATAAGTGAGTATCAAGCCGGCAAACTGCGCCACAAGCGATGCCAGCGCTGCTCCGCGGAGCCATCCCTTTTGAGTTGCGATAATGATCAGAGCTAGTGGGATACTCATGGCAAAGAGTAAACCTGCCGCGTTGGCATGTGTCAGCGGGTAGCCGAAACGATTCATCAGGCTAAAGTTCAGAACCGATGGAGCGTATAAGATGCCTCGGATTACCAGTACCCCCGGCAACAAACCCAGCAGGAGAAGAAGCCACTTCGGTCTCTCTCCTTCGGCAAACAAATCCAACACCATGACGCAGTGCATAACCGCAAAAAATAGATAGCGGTAATCATCTGCTTCGTGAAAATCCGGCAAGAGCGACGCGGTGACCACGGCAAAAAATGTAATTAGCGCAATCGGGAAGGAATCCTTCTTTAGCCCAGGATTTTGCCGCCCGAGCTGAAACCAGACAAGAAACTTCCAGATTAACCAGAAGAAAAACGTCGTCCGGGAAACACTCCAAGCGCTGAATCTTCCACCCCAGAGCGGTAATGCGAAACGGCCGACACAGAAGCAGGATTGAAGTACACAGAAAAAGGAAAACTCCCTTTCCCCACCAGTCGACAACCCTTGTGGGAAATTCAGCCCCGTCCACCGCCAACGTCGTCATGCCTTGCCAACGTTTCTATGGAGAAAGCCGCGCGTGAGGGTAAGAGCGAGAATTTTTAGATCCCGTCCAAGGGACCAATGCTCGATATAATCGATATCGTGTTCGATGCGCTGCTCAAGCGAAGTATTTCCGCGCCAGCCATTCACCTGCGCCCAACCCGTCATGCCCGCCTTCACTTTTTGCCGCAACATGTATTTAGGAATGGATTTGCGAAACTCTTTGATAAGCGGCGGCCGCTCAGGACGAGGCCCCACGAGACTCATATCCCCGCGCAACACGTTAATCAGCTGCGGCAGCTCATCCAAGCTCGACCGCCGCAGCCATCGGCCGAAATTGGTGACCCGCGGGTCATCCTCCGCGGACCAGATCGGGCCGGTGAGTCGCTCTGCATCATTCACCATGGTACGGAATTTGAGCATCTCGAAGGGCTCGCCATCCAAACCCATCCGCTCTTGGCGGTACAAAACCGGACCGGAAGAAGTCAGTTTGATCACGATCGCGATCATCGCCATGACCGGCAAAAAAAAGCACAAAGTTGCCCCGCCGATCAGCAGGTCCATCGATCTTTTAAGCAAAAAATTCCAACCGTACTGCGGCGATTCCTGCAAGCTGATAATTTGCATGCCGTCGAACTCTTCGACGTTGCCACGCAGCGTCGCGAGGTTGCCCAAGTCGGGAACAAAGTGCAGGTCAATCGGTTCGTCGCCGAACCATTGCTGAATCTCGTGCAAGTAGGATGACTGATCCAGAGGTAACGTAATAAAAATGCCGTCCACTTTGCCCGAGCGCACCAGCATCAATAGCGCACCGAGGTCATTGATAGCATTGAAATCGTTTTCGCCGGGCTCTCGCTTCGTCTCGTCCACTAGAAAAACGCCGACAATGTTATAGCCCAAATGGCGGTATGCTTTTAGTTTTTGCAGTAACCGTCGCGCTTGAGCCCCCGTCCCGACGACCACTGAATGCCGGAGGTTAAACCCTCGGTACCGCAAAAAGCGCAACCCTTCGCGCAACGCAATGTGGCTGAAATTCAAAAAAATGAGTGTGCAAAACCAAAATAACACTACGACAACGCGCGACAGCACAATCTCGCGAATCAAAAACAACATTGCCAGAAAAATAAGCAGCGCGAGGAGTGAACATTTCATCAGATCGACAATCTCGCGGCGATAGGTCGAAAGCCGGCGCGGACGGTAATATTCGAGTAGTTCAAAAACCGCTGCCCACACCGGCAAGATCAGCAGCCAAGCGATGACATAATGGCGGAATACATAGCTCTCGGGTTTGCCGAATAAATTCGTGTAAAAACGCAGTGCGTAGGCGAGCCACCATGCCAAGCTGATGAACAGCAGGTCGTTTAGCCGCATGAGACTCTTAAAGAACTCGTTATGCTTTTTCAGCATTTTGCTTCACGTAGGACGCTCGGTTGATAACTCTCTCGTCAATAAATTGCTGCATGCGCGACTTGAACAGCGCTCGAGAGAATTGCGAGGCATGGCGCCGAAGCGCCGTGGGCTCGAACAAATGACGGACTGCGCGATAGCGCTCGACAGCCTCGATCAAGCTGGACGGCGTCGTCTGCGTAAAGAAAATCCCCGTCGGATTTGCCCCGCTCGCCGGGTCGGTATCGCCGATACCGATCACGCTTTCCAACGCTCCGCCTTTACCGTAAGCAATTACGGGCCTGCCGCTTGCCTGCGCTTCCAACGGCACGATGCCAAAGTCCTCTTCCCCGGGAAAGATCACGGCCTCACACCCGGCGTACAGGTCAGCTAATCTCGTGTCATCGACCCAACCGAGAAACTCGACGTTGGCTCCCGCCTGCTTTTCCAACGATTTTCGCAGCGGCCCCTCGCCAACTACCCTCAAAGGTAGCTTCAGTTGGTTAAACGCCGCGATTGCGAGCTCTATCTTCTTATACGGGACCAGGGCGGAGACGATCAAGTAGAAAGTTTCTCGATCATCGCTGAGATGGAACTTATCTATGTCGACCGGCGGGTATATGATTTCAGCCTCCCGCGCGTAAGTTTTCCTAATCTTGGCGGCAATGTGTTTGGAGTTCGCAATAAAACAATGAACCCTCCCGGCGGAGCGCGCGTCCCAGCGCTGCAAATATCCCCGGCAAAGCGCCATGCCGGCGCGAGCGGGCCAAGACGCACTGGCCCCAAAATAGGCGTCGTACATGTCCCAGATATAACGCATGGGTGAATGGATGTAGGAAATGTGCAGCGTGCCACCTGAGGCGACGCCCTTCGCCGCGCAGTGGCTGCTCGAAAGAATCAGGTCGTAACCTTCGAGCGCGAAACCTTCGACGGTAGCCGGAAACAACGGCAAGCCGTAGCGGTAATATCGCTCCACACCGGGCAAGCGATTTAACCAGGAGGCACGGACGTTCATCGATCGAATAATTGGCGAAACACGACTCGGAATATAGAAAAGCGTATAAAGATCGGCGGCGGGAAAAAGTTCGCAGAAAACTTCAAGACATTTTTCGCCTCCTCTCATGCCGGTGAGCCAATCGTGGACCAGGGCAATCTTCATGAAAAGCTATGAGGAGCGTCACTGAATCTGAGTTCGTAAATGTAGACGCACGCTCGATTTCCACCATTTCTGCCGTAAGCGGCAATTAGCACAGCGGGAATATTCGCCTGACTAGCGCCATTAGACCGACTCTTTGCCGAGTAGGGATCCCTCGTCCTAACGTATAGCTCGTCAATGACTCGACCGAGTGACAGTTATTACCGGCCTCTATATGCTGCGCCAACAGGTTTGCTTTGAAACGGCGCTCGTCGTCTAACGCGATAAACAAGATTTCGTCCGCACGTTGGTTTTTTTTATAGTACATTTCCGGGGTAGCTTTCCCTACCACATGATGCATGTGCTCAAAAACGACATCTCTGAGATATAAAATCCTGTTATGACCGAGACGTCGCAATTGCTTAAAGATATCTAATAAGTGGACATCGATATAAAGATCCAAATAAGCTCGGGGGCAGATTTCTCCTAAGATCTCACATGCCGTGCGGGAAAGGATCGGAAACGTTGGCACCGCGTCCTCTTGGTCTAAGTCGTTCCCGTAAATGAGGACGATTTCATCAGCGAAGCGGCTTGCAGTGTCAAGGATGCGAATATCCCACTCTTGAGTTCGAAATATCAGGTCATCATTAATAAGCATAACGTAGCGCCCATGACTCGCCGCATAACAAGCGCGATTCATACTACCCATCGCCAATCCTGGCATCCCGACAATCTTGACCAGCGAGAGCGTAGGATGTGAAATTTCTTGGCTCGCTGGATCATCTTCGTCAACGTAAAGCACAACCTCCAAGCCCTGAAGGTCGGCTGTTGTTCGTGCCAAGCTTTCAAACAATCTATGGACAAGTGCTACACGATTCCGGGTTGGCAGGAGCAAGGAAATGTTTACCACCACGTGTCCTTAGACCAATCACATTGGGTCAAACTAAAGGAGAATAATTCTCTTATCTTCGACGCCAGCATTTCTCAGACGATTCACAATTTCTTCGCAGTTAACAAGCGACGCGACAATCACTTTTTCATCTCCTGTGGCAGCCGTCCCAAGCGGCATAAGACGAAGTCTCCAAGACGTCGTCGTAGGGTAATTCTTATAAACCACCCTTATTTTCACCGGAATCTCAAACGTTAAATCGTAGAGCACCTCCACCACATCTGTTTCGCCATAGATGGAAAGTTCTTGGACCTTTTCTGCCGCTAACCTTCTGAGACAGCGGCGGGAACGTCGAACGACCTCCAAATTGTACTGCGACATATCTTTCACAAAATAATATGTCTTCGCCAGCTTGCTCGCGAAGGCTTTGGTTCCTGCTGTACGCCTGGTGAACTTAGTCACCTTCATGTAGAGCTGCTTTGCAAGTGCCTTGATGAAGGTCTTGAACAAAAGCAGCTCGACGCAAGCATACCTTAGAGGCCGCATACCGGAATCACATGCGATGTCGGTCCAGAGAAGGAGATGAACTATATCATAACGATCATTCTATCGGCCGTGACGCCCAGAGTTCTCAACCGTTTGATTTTGCTTTCTACTTGAGCTGAACCCGTGATAATTAGCGGTTCGTTACTGGAAACGTACCTTTCAATGGGCAACACTGCAAATCTGTGAAATCTTTTTCCATCACAATCATCGTAAACGCTTTTTATTTTGACAGGTACCTCGAAGGTTAAATCATATAGGATCTCTGCTAAATCGTCGGTCCCATAGAGCGAGACCTCATTATGGCCCTGAGCCAATGCCGAATTCAGACAATCTCTTGACCGATGAATCATTGACACGAAGAACTGTAGCGTTGCCGCCAAGAACATCTTCGCTTTCGCTAGGCTCAAAAATAAATTGGATTGCGTTAGACCCCTTGCTCCGGCCGGTTGCCCCGAAACAGTTCTCGCCTTTGCAATCGATTGTGCCGCCTTTGTGCAGAGCCGCCTGAGCAAAAGCTTGGAAAACGTTTTTCCAAGTCGAACCGCGACGATTCGCCGTTGAAATGATAACAACGTCCGCCAGAGACATGGCTGCAGATTTGCGATATTTTCCGCGGACCAGCTTTGGAGTCTTTCTTCCGAAAGAACCTGTGCGAGCGACTGTTCCAAAGGAATTTGAGAGTCTACGAGCCTCAAATTTTGAATCGCTCGATTTTCAATAAACGGTAAGATCCGACCGGTAAATTTGGCCTGCAGCGCTCTGGATGACATCTGTCTCCCATCGTGAGGACCGACATAATTGTTTTCTCCTGCCTGCCCGGGATGCCAAACATGATACAAAAACTCTGTCGGATGCCAGACTTCTCTTTTACCTGAATTAACCAATCTGAAAGTCATCTCATAGGGACCGCAGATATGGCCAAGGTAGTCAATATGCTCATCCGCACCGCCGATGCTGATCAGATCTTTCCGCCATGCAGCCATGCAGGCGCCGTAATTGCGCGTGTGGAGGATATCTTCGGTATCCCATAGACCCGTAGTCTTTCCATTGTGCCAATTGATCGCGCCCTCGCCGACTATTTCATCTATGGAGGGATGGTTAAACGGATAAAACCTCTTATCATTGTTGCGTACCTGGTCCAGATGCAACACGATATTAGGATCTTGCTCAAAGAAGCTAAGAATCGCTTCAACGAAACTTTCTTTTACAATCGCATCCGAGTCACAAATAGCAACGATATTGCCTCTGCTGAGAACTAGGCCCACATTGTACATGAGATGCTTATGGTAATATGTGTCCTCCGGAATGCCCATAACCACCCACCGATCAACGGTGGGGTATCTCTCGAGCGCTTCGCATTTCCTGAGACTCTGTTCGATTTGAGGGGCCCGTCTGTTGCCATACTCTATCCAAAGTACTTCATATGCTTCTCGGGGGACGGTCTGGCAATCTAGATAGTCAAGAATGTGAAAACTTTCTCGGCAGGACCAGTCAAGTAAGACAATACTGAGTATAGGAGAAGCAGATCGCAGGTGCTCAAACGCGACCTGAAGTGGGATGTACATGCAGCGTCCTATCGGCAAAGAAACTCATCGCATTCTCAAGACGTCACCGAATGCGGCGAAATGCTATTTCAAAGCCATGTTCAACAAGTCTCTCCGCCGGGATAGTGGAAACTTCCCGAATAATGTGTGGCGTCAACAGATCGCGGCCTTCATAGCTAATATTGAATTTAAGGATTTCGATATCCTTGCGCTTTGTAAATTCTCCAAGCTGATACTCTTCAAGCAATAGACCGTTTACGTGATCGGCGTTCAGCATCCCTTCAACATATTGTTCGCAGGTCATGGATAAATCCTGCATAATGACTTTGTCGATACCCTGCTCCTTACTGAAGACCACAATTTCATTCTTGGTCTTCCGCAAATGAATCCAAGGGTAGTCTTGGAAATATGCAAACATATGGTGGCCAAACGGCGAATGATACAAAGGACCAGCCTGGACGTAGCCGTAGCCACCAATCTTGGTTGTCCGCAGCATTTCGACGAGCGCTTTGTATGGGTTCGTCAAATGCTCAAATGTCGCGATCGAGTAGACAAGATCAAATGTTTGGTCCGGAAAGCCGATACGAGTAACATCCATTACACGGTATTCGACGCGATCGTGCGGGAAATTGCAGCCGACGGTCTCCATAACATCGATGCCCATGATTTTCCGTGCACCAAGAAAGGCAAAAATATCGCATACGAGTCCGTCACTGCACCCCGCCTCTAGAACAGTTTGATCACGGGGTGGTGGCACGACCTGTAACATACTTGCGATATACGCCTTGTTGTAGACTAGTCGGTGCAGATCCTCACCTCGATATAGCCGTCGCTCGCCCGAAGGACTCAAAATTTCAATACAATTTGCGATCTTAGAGGCAATAGTTTCGAGAGAATTATCGCCGAACGTCGCTGGGAAACTCCACGGGATGGTTACGCAATCAAAGCTTTTTTTTTGTAACCCTTGGACTGATTGGCCGGCTGGCGACCGTGAATTTTGCTCGCGAGCCCAGTCATTGATTATTTCGTCATCCACGGGAATCGTGTCGTAATTCTCCCAATTCTCCTTAGAGGATTTCCCCACAAGTAAGGTCGTCAACCTCTGGGGTGCGATATGTTTAAGGATAGGCATCAGCTCTGATGCCGGCAAACAAGCGAAAACAAGCCTTCGAAATGGATGAGGTGTCGTTTTCAAATCCAATAACTGATCAATCGCTGTATGAGCCTCACCAAGGCTGTGAGTGATGATATAACTCCCGCGTTTGCCAATCTCCTGATAGTCGAAAGGGCCTTCGCTCTTAGGTCGGGCAAAAAATTTGTACTCAAAACGATAAATAGAATAGCCGCGATAGTCGATTTCAACCAAGGCCGCCGGACTAGCACTTAGCCAGCGCCACGGATCTGCGCTTTCCGCGGCTTGTAGTCTCGTTTGGCCTGCGCTCGCGTTTACAAAATTCTTAACACTGGGCTGCGCATGATCCGCTTTGGTCCACAGAAGATTGACCCCATGACTAAGGACGAGTTTTGCGCCTATCCACAAGGCCCCAACTCGGTTATGCCTTTGTTTTTCAAGCAAATAGGCATCTCGTATCCGAATAAAAGACTTGTCACCAAAACCTGAAATTAAGACCCTTTTGATAACCCGTTTTGCGACTGACCGCGCAGTTCGTCTCCACGATCCTAAACGTGCTCTTTCAATCTTGGACAGAGCCCAAACACCAATTGATCTTGATCCGATTCGAGCTTTGAGTTCGTCGATATTCTGCGAGCTGTAGGTTTTGCTATACTCTTCCTTGATGACGCGGTCATACTCAAACGCGCCTTCCCCCTGTGGAATCGCGTAGTAGATCCCATTAAACAGAATGATGTTCATACCCTGAGTTGTCTGTTCGATAAGAATAGGAACGCTAGATCGGCTTTCAACCGGAGATCCGTCTCGGGCATCCGCGCAAATGCGAGCTTTAAGAATGTCCAAACTTCCCGCTTGGTAATATCGCGTGTAACCGCCTTTAATAACACGCTCGTAATCAAAGGCTCCTTCCGCCTGGGGTATAGCAAAATAGTTTGCATCATAAATAAGAATATTCATTCCGTTGAAATTTTGCTCAATCATGACGGGATAAGGCGTACAACCGAGAAGAAACCCCAGGTGTCCCGATATTAGATCATCGACTTCAGGTGGGTTGCTTCCAACGGCGTCCCAAATACGCTGCGAAGCCCAATGTGCCAAGGCTGGATAGTTCTTAATAGACGCAAAGAGATCGAGGGCTTGTGTTCTAAAAAGGCCCCGATCTGTCCCCGGATTATTTACGAGCGCGTCAACTTGAGGCGCGATGCTCAGCAGCTGTTGAATCTCCGAAACCTTGGTCCAGACGCCTTGCTCCAACGCCTGGTACCTCCCGGTATCGATCCACTCCCGCACAAAATGCTGCCGCTGGGTCTCAAACAA
>Ga0193707_1000584_pt1 | contig 12729 bp, 13 predicted proteins | sample U3c2metaG_FD_143043 | JGI IMG/M metagenome (GOLD analysis project Ga0193707, IMG submission 143043) | Soil microbial communities from a riparian zone of the East river system, Colorado, United States - U3c2 | ecosystem: Environmental > Terrestrial > Soil > Riparian zone | place: USA: East River... | reverse complement strand
CCAAGGAGCGGTCGACGAGTATCCGTGGGGTGGGTCAGCCCATGAGACAGTGGGTCGACCCACCGGAATCCGGCAGGCGAACCCACCACCTGGTGGGCTGACCCATCACAGCAGCCGGCAGGTTGGTGACCGGATCAGCGGACCTGGTGTTTGACAACCCCGACGTTCCTTGACGAGGCACTCGCGTCCTCCGCCTGAAGTTCGTGTGATGAGTTTACTGATGCCCGCGTGAGTGAAGCCACTGTGCCTGAGCCACGGTTACGTCCGAAGATCCGAGCGCCACAGGCCAGAGCGCCACAGACCACCGATCCTCGGACGCTAGCGTCCCGGGCCGCAGACGTCACCCCGGCAGCTGGTCTCGGCGGGGTCGTGCCCGCACACTGGCCTCACTCACGCCAGAACCCTGCCGCTGTCGCTTGACTGAAGGCACCATGCGACCAGCAAACGCTTGCTGACGACATACTGCTCACAGTCGATCACGCACTCCCCCTCACACTTCACACACCTCACACACAGAGCCCCTCGGCTCAGGCGCCGAGGCACCGAGGCGCCGGCGTGTAGTCCGGCAAGACGCGAGCGCGGACTTAGCGCACGAACTTCCGGCGCAGGACACTAGTTTCTGGAGGGACGACTCCTCTCGAGGCCTGGGCGGGTCGTTCCGCTAGGCGCGGTTCGTCGTTCTCTCGTGGCGCGGGTTCTCGTTCTCTCGAGGTTGGCTGGTGGTTTCAAGGCGCGGTTCGGTGTTTCGCGGAGGTGTGGGGCATGGTTTGCCCGGAGGGTGGGTTGTCGGTGCGGCATGGGATGCTGACGGGGTGGCTGCTCGTAGGGGTTCTGCGCCGAAGCTGGGCGATGTGTTGCTGGTGACCGGGGCTGAGACGTTTCTGGCGGATCGGGCGGTGCGGTCGGCGATCGCGGCAGTCTCGAAGGGCAGTGCCGAGGTCGAGGTGACCGACGTCGACGCGTCCACTCTGGATGTCGGGGTGTTCGCGGAGCTCACCGGGCCGTCGCTGTTCGCCACCGAGCGGGTGATGGTGCTGCGAGCCCTGGAGAACCTGCCGAGCGAGATGGCGTCACACCTGATCGAGTACGCCGGCGCCCCGTCGGACGACGTACTCGTCGTGCTGGTGCACTCAGGCGGGCAGAAGGGCAAGGGTGTCCTCGACAAGTTGCGGAAGGCATCGGTCAACGAAGTCGTCGCTACCGCACCGAAGGCGTGGGAGTTGCCGCAGTTCGTGGCGGGCGAGGTCCGGTTGCACGGCGGGAGTGTGGACGAGCGGGCCGCGTCGGCGCTCGTGGACGCGGTCGGGCACGATCTGCGGGCGCTGGCGGGGGCGTGTTCGCAGCTGGTGTCGGACTCGGGTGGGCAGGCGGTCACCGCGGAGCTGATCGGGCAGTACTTCGGCGGTCGCGCGGAGGTGACGAGCTTCGCCGTCGCGGACGCGGCGATCGCGGGCCGGACCGAGCCGGCGCTGGAGCAGTTGCGGTGGGCGCTGGACTGCGGAGTCGCGCCGGTGCTGGTGACGAGTGCGATGGCGGGCGGGTTGCGCGGGCTGGCGAAGTTCGCGAGTGCGCCGGGGGGTCTGCGGGAGGCGGACCTGGCGCGGGAGGTCGGCGTACCTCCGTGGAAGCTCAAGCACCTCAAGCAGCAGTCCCGCGGCTGGACCCCCGGAGGCCTCGCAACCGCGATCAAGGCAGTTGCCCACGCCGACGCCGACGTCAAGGGCGCCTCAGGCGACGCCGGCTACGCCCTGGAACGCATGGTCATCGCCGTAAGCCGCTCCCACGGCCGCCGCTGACCAACCCCGCTCGTCGTTCCCGGGATCCCAGGTGCTCGCGGGATCAACCAGCGACCCGACCTGTCGACTGGCTGACCGCCTGGTCGGCGAGTCGTGGGAGGCGGTCCCGGGTGGTGGGTTTTGCGGAGCGTGAATCACGACTCGGTGTAGGGCACGGTTCGGGTACGCAAAAACGATCGACCGGTCGCGGGGACTGGCCGATCGTTGGCGGGCTGCTTCAGAGAGAGGCGGCCTTCTTGAAGATGGCCGACTTGCGGTTGGCGGCCTGGTTGGCGTGGATGACGCCCTTGCTGACGGCCTTGTCGAGCAGGCGGCCGGCCACGCGGGCGTGCTCCTGCGCGGTCTCGGTCTCGCCGGTCTCGGCGGCCTCGCGGAAGCGGCGCACAGCCGTCTTAAGGGTCGACTTCACCGACTTGTTGCGAAGCCGCGCAGCCTCGTTCTGGCGGTTGCGCTTGATCTGGGACTTGATGTTCGCCACGTGAGCAGAGCCTCGATCAGGAGTATGCGGTCAGTACAGGAAAATGCCGCGCGCACGGCTGTACACCACCCGTGGGTGCGCGAAGGACCAGATTACCAACAAGCCGCCGTCAGCTCCAAACTCGCGCCGCGCGGCCTAGGCGGGTGCGGCGGTCTCGGCGGCGGTCTTCAAGCGGGCGAGGGTGGTGTGGATGCCGTGGACGTTGCGTGGAGTGCGGTTGCCGAAGATCGGCCGGAAGAGCGTGCGGAGGACGGCCGGGCGGTGGTCGGTCCAGGACTCGGTGACCTCGCAGCCGGTCGCGGTGGGGGTGAAGTCATAGGCCCAGAGCGAGATCGGGATCGGGCCGAAGTGGATCGAGAAGGCGAAGCGGCAGCCCGGATCGGCGTCGACCACCCGGCCGAACGTGAACCAGCGGACCGCACCGACCCGGTTGTGACCGACAAAACGAGCACCCACGACGGGCCACGGCGCAGCGGACGACCCGGCCGCTGCGCCCGGCGTACCGGGTGATCCGGCGACGGCTCCCGGTATGGCGGAGGACCAGGTGACGCGGGTGCATTCGGGACTCCACTCGCGCATCCGGGGGAGGTCGCTGACCAGGGCGTAGAGCTCCGTGGCTGAAGCTTCGACCGCAACGGATTCGGTCAGATGGGGCATCGGATATCCCTTGCTGTCTGCTGACACGTGCGTACCTGAGCGTGACATCGACATCACGTAACGGCATACTGTCGCCCGCGTGACGCCGATCACCACAGGCGCCCAGAGCGCGCGCGGGCGTCGCCGAGGAAGACAGCGAGCCAAGCTCCACCATCGCTCCGTCCCAGCCCTGGAGGACTCAGTGTCCCGCCGCACCCCGAAACGCCGCGCGATCGTGGTCGCCTCCGCGCTGATCGCAGCCTGCGCCGGCGTACCGATCGTCGTCAACGCGGCCAGCGCCGGCCAAACGCCACCGGCCGCGGCCGACCCGCAGGTCAAGCGCTCCGACACCGGCTCGTACATCGTCCAGCTCGACGACTCCCCGGTGGCCGAGTACGACGGCGACATCGCCGGCCTGCCCGCCACCCGTGTGGTGCCCGGCGGCAAGCTGCTCAAGACCCCCGCGCCGGTGATCGACTACGTCAAGCACCTCGCGAGCGAGCGCCAGGACGTCCTCGCCAAGGTCACCGGCGTCAGGAAGCTCTACGACTACAGCTACACGTACGCCGGTTTCTCCGCCGAGATGTCGTACGACGAAGCCGTCAAGCTGGCCAAAGTCGTCCGGTGTGAAGAGCGTCGAGCCCAGTGAGATGCAGCACGTGGACACCGTCGACACGCCGCGGTTCCTCGGGCTGTCCGGCAAGGGTGGCGCGTGGCAGCAGGCCGGTGGCATCGACAAGGCAGGCGACGGCGTGATCATCGGCATGATCGACTCCGGGTTCGTCCCGGAGCGACCGAGCTTCGCGCCGCTGAAGACCACCAAGCACTCCGACGCGCTGGTCGCGAAGAAGTGAAAGGGTACCTGTCAGGCCGGTGAGGAGGCACCCGTCACCTGCAACAACAAAGTGATCGGAGCCCGGTACTTCGACAAGGGCATCGGCAACCGCCCGATCCCGGCGGAGTTCAAGTCGCCGCGTGACTACGGCGGTCACGGCACCCACACCGCCAGTACGGCGGCCGGCGACTACGGCGTCGAGATGAGCGTCATGGGCCGGGACTACGGCAAGGGTTCCGGAATGGCCCCGCACGCGCGGCTGGCGATCTACAAGGCGCTGTGGGCGGTGGACGCGACCGGCGGCGGCAGCGGGACCGACGCGGACATCGTGGCCGCCATCGACGCGGCGGTCGCCGACGGCGTGGACGTGATCAACTACTCGATCTCCGGCTCCGGTTCGACGTACGTGAATGCCACCGGTCTGGCCTTCCTGCGCGCGGCCAAGGCAGGGGTCTTCGTCTCCACCAGTTCCGGCAACACCGGTCCGGGCGAGGCAGGAGTCGGCAAGACCTACCCCTGGGTGACGACGGTTGCCAACGGCACCCATGATCGCGACATCCAGACCACCGTCACCCTCCGCAACGGCAAGTCCTACACCGGCGCAGGCATCGGCGCCGGCACCCCACAAGCACCGGTGATCCTCGCGAAGGACGCCGGCAAAGCCGGTGCGAACCCGGCCAATCTCGTCCTGTGTCAGGCCGGCACGCTGGACCCGGCCAAGGTCACGGGCAAGATCGTAGTGTGCGACCGCGGGGTCGACGCCCGCGTCGACAAGAGCCTGCAGGTGAAGAACGCGGGCGGCGTCGGCATGATCCTGCTCAACCTCACCGCGAGCACACTCGACTCCGATCTGCACTCGGTCCCGACCGTGCACCTCGACGAGAAGGCCGCGCCCGAGGTCAAGGCGTACGTCAGCGGTACGGCGAACCCGACCGCCACGATCAGCGCCGGTACGCCGGTCCGCGTGAACGCACCGAAGGTCGCCAGCTCGTCCAGCCAAGGCCCGTCCCCGGCCGGCGACGGTGACCTGCTGAAGCCGGACGTCATGGCGCCGGGCACCAACGTCCTGGCCGCGACGACCGCGGTCAGCGCCGCCGGTGGTGAGTACGCGTTCATGAGCGGTACGTCGATGTCGACGCCGCACATCGCCGGTATCGCGGCAGTGCTGAAGAGCAAGCACCCGACCTGGTCCCCGATGGCGATCAAGTCCGCGCTGCTGACGACCGCCACCGACAAGGACATCAGCGGCAAACCGATCCAGAACGACTCCGGCTCGGCCGCCAACCCGTTCGGGTACGGCGCGGGCGAGGCGCGGCCGAAGATCGCGATGGACCCGGGTCTGGTCTATGACTCGTCGTACGCCGACTGGGCGAAGTTCGTCTGCGGCTCCGGTCAGGTGCCGAGCACCCACGAGCTGTGCGCGGGCGGCGCGATCGACCCGAGCGACCTGAACTATCCGACGATCGCGATCGGCGACCTGGCCGGCAAACAGACCGTGACGCGGATCGTCACGAACGTCGGCAAGCTGCCCGAGGTCTACTTCCCGAAGGTCGAGGGCGTGAAGGGCCTCAAGGTGACGGTGTCGCCGCGGATCCTGATCACGCTGCCCGGCCGGAGCACGACGTACAAGGTGACATTCGAGAACACGGGTGCGCCGCTGGAGCAGTACGCCTTCGGCACGCTGACCTGGAAGTCGAACCAGCACGCGGTGAGCAGCACGCTCGCAGTCAAGCCGCTGACGGTCAAGGCGCCGGTGCAGGTCGACGGGACCGGGACTGCGGGGACCGTGCAGGTGCCGATCACGGCCGGGTACTCCGGCACGCTCAACAGCACCGTGGTCGGTCTGAATCCGGCAACCGTCGCCGACGCCGCGCTGAAGAACCCCGGTGGCGTGTCGTTCCCGACGACGGCCCCACAAGCCAACGACCACGTCGCCAAGTTCACCGTGAACGTACCGGTCGGCTCGAAGTACGCCCGGTTCTCGACGTTCGACGCGGACTACCCGGCCGGCACGGACCTGGATGTGTTCGTCTACCAGACCGGTACGACGACTCTGCTCGCCAGCAGTACCGGTGGCTCGGCGGAGGAGGAGGCCAACCTCCCCGCGCCGGCCGGCGGTTCGTACGACGTGTACGTCGACCTGTACGCCGGAGCCAACGAGCAGCACGTGAAGCTCAATCACTGGGAACTGCAGAAGTCCGAAGGCAACCTCACCGTCGCTCCGACGGCCCAGGCCGTCCAGGTGGCAGGTCAGACGAATGTCACTGCCTCCTGGACCGGCCTGACCGCCGGCACGCGGTACCTCGGCCAGCTGCACTACTCCGACGGTGCCGATGGGTCCGGCGCCACCGTCGTACGCGTAGACAGCTGAAGCGCGTGATCACAGCCGATGCAGCGTGAAACTGGTCGCATCCTTCTCCAGCAACTTGCACTCGCCTGTGGTCACATCGCAGCGGTAGAGCGCGGGGGTCGCCGGCTTCTTGCGAGCAGGTGGATCGGTGATCACCAGGAGCTGGACCGCGTTCTCGAAGACAGGCTGCGGGAAGGTCTTGATCGGATCCGGCACCTGGAGCTTGGTGGCCATGCCGGTGGCGATGTCGATGGCCAGGTCCAGCTGACTGTGGATCATCGTCCGGCCATCGCTCGACAAGACCGGATAGATCGCCTAAGCGCCCCGGTCGCAGTACTCGCGGAGCACCTCGAACCGGCCGTCTCGGAGAGTGCCGGTCTGGAGGCACCGCGCGTCTCCGTTCCGGGTACTCAGGCTGATGGAGCCGGAGGCCGCCGGAGCACTCAGCCCGCCGTCGAAGTGAGGCACGGTAATCTCTCGCGGTTGGCCGGATCCCGGCTTCCACGTGATCAGCTGGGGATGGCTCGGATCCCCGGTGCTGAACCAGATGCCGGTTCTGTTCCAGCCGAGCAGCGCCGGCCACCCCTGGAACGCGGGGGTGTGTGCCTTTTCCCGGCCCGACTTGAGGTCGACCACGACGATCTCACCCTGGCCGTTGGGCAGGTAGTGCATGAGCGCTACCTGCTTGCGGTCAGGTGAGGGCGTCGGCAACTCCGAGCGCACCGGTCCGAGTGGGCGGAACGTTCCGTCCGGCCGGAGGATGCCGGCCTGGAACTGGCCTCGTTCCGGCGTCTGCGAACCCAGCCAGCCGCCGCCGGCCCGCCAGAACAAGAACGTGCCGTCGACTGCGGGGATCCTGACCTGCTGCGTGCCGTCGTACAGCGTGGAGGACGAACCGTTGCGGACCGTGTACGGGACCCGTGGTGCGGCGTCCGTCAGTGGTGGGATCGGTCCCTCGGCCGGTCCGGACCGATCGGGCAAGACACGGGTCAGGAACGACGCGGTCAGCACGAGGATCGCGGCGATGGCCGCCGCGGCGAGGACAACGGGCCAGCGGCGGCGGTGCGCGGTGCCGGCTGTTTCCAGGCCGGGGCCTTGGTCGGTGTCGGCAACAGTGGCGGCCGCGGTCTGCAGGTAGTCGCGCAGGCGGGTCTCGGTGTCGTTCATCGGAGCTCCTCCAGCTTCTGGGTCAGTTTCGCGAGTGCGCGCGACGCTGTGGACCGGGCCGCGGAATCGCTGATCCCGAGGGTCCGGTCGATCTCGGCGAAGGAGAGGTCGAGGTAATAGCGCAGGACCAGCACCTCACGGGCCCGGGTCGACAGCGCTCGGAGTGCTTGCCGCACCTCCAGCCGGTCCTCGCCCAGGACCGCGGAGCTCTCGGCCGAAGCATTCGGCGCCTCGTGGGGCTGGGTGTAGAGCCGTGCGACCTTGCGGCGCCGAAGTACCGACCGGCTGCGGTTGAGAACGGCCGTGCGGAGGTACCCGAGCGCCTTGCCGGACTCTCGCAGCAGCCAGTGCCGGTACAGGTCGGCGAATGCCTCCTGTACGACGTCCTCCGCCGCTTGCCTGTCGTTCATCACCAGCACCGCCAGGCGGACCAGTCCGATCCAGTGCTGCTGGTAGAGCTCCGACGCGGCTGCTCGCGCGTCGTCTCGCGCCAGGGCCCGGCGCGGGCCGCTGATGCTCACCATTGAATTCGTCACACCCTCAGAGACGCGCATCTGCCCGAAACGCTGCATCCGGAGACTAGGCCAGCCGCTCGCGCACCCAGTCGAGGTGGATGAGGGCGTGCGCGCGCTGCCAGGCACGGATGGTCGGCAGGCCAGGTGGGGCCGGCTGAGCTGCGCCCCACCACAGGCCGCCCGCGATGGCGGCCAGGAAGCCGGTGATGGCGATGTCGCCCGCCAGAGCGGGCAGTGTGACGGATTCACGCATGTCTGCCTGCAGGATGACGGTGTCGGCCCAGGGCGGCGCGAGCGCCGGGTGCGCCCAGTCGATGAAGACGACGCGGTCGCCGGTCAGGATGATGTTGTCGGCCCGCAGATCCCAGTGCGCCAGCGCCTTCCCCTCCACCAGCGCACGCACTCCGATCCGGGCGAGCTCCGCCAGTTCGTCCTCCCGGCCGGCCACCCAGGCGGGTACGTGGAGACCGTCGGCGATCACGTGGTCCCACCGGCTCAGGAACACCCCGCTCCGCACAGCGGCGACCGGCGCGTCCGGCCACGGCGACGGATCCAGGGCGTCCGTCAGCTCCGACACCGCGTCCAGGACGCGATCAGCATCGCGCTGCTCCCACGGGTGGGCCGGCAACCGGCCCTCGATGTCCTCGAACAGCAGTCCGACCCAGTCGCCGTCGTCGTACACGTCGTACAGCGCGGGGGCACTCGGCAGCGGGCCGATGGCCTGGACGGCGACGATCTCCTGGCGGAACAACTCCGGCGTCTTCGGGTTGAGCGACGTACCGACGGTTTTGACGAAGGCCCGGCGGCCGGAGGCGGTCACCAGGCGGGCTGCGACGCCGGGGGAGAACCCGCCCTGCTGGGTCGTGGCGGAGACCACCACCGACCCGAGTGCACGTTCCACCCACGCCCGCACGGCATCGGGCACCTCCTCGAAGGGCAACCGGACCCCAGCAGCGTGTGCCATGCCGCCCAACGGTAGGTCCCGGAGCCGTCGGCCGCTCGGAATTTTAGAATCCACTGGCTCCGCATGGGATGATTGACCAGTTGACCAGCACTATCTAGACGAACTGGATCCCCTCCGTGCCCGTAGGCCCCACGACCGTGCCGCAGCCGGGTCGCACCGACCCGTCGCTGATCCGGAACTTCTGCATCATCGCCCACATCGACCACGGCAAGTCGACGCTGGCCGATCGGATGCTGCAGATCACCGGTGTCGTCGACGGCCGTCAGATGCGGGCCCAGTACCTGGACCGGATGGACATCGAGCGGGAACGCGGCATCACGATCAAGTCGCAGGCGGTCCGGCTCCCGTACGCGCCCGGTCCGGACACCCCGGGCGGCCTGCTCGCGCCGGACGGTACGACGTACATCCTGAACATGATCGACACCCCCGGGCACGTCGACTTCACCTACGAGGTGTCGCGGTCGCTCGAGGCGTGTGAGGGCGCGGTGCTACTGGTCGACGCGGCGCAGGGGATCGAGGCGCAGACGCTGGCGAACCTCTACCTCGCGCTGAACGCGGACCTGCACATCATCCCGGTGCTGAACAAGATCGACCTGCCGAGCGCGCAGCCGGAGAAGTACGCCGCCGAGCTGGCCCATATCATCGGCTGCGACCCGTCCGAGGTACTGCGGGTCTCGGCCAAGACCGGCGCCGGCGTCGAGGAGCTGCTGAGTGAGATCGTCGCGCAGGTCGAACCGCCGAAGGGCGTCAAGGACGCCCCGCCGCGGGCGCTGATCTTCGACTCCGTCTACGACACCTACCGCGGCGTGGTCACGTACGTCCGGGTGGTCGACGGCGAGCTGACCCACCGGGACCGGATCAAGATGATGTCGACCGGTGCGGTGCACGAGATGCTCGAGGTCGGCGTCATCTCACCCGAGCCGATGAAGTCGCCCGGCATCGGCGTCGGCGAAGTCGGCTACCTGATCACCGGTGTGAAGGACGTCCGCCAGTCCCGGGTCGGTGACACCGTCACGGCGGCCGTCCACGGTGCGACCGAGGCGCTCGGCGGCTACAAGCACCCCCAGCCGATGGTGTACTCCGGACTGTTCCCGATCGACGGTGACGACTACCCGACGCTGCGGGACGCGCTGGAGCGGCTGCAGCTGAACGACGCGGCGCTGCAGTACGAGCCGGAGACGTCGGGTGCGCTCGGGTTCGGGTTCCGCTGCGGGTTCCTCGGGCTGCTGCACATGGAGATCGTCCGCGAGCGGCTCGAGCGCGAGTTCGACCTGGACCTGATCTCGACCGCGCCGAACGTGGTGTACCGGGTGGAGATGGAGGACGGCAAGGAGTTCGTCGTCACCAACCCGAGCGAGTTCCCCGAGGGCAAGATCGACGAGATCTACGAGCCGGTGGTGAAGGCGACGATCCTCAGCCCGAAGGACTACATCGGCGTGATCATGGAGCTGTGCCAGACCAAGCGGGGCAACCTGCAGGGGATGGAGTACCTGTCCGAGGACCGGGTCGAGCTCCGCTACACGCTGCCGCTGGCCGAGATCGTCTTCGACTTCTTCGACCAGCTGAAGTCCAAGACCAAGGGCTACGGCTCGCTGGACTACGAGCCGACTGGCGAGCAGGCCGCGGTGCTGGTCAAGGTGGACATCCTGCTGCAGGGCGAGACGGTCGACGCGTTCTCGGCGATCGTGCACCGCGACAACGCGTACACGTACGGCGTCGCACTGGCCGGCAAGCTCAAGGAACTGATCCCCAGGCAGCAGTTCGAGGTACCGATCCAGGCCGCGATCGGGTCCCGGATCATCGCCCGCGAATCGATCCGGGCGATCCGCAAGGACGTGCTGGCCAAGTGCTACGGCGGCGACATCACCCGCAAGCGCAAGCTGCTGGAGAAGCAGAAGGAAGGCAAGAAGCGGATGAAGATGGTCGGCCGGGTCGAGGTCCCGCAAGAGGCCTTCATCGCCGCCCTTCGGACGTCGGACACCGGGGAGAAGGCCAAGAAGTAGTGCGCCGAGCTGAGGCCGGGAAGTAGTGCCGGTCGAGATTCCAGCGGGTTTGCTGGTTGTCGCGTCGCGCGGGCAGAACTGGGCGGACTGGCTGGATCGGTTGCCGCGGCTGACCGCGGATCTCCTCGCTGAGTGGGAGCTCCGCGTCGACGGTACGGCGTTCTACGGGAACTCCGAGGACTTCGTCGCGGACCCGGCCACCGACGGGCGGCTGATCCACACCGACCTGCACTACGAGAACATGCTGGCCGCCGAGCGCGAGCCCTGGCTGGTGATCGACCCGAAGCCGTTGTCCGGTGACCCGCACTTCGAGGTCGCCCCACTGATCTGGAACCGGTGGGACGAGGTCGTTGCCTCCGGCGACCTTCGGTTCGCGGTCCGGCAGCGGTTCCACACCGCGATCGACGCGGCCGGGCTGGACGAGGACCGGGCCCGCGACTGGGTGATCGTCCGGCAGCTGCTGAACGTGCTGTGGACCCTGGAGGACGCCGGCGGCGACCAGTCGCTCCCGCAGGACTGGCTCACCCGCAACATCGCGATCGTGAAGGCCATCCAGCACTGAGGGTGAGCTAGCCCACGGACGCTTGAAGTAGGTAGTTACTACTTACTAACTTCAGGGGCATGTCACCGACACGGATGAGCGGGCAGGAGCGCCGCGAACAGATCCTTGGCCTTGCCGAGGACGAGTTCGCGGCCGCGGGGTTGTACGGCGCGTCGACCGAGACGATCGCCCGCCGCGCGGGAATCACCCAGGCCTACGTGTTCCGGCTGTTCGGGACGAAGAAGCAGTTGTTCCTGGAGTGCGTGGACGCCGCGTTCGGGCGGATGACGCTGGCGATGCTGGCCGCCGCGGGTGGTGCGACCGGGATCGAGGCGCTGGCCGCGATGGGCCGCGAGTACAACGAGATGCTCACCGACCGCACCACTCTGCTGCTCCAGCTACAGGGCACCGCCGCCGCGGCCGCCGGGGACGGAGCGGTGCGCGACGCGGTCCGGGGTAGCTTCGGCCGTCTCTGGCAAGCCGTCGCCGACACCGCCGGCCTGGACCCTGTCACGGTGAAGGCCTTCCTGGCTTTCGGCATGCTCCTCAACGCCAACGCCGCCCTCGACCTGCCCGAGGTCGACGAGCCCTGGGCTCAGCAGGTCCGGACCCGCATCCAGCCGGGCCTGTTCACCCACATCACCAAAGAGACGAACCAGTGAACGACCGCAAACCGGGTGCGGGCAAAGCCACGTCCGCCGAGGCCGCGACCCCGGGCGCCTCCAGCGCCGTTGGTTCGCCGCGGGTTCTGGTTGCGGTGATCGTGTTCATCGGTCTGATCGTCGCCGTGGGTGGCAGCCTCGGCGCCCCACTGATCACTGCGGTCGCCGAGCACTACGACGTCTCGCTGGCCGCTGCCCAATGGACTCTGACCATCGCGCTGCTGTCCGGTGCGGTCGCCACCACGGTGCTCGGCCGGCTCGGCTCCGGTCCCCGGCGGCGAACCGTCGTACTGGTCGCGTTGGCCGTCGTTGTGGCGGGCAGCGTCGTGACAGTGATCCCGCTGCCGTTCGCGCTGCTGCTCGTCGGCCGCGCGGCCCAGGGCGTGGGGCTCGGGCTGACCGCGCTGATGATGGCCACCGCCCGCGATCACCTCGTCGAGCAGCGCTCGGCGAGCACGATCGCGCTGCTGTCGGTCGCCTCGACCGCCGGCATCGGCATCGGGTACCCGCTGGCCGGGCTGCTCACCGACCTCGCCGGCATCCGCGCCGCCTACGCCCTCGGCCTTGTCATCACCGTCGCCGCCCTGCTTGCGGCCGCCATCGTCATCCCGTCCGCACCGGCGCGGCCGGGCGGCCGCGCCGATCTGCCCGGGGTGGTGCTGCTCACTGTTGCGTTGCTCGCCCTGCTCGTCGTCATCAGCCAGACCGATCTCTGGCGGCAGCACACAGCCCTCGCGGTGGCCATCCTCGTGGCCTCGCTGCTGCTGTTCACTGCATGGACC
>Ga0193707_1000579_pt1 | contig 12778 bp, 9 predicted proteins | sample U3c2metaG_FD_143043 | JGI IMG/M metagenome (GOLD analysis project Ga0193707, IMG submission 143043) | Soil microbial communities from a riparian zone of the East river system, Colorado, United States - U3c2 | ecosystem: Environmental > Terrestrial > Soil > Riparian zone | place: USA: East River... | reverse complement strand
TCCGGACTGAGAGCGCGAGTTCCTTGGACACATCGGCCTGGATAAGTTCTTCACGATCCGCGGATGCCGATGCAATCACCACTCCGCGAGGATCGATGATTGCCGAGCTGCCACAAAACCACAAGTCGTCGTCTTTGCCGACGCGGTTCGATGCAATCACATAACTCTGGTTTTCGATTGCGCGTGCCAGAATAAGCGTTCGAAAATGTTCAAGGCGTGGGAACGGCCAGGCGGAAGAGACAATAAAAGCGTCGACATTTTGATCGACCACAAGGCGCCTGTACATTTCCGGAAACCGGAGATCGTAGCAGATACTGAAACCAAACCGCAGATCGCCAAGGGCAAAGCTTGCGAAAGCGTCGCCTGAAGCAAAACACTTCTGTTCTTCAACGGGCGCGACTGCATACAAGTGGGCCTTTCGATATTTTGCGGCGATTTGGCCCCGTTGATCGACAAAGACCAGCGAATTGTAAATTGATGTGCCATCCCGCTCCGAAACGCCGCACACGATGGCAATGGAAAGCTTGGCCGCGATTTCCTGAAGTCCGGGGACGAAACCACTGCTCCACGAATTAGCGTGAGCTTGGATTACGGACATCGAGTAGCCCGTATCGGTCATCTCCGGAAAAACAATCAGCTCCCCGCCGGCGTCCCTGGCCTCGCGAGAAAAATCCCGAACCTTGAGCAGATTGGCTTTCGGATCACCAAGCGAACAAGAAATCTGAGCGGCGGCAACCTTCATATGGTTCTGCGAGCATAAAATCGCCGCGGCGATTTCACTATTAAATTTCGGCGACAGTATTTCGTTGGTAACAACAAGCGAAAGAAATCACGTACATCTTGCGTGCTGGTGATTGTGTTCGCAAGGTGTCTGTCCAGCGCGTCTTCCGCCTCTCCCTTCTCAAGGGAGAGGCGAATCAACCAAACACAGACTTCGCAATCACCGACGTTATAGGCGCACCTGCTGCGCGTCCTTGGCTGGGATCCAACCCCGCAAGGTATTCGGCAGTGCCGCGTAGATCCAATCCCCGCGAGTGCTCAAGATTTTGACTTCGCTGCCGGGTGGCAACGCCAGGACACTGTTTGCAGTGTCCGCGGTTGCAAGACGCGCTTGAACGTCCTTGCCTGTCACTATGGCCAGAGCACTTCCATTGCTTCCACGCTCCAGTGTATACAACGCGTAAATCGCGCCGGCGCCGACCAGCAGGCAAAGGATCAAGGCGGCAATCAACGCGCCCGACTTGCGACGCGCAACGATCAGCATGACAACCGCAAACACTGCGAGCCAAAAAGCGATGGCCGCTGCGATGCAGTACTGATTGACGCTCGCAAATTGCAAGTAGCGCTCTGGCCAGCTTTGCTGCAGCTCAAGCGCGCGCGCCTCGTCACGGGCGATCTGCAAATTGGCCGTAGCTTCCGGATGATGTCGCTCCAGGGCGAGTGCCCGCTCATAATTCAAGATCCCGTGGCCAAAATCGCCTGTCCTGAAATAAGCGTTGCCGAGATCGTAAAACAGATTTGCGCTCCATTGTCCTGCACGAACGAGTGTCTCGTAACCGGAGATCGCTTCTTTGAAGTGTCCTTGCGCGTAATCCTGGTTTGCTTTTGTGAAGTCTGCATTCGTTTGTGCAATGGCCGATGAAGCGATTGTAAAAACCAAACAGAAAAAAATCGCAAGCGTCCAATTGCCCGTCATCCCGAGCGAAGCGAAGCGAAGTCGAGGGACCCCGCGGAATTGCCCTTCAGTCGCGCCACGAGATCCCTCGACTTCGCTCGGAATGACTGCGAAAAAATTCATCTTAAATTTTCAATCAATTCCAGCACTTCGCGGCGGTTTTCCGCGGAGACTCTTCCGGGACCGTTATGGGCTCCGCTGTATAGCCATTCATCGCTTTGTTCGAACAACCGACGGAGCCGGTCGCGTGAATCGCTATTCAGCTTGAAAGTTTCGGCGGCAGTCTCCACATCTACCATGTTTGGATCGATGCGGCGATTGCCCGACGCGAGCGCGGCTTTTACACGAACAACTCTGGATGCTTCAGCATAATATTCCCGGGGCGATACGTCGTTACGATGCAGCTTGTGCATCAGATCAGTCGCTTCATGTTGCAGCGCCGCGATACGTTGGGCTTCGCGATTATCAATCCTCGCCCGGCGAATCTTCCAACCTGCAAATCCGATTAACGCCAGTAACGGAAACACTTGGGCTACCCAGAAAACGTTTCGTGTATAAATCGGTGCAAAGGATTCCGCTTTCGTGGGTAGCTCCGTCAGCTGATACAAAATATCCTGCGGCTTGTTTGCAGTCGGGGGCGGTGATGCCGCGCGCGCTGCTGTAGCCGGGGGCGCTGACCCTGGCGGCGCACCACCTGCACTCGATACAACCGCTGCGCCCCCCTCCACGCTGATCGGAATCGGCTCGCTGTGCAGGGTCACATATTGTTCTTTCACTGGGTCGAAGTACGAGAACGCGAGCAATGGGAGCCCTTGCTTTTTCTCGTCGGGCGAAAGCGCCATCTCAAAAGCCTTGGTGCCACTGAGGCCGACTTCATCGTCCTGCTTGAACTTGGATGACGGCGGATATTTGTGCCAGCCGCGCTCGTCTTCAATGACTGGCGCATTGACGCGGTCAAAATTGCCGCGGCCAGAAATTGTAGTCGTGACTGTGATGGGATCGCCTACCTGCACGGTCTTGGGTTTTGCCTCGGTTGTCATTGTGAAATTTCCAATTGCACCTGAAAAACTGGGCGGCGCATTTGGCGGCAACGGCCTGACCTCAAGTGCCACAGGTTCACTTTTGATCTCCACCTCACGGCGCTCGCCAAGTTGAGCAAAAGGATTGGAGAAGAACGGATCGGAGAACGGGTCATCCTGGTCCAACAGGTCGAAAGGTGAACGGCCCCGCGTGCGTGGCGGGCTCTGCCTGCGAGGAATGACAACTTGGGCCTTCGCCTTTACCGGCCCGATTTCAAATTTGCCCGCGCGTGCCGCGGCAATGGCAGTTTTGTATGTTACTACTTCATAAAGTCTGCCGCTGATCGTTTCAGTATTTTCGGCGGACTGCTGTAACTTCTGCGCCGTAAATCCCTGTCCCGTGATCTCCGGCGGCTCGATGAGTCGTGGGCGAACGCGCGGATCAAATCCCATCCGAATCTGAACAGGAACAATCTCACCAACGTACGCGGTCTTGCTTGGCACGATTAACTCAGCGAAAACCAGATTATTTGCGCCGGCTGCCTGTGTATCACGGCCAGACCGAGCGCCAGACGAACGGCCGGACGAATCCGCGACGTTTAATGTCAACGCCGGTGAGCGCAGCGAATTGTTTCCGACGCGAATGGTTTGAGGCGGGATGGTGAATCTTCCCGCTCTCAACGGCATCACCGTATAGTCGTATACCACACTGGAGGTTAGGTTGAGATTGTTCATCTCGATGCGTTGTGACGTTCCTGTTCGCCGAATTTCGAGACCGTCCACCATGATCTGCTCCGGTGCGTCCGCGCCACGTGCGCCGGTGATTCGAATTTCCAATCGCACCGTTTCGCCCAGCGAAGCTTCAGAACTATTCAAAACCGCTGTCACGCTCGGCGAATCGGCATGCGCAAACTGCGCGCCCGCGATGATACCGAAGGCAGCAACAAAAATTCGCCGGGACATCGACATGACAAAATCTTCCCTTACCAGTCCTTATAGACATGGCGCGTTGCTCTGCGTTCATCAAGTTGAACCCGCGCCTCCTCGTCCTTCATCGATTCCAAAAGCGCTTCGGCTTGACGTTGGCTCATCTGGCCTTCTTTTTCCGGTTCGGCTTCGGCAACCTGCGCGTTGTTATCAGGCGGCTTCTGTGATTTGTCTTCCCCGGCTCCCTTCACGTCGCCGGCAAATTTCTTGGATTCCGCTGGAGTTGCGGAAGGTGCTGCGTTCTGCTCGTCACCTTCTCCTGGTGATGGCGAGGGCGTTTCATTTTCTCCTTCGCCAGGGCTCGGCGATTCCTGACCTCGCTGTTCCCCTGGCGACGGTGAAGGCTGTTGGCCTTGTTGCTTGTCGGCGCCCGGAGAGGGCGAAGGAGTCTCGCCAGGCTGTTGCTGCTGCTGGTTTTTTTGCGGCTCGTTCTTTGCCTGGGTCTGATTGTTCTTTTGCTGTTGGTCTTTCTGATTCCCTGACTGGCCTTGTGATTGCTGCTGGTCTTTCTGTTGCTGCTGGCCCTGCCCCTGTTGTTGCTGCTGCTGGTTCTGTTGTTGTTCTTTTTCTTTTTGTTGCTGGTCCTGTTTGTTCTGTTTGTCCTGCTTATTCTGTTCGTTTTTTTGCTGCGGCGACGGCGACGGGGAAGGGGAGGGCTGATTTTGTTTCTTATTCTTTAGCTCTTCGATTTTCTTTTTTACGTAATCGTAATTGTCTTTCGCCTCTTTATTTTGGGGATCGAGCTTGAGAGTTTGCTCATAGTGATCGAGGGCGTTTGTCCAGTCGCTGAGCTTTTTGTCGTCACTCTTTTGTGCGTCGCCGCGCTGATAAAGCGTATTTCCGAGATTGTAATGACCTTTGCTTTGCAGACCGATATCCTGCGAGAGCAGTGCCTGGCTAAATGATTCCATCGCCTTGCTGTAATCTTTCAATTTGTAAGCAGCTGCGCCTGAGTCGAACTGGAGCTTGTCCTCAGCTCGCGATTCCGGATGCGTCTTTAAAGTCTGTTGAAACTGGCCGAAGGCGTCTTCGAATTTCCCGCTGCGATACGCGTCGAGGCCCGGCGCGGTAGCAAACAGAGATGAAGAAAGGAACATCATGAGAAGGGCGGTAGCAGCTGTGGCCCCGGCAGGCGCGCCGGCAACGCCAGGTGCAGCATTGCGCGCAGGTGCCGGAACAGAAGCTCGCTGGCGCGCTCGTTTACGTTCGGGAATGAGGATCGACAAGGCGAGAGCGAGTAGCGCAGCGCCCAGCGGCCACTCGTAACGTTCAATCGGCCGACGCGACAAACGTACATCCATCTCGGCAGCCTGCATCTTTGCCAGACCTTCATTCTGAATTTGCTGCATCGAGCGGGGTCCGTTTTCCAAGTGAAGATAAAAACCCCCAGTAGCCTGAGCGATTTCGCGCAAACGTTTATCATCCAGCTTCGATTTAACGACCTGGCCAGATGAATCTTTGACGAAGTTGGTTTGACCATCGTCGCCCGTCACCGGGATCAGCGAGCCCTGTGGCGTTCCCACGCCCACGGTGAAAATTCGAACCCCGGCGTCAGCCGCTTCTTTTGCCGTTTTCACGGCATCGCCGCTCAATTCCTCGCCATCAGTGAAGATAACCAGCGCGCGATTTCCCATTGCGCTCTTACCGAAACTCTGCGTGGCAAGCGTGATTGCGCTGGAGATATTGGTGCCGCCCTCGGGAATCGTCTTGGTATCCAGATCGTTCAGGGCCTCAACGACGGCATCGTAATCAATCGTCAGAGGCGCCTGTAAAAATGCGCGGCCGGCAAAAGCAATCAGACCAACACGATCGCCTTGCAACTGACCGATCAAATCCTGGATCGCGAGCTTAACGCGATCGAGCCGGTTCGGTTGGACGTCGTTGGACAGCATGCTGCGCGATGTGTCCACGGCGATCAGCAAATCGAGGCCTTTGCGTTTTACATCTTCAAACGTGTAACCCCAGCGGGGCAAGGCCAGGCTCACGATGGCCAAAGCAAGCCCGAGCAGCTGCAGTGCAAATCTCAGTATCCGCCGGGGCCGATTCACCGTTCCCGCGAGCTGGGGCAGCAGCCGCGCCGAAACAAATTCCTGCAATCGCTTGAGGCCGCGCTGTTCTGAGCGAATAAACAATGCGATCAAGAGCGGGACCAGAAGCAGTCCCCAAAGCCATTGTGGCTCGCCGAAAGTGATGGAATTCATTAAATGGTTGAAACCGCTAAGTCGTTAAACAGGAGACGTTCACGGTAATTTTTTCCATACAGTCTGTGATAAGACCAATTGAGCGAGCAGTAGCCCGCAACCGCTCATCAGGCACAACGGAAACAAGTCCCGGTATTGTTGATATTTTTTCACGCTAACCGTCGATTTCTCCAGTTTATCTATGTCGTTGTAAATTTGCGTCAGCGATTGTGTATCGGTCGCCCGGAAGAATTTGCCGTCCGCAATTTTAGCCACTTCTTTTAGACCGGCTTCATTAAATTCCACGCGCTGGTTTTCGTAGAGAATATTACCCAGAGCGTCGGTCATCGGCCCTCTGGGAGTGAATATGGGCGCCGGGGCGACGCCATTAATTCCTGCGCCGATCGCGTAAAGGTGAATCTTTAACGCTTTGACTGCCTCGGCCGCGGTGTTTGGTGGAATCTTGCCGGCATTATTTTCGCCGTCGGTCAAGAGGACGAGCACGTGGCTCTTTGAACGTTTGTCGTTTAGCCGATTGGCCGCTGCTGCCATCGCCGATCCGATGGCGGTGCCATCTTCGACGAGCCCGATCCGCACGCGATCCAGATTTTGCAAAAGCCAGTCGTGATCCAGTGTCATTGGGCTAACGACATATGGACGGCCCGCGAATGCGATGATGCCGATTCGATCGTTTGGCCGGCCCTCGATGAATTTGCGTGTGACTTCGCGGATCGCATCGACACGCGTCGCTTCTTGTCCACCGATTGCAAAATCCTTGGTGAGCATCGATCCGGAGACGTCCAGCGCGAGAATAATGTCGATGCCGCTGGCTTCGATCTGAGTAAGACTTTTGCCAAGTTGCGGACGAGCGAGCGCGATCACGAACACCGCAAGCGACGCCAGCAACAGTGATCGTAGAATTTTCCCTGCGCGCGCGGCGCTTTGTTTTCCGATCGCCCGAAGGCTTGCGGTGGATGAAAAAGTCAGCGCGGCGGCTGGCCCTCGTTTTCCACGCAAATACGCGAGCAATGGCACTGCCAGGAGCAGTAGAAGCAGCCACGGATGCGCGAAGGTCAACGCACTGTTTCCTGTGAACCAATCAAACATGGTTGACCTCCTTTCACAAAACGGATCGCCTCCTCGAGTAACAATTCACTGTCTGAAGTTGTTGCGTCGTACCGAGCAAACTTGATTAGGTCGCAGCGGTTTAAGAAATCTTCGAGCAGCGACTTTTCGTCTTCGGAGAACGGCGACGAACCTCTAAGTCCATTGAGAAACTCGACAGAGGTTTGCCGGGTAACGGGTAACCCAAACTGCTCTGTTACGTAACGCCTGAGAATGTCGGACACGTGAATACTGAAGCGATATGGATTAATCGCTGTGATCTGCGCCCGTATCTGCTCGAGCAATGCCAGTGCGCGCTCGCGTGGTGGTTGCGGCGGCGTTGGGCGCCGGAAAGACTTCGCAACAAACCATGTGATGAGACCGATGACCGTGAGCGAGACAAACACTCCGAGAAATATTAACCACGGCGGGATCAGCGAATAGTCGATCGGCGGCACGATATCGTGGAACTCCTCAGCAGCCAGAATTGATATTGGCAAAAGCGCCGTCATTCCGAGCGAAGTCGAGGAATCCCGTAGAGTTACCCACTGGTTGATCCGCGGGATCCTTCGACTTTGCTGCGCTCCGCTCAGGATGACCATGCCTTCACCACCTCATCGAACACCAAGCCGGCGCCCGCGTTGTTTGAAAAAGGACCGCAGTTGCGGCAGATAATCTTTGCCGGTTTGCAGGGCGATCGCGTCGATATTGTTCCGGCGCAGCACGCGCGTAAGTTCCTGGTCGCGCTCATCCACGAGACCGCTAAAGCGCGCTCGCGTCGTGCGATCGGCCGTGTTGATCTCGATTTGATCGCCGGTCTCCGCGTCTTCCAGGGTGATGATGCCGATGTTTGGCAACACCCTTTCTCGCTCATCGTGAATGTGGATCGCCACGAAATCGTGCCGTCGTCCACTCACCGCGAGCGATCGCGAAAAATCGGGGGCCTGAAAATCCGAAATGAAAAAAACAACGGCGCGTCGTGTGACGATTTTATTCAAATAATCGAGGGCCAGCCCCGGATCTGTGCCGCGTCCCTTTGGTTCGAAAAACAGAATCTCCCGGATAAGTCGTAGCGTGTGAGAGCGCCCTTTCTTCGGGGGGATAAAAAGCTCAACGCGGTCAGTGAAGAGGACGAGCCCGACCTTGTCATTATTCCTGATCGCGCTGAAGGCAAGCAGGCACGCGACTTCCGCGGCCAATTCCCGTTTTGATTGCGTGGTGCTCCCGAAATTTCCAGATGCGCTGACATCCACCACCAGCATCACCGTTAGCTCGCGTTCTTCCGTAAATTTTTTCACGTTCCCATCCGCGCAGTGACATTCCAGTCAATTGCGCGAATTTCGTCGCCTGGCTGATACTCCCGCACGTCTTCAAAATTCATTCCTCGTCCTTTGAAAACGCTGTGGTAATCGCCGGCAAACGCGGTCTCGACGAGGCCGCGGGTTTTGATTTCCAGGGCGCGGATTTTTTTGAGAATTTCGCTTGTGGTCCTTGCGTGATCGTCATCCCGAGCGGAGCGAAGCGGAGTCGAGGGATCCCGTTGCATTACCGTGAAGCTCTGATTGGTCGCAAAGCGAAGTAATTTTGATGTCGCATTAGTACATCTTGGGTTGCGCTACGGGATTCCTCGACTTCGCTTCGAATGACGCAAGTCCAATCACGGCACCGGCAGCCCGGCAAAAATCCGCTCGATAATGGTCTCGCTCGTGACCGCCTCCGCCTCGGCTTCGTAGCTGACGATGATGCGATGCCGCAACACGTCGGGACCGATGCTCTTGACGTCCTGCGGCGTGACGTAGCCGCGGCCGTTCAGAAACGCGTGGGCCCGGGCGCCGAGCGCCAGATAAATCGTCGCACGAGGTGAGGCCCCGTAACGAATGAGTCCTTCGAGTCGCAAGTTGTAGGTCTCAGGCTCGCGCGTCGCCCAGACGACGTCCACGATGTAATCCTTCACGCGGTCATCGATGTAAATGCTGTTGACCACGTTGCGTGCTGCGATGATTTGCTTCGGATCAACCACCGCATCAACTCGCAAATCGGGTGCCGAAGTCGCCATTAAGTCGAGAATGTTTCGCTCCTCGGATTTTTGCGGATATCCAATATTAAGTTTGAACATGAAACGGTCGAGCTGTGCTTCCGGCAGTTGATACGTCCCTTCCTGTTCAATCGGATTCTGGGTCGCCAAAACAAGAAATGGATCGGAGAGGGGATAGGTTTGCTCGCCGATGGTGACCTGCCTCTCCTGCATCGCCTCAAGCAGCGCGCTTTGTACTTTGGCCGGTGCGCGATTTATTTCATCGGCCAGGATTAGATTTGAAAAGATCGGGCCGAGCTTGGTGGTAAACTCTCCTGTCCGCGGGTTGTAAATAAGAGTGCCGACTAGATCAGCGGGCAGCAGATCGGGCGTAAATTGCAATCTTTGGAAACCGGTCTGGATGCAAGCGGCCATTGTTTTCACTGTGAGCGTTTTAGCCAGACCGGGAACGCCCTCGAGCAGGAGATGACCATTCGCGAGCAGCCCGAGTAAGAGGCGATCCACCAAATATTTCTGCCCTATGACAACGTGACCGACCTGTTGGCGGAGCGGTGGAATCCATTGGCCCAGCTCCCGAACTTCCTGCGTAATTTCCTGCGTCGATTTCATACGGTCTCGTCAGACACGTAAGGCAAGGAGAATGTTCGATCAAACGTGCCGCAACCTGCTGACTTTCTGTTCATTTCGCTCGCGAATCCAATGATTCCTTGCGGTCTTCGCGCGTGAGCGCAGCGCCAGAATGATGCTAAACGTTTAGGTCGCAATGTTCGTTCTCAAGCCATGGCATCGAGCGATTGGGGTAGCTGCGTTTGCAGGAGTCGCGATATCGGTCCTTGCGTGGATCGCCTGGAGTGATTCGGCCATCAATTTTTTGAGCCGTGATAAACGTGCGGAGTGGATAGTCTTTCCTGCTGCAGTTGACGCGCACGTGCACTGGTTCGCCAGTCTCGACGCGACATTCCGGCGGGAGTTTGATTTGACGGATCGACCGCCGACCGCGCTTTTGAGCGTTCGCGCAATGCGGCGCGCCGAAGTGAAAATCAATGGCACTCCGATTCACTTTCGGCCGAATAGCAATTGGAAAAAGATTGTGACCGCCGGTGTCGCCGAGCAATTGCACGCGGGCACCAACGTGATCGAAGCGCGTGTGTTCAACTACAATGGACCGCCGGCGCTCTGGCTGGCTTTGACTACTGACCAACTGAGCCTGCGCACTGATCAAAGTTGGAAAACATCTTTTGCGGGTTCTTCCTGGCGCCATGCCGCACTGGCCTCGTGGGCGAAAACTCCTGGGGCCGGCAGTTCCGTTGCCAGCGGCGAAGGCACGTTCGATGCGGTAAAAAAAATTTGGATCTTTTCAATCATTCTCATTGCAATCGCTTCTGTAGTAACATTTCTGTGGAACGTCAGCTTTAAGCAGTCCATAGCGCGATGGCGGGGACAGATCCTACTGCTCGTTCTTGTCGGTATGTGGTTGTTGTTATTCTGGAACAATGGGCGGCTCTTACCGTTCCACGAAGGCTTCGATTCGAAAGAGCATCTCAATTACATCAGCTACATCCAGCAACACCGGTCGCTGCCATTGCCGACTGAAGGCTGGGAAATGTATCAGCCGCCGCTCTATTACTTGATCGCCGCGGCGAGCCTTTCAGCGTGCAAACTCTCAATCAACGATTCGACGTCCGTTTTAGTACTGCGCTTATTCGGAGCATTCTTCGGCATTACTCAATTCGTTTTGGTCTTTTTGAGTTTGCGGTTCGTGCTTCCAAGGCGAGCTGCCTTCATCGGACTTTTGCTGGCGGCGTTTCTGCCGATGCATTTGTATCTCGCGCATTACGTGACGAACGAATTATTGTCGGCTACGCTGTCTACAGCGGCGCTTTATCTCTGTCTCCGTCTTTTGAAAAGCGAAACGCCGGGCACGTTGCAATTTATCTGGGTCGGATTGGCGCTTGGCGCGGCAATACTGGCAAAAGCGACCGCTATTTTGCTGCTGCCAATCGTAATTGCTGCAATCGTAGGTAAGCTCATCTATGCGCGAGTGCCAACCGCAATCTCGTTGCGTAACCTTGGATTACTGCTCGCGATTTGTTTGGTTGTGTGCGGCTGGCATTACGCACGTATCTGGCTGAGGTTTGGCACCCCGCTCCTTGGCAATTGGGATGTGATCAGCGGGTTCACGTGGTGGCAGGACCCCGGTTATCACACGGCGGCTGATTACGTTCGTTTCGGCCGCTCGTTGATGCATCCATTCTTCAGCGGCTTCGCCGGGTTTGCTGATGGAATCTATTCCACGCTATGGGGAGACGGTTTGTGCGGTGGAACCTCGAGCTTGAGCATAGCCTGGAACCTGCAGCCCATGGTCGTCGGTTATTTGTGGGCCGCGATTCCGACGGCGCTGATTCTCGTAGGCGCGGCCGTCGCGCTCGTTCGCTTCATTCGAAACCCCTCGAGTGAATTGTTCCTGTTACTTGGTTTCTCTGCAGTGCTTGTGCTCAGCTTAATTTTTATGACCCTGAAAGTTCCTTCCTACGCGCAAGCGAAGGCGTTTTATGGGTTGTCGGCACTCGCGCCACTTTGTTTCTTTGGCGCACTGGGTTGGGAAACACTGACACGCAGGAATGAGTGTGTGCGATTTGTCCTTGGTATGCTGATCTTGGCTTGGGCGATGAATAGTTTCACCACTTACTGGATTGTGCCTTCGGTATCGCAGCACCTGTATGCAGCTAAGGCCTTAGGGACCCAAGGCAATATCGACCGGGCAAACGCTGAAGCAGTCAAGGCAGTGGAAGCCGATCCCTCAAACGCCACCGCGCGAGGCTTTCACGCGTTGAGCTTAAGCGAGCTAGGCCAGGACGAGGGAGCTATTCAGGAAGGCGAGCGCGCAGTTGAATTAAATCCGGCCGGTTCTGCTGCCCACTTGGATCTGGCCATTTCTGTAAAGCGGAGTGACCAAGAACGCGCGATCACCGAAGCTCGCCACGCGATCCAGCTCGGTCCGGAGAATTCTTCGGCCTACCAATTCCTCATGAATTGTCTTTTCGAATCACACCTCTACAGCGAAGCAGCCGATCTTGGGCGCGAATGGCTGGCTGTGACGCCCTATGATGCAGCTGCTCATTCCGAATTAGGTTCGGCTCTAGCCCAAAATGGCGATCTGGTTTCGGCGGCGCAACACTTGGGTTACTTGATGCTGTTGCGGCCAGACGTCGAAGAAGCTCATGCAAAATTACGGCAGCTTCTGCTATTGTCGGCCAAGGAGCCGGATGGCTTGCAGCGATTGCGCCACGTCGCTGCAAATGCTCCGGACTCGCCACGAATGTTGGACGAACTCGCGTGGCTTCTTGCGACGAACCCCGATTCACAGGTGCGCGATGGGGCCGAGGCAGTTCGCTTGGCTGAGCACGCTTGCGACCTGACTGAGCGCAAAATTCCGGCTCTTCTCGATACGCTGTCTGCGGCTTATGCCGAGGCTGGAGATTTTCCGCGGGCCATCAGCGCTGCCGAAGAAGCGCTTAACCGCGCCGGTTCCTATGGGGACAACGATGCTGTCAAGCTGAGTGAAAGTATTCTTGCCTCGCTTCGTGACAATCTTCCCTATCGCCAGGAGCCAGAATAATAGCTTATCATGCTCGTGGGCGTGATGCTGCCGTCGCACTCTTCGCGCGGGGACGCAGCGTGAGAATGATCGGTAACCCTGGAAAAGGTTGCGCCTGGCGGATGCGAGATTCGAGGTAGCGCTTGTACGTTTGGCTCAACAGACGTGGATCATTCACGA
>Ga0193707_1000578_pt1 | contig 12782 bp, 16 predicted proteins | sample U3c2metaG_FD_143043 | JGI IMG/M metagenome (GOLD analysis project Ga0193707, IMG submission 143043) | Soil microbial communities from a riparian zone of the East river system, Colorado, United States - U3c2 | ecosystem: Environmental > Terrestrial > Soil > Riparian zone | place: USA: East River... | reverse complement strand
CGCGCTCGCCGTCTTCTCCGTCCGGGCGACGCCAGGGCTCACCTGGGTCAGCATCTGCCTCGGCATCCCGGCAGTAACGCTAAGGCCCTGGTCCCCGGCAGCTTCACCGCAGCCGTTGACCCAGGCAACGATCGCACCTGGATGGAACTGCTGTTCCTCAGCTTCACCACGCTCTCCAGCACCGGCCTGAGCGACATGGTCCCGATCACCTCGTGGGGCAGGTCGGTCGTCATGGTCGAGCAGTTGGCAGGTCTCGGGTACGTCGCGATGGTCGTGTCACGTCTGGTCGGTCTGACCATCACCCGGCGCAGCAACACCTAGACGCGCGGCCACCCGGCCAGCAGATCGGCGGCAGCGCGTCCAGCGACCTCGGGCGCGCGCTCCATCGCGGCCACGCGATAACTCACCAGCGCGCCCTCGTGCAGCAGGAGCAGTCGATCGGCAAGCTCACCGGGATCGGCCGTCCCCGCCAGCGCGGCCTGCGCCTCGAACTCCGACCGCATCCATTGCTTCTGCCCCACGATCACGGGCATCGCCGGATGATCCGGCGCCGCCAACTCCACGCTCGCGTTGATGAAGCCGCACCCGTTCCGCGACCCCGCGAGCCAGTCCGTCAGCGCGTCGAACAGCGCGAGGATCACCTCTTCCGGAGTGCTCGGCGCCCGGGCCGCCAGTTGCTCATCGAGGAACGCGTGCCAGACGAGGTTCCGCCGCTCCAGGTACGCCGCGATCAGGCGATCCTTCGATCCGAACCGGTCGTACAGCGTCTTTTTCGTCACGTCGGCCGCCAACGCGATCGTGTCCACGCCGACCGTCCGGATCCCCTGCTCGTAGAACAGCGTCGAGGCGGCCGTCAGGATGCGCTCACCGGCCGGCGTCAGAGTGGCGGCCTCGGGCAGCCGCCGATCCACCAGAAGTCTCATCTGCTGATCCAGCATACTGACAGTATACCGACCGGTATGGTTACTGTCGTCCCATGACCATAACGCCTCTTCTGGTACGACGTGCTCCGCGCCCGAACGCGGCTGCCACCGCAGCCGGCGCCGGGTTCGTCGTGTTCTGGAGCTGCGGCTTCATCGGCGCACGGTGGGGAACGCAGTACACGACTGCGTTCGACCTGCTCGCCTGGCGCTTCCTGGTCGCCGGTGCGCTGGCGACCGTGGTGCTGCTGATCAGGCGGCCGAAGATCTCCCGCCGAGATCTCGTGACGCAGGTGTGGATGGCGTTCCTCACCCAGTTCGTCTACCTAGGGCTCATCTTCACCGGCATCGACCACGGCATCACGGCCGGCGTCACCGCACTCATCGGCTCGCTCCAGCCACTCCTGATCGCCACAGTGGCCGGACCGCTGCTCGGCGAACGTGTCAGCCGACGCCAGTGGATCGGACTGGTCCTGGGCGTCGCCGGAGTCGGTCTGGTCGTCGCCGACGATCTCCATGCCGGTCACGGCTCACCACTGCTGTTCCTCGTGCCACTCGGCGGTCTGCTCGGACTGGTTGTCGGCACCTGCCTGGACCGGCGTCGAAAGCCTACGACCAACTCTCTCGATGCACTCTGCGTGCAGAGCCTGGTTTCGGCGGTGCTGTTCATCGCACTGGCCGCTTCGACACATCAGCTGACGGTCCCAGCGCGGCCAGGCTTCTATGGAGCGGTCTTCTGGCTGGTGCTCTTGGCAACAGGTGGCGGCTGGGGTCTGTACCTGGTCAACCTGAAGCTCTCCGGCGCGACCCGCATCAGCGCACTGCTGTATCTCGTCCCACCGACAACCATGCTTTTCGCATTCCTTCTCTTCGACGAGACCATCGGAGCATCGGCCGTGATCGGCATGCTGGTCTGCGCCGCCGCCGTACTGCTGATCAGGTTCAACGAGCAAGACGGAGCCGTTCTGGCTACGCTGCGGGGATGGCGGAACCCCGGTGGCTGGACCAGACGGAAGCACAGGCCTGGCGCGCGTTCATCGCGGCACAACGAGTAGTGAACAGCCGGATCGAGCAGCAACTGCAGCGCGATGCCGGAATCCCGCACACGTACTACGAAATCCTGGTCCGATTGTCCGAAGCACCGGACGGCCGGCTGCGGATGAGCGAGCTCGCCGTAGCCACCCTCGGCTCGCGCAGCCGGTTGTCGCACGCGGTGAACCGGCTCGAGCAGAACGGGTGGGTCCGGCGGGAGGGCATCGAGTCCGACCGTCGAGGTCAGATGGCGATCCTCACCGATCTCGGCCGGCAGAAGCTGGTGGAGACGGCGCCCGGTCACGTGGAAGAAGTCCGGAATTCGATCTTCGACGCGTTAACCGCGGAGCAGGTCGAGCAGCTGTACGACGTCTGCGCGACACTGGCCCGGCACTCCGGCGACACGGTCGACCGCGCCGCCTGGGAGCGTCGCTGAGATGAGGCATCCGGTCGCCGTGGTCGCGTTGACGGCACTAGTGGTCGCCGGCTGCAGCGACAGTCAGTCCCCGCCGACCGCAGGTCCCAGCACAGTGCCGTCTTCGTCAGCGCCGCTGCCGGCGAGCCCGCCCACCACCGAGCAGCCCAGCACTCCCACCGAAACACCGACACCGACACCGACACCGACGTCAACGCCGAGCTGCATCGATCAGAAGCTCCAGACTCTGACCCTCCGGGAGAAAGCGGCCCAGCTGATCATGACCGGGATCAGCGCCAACGGCATGACCTCGGCTCAACGTCCCGTCGTGCAGAAGGAGAAGCCCGGCAGCGTCTTCCTGCTCGGAATCGGCGGCAGCCTGTCCCACACGCGTACGGCGATGGCGTCGGCCAGCACTGCCGCCGCGGTGAAGGGTGTCCGGCCGCTGGTCGCCGCTGACCAGGAGGGCGGCCAGATCCAGCGTCTGAAGGGCTCCGGCTTCGACCGCATCCCGGCGGCGACCGTGCAAGGCACCTGGTCCGCCGACAAGCTCACCGCGCGTGCACAGCAGTGGGCCGGCCAGCTCAAACAGGCCGGCGTGAACGTCGACCTCGCGCCGGTCGCGGACGTCGTACCCAACTCGCTGAAGTCCCAGAACGCGCCGATCGGCAGTCTCGACCGCGAGTACGGCAACACACCGGGCGAGGCCGGGCCGCCCGTGCAGGCGTTCGTCAGAGGGATGCACAAGGCCGGTGTGATGACCTCGGTCAAGCACTTCCCCGGACTCGGCCGAGTGCGCGGCAACACCGACTTCTCGTCCGGCGTGGTGGACAACGTCACGATGCGCGGTGATGCCGACCTGCAGCCGTACGCCGATGGGATCAAGGCAGGCGTCGACATGGTGATGATCTCGACCGTCACCTACAGCAAGATCGATCCCAAGAACCGCGCGGTGTTCTCGCCGACGGTCATCCAAGGCATGGTCCGCGGGGATCTCGGCTGGAGTGGTGTCGTGATCACCGACGACGTCGGCGCGGCCGCTGAGGTCGCGTCGGTGCCGGTGGGCCAGCGGGCGACCCGGTTCGTCGCGGCGGGCGGCGACATCGTCATCAACGCCAAAGTGGGGCTGACCGCCACCATGGTGAACGCACTGGTCGCCAAGGCGCAGCAGGACAAGTCTTTCGCCGCAATGCTGACCAGTAGCGTGAGCCGGGTGCTGACGCTGAAGCAGGAACACGGACTGGTGAGCTGCGGATGACCGACGAACAAGAGCCCGACTACCGCTTCACCCTGGCGAACGAACGGACCTATCTGGCCTACTTGCGGACCTCACTGGCCTGCTACGCCGGTGGGTTGTCCGCGGTGCAGTTCCTCGACCTTGGTCCGGACCGCTGGCCGGCCAGGATCATCGGCGTGGTCCTGGTCATCGCCGGAATCGTCACTACCGCGGGCGCCTTCCGTCGCTGGCAGCTGAACCTGACCGCGATGCGCACCGGCGGCCGGCTACCGGTGACCAGGCTGCCGATGATGCTCGGGGCAACGATCGCCGTGGTCGGCCTGATCGGCCTGCTCTTCTCACTGTGGCGATGAGCACACCGGATCCCGGTCTGCAGCCGGAGCGCACCCTGCTCGCCTGGCGCCGGACCGCGCTCGGCCTGATTGCCAACGGCATCCTCCTGCTTGCCTCCGGCCATGGTTCCTCCGACGTCCGCACCGGCCTCGGCATCGTCGTACTGACGCTCTCCCTGGGCTGCTCGGCCGCGGTCAGCGCGGTATATCGCCGTACCGGCGGGACGGAGGTCCAGGCCCTCGGCCACCAGCGGGTGCTCCGCCTCGCCGCCGGTCTGGTGCTGGTCGTCGGCCTCTTCGACCTGTACGCCGTGATCACCCACTGAAACCGATCGGTCACCGACTGTCCGTGTCGCCCCGGGCGAGTTCATCCACCGCGATACGTTGACGAGGCGGATGCCACGTCAACCGCAAGTTCCCCCTAGCATGTTCACGGTTTGTCCCTCGTTCATCCGGAGCTTGAAGTGCCGTTACGTCTGCGTCCGAACGACCCGACGTTCTACGACCTTTTCACCGAGTCCGCCAACCACCTCGTGGACGGAGCCCGGATCCTGGCCGAACTGCTCGGCAGTACGGCGGGAACCGGACTCTCCTCGAGCCACCAGATCGCCGCCGAGATGAAGGACGCGGAACACGCGGCCGACGAGACCACCCACTCGATCATCCGCCGCGTCAACTCGACGTTCGTCACCCCGTTCGACCGCGAGGACATCTACCGGCTGGCCTCCGATCTCGACGATGTGATGGATTTCATGGAGGAGGCGGTCGACAACGTCCACCTCTTCAACCTGGACAAGTTGCCCGAAGAGATCGCCGAGCAGATCGAGGTGCTCCAGCGGGCCGCCCAACTGACCGCGGAGACGATGCCCCGGCTGCGCACGATGAAGGACCTGGCCGAGTACTGGATCGAGATCAACCGGCTGGAGAACACCGGTGACGCCGTGCACCGCCGGATCGTCGCCAAACTGTTCAGCGGCGAGTACGACGCGCTGACGGTGATGAAACTGAAGACCGTGGTCGACCTGCTGGAGGCTGCGATCGACGCCTTCGAACACGTCGCCAACACGGTCGAGCAGATCGCCGTCAAGGAGGGCTGAGCGTGGAACTCGCGCTCGTCATCGCCCTCATCGTCATCGCGCTCGCCTTCGACTACACCAACGGCTTCCACGACGCCGCCAACGCGATCGCGACCTCGGTCTCCACCCGGGCGCTCACGCCACGGGTGGCGCTGGCGATGGCCGCGGTGATGAACTTCCTCGGCGCGTTCCTCGGCACCGAGGTGGCCGAGACGGTCGGCAAGGGCATCATTAGCGCGCCGAGCGGCAAGCACGGCCTGGTGGTCGTGATCGCGGCGCTCATCGGCGCGATCACCTGGAACCTGATCACCTGGTACTTCGGCCTGCCCAGCTCCTCGTCGCACGCGCTGATCGGTGGCCTGGTGGGCGCCGGTCTCGCGTCGACGAGCGTCGTGCTGTGGTCCGGCATCGTCGACAAGGTCGTTATCCCGATGGTGCTGTCGCCGGCGGTCGGCTTCGTCGGGGCGTTCCTGCTGATGACCGCGATCCTCTGGCTGTTCCGGAACAACAACCCCGGCAAGACCACCCGCGGGTTCCGGATGGCGCAGTCGCTGTCGGCCGCCGCGATGGCGCTCGGTCACGGCCTGCAGGACGCGCAGAAGACCATGGGCGTGATCTTCCTCGCGCTGCTCACCACCGGACACGCCAAGGAGGGCGACGGCATCCCGCTGTGGGTGAAGCTGTCGGCCGCGACCGCGATCTCGCTCGGCACCTACTCCGGCGGCTGGCGGATCATGCGGACGCTCGGCCGCCGGATCATCCACCTTGACCCGCCCCGCGGGTTCGCCTCCGAGGCGGTCGCCGCGACCGTGCTCTATGTGATGGCGATCGGCCTGCACGCGCCGGTCTCCACCACCCACACGATCACCTCGGCGGTGATGGGCGCCGGCGCGACCAAGCGGCTGTCCGCGGTCCGCTGGGGCGTCGCGAAGGGCATCGTCATCGCCTGGGTGCTGACCATTCCGGCCGCCGGAGTGGTCGCCGCGCTCTGCTACGAGCTGGCCCACCTGATCCTGGAGTGACCAGGGCCGCGCATCCGGAAGGAGTTGAGGGCTATTCATCGTGCCCGAGGTGCCACCGGTGGACCGGGGAGGATTTCCTGGATCGGGTCGGCCAGTGCCGTCTTCCACCGAGCGCGGGTACGAGTTCCTGCTCAATGTGTGGGTGGGCTCCGGCAGCAGGCGCCGCGCCGCCGAGTCGTGAAATGTGGGTGTGGATCGGCGGGGTGCGGCGACCGGCCGGGGCTGCGGAACCTGCAGTTGGGGGCTGAAATGTGCAGATTGACAGGACGTGTCGTCACGACCCGGCCGGTCTCAGGCGTGAACGCGCCCGCCGATCACCATCGCGGGCCGACACCTCCTGTCCATCTGCGCATCCGGCCATCCCGGAAGCAGGCTCAGCCAGGCCCCAGCCCCCGAGGACTTCGGCGACTCCCACCGCTGGAAGTGAGCCGAGCCGCCAGACCGCGACGAGCCCTCGGACACCACAACGGGACCTCGGACACCCGGTCAGATGTCCCAGGTCCCCACCAAGTGTCCACCCCCAGCCCGACGCCGAGGGGACACCGTCCGGCCGGACAACAGCGATGCATCACCCGAACACGCCCCACGTACACATCGAGCAGGAGAGCCGGACATCCCTTCGCACGGAGCTACCCCCACCGGCCCAGACGCACCGACATCACCCATATCAGGGCGGCGGCATCTACGTCGCCTCCCGGCGCAAGCCGGTGACGCCGGACAACGTCAACGAGTACCCGGCGACCGCCACCACCCCGGCCACCGCGGCCGCGGCGGCCTGAGAGGAGTACGGCGATGCACATCGACTGGAGTGCACTCGGTCAGGTGGCCCTGGTCAGCCTGATCTTCGGGGTCGGTCCTGTTCGCGTTCGGTGTGACCGCGATGTCGCGGCGGGCGGTCGCGATCGACGAGAAGAAGCCGCCGTCGATCGTGGACACCTCGGTGGCCGCGCTCTGCTTCGCCGCCTGCCTGGCGGCCGTACTCTACGGGCTCTACCTGATCATTCCGCAGTTCCACTAACGCCGACACTGATGCAGGCGCTGGTACGACGGGCAGTCCGCTCGAGGGCTGCCCGCCGTACCGGTCGTCAACGGTTCCAGCGCCGTACCGACTTGGCCACGTCCTTGGCGCGGATGGACCCGAGGTTGTACTCCCACGCGGCGACCAGCTGGTCGCCCAGGACGGCTGCGTCAAGGTAGGTCTTCGGCCGCACCGCCACCGCCCAGGTTGCGGCGGTCGCGTGGCCCTGCTGGAAGAGCAGGTGGTTCACGGTCGCCTCGATCCGGCGGCTCTTCTCGGCGCTCAGGCCGTCAGTGGACCAGCGCTGCAGGATCGCGGCGTCGTCGGACGTCATCCGGGCCAGATAGGTCAGCGGACCGCGCCAGAAGCCCCGGCTGCCGATGCTGTCCAGGCTCTCCAGCGGAAACCAGCCGTCCTGGCAGCGGCGCCCGTTCACCGCGGACTCGATCTCCCGGGCACGGTCCGTGGACAGGTTCCGGGTCGCCCAGTCGACGAAGAACGTCCCCGCGTCCGGGATGTGTTCGGCCACATGCGGCGCAGGCGTCAGCGTCCCCGGTTCGAAGAGATGGAGCTCTTCGGGTGAATCGAACAAAACCTTCCCCGCTTGCCTGAGTACCGCGGCCGGGCGTACCACTGCCCGGCCCGCCGCACAGGGACCCCCCAGGTTCCTGTTCCGTCACCAACGACAGCCTTCGTACCCTCGTACCGCCCGAGGGTCAAGGTCTTGTCCGCGCTACCGGTCCTCCTTGGTCCGCCGCTCGGCCCGGCGGGCGAGCTCCTCCTGATCCAGCCGCTCGGCCTCGGCCGGAGTCGGCGCGCCACCGCCGTACGACGCCGGCAACCACCAGGCACCGGCCGGTTGCTCGGGGTGGGCGCGAATGGTCCGATCGAGCATCCCGGACATCGTCGAGTGCAGTTGCGCGGTCGCCTCGGCCGCGTCGTCGGCCCGGGTGACGGTGATCGGTGCGCCGACGGTGATCGCGATCGTGCGGTGCCGGGAGAAGTCGCGCGGATGGTCCTTGGTCAGCATCCGCTGCGTGCCCCACAGGATGATCGGAATGATCGGTACGCCGGCCGCGGCGGCCATCCGGACCGTGCCGGACTTGAACTCCTTGAGCTCGAACGACCGGCTGATCGTCGCCTCCGGGAACACACCGACGACCTCACCTTGGCCGAGATACCGGAGGGCTTCGCGGTATGACGCCATACCGGCCGCACGATCGACCGGGATGTGGTGCATGCCGCGCATCAGCGGACCGGAGTACCGGTTGCGGAATAGCACTTCCTTGGCCATGAACCGCACCAGCCGCTTGCTCGGCACCGCGCCGAACCCGCCGAGCACGAAGTCGACATAGCTGATGTGGTTGAGCGCGATCACCGCACCACCGGTCCGCGGCACGTTCTCCGTCCCGGTCAGCTGGAACCTCACATCCAGCACCTTGAACGCCGTCTTCGCGAAGCCGATCACCGGCGGGTACACGAGGTCTCGCATCCTCCGACGCTACCGGCTTCGGGCAAACGCCACACCGGTCGCCGACGTGATGCTCGCCGCGCTGGCTATCGTGGACCCCGACAACTTCAGATCGCGGGAGCTCGCACCGTAGTGGGCTGAGAGGGCGGCTGGGATTCACCGGCGCCGCCGACCGCCGAACCTGTCCGGGTAATTCCGGCGTAGGGAGCAGCAAGGTGAATGTCAGCACGATTCGACCGACTGTCACCACCGGCCCGATCTCGGGGTCGGAGAAGATTCATCGCGGTGAGCTGGGTGTTCCGGCCCGCCGCGTCCATCTCACCAACGGCGAGCACTTCGACCTGTACGACACGTCCGGTCCGTACGCCGACGCGTCGGCGCGGATCGACGTACAGGCCGGTCTGCCCGCACTCCGGCGGGACTGGATCGCCGGGCGCGCACCGCTGACCCAACTGGGCCACGCGCGCGCCGGGACGATCACCGAGGAGATGAGGTACGTCGCCGTCCGGGAGGGCCTCGATCCGGAGTTCGTCCGGTCCGAGGTGGCCCGGGGCCGGGCCGTGATCCCGGCGAACCGGCGGCACCTGGAGAGCGAGCCGATGATCATCGGGAAGAAGTTCCTGGTGAAGGTGAACGCGAACATCGGCAACTCGGCCGTCAGCAGCTCGGTCGAGGAAGAGGTCGAGAAGCTCGTCTGGGCGACCCGGTGGGGCGCGGACACGGTGATGGACCTGTCCACCGGCAAGAACATCCACGAGACGCGGGAGTGGATCCTGCGGAACTCGCCGGTGCCGATCGGGACGGTGCCGCTGTATCAGGCCCTGGAGAAGGTGAAGGGCGATCCGGCCGCGCTGTCGTGGGAGGTGTACCGCGACACGGTGATCGAGCAGTGCGAGCAGGGTGTCGACTACATGACCGTGCATGCCGGCGTACTGCTGCGGTACGTGCCGCTGACCGCGCGGCGAATCACGGGGATCGTGTCGCGAGGTGGTTCGATCATGGCCGCGTGGTGCCTGGCGCATCACCAGGAGTCCTTCCTGTACACGCATTTCGCGGAGCTGTGCGAGATCCTCCGCGAGTACGACGTGACGTTCTCGCTGGGGGACGGCTTGCGGCCGGGGTGTATCGCGGATGCCAACGACGCGGCGCAGTTCGCCGAGCTGCGGACGCTCGGGGAGCTGACCCGGATCGCCTGGGAGTACGACGTCCAGGTGATGATCGAGGGGCCGGGACATGTGCCGATGGACAAGATCGCCGAGAACGTGCGGCTCGAGGAGGAGCTCTGCGGCGAGGCGCCGTTCTACACGTTGGGGCCGTTGGCAACTGATGTGGCGCCGGCGTACGACCACATCACCTCTGCGATCGGTGCGGCGCAGATCGGCTGGCTGGGTACGGCGATGCTCTGCTACGTCACGCCGAAGGAACATCTCGGGCTTCCGGATCGCGACGACGTGAAGACCGGTGTGATCACGTACAAGATCGCTGCCCACGCGGCCGATCTGGCCAAGGGGCATCCGGGGGCGCAGGCCTGGGACGACACGTTGTCCAAGGCAAGGTTCGAGTTCCGCTGGGAGGATCAGTTCAACCTCTCCCTGGATCCCGACACGGCCCGCTCCTTCCACGACGAGACGCTGCCCGCCGAGCCGGCCAAGACCGCCCACTTCTGCTCGATGTGCGGTCCGAAGTTCTGCTCGATGCGGATCACCGCCGACATCCGCGCGTACGCCGAAGAACACGGACTCACCTCCGCCGAAGCGATCGGGGCCGGCTTCACCGAGATGTCCGGCGCGTTCGCGGCGAACGACCGGAAGCTCTACCTGCCACTGGCCGACTGACACCGTCTTCCGGCCCGGAGTACGCCGTACCCGGGCCGGAAGCGTGTTGACTCCGCGTGAGAGGCGACGCCGCGTCGAGATGCCGAGGGGGCCGGAATGAGCGGAGAATTAGGGAGTCGGTGAGCCTGCGCGACGATCACTGGGAGTGATCGGGTGAACCGATTCAGGTTTTGTCCTTCACTCTGCGTGAATAAGACTGTAGCCTTAATCCGTTCGGAAGGAGGTGCAGGGCGATGCTCTTCGTTCTCACGGTAGATCAGCGCGGCAGCCGAAGCATGGGCGATCTCGTACCCGAGCTACTGAACTCCCTGAACCGCCGGCCCCGACGGCCCGGGTTGCTCCGGAAGTTCGAGCGGACCGCCGGCGACGAGGTGCAGGGCGTGCTCTCGGAGGCTCGCGCCACCATCGACGTGATCGTCGAGCTGCTCCGCACGGATCACTGGTACGTCGGACTCGGCGTCGGCGAGGTCACGGAGCCCCTGCCCCGCAGTACCAGGGCAGGCAGTGGCGACGCGTTCGTGTTCGCGCGGGAGGCGGTGACCCGGGCCAAGTCCAGCCACCACCACGTCAATGTGGTCGGTCCCGCCGCACGGAAGGCGGAGCAGGTGGAAACGGTGCTCTGGCTGATGGCATCCGTACTGCGGCGGCGGAGCGACCGTGGCTGGGCGGTGGCAGACCTGCTGTCCGAGGGGCTCACGAGGCGGGAGATCGGCGTGAAGCTGGGGATCAGCCAGTCGGCGGTGACCCAGCGAGCGCAGGCCGCCGGGTTCGCCGAGGAACAGCGCGGACGGGTGCTGGCGGCGGAATTGCTCGACGCCGGGGTCGCTGCGTGACGGCACTCATCCTGTCGCTGACCGCGGCCGGCCTGATTCTCGCCGTACTGGCGTGGGTGCCCAAGGCCGGCGCCACTCTCGAGATCGTACTCAGCGGGCTCATGCTCGCCTGCCTGGTCGCAGTCGGCCTTCTGCTGCTCGCAGGCCACGGCGTGGAGGGCTGGCGCGACCGCTGGTGGAACGTGCTGCTCCTGCTGTCCGGGGGACTCGCAGTGACCGGTGGCGGTCCGCTGACGACGTCCGTGCTGTCTCTGGTGGACCGGGGGAACACAAGAGCCCAGTCGACCCAGAAGGCCGGTGAGGTACTGCGTGGCGGCGCGCTGATCGGATCGCTCGAACGGGCTGCCATCTTCGCGGCCCTGGTGTCGGGCTGGCCGGAGGGCATCGCGGTCGTACTGGCGATCAAGGGACTGGCCCGCTACCCCGAGCTGCGCAGCCCGGACCAGCCCGCGTCGGTCACCCCACAGGCGGTTGCCGAGCGCTTCATCATCGGCACGTTCACCAGTGTGCTGTGGTCCGTGACCTGTGCGGGCTTCCTGCTGTCGCGCTGACCGTCAGAGCCGGATGACGATGTCGCTGACGACCTTGTCGTGCCAGGTCTGCTGCTTGTCGTCCCACAGCGGCCAGAGCACGTTGAGGACGCAGAGCTGGTTGAAGATCTGGGCGCAGACCTCTCGGCCCAGATTCGGTCCCATGCCGATCAGCTGACCGGTCTGCACGTGCACGACCTTCAGGCCGGTCAGCTTCTTCCCGAAGGACTGGCCGGTGCGGCCCTGCTGGATCACCCGGTTCCAGATCCAGACCAGGAACGCGACGAAGAATCCGGCGCCCATGGCGATGCCCCCGCCGACGCCGAGCCGGTCCTGGTCGCCGTCGATGACCACGGACAGGATCACGCCGATGATCGAGGGGATCGAGAGGATCAGCGAGTCGAGCATCGAGGCGCCGACGCGGATCGGCCAGCCGGCCAGCTGTCCGGGGGGCGCGTAGCCATGGCCGTAGCCCTGCGGTCCGGAACCGCCTTGCCCGTAAGGGTTGTAGCCCTGGGCGTGGTACTGCCCTGGCTGAGCGCCGTACGCGGGCTGGCCGCCGTACTGGCCGGGCTGGCCGGGTGGGAACTGCGGGTTCTGCCCGTCGTACGGGCCTGACGGAGGGGTGGTCACCTGCGGTCCTTTCTGGGCGCTCTGGATCCGTGCTGACGAGTATCGCGGACCGGCTCACAATGCCGAACGCCGCGGCCTCAACAGGCCACGGCGTCCGGGAGGTCGCGGTACGTGCGTCAGAGCTTGACGACGTACGTGTTGTTGATCTTGTCCGCGAACGTCTGCCGCTTCTGGTCCCACAGCGGCCACAGGTAGCCGATGTAGCAGGCGGCGCCGTCGAGGATGTGGGTGAGCTGACGCAGGAACGCCTTGCCCGCGCCGATCGGCTGGCCGGTGTCGGCGCCGACCAGCTTCAGGCCCAGGACCTGCTTGCCCACGGTCTGGCCGGTGCTGCCCTGGCGAATCACGATGTTCCAGATCGCCAGACCGAGCGCGACCAGGTAGAAGAGCAGCGCCAGGATGGTCGTGAAGCCCGAGTCGTTGGCGTT
>Ga0193707_1000577_pt1 | contig 12792 bp, 11 predicted proteins | sample U3c2metaG_FD_143043 | JGI IMG/M metagenome (GOLD analysis project Ga0193707, IMG submission 143043) | Soil microbial communities from a riparian zone of the East river system, Colorado, United States - U3c2 | ecosystem: Environmental > Terrestrial > Soil > Riparian zone | place: USA: East River... | reverse complement strand
CCACCCTAACCCTGAGAAAAATCCCATATACTCGTGGCCATCAGGGCGTCCGTTCGTGGAGAACAGCATAGATGGTTTTAATCCCTCGAAAGATGATCTGCCGGATCGCGTCGACTTCGTTTTTACGGCGGGCAAATCCAAGATTCTCGAAAGCCATATTGTAGGTGAGCCCGAATACAAAGGCTCCGATATTCACGTTACACCGTGGCCTTCGGACCATCGGGCGGTTGTGTCACGTTTCGAAGTCATTCCCGTCACTCCGCCAGTCAAGGACCTTGTTCCTGCTTCCGCCAGAGTCGTGGAGAAGGAAAAAACCGGAGTTTCCTTGGCAAGCAATATCGTCCATTCAGGCGATGAAATTACCATTGCTTGGCGCAACGCCCCGGGTAATCGCTATGATTATGTACGGATCACTCCGGTCGGCAGTAAAAAACTTGCCTGGGGCGAAGCGATCCGGCTTTATACCCGGGGAGAGTTGAACGGGTCCGTAAAGTACAATGCGGAAAACGTTAAAGGCAATTGGCTGGATTGGTATAAGGCAGACGAAGGTCATTGGCCCCTGACCCCCGGCGAGTATGACGTGAAGTTTATGCTGGACGACGGTTTTACTGAGCTGGCAGCGACAAAGCTTAAAGTCGTGCCCTAACACACTCATAACAGACCAGTGCCGCAAAGGGCGTGCCTGCCCGCCGAAGCTTTATATGAATGTAGAAATTGTCGAGGGTGGACAGCTATTGGCGACGACAGCAGCGGATGGGTTCGGATTCTATCAGGTCCATGTGAGCTTTCTTACGGCTGAATTACCAATTCATCACACAGTACATGCGCACGGCGGTTGAGCGGGCGGATATCGAACGATGCTGGATTCGCTGTGTAGTCCATTGGTTGAAATGTTGCGAACGCATTCTAACTGGGATAGAAGAACCGAGAGAGAAGAGCTAGGGATCAATCTCAATATTTGACATTCCGTCTTTCCAGTGAGAACGGCACGCGTTTCAAAACATAGGTAGCATGTATCTTCCTCGCGCGAAAATTATAGTATCGGTAATCTGACGAACCGATTCGATTTCGCACTCAAAAAAGACTGACTTGACGGTTAGTGAAGTCGGCTTGGGACTTTAGCACAGCCTGGTATAGCGCCTGGTTTACACCGAGTGCCTAACAAGTATGCCCATTTTCTTCCACCTGCTCTCATCTGCTTTTTCATAGGTAAAACGCTCGGGTCGGCTCTGTCTCAAGTATCCCCAAATATGCTCAAAGAATATCGTCGGTGGACAAAGAAGTGGACAAAGGTGCATACATGATCTGAATCCATTGAACGCGCAGGATTGGCGATTGCGAACTCGCCTTGCATGTCACGACCGAGGTCGGACATGGCTCGCTCAGAGAGCCGGAGGACGGAGGGTTTCAACCGTCGACGGAGAACCCGCAAGCTGAGGCCCAACCCTATTCGTGGCGAGAGCAGTGACAACCGTGGCGGTGGTAAAGACGCGTTGCGGGTCGCAAAAGCACGGTCCTGCGTTGTCGCTCGCGACCGGGGCATAGACATCGCGATGGGTGAGTCTCAGGATAGGAGCGGAAGGCCAGCTTCCGTCAAAATCCTGCGAGCGCGTAAAATCTTCCAGGTCGCTGCAAAGGACGAGACTCCGCAGAGCCGCTTCGAAGGAATTCCGCGGGTGCATTTCGCGTAACGACTCGCAAGCTTCACCGCGCGCCTTCTCGCCGAGCAACCGCACGGTAATCTCGGTTGCGTAGCAAGCGGACGTCCACCAATAGGAATCCCAGAGCCTATCCATCCTTCGCCGCTGGTACAGAAACGCCACCGCACGTGCGACTGTGTCCGGTGCTACTTGCGCGGTCTGCAGCGCAAGTGCTGCAGTTGCCGTTACCTCTACCTGCGATGCAGTCCAAGCGCCGAAGCTCTGCTCGAATCCATAAGTGCCGAAGCCGCCATCGTCCCGACTGAAGGAGAGTAAGCGACGCACAGCAGTTGCAGGCGCGCGTCGACCGATCGCATGCAGAAACAAAATTCCCAGGGCGGTCGAATCCGCATCTGCTCCGGTGGATTCTGCGTAACCCCAGCCACCGCCATCCAGTTCGTTCGCCTTCAGCCAGTCGGCAGCGCGATCTAGCGCACTTGCCGCTAATCCACAAGAAGCGAGTCGCCAGCCGACATAAGCCGTCGTCCACATGCGCGACGAGCCGACTGGAAGCTCCCAATCGCTCCAGAATCCCGCCGCGTTTTGCCGCGAACCCAAGAAAGCTAGGCCTCTTTGGAGCGCGCTGTTCATAAGCCGCCACGACCCGGATTCAGATAAATGCTTGCATAAGGTTGATCATGCTTCATTCCGACGCCGACGTAGGCGTGAAGCTGCGGCGATTCTGATGTCTCCAGATCGTGTGCGAGAATCCTGACCACATCAAAATACAAATCCGCGTCCATCCCCAGCCGCCGAAGCCACTTCCCGCAGTGCGCCTCAGCTTCAAGGTCGGAACCCCAGGCGCAGTGTCCGCACAATTCAAGCTTCGGCGACCGTCCGCCGTTGCCATTCGAGCCGAAGGAAAACACAGCCGATCGTGTCGGAAAAGAAGACTTCCCTTCTAACAATTCTTCGAAGAACAGCGCGAGCGCGCGATCGAATCCTTCTCCGGCGCCGACCTCTCGAAACATTCGCCGGTATTCCTCGGGCCTGACACCGTACGCCCCAAAGTAAACGCGCGCGTGAGGGCGGCGGTGAGCGGTGACCCGGACTCCCGCACCGAGCGGCTTCAACGCACCTGCTTCCGCGATGGCAAAGATCCGTGGCCACTCTCCTTCCGCAAGCGACTCCGCGAGTTTCGCCAGAAGGTTCCAGCGCACTGCTTCTGCGCCGCGGCGAGCATTCGCATAGATCGTCATCGATCGAGCACCATCGCGTCCGAACGACGCGCCGATCCAAAACGCTCCAACCGGATCTTCAAAATCCCCTGCTGAACTACCGTCCGTCGCTTCCTTGAGATGCTGCCGCACGGAGGCTAATTCAAATTCGACGCCGATGGCCTGGGCCAGCCGCGTCATACGTTCCAGCCCGAATTCACGCCGCGCGGGATATTCCATGGTTCTTCGAAATGCCTCGCCGACGAACTCGAGGGCTGGGCTTCGTCCCTTCGATAGCGAGAGGGCAAACTGCACAGGCGTGCCATCGACATTCAGGCTCGACCAGCCTGCCCCGGGATGCCAGGATTCTTTACACACCAAATCGAAACAGCGACGGATTTCCGCTGCTTGCTCGTAAACACCAAGCCGCTGGACCAGCCTCGTTAACCGGTCCGGCGTCCGTGCCTGCGTTTCAGGCAAGTTGAAGTTTGCGATAGCCTGATCGGCCGCGATCCGATCTCGGAGGTCCATCATCAGGCTTCTCCAATTTGATTTCGATTCGCGAATCTGTGCGGACGTGGAAAATCAGGCCTTGTCCGACCCCGAGCTCGAGTCGTTCTCTGGCATCGAACCCGGTAGCAGTGCATTCGATCCGCACTGGAGGAGGCGGAACGTATGGCTTATCCCCGACTTTCGGATAGTGGACCACAACCTTGGTGGCGGCTTTGGTCGGCGTATTCCTGATCGAGTAGGTACCTGGCCGCAAAATCATCGCCGTGAACGCGTCACCATTTTTTAATGTGCGCGTATCGTAGCCTTTGTCGTTCTCCGCCGCGTCGATCCGGCGAAGGTGCACGTAATACCCGCCCTGTCCACTCTGGACGTGGAACAGTACGTAACCCCGCGAATTGACGGAGTACCGCTTATCCGACGGCTCCTTCGAATCCAAAGTACAGCAGCACAAACCTTGCCCTTCGGACGGTGCCGCGCCTGACTGCGCCTTTTCCAGCCCGGCAAGATCAAGAGTCACCTGCGCCACAGGACTGTTGCTGTCCGCCGTGATGAAGAATACAGCTTTCACATCAGCGCCGTGGTGCAGAGCTCCACGATATTCCCCTGGTTCGCCCAATTGATGCACGATCGTGCCCAACATAGTGAGCGAGGCGCTGTCCAGTCCGATCTGCGTATACAGGTTCGAATCAACTGTAATCTTCAATCTTGTTGTCATTGTGTTTTACGCCCTTCGTTGCGTCAACCCACATCCGCTGTGACGATCATTTCCTTCGAGTTTACGTGCGATGCCAGGTTCCGGATTGGAATCGTTACGGGAATCAGCCCCGGCTCCGCCTTCAGGATCGGATAAGGATCTTCAAACTGGTCAATCGGCGTCTGTGCGGCGAAGTAATCCGCAATTGCCGTCTCAATGATCCCCAGCAAATCGAAGGTGTTCATCAAAAGATCCGTAAGCCAGTCGTTGATATCGCCCACGATGCCGAGGAGCCCCTTGAACAGATCCAGGATCGGCCCGATGGCCGTGAGCAGCGCGTCTACGATGAATGCGGGAAGCACCGGGAACATGTCCTCGATAGCGTTCTTGATGATATTTTCGACGATATTCGCGATCGACGCGGGTATGTCGATCGGATCCACGTGAACGAAAATCGGGTCGAGAAAGATGCGCCATTTGTTCGGATGGCCGGCAAACTCGGCGTCCAGATCCGATTCGCCCGCAACCCGCGCCGGATCCACGAAGTAAATCGGCTTCAGCTTCGCCTTGAGATCGTTCACTTCGGAAACCAGCCCGCTCAGATCCAAGGGAACGCAGATTGGTCCGCCGATGGTGATTTTGGGGACCCCTACCAGGCAGCCGTTCCATGGATCCGGAATGATACACCACCCGCCGACGGGGAATCCCGGAAGGTCAAAGCATACCTCCACCTTCAACGTGTCCCAGACGATCTTCAGGTGCTTCACCTCGACCGTGTCGTCATTGTTGAGCTGGATATTGCCGTCTTCCAGATGCAGGGCCACCGAGTAACTGGCGGAAAACGGCCCGAAGGTCCCGGAGCCGCTCTTGGAGAACGTGAAGTTGTCGCGGATCGTGTTGAACAACTGCACGAACGCATTCGATGATGCGGCGATTGTCATGTGGCTCATGGTCAGGCTCCCTCTAGACGGTCATTTTGATGAAGATCTTGAGCTGATCTTCTTCCACTGCCGGATTGTTGGGAACCGGCGGATTGGGGCTCGGCGAAAGAGTCACCGTCGCGATATTGAATAGCGGGAAGCTCAACGTCAGCTTCTCCATCTCAATCGCCAGCTTCTCCCGCAGGACCGCGGTGACGCACATCCTGAGGTAGCATTCCAGGTTCGACTCCAGCCCGTCCGGCGTGATATCCACGATCTCGATGCCATCCACGTGCCCCAGAAGGAAGCCGTTCTCGAGCGAAAAGTGGCCGGTCACGAACACTTCCAGGCAGAAACAGATTGGCTGGGTGCGCAACACCACTTGCTTTTCAGGTATGACGGCGATCCCGACAGTAGGGTCAACAGTCTGAGTGCCGCCGATGGGGATCTGCTCGAGTTCGCGATCCGAGGCGCAACCCAGTCCACCGCACACCCGGAAGTCGAGCGCAAAATGTTGCGGTTGCAGGGGCGGCGTCAACTCAGGCGGAAGCGTAAACTTGTTCCCTGGATGGAAGTCGATTAACGCTTTGGTCAGCTGCGCGACGAATCCGATCCCGATGGGAGGAGCATCCGCCCCCAGGATGGGCAGCGGTGGCAGGATGGTGAAGAAGCGATTCTTATATTTGATTACATCGCTGGTTACGTCGATCTTGGAACACCAAAGTTCCCGGTTGCCGGCGATATCCGCGGTTGCATAGTTGAACCACGATGGCCTTTGCCGCCGGATGTGGTTGATAACTCGATTCACGCCGTCCTCGTGGAGGGAAGCGAAGAGATCGCAATTATCTGTGAACGCCACGAGTTATGACCTCCTTGTTGTTCTTGTCGCCGACACTGCGGATTGGGTGTTGCATTCTTGTGTCACGGTAAGGGCTGGCTTCAAGGTTTCCGAAATAGGTTGGATTCGTGGCCAGTGGAAACTTGAAGTTTTGGCGCTCGGGCACCAAGCGAGACGCCGCTGCGGGCGATTTGGCTCCAGGGTTCATTAGTCGGAGATTTGCTGTAGATGCGTTTTGGAGATGGGATAGCAGAGTTGCTTTTTGACGGTGCAACTTCGGCGACATCGCATTTGTCCTGTAGGCGTGACTTTTCGCGTCACACTGTGACTTGTCACGTCACAATCGACTTGAATTGCCAAAAACTTCCGGAATTGTTTGGCAACTGGATTCGCAATCATAGATTGGGAGCGCCACCCACCGTCAATCCGCGGGCCCGGCGGAACGCGATCGGATCTTTCGACTCGAATGCTGCGAACACGGCGGCAAACCCGCCGCTATCCTGAGCAAGCAATCCCACTGCATCGGACTGCTCGGCTAGCTGGCTGACGGTGTCTTCAAAAGAACTTTGATCGATCATAATATAGTTGCTTTCAGCTGTTTTGAGGGCGTGACATACCGCGTCACAATGTGAATTTTCGCGTCACATCGGCGAAGAAATCGCCGAAGAATTAGAACTTCCACGCGACGGGGCGATCCGGGTGCGGATTGTAGCAGCAGAAGTATCCCGTCTTGATTCTCGCGTCCAAGTGGCGGCCGAGCCGTGGGATGACCTCCGCGATTCTGTTGATAGCCTCTTTGATCCGTTTGGTGACGGCCGATCGCGCACGCTCGGCATTAGACGAAGCCCGACGATCCCTGCCTCCAAGCCCTAGGGCCGCGGCGAGTTGCTGAGCTATGGCATCCATCTCGCAGCGGATTTTCGTAGCACGGTAGGAATCGTTAAAGCGCTCCGCCTCCTCCATATCGTTCCGCAACTCGTCAATACAGCGCCTGTATTCTGCCTTAGCCTGTGAATCGAGAATTGGCCCGGCATCCTGCAGCCGGGCGGTTACTACGTTGCCGCCGGCTTCCCACAAGCTGCCGAGCAAGGCCTGCGGGGCGACGTCGATGGGTGTAGCGAGCAATTCGCCAACATGGATATGTTGCCCTGGACGACGCAACAGATAGCCCAGGCAGTCCAGACCGCGCATGGCTTTCAGGATTGTAGCCTGCCCTTGATAACGAATCGTCCAGTAATCACCCTGTCGCATAAAGACCGACTCTTCGACCGGATGAATCGCAAGAAATTCTTCCAGGAGACCAACAGCAGAGCTTTGATCTGCAGCGTTCCCCTTTGCACCCGACGTAGGCTGACGAGACGCTATCATATCGCAACGGGCTAATTGAACTGCATTAACTGCAATCCAGTTCCGCGTAGAACCAGGAACCTTCCTAGCGAGTCTGCTAAAAACTGACCTCGCTTTGGTTCAATCGGGGTTCCGGTTGGATCTGGCGATCGCGTAAAGCGGCGGTCCTAGCGTAGGTCCAGCCCCACGAGCCTCTTCAACTCGGCCGAAGATGCGTTGAAACGTCGGATGACGTAATCAAAGAAATCTATAGATGATCCACGTTATCGTGTCTAGCTCTTTTTGGTCCTTACTTAACGAATTGTGCAACTGCACGTGATTGATCGCAAATTTCCCGAAGGGATGTGCCCGGAATAGTCTCGCCGCCCCTCAGTTGGGCAATGCGGGATCGATCGTGAACGAGATTCTGAAAGTCAGTTACGACACCATCTTTTATGATAGACATGGGGGTGCGTGAGTATATAATCTGCAGCATGCCAAACAAAATTCGTACAGAACTGGAACAAGAGATTGTCGATGCGTTTATTGATACTAAAGCTGTCAATTTCGACGCAATTGGTAGTCTCATCAAGAAATACGGCGCTCGAGCGGCGAAAACAGGAACCGACCTTGTTGTTATCATAAACCGGCACAATATGCTAGCCTGCGGCTGGCCCGGTCCTGATATAGGTCGATTACAGGTTAATCCGACAATTCAGAGCGGCGACTAACCGCAAACTGTGGCGGGGAATCTTAGTGTCCGAGCCTCGTCTCGCGCACACTTTCATCACACTGCAGTACCACGCGACGCACAAACCTGGGAAAAGAGCGACCTTTTAAGCCGAGTTTCGCGAGTGCTCGATTTCGCCGCGCACGTCGTGCAATCGTTGCCGACAGATGGCTGGCCCGAGGTAGAAGGCGCCGAACCTAAGAGTCCACTTGGCACTTTATACGACAAGGTCATTGCCGAGACGGCAATGCTTCTTCTCTGCGCTGCGTCCCTGCCAGATGTCGACGAGGGGCTCAAAGAGCGGGCTGGCCTCCTAGCAGCTCTTCTCATTCCGTTGGCACGCAGTTCGTCGATACTGGCGGGCGTGTGCGCAGATCCAAGCCGCGCCGCCCACTGTGCTGTAGCCCATGCGGTTCTGAGCCGGTTGGGATACCCCGATGCCCTAGTTGATCAGTTGCTCGTGGAGAGCACGGCGCTCGGAAGTCAGTTTGGAGCAAAGCTTCCGGAAGACCGGCTGGAGGAGGACTGGGTCAGACGAACGTGGCCCGGTTGTACAACCGCGCGCCCCGAGCGGGGCCTTCTCGGTCGATCAATCCTCGGACGGCAGTTCGACGTCCTGGGGTGCACGCGGTTCGACGTCTACTCATTCACCCACGTTATCATGTACGCGACTGATTTTGGCGGACGCCGCACACGTCTACCTCGGCCGTCTTCGGCAATTGCAGCTGATGCCGATGCCGCTCTAGCCCTGAGTCTCGACATTGACGATTTCGATGTAACTGCTGAAGTGAGCATGACCTGGCCAATGCTCGCCCTCGCGTGGAGTCCTGCTGCGATTTTCGCGTTCGGGCTCATGGCGACCGTCGATGACGAATTGGGATTTGTCCCAGGGCCTACGTTTGATCTAAATAGTTATGAGAGTTCGAGCATCGACCAGCGGCCACGCTACCGATTCGAAACCTCGTACCACACGACCTACATGATGGGCATCCTGTGCGCAGCAGGCTTACGGCGGCGATGCTTTCCACTTAAAGCCGTTCCATTAGGTGACTCGACTGGCTCCGGTTTGGCTCTCGCGAGACTGCTTGACCGCGAGATTTCAGAATCTCGTTGGCGGGCCGCATTCGATGCGCTCAGCCCTCGCCAGCAGGACGCAGTCGGGTCGCTCGTTCTCACAATATTGCTGCGGCGAGCCAAAGATCGGGGAGATTTGAGCAAGGTGCGCACCGTCCTTGAACTGGCATTAGCGCACGGATTGGCAGAAGGACCCGCAGTCCGGCAAGCCGTTGCACTCCTTCGGCGAAGCGCATCCTTAAGTCGTATCGTCGCGAGAGGTCGCACCCTGCCGAGTGACAATTAACACATTCGCGGCGCAGCGTTCCGTCAGGTTACGCAGAACCGGTGCAAACCGAACATCCACCTGCGTGAGAATGCTCTATAGTAACGGGAAACTATCGCCGACAAACTCAGTGCGTCGGTTTGGTCGTGGGGGCCGTTAATCCTAGATTGATGTGACTGATGGCGTGCTTAGGGCTGGAAAGTTTTTTGAAGCTTCAGGCGTCGAACCTGTGTTCTAGGAGAAAGATATTGGCATAGTAACAATCCTTTGGCCGAACTGTGATTACACGAGCGGTGCAACGCTACTCCTCGTTGGCGACGACTCGCGGTGTCAGCTTGCTCGCTTCGAGTTGCGCGCTCATTTTTTGCCGGAATAACCGTTGGCGATGTTGTCGGTGCCAGTGGTGTTGCTATAAAGAGCGCCACTACCGTTGGCCGTGTTGTCATTGCCCGTGGTGTTGCTAAGAAGCGCAAGATGGCCGGTGCCCCGTATTGTAGTTGCCTCCGGTGTTGCTAGAGAGCGTCGCAAAACCGATGGCCGTATTGCCGATGCCGATTGTGTTGCTGAAGAGCGCCATGTAAGCGTTAGCAGTGTTCTCGCGCCCGGTGGTATTACGATAGAGCGCCTGATAACCGGTGGCCGTGTTGGAAGCGACGTCTCACGCTCAAAGATTAGGCTCTACATTCCAGGAAAAAGCTTAAAAGCCCATGACGTTGATAACCGAATGAAAGATGTTATGGATGCTTTGCAAGGCAGGGCCGGTGGATTGAAAAGCGAACGTGTCCTCGCAGCGATAATTCTCAACGATTGTCAGGTCTATCGCGTGACGATGATCAAGTCAAAGCCGCCGGGGCAGAGCCGCGGAAAGGGTTATCTCATCGTTCGCAAGCACAGGAAATGAGGGCGGCTTAACATGCGCGTGCAGCGGACTCGTTACTAACGCGATGATTCGTTTCGGTTTTACGGACTGACGGCGCGAATCATTGATGCCGCCTAACGAGCAATGTCTTGTGCAAGTGTTGCACAAATTGTAAGTCCCTAGTGTTCAACAGCGTCGTTTGGTTTAACAAAATGCTGTCCTGCTGGACGGTTGGTGCGTGACTTAACCTTGAAAGTTTGCGAGCGCGTAAAATAAAGCTCGACAGATTCTCGCGGTGCTGGTAAAAATCCTTTTGATTACGTCATCCGACGTTTCAACGCATCTTTGGCCGGGCTGAAGAAGCCCGTGGGGCTGGACCTACGCTAGGACCGCCGCTTTACGCGATCACGAGATCCTTGAGAGGATTGTTGATCGAATGGAAAACAAAAAGAAAAGGGTCGCTCCGAGAATTGTGGCATTTACGACAGCGCTGTGTCGGCATCATGCGGCCGTGAGCGAGACCAAAAATCAATTCTTCCTCATCCGGCAGCATCAAAAGCAAATTCCTATCAATTCATGACCAAGAAGTTATTTCACATCGAGAACAAGTAAGTTCACTAAAGGAAACCCATGCCACAACCTAAGAAGACGAAATCGTCCCGCAACAAAGGCGCGGAGCAACCGATTCGGATTGCCGTAAAACTCAACGACCGAGCCCCGAAGGGGCTCAATGAATTGGGTGGCTTGGAGAAGTACCTCGACGAAAAATCAGGGCATTCGGGAAGAACCCTTCGTCTGCTTCCGCTCATTGAATCGGTCGATCCAAAGCGCCTTGGCGAACTGATCGATAAAGCTTGGCGGAGCGATCCACAGGTCGAACTTCCACACTTCTCGGCCTGGTATCAGATTATCTGCCCGCCGGGCATTCATCCGGACGAACTGGCAAAGGCCCTTCGCGAATTGGACACAGTGGAGACTGCCTATGTCATGCGGCCGGGTCCGCCGCCGGTAAATCCAGGTGACGACCCGCGCAACACGAACCAAGGGTACCTGGACGCAGCGCCGAACGGCATCGACGCCCGGTACGCGTGGGGCTTCGCAGGGGGAGACGGCGCCGGAATCGGATTTGTCGATATGGAGCAGGGCTGGAACCTGAACCACGAAGACTTGGCTGCCGCCGGCATCACGCTCCTTTCGGGCATTAACAATACCTACTTCTATCATGGCACATCCGTACTCGGTGAAGTATTGATGGTCGACAACACAGTCGGCGGCGTCGGAGTCGCTCCGTCTGCGAGCGGCAGAGTGGTTTCTCAACAGCGGACGGCAGCAAGCTACAACACGCCAGATGCCATCCTCAGCGCTGTGACCAGCATGTCCTTCGGCGACGTGCTGTTGCTCGAAGCCCAAGAGTATGACCCGGTCGGTCTTTTATACTATTGGCCGGTTGAAATCGCCGATGCCACATTCGACGCTATCCGCTTGGCAACAGCGCTCGGAGTCGTGGTGATTGAAGCCGGCTGCAACGGCAGTTATGACTTGGACGCGTACACTAACCTGTCCGGTAAGAAGATATTCGATCGGACCTCGGCCGACTTTCATGACTCCGGAGCGATAATGGTTGGAGCCGGATCGTCGGCGAGTCCGCACACTCGGCTTAGTTTCTCCAATCACGGAAATCGGATAGACTGTTACGGGTGGGGCGAGAACATTGACACCACGACCACGAACGCCGCGGGTACCGACAACACTGCCTATACCACGGGTTTTAACGGTACATCGGGCGCATCACCGATCGTTACAGGCGCCGCGCTCATCGTCCAAGGCCTTGCGCGAGCCTCTCTCGGCTACCGGTTCAGCCCTCTAGAACTGCGGCGCATCCTGACGACAAACGGAACCCCGTCGGCCACGCCAGCCACCGACGGAATCGGAGTCATGCCCAACCTACGAGCAATTATCACGGGGCACGAACTTAATCTAGCGCCCGACCTGTTCCTGCGTGATTACGTTGGGGACCTTGGAGACCCGACGAGCGGCATTGTTTCGCAAAGTCCCGACATCATAGTGCGCCAGGCCGCCGTCGCCGACCCTCAGGCAATTTATGGCGCGAGCAGCGGCACGGAGAACGATCCCTCTCTGTCGCAAGATGTTGACACGGGCCATCCCAACTTTGTCTATGTGCGCTTGCTGAATCGCGGTGGTTCCCCGGCTACCGGCGTCTCGGTCGATGTCTACTGGTCACCTCCGGCCACGCTCGTGACGCCGAACCTCTGGACTCTGATCGGAACTGCCACGCTTCCCTCCGTGCCAACTGGGAACGTGCTCACTGTCTCCTCCGGAATCACGTGGCCAAGCGCGGCTCTTCCGGGGCCCGGACACTATTGTTTTGTGGCCGTCGTGGGCAGCGTCCAGGATCCGAAACCCGGGCTCGCGGCGTTCAGTACATTCAACCAATACGTAGCGTTTATCGAGAACAACAACAACGTGGCCTGGCGGAATTTTGACGTGGTGATAGGACCGCCCTCGTCCGGGGCTCCTCCGGGATTCTACCGGCTGCCATTTCTCATTCCTGGCGCGTTCGATACCAGTCACGTGTTTGAGTTGGAGACGCTGGGCCGCCTGCCCGAGAGGAGTCGCGCCTTTCTCGAAGTCCCAGACTGGCTCGCGGATGTTTTGCGGCCTCACCCGTGCGAAATCAAACGAGATGCGAAAAGCC
>Ga0193707_1000576_pt1 | contig 12793 bp, 10 predicted proteins | sample U3c2metaG_FD_143043 | JGI IMG/M metagenome (GOLD analysis project Ga0193707, IMG submission 143043) | Soil microbial communities from a riparian zone of the East river system, Colorado, United States - U3c2 | ecosystem: Environmental > Terrestrial > Soil > Riparian zone | place: USA: East River... | reverse complement strand
GGTACGCCATTTCAAGAACGCTTCATGCGCACGTGCAATCGCCTTGTTGTAATCGTCGTCCGATGCAGTACGCACACTGGCGACTCGACGGCCATCAATCGGCGAAATCTTGTCGATCTTTGCACCGCCGCCGCGCCATTCGCCATCGAAAACGCCATCATTTACGTCAGTTAGACCAAGCTTTTCGAGAACAGGTTGCATCGTGAAAGATTGTTGTTGTCGTTGCCGCTGGCTGCGCCTCTTCCCGCCGTCAGCGACCTCGGCTACAGCGAACGCTGTCGTTTCGTTAGATCTCATTTCCGTTTCCGACAATATTTCCGCATTGCATCCATCGCCTCATCGATCACCCCCGCTGTAATGTCGAGAGGCGGCCGAAAACGGATCGAATTCTCGCCAGACCGAAGCGTCAGCACGCCGAGATCGAAAAAGCCTTTCCAAAATTCTTCGCGTGTTTTTGCGTCCGGAAGATCGAAAGCGAGAAACAATCCCCGGCCACGCGCTGCGGAAATTAGCGGCTCTTCCTTTTGCAGATCGCGCAGTTGATCCAAAAAATATCCGCCAACCTTCGCGGCATTTTCGACCAAATGTTCTTTCTCGATGATGCGCAGAAAATGAGTCGAGCGCACCATATCGGTGAAATTTCCACCCCAGGTTGAGTTCAACCGGCTGGATAACCGAAACGCGTTATCCTTCACTTCATCAATGCGCGGGCCGGCCATCACTCCGCATACCTGCGCTTTCTTCCCAAACGCCAGCAGATCGGGCACAACATTGAAATGTTCGCAGCACCAGTTGCGTCCCGTTGCGCCCATGCCGCATTGCACTTCATCAAAGATGAGAAGAATATCATTCTCGTCGCAAATCTGTCGCAATTTCTGCAGCCATTCACCGCGGAAGTGATTGTCACCGCCTTCGCCCTGGATTGGCTCGATAATAATGGCGCAGATGTCGATGTTGCGCCGGTGAACGAGGTCGCGGATTTCGCGCTCAGCATTTTGTTCGCGCGCTATCACATCGGCTTCGCGCTCCGATTCCGGGAGCGAAAAATCGATGTGTGGACATGATACTCGTGGCCAATCGAATTTCGCAAACAGATCCGTCTTGCGCGGATCAGTGTTCGTGAGGCTCATGGTATAGCCGCTGCGCCCGTGAAAGGCCCGGCGGAAGTGCAAAATCTGAGTCCCGCGCTCGCCATGGCCCGCCGCCATGTTTTTGCGCACCTTCCAATCCATCGCCGCCTTCAAACAGTTCTCGACTGCCGGTGCGCCGCCCTCGATGAAAAGATAACGCTCCAGTGGAGGCAAACCGACCACGCGCTCGAAGGTTTCTACAAACTCTGCGTAGTCCTCCGAGTAAACGTCCGAGTTGGCGACTTTGACTTTTGCCGCACGAAGGAGATCGCGCTGCACAGCGGGATCATCAAAGTGTGGATGATTGAATCCGATCGGCATCGAGCCGAAGAATCCGTAGAGGTCGATGAGCCGTTTGTTGGTGACCGCGTTGTGTAAGTAGGGACCCCGACTCTTGTCGAGATCGACGACGATCTTGAAACCATCGAGCAAGACATGTTGCTCGATCGTTTCGAGGACTTCCGACGGTGATATTGCTTTTTGTTTTTCGCTCTTTGTGGTGCGGCTTCGAGATGAAGCCGCCTCCGTGAGCACGGGCGGCATACTCATTTGTGAGATTAGCCGTGGCGAAAGACTCGGTCAACCGAGGTAGGAGCGATTAACCCAATCGCCTAAGGCGGTTCAGGTGAACCGCCACTACCTTTACACAATCCCGTCGCGCAGGAGTTCGTATTTTCCGGCCAATAAATCTTGCACCAGAGCGTAACCGCGCTTGTCCACATTGCGCATTGTGCCCGCGAAATGATGATCGATTCGCGTCCGCGCGGAACGACCGAAATAATCGGCTACAGCTAGAATCTCGTCCGCGGGTTTGCCCTGGCCAAGCAACCATTGCGCGTAAGAACAGGTCGCGCTGATCGCAAATAATTCCGTCGCAATCCCAACAAAACGCGACAGCAACAGTTGCTCACGGTCGAGTTTCGGCCCAAACCGCGCCATGGCGTGAAACAAACCGCGTGCGAGTCGTTTGCTCGTGCGCGCCGCGTAATCGACATGGCCCTGCAACGTCGGATGCAAATTGTCAATCTTGCCCGCGCCGTTCAGCATCCACTGGCGCGGATACCAGCCGGCATAAAATTTTCCGGAACTGACAACTGCCTTCGCGCGCTCGGACATCGGCAATTGTGTGTTGAAAATCGCGCCGCCGACTTTCAAGTGTGGATCGAGCGCTTCGCGCGCAATGAACAACCGCATGATTTCGCTCGAGCCTTCGAAAATCGTATTGACGCGGCAATCTCGAAGAAATCTCTCTACTGCAATCGGCGGCTCGCCTCGTCCCGCAAGCGATTGCGCAGTTTCGTAGCCGCGACCGCCGCGCACTTGCATCGCCTCGTCGGCAATTCGCCAGGTCGTTTCGGTCGCCCACATTTTGCACATGGCAGTTTCGATGCGCAGATCGCCCGCCTTCCGATCAAGCAGCGAGGATGTGAGAAATGTCATCGCTTCCATGGCGAAAACGTTGCCGGCCATTTCGGCGACCTTCCCGGCGATTGCGGCATGTTTGCCAATAGGGACGCCCCACTGGATACGTTCGCCCGCCCATTTGCGCGAGATTTCGAGCAGCCGTTTGGAAACACCGACACACGCGGCGGGCAGCGTCAGCCGCCCAGTGTTCAACGTCGTAAGGGCAACCCTTAGCCCTGCGCCTTCCTTTGAGATAATATTTTCGCGTGGTATTCGCACATCGGTGAACTTCACGACTGCGTTGTAAAGCGCGCGCAGCCCCATGAACCGGCAGCGATACGTGATCTCCAGTCCCGGCGTATCGACATCGACGATGAATGCCGTGATTTGCTTGCGCTCTTTCCCGCCTACCATCTTCGACGGCGTGCGCGCCATCACTACCAGCACGCCGGCTTTCACACCGTTGGTGCACCAAAGCTTTTCGCCATTTAGAACGAATTCACTGCCATCAGGGCTGGGCTCGGCGCGCAGGCTCATCGTCGCCGGGTCTGAGCCAGCGTGTGTTTCCGTCAATGCGAACGCAGAGATTTCTCCGCCCGCGACGCGGGGCAGATACTTTTGTTTCTGCTCTTCTGTGCCGAACAGGAGCAGCGGTTGCGCGACTCCGATCGATTGATGCGCGGAAACAAGCGCTGCAACGTTTCCATCCCAACTCCCAAGCAAAACTGCGGCACGTCCGTAATTGGATTGCGACAAACCGAGTCCGCCATATTTCTTCGGCACCTTGATTCCAAACGCACCGATTTCCGCCAGTCCCTTGAAATTTTCTGGTGGAATTTCGCCAGTGCGATCGATCTCATCCGGGTCGACATGTTCGCGCAGATAACTTTCCAGCTTCTGCAAAAATTCTTCGCCCGCCGCGCGATCTTCAGCGCTCTGCGCCGGATACGGGTAAATCCGATCGAAATCGTAACGCCCCACAAACAGGTTGCTGGCAAAGCTGCCGCGGTCCTCGAGCGGGTCGCGTGCCGCTTCCGCCAGTTCGAGCGCTTCCCGCTGACCTTTCGCCATCTTCGACGTGTCGATAACGCCGGCTGCGGGCTTTTCTATTTTCGCGCTGGTTTCCTCAGTCCCGCCACGGCGGGATTTTTCGGGCGCTTCGAGTGGGGATTTCATATTTATCTGTCATTCCGAGCGGAGTCGAGGAATCTCTCGATATTGAATTTAACGGCAAGAGATGTCTCGACTTCGCTCGAGATGACAAGAAGGGAGTTCGAGCGCGATTTCAATCGGCATAAAATGTCGTTCCATCCCGGGCGTGCTTCTTCAATATCTCGCAGGGCAAAAATTTCTCTTCACTCTGTGCCAGCCGCTCCAGTTCATCGACGACTTTTTTTAGTCCAAGATGTTCCGCGAACCGCAACGGTCCGCCCCGGAACGGCGCGAAACCGGTCCCCAAAATCATTCCGTAGTCTGCGTCCTCCGGCGAGTCGACAACGTTCTCTTCAACGCAGCGCGCGGCTTCGTTGACCATCAGGAAAACAAGACGGTTCGGAAGATCCTCATCTGCAGCCGGCGGCGGTGACGCCGGCCGGTTTGTTGCCCTACCTTCGTGACTGCCAGGGTCACCGCCCCCGGCTACAACGGGACCGCGCCGCCACTGGATGAGCGATTCGTTAGGCGTCTGCGCTTTACCTTCATATTTGTAAAAACCAACGCCTGTCTTGCGGCCGAGCATCTTGCCGTCGCGCAGCCAAAGCAAAACCGAGGATACGTGATCGCGCCGCCCGTACGCCTTTTCCAGGGTGTTGCCAATATCAATGGTAATATCGACGCCGATTTCATCGATCAGTCGCAGCGGACCCATGGGCATGCCCCATTGCACAAGCGCATTGTCGATCGTGGCCGCATCCGCGCCACTTTCGAATAGCTCCGCAGCGTCAAGCAAGTATGGAAACAAGACGCGGTTGACCAGAAAACCCGGGCGGTCGTGCACAACTACCGGCAGTTTTCCAATTTGCCGGACAAAGGCCAGGCTTCGCTCCCGCGTCTCGTCTGACGTCTGTTTCGCAATCACGACCTCAACCAGTTTCATTCGGCTGACCGGATTGAAAAAATGAAGGCCAATCACGTGCTCGGGTGAAACGGTCGTGTCGGCGAGCCTGCCGACCGGAAGGGCCGACGTATTTGTGGCAATGATCGTTTTCGGACCGGCCTGCATCCCCAGCTCACGAAAGATTTCTTTCTTTACCTCAAATTTTTCGGACGCAGCCTCGATGATGAATTGCACGTCCCGTAATTCCATCGGCGCAGTAGACGCCACAATTCGCGCGCGACCGGCTTTTGCTTTTTCCTCAGTCATCAAACCGCGCTTTACGGTGTCGGCGTAGATTTTCTCAATGTTCGCGAGGCCGCGATCGACCTGCTCGCGCGCGATGTCACGCAGAATGACGGTCACGCCGCGCGAACTAAGCCATTGCGCGATTCCTGAGCCCATTACGCCCGCCCCGATCACTGCGGCGTGCACGACCTTCTCCACCGCCGCTTTGGAAATTCCTTTCTTGTACTTTTCGGCCAGGAAGAAATTGCGAATCAAGTTTTGGGTCGATTCCGATTTGCCAAGCTCGACAATCGCATCCAGCTCCATCCGCAGCGATTGGTCCGGCGAAATCGACAGAGTCTTGTTGATGATTTCCCAAGCACGTTCTGGTGCGGCGTTTCCGAGTTGTTTTGGAGGGCGGAGCTCCTGCGACGCCGGGCTCGCGGGAGCTCGCCCCTCCAATTTGCGTTTTCCGTCGCGCAACTTTTTCCGCGCCAACTCGAGAAGCTTATCGCGTGGAGCGACCCCATCGACCAGGCCCAGCTCCCTGGCTACCTGTGCCGAATAAAGTTTCCCTTTTGCAATCACCTCAGCGGCTTTCTCGACCCCAATCAACCGCGGCAGACGGGTACAACCGCCCCAGGCGGGAATAAGGCCCAGCGTCGTCTCGGGAAGTCCGATCCGCGTCGCCGGATCATCCGAAGCGATCCGGTAGTCGCACGCCAGTGTCACTTCGTAGCCGCCACCAGCGGATGCACCGTGAATTGCGGCGACAGTCGGAATTCTCAGTTCCGCCAAGCGGTCCAGAACCCGTTGGCCGTGAGCAATGAATGCCCGAATGTCGCCGCTTTGCGCTTGCTGTAACAGAGTCTTTAGATCAGCGCCGGCGACGAAAATCGACTTTTTCGCCGACGCGATGATCAGGCCATGCAACGAAGCATCATTCTCAACAGACTCGAGATGTTCATTCAACTCGTCGAGCGTAGCGGCATCGAAGATGTTCGCGCCGGATTCGGGGCGATCGAAGACAAGCAGGCAAACGCGATCGTCGCCGATCTCCCGCCGAATCATTGGACCGGTAGCAACTGCAGGCATTCCCTCTCATTTTGGAACGTTTCCGGCAAATGCCAAGTGCGGACAGAGGACAGTCAAGTCAGGTACAACGTTAACCGCCACTCCTTTGTAGCTTTGTGACATTTGTAACTTTTTTATCCGTCTCTCCGCAGCCGTTGCTTTGGACGAGGGTGAGTGTTAAAAACGCGACGTGGTCGGCAAGATCTTGGAACCAGAAATCAGAAGCCTGATCGACGCCCGTAATTTCGGCGCGCTGCGCGAGGTGTTTCACGAATGGCCGCCGGCCGATGTCGCAGAGGTGATCCTCGATATGCCGGAAGACGACCAGGTCATTATCTTCCGCGTCCTGCCACATGCGCTGGCGGCGGACGTTTTCGAATACATCGGGATCGAGGAGCAGCAGAAATTGTTGCGGGCCATGGCGCACGAGCAGGTTGTCGGAATTTTGAATGAAATGTCGCCGGACGATCGCACGGCGCTTCTTGAGGAATTGCCGAGCGCCGCGGCGCGCCAATTGATCCGCCTGCTCACGCCGGAAGAACGCCACGTAGCCACGGCGCTTCTCGGCTATCCGGAAAACAGCGTTGGCCGTTTGATGACGCCGGATTTTATCGCGGCGAAGGAGAATTGGACGGTGCAACACGTGCTCGATTATATCCGCGAGTACGGTCGCGACCGCGAGACGCTAAACTTCATTTACGTTGTCGATGACCACGGCAAATTGATCGACGACGTGCGGATGCGCGAGTTCCTGCTACGGCCGCTTACGACGAAGGTGAGCGAGATTCGCGACCAAAACTTTGTGGCGTTGAACGCGACCGATTCGCAGCAGGATGCGCTGAACGTGTTCCGCAAGTACGATCGCGCCGCGTTGCCGGTCGTCGATTCAAACGGCGTGCTGGTCGGGATCATCACAAGCGACGACATGCTCGACGTAGCCGAGGAAGAAGCGACCGAAGACATCCAGAAACTCGGCGGTATGGAAGCGTTGGACGAGCCGTACACAACAATTCCGTTTCTGCGAATGGTAAAGAAACGTGCAACCTGGCTGATCATTCTGTTTCTCGGCGAAATGCTGACGGCAACCGCGATGCAGGGTTATAACAGCGAAATCGAAAGAGCAGCGATTCTAGCAATGTTTTTGCCCTTGATCATCTCCAGCGGTGGCAACTCAGGATCTCAGGCCACTACGCTGGTAATACGGGCGATGGCTCTCGGCGAATTGCGTCTGCGCGATTGGTTTGGCGTAGTCCGCAAGGAATTGCTGTCGGGACTTTCGCTCGGCTTAATTCTTGGAACCATCGGTTTTTTCCGAATCACGCTGTGGCAATACCTGCACATTTTTGATTACGGAAAATATCACTGGCTGGTTGCACTTACTGTCGGGACTGCGCTTGTCGGAGTCGTACTGTGGGGAACTCTGAGTGGCGCGATGCTTCCCTTTTTGCTGCGCCGTTTTGGACTCGATCCAGCGGCGTCATCAGCACCATTCGTTGCTACCCTAGTCGATGTGACGGGGCTGGTAATTTATTTCAACGTCGCGCTATTCATCCTTCGCGGTACGCTGCTGTAGCCGCGGGCGCTGACCGCGGCCAACCGCGCATGGCAAGCTCCCGGATTGCGAGGTCAACGCCCTCGGCTACAACTGAGGAGACTCATGTTGTCGATCCAGAAAATCTTCGGGCACGAAGGAGGCCGACGCGAGCGTACATCAGATGATTGCGTTACTGGAACGGCTCGAGCAACACGAATCGCCGCAAAGTCTGGAACAATTCATTCTCGGCCGGCGCCCTGACTGCCGGGGTCACCGACCCCGGCTACAGTTTATCCAGGCCTTCGATCACCTTCTCCATGCCGCTAACCACCAGTGTGAACCGCTCGTAGTCGAGCTTGTCTGGTGTGTCGTTTGCTGAATGATAATACGGATAACGAAATGGCGCGGTGTCGGTAATCATGATGCCAGGATAACCGTTTCGCCAGAATGACCATTGATCCGACCAACTAACGCCTGGAATGAATGAAGGAAGCGCCGCGCCTTCGGACGGAATCTTTGCATGTTGCCGAAAGAGAGCGATCACGCGACGAAGCAGCACCCTTGAGTGAACGTTGGCGACGAATCCAATAAAGTTACCGACCTTTGGATAAAAGGCGCCTAGTACTCGCGACGGATAGGTTTGCGAATGCGGTGCATCGGAAAAATAGCCGATGGTTTCGAGGCTAATCATCGCGGAGATTTTGTCGCCGCGCGCTTTGCATCGGCTTGCGTATACAAGGCTTCCCATTTCGCCCGATAAGAAATAAGGAGGCTCCTCGTTCGCGAACGCGACGAAGCGCAAGGTGTGTTCTGGTTTTCTACCGGCGAACCGCCGCGCTAGGGCTAGCGTTGCAGCCACGCCGCTGCCGTTGTCATTCGCACCGGGCGAACCAAATACTGAGTCATAATGCGCGCCGATTAGAATTATCTCCGGATGCGTGCCGGGAATTTCCGCCTCGATGTTATGGCAGGCTTGGCCGTGCAGTTCATAACTGTCTCGTCGCGGATGAATACCGGCCCGTGAAAAAGAGTTTTCGATAAAATCGGCAGCGGCATTCAGTTGTGGATAATGCCGCATGTTTCGCTCGCCAATTTCTCCGGCGAGCTTTTGCACATCGGCACGAAGCTCTTCACGCAATGTAACTTCACCTGGCGACAGCGACTCTGTCTTCGAAATATTTTTGCCTGGCATCCTCACTCCAAGCCACCAGAGTAACGCCAAGACAGCAGCAACGCCGATGGTAATACGCAGGGTGCCGAAGAAAATGCGTTTTAACACCGGAAATACTACAACCCGTCTCATAAATCTGAGAGCGCTGTAGCCACGGCGCTGTGTCGCCGTGCTTACAGGGACCATCGCACCGGAGCGCCGACACAGCGAGGCGGCTATAACATTATGAGCCACTTCTGGAACGTATCTTACAAGGGACAGATCGCCGAGCCATCCGCCCGATCGGCGCACCCCGAGGTCGCGCCCTGTCTGATTGCCCCGAGATCACGCGATCTTGGTTCGAAATCGCGATGCGCAGAAAGCGAAGAGCAAGGCCGACATCACAATAAGAATGGCAAGGTTCGGCCAGTATTCGAAGAAATTCGCCCCTCGCAAAATGATCGCGCGCATGAGCGCGATGAAATATGTTGTGGGGAAGATCGCGCCCAGCGCATAAAAAATCCACGGCATGGTTTCGCGTGGAAAAATGAAACCGGAAAAGAAAACGCTCGGCAACAGGAACACCATCGACATTTGTAGCGCTTGCATTTGGTTTTCGGCCTTGGTTCCGACCACCAGGCCAAGGCTGAGTAAGGCGAAGACGTAAACTAATGTGGAAAACATCATCGCCACTACGCTGCCTTCGATGGGGACAAAGAACACAAAGCGCATGATAAGAAACAGGATCACGGCCATCGCCATTCCGATACATAAGTAGGGAACGAGCTTGCCGAGCATAAGACCACTGCGGCTCAACGGACTAACGAGTAATTGCTCGAGCGTCCCGCGTTCCCGCTCGCGCACGAGTGCCATGGCGGCAGCGACTGTCGTCCCAATTTGCAAGACCACACCGATGACGCCGGGCACATAAAAGTTCGGGGCCCGCATTGCCGGGTTGTAAAGCATCTGTGGTCGAATATCGATCGGCACTCCCTGCCGCCCGGTCTCGCGCAGAAGCGATTCCACCGATTGAGTCAACGCCACGCCCAGTCCTGTGTTGAGAGCTTGCAGTGCCGTCGTGGAATTGGAACCGTCAACAAGCAACTGCACCTGCGCGGAGTGACCCGCATTAAGGTCACGGGTAAAATTCGGCGGAATATCCAACGCGGCGTAGGCGCGGCCTTTCCGCATCTCGCTCTTCAGTTGATCGAGGCTTTGCACTTCGCCCACTACGCGAAAAGTCTCTGTGTTCACGAAGCGATCGATCAAGAGACGGCTCTCAACGCTGCGATCTTCGTTCAGGACAAGCATGGCCATGTGTTTGATGTCGTTATCAAGCGCATAGCCGAACGCGACCATCTCGATCAGCGGCGGAAAGAAAAAGAAAAAGAGCGTCAACGGATCGCGCGCGACGACGATGAATTCCTTGAACAAAATTGCGCCGAGCCCGCGAAAAAGTTTATGTTTCATATCTCTCTTTGGTCATCCCGAGCGGAGCGAGGGACCTCCCATCAGATGTTCGATCACACAAAAAACATTTTCGTAATGCGCGCGCGTCATGTGAGTTGCCTCACTTCGTTGGGAATGACTCGCGTATGCTGAAAAAGCGCTAGTGATAAATCCGCCCAGTTGGGATTCATCGCTTCTACTAGCGCATTTTTCTTGGCTCGCCACCAGCCTTTGATTTCTTTTTCCCGCGCAATCGCGTCGCGTGGATCGTTAAAGCGCTCGTAATACACCAGTCGGTTAACCTTGTAAGTCTTTGTGAAGCCTTCGATCTCGCCGTTCTGATGTTGCCAGACCCGTCGCATTAGGCTGTTGGTTATTCCGGTATAGAGAACGACGCGGCCGCGATTGGTCACCATGTACACGTAGAAAGCCTTCATGGATTCGTGAGGTCCCTCGCTTCGCCATCTGTCATCCCGAGCGTAGCGAGGGACCTCCCATCAGAGCGCAAGATTTTCAAACTACCCTCGATCATCATTGCTTCGATCGCGTTCAGTTGGCAGCAGTAAACGCGCGTTCCAACTGTGAGGTCCTTCGCTTCGCTCAGGATGACATTCATCCGATTACGCAGCCTTTTGTCGTTCAGCGGCGTGCTTGGCAGAAAGCTCCACAAATACGTCTTCGAGCGAAGGACCTATCTCGTGAATCTCGAAGTGACTGACGCCAACTTTGCGCAATTGCTCGTCAATCTGGGCGCGCTTGACGCTCTCATCTACCAGCAAATGCATCGATTGACCGAAGACAGTCGCACTGCGCACTCCGTGCATCTCGTGCATGGCACGCAGCGCGGTGGTCACGTGATCGCAAGTCACATCGAGCCGGCGCGTTCCAGGCGGATTTACGTCGGGAAGTTCTTTTAACTCGTCCGGCTCACCACACACGATCAACTTCGACATGTAAATGTAGCCCACATGATCGCAGCGCTCCGCTTCGTCCATGTAATGAGTCGTCACAAAAAGCGTCATGCCTTTACCGGCGAACTCAAAGAGCAAATCCCAGAGCTCACGCCGGGCGACCGGATCGATGCCAGCCGTCGGCTCATCGAGAAAAAGCACGCTCGGCCTGTGCATGAGCGAGCAGGCCATGGCCAAACGTTGTCGCCAGCCGCCAGAAAGATTTGAAGCGCGTCTGTTGATGTACGGCTCGAGATGCGTCGTGGCGATCATCTCGTCGCGCCGCTGATCCAATTCGTGACCGCTCAGGCCATAAAGTTTTCCTGCAAAAATGAGGTTCTCGTTTACGGTGAGCTCGTCGTAGAGCGAAAATTTCTGTGACATGTAGCCGATCATCTCTTTGATCGGTTCGATATCTCGCACAACGTCGTGGCCTCCGATGCGAGCCGTTCCCTCGGTCGGCTCGAGAATTCCGCACAACATCCGGATCACGGTTGTTTTCCCGGAACCGTTGGGGCCGAGAAACCCAAAAATGGAACCTTTACCGACCGAGAATGAAATATGATCCACGGCCGTGAATGTGCCGAAGCGCTTCGTCAGGCCTTCAACTTCAATCATTGGCTCACTCATGGAGTCAGCAACCACGAATGGACACGAATGAGCACGAATTCATAAGACGATTCGCTCCCACTCTAGTTTCCGCTGTTTGAAATTAAGAATCACTCCGACACGCAAGTTCGTAATGTGCAGATAATTTAACATCAACCCACGTTCGTGATCGGTGATCCGGTCGATCACCTTGGTGTCTACGATAATTGAGTTAAAGGCGATAAGATCTTGAACAAAGGTGCCGACTTTCTGGCCTTTGTAGAGAACGTCGAATGCCGGCTGCTGCCTGAATGGAATTTGTCGGAGCCCAAACTCCACGACCAGTGCATTTTCGTAGGGCTTCTCAACTATCCCGTGGCCAAGTGTGTTAAGGACCTCGATTGCGCAGCCAATAATTTGAAAGACTTCGTCCTTGAACAGTAGTTTCTCCACATTGGTGTCCATTCGTGGTTGTTCAGCTCATTTCACATTCGGAAAATAAACATCCGCAGCCATTCCGGCGCGCAAACGATCGTCGTCACTGGGCAAACGAATCTTTACCCCGAACACCTGCTTGATCCGGTCCGCCACGGTTTGCACGTTGCGTGGGGTAAACTCGGCCTGCCGATTTATCTGCTCGACAACGCCATCGAAATCCTTGCCCGGAAATGAATCGACCCGGACGCGAACATGCTCGCCGAGTTTAATCAAACCCAGCCACGATTCCGGAACATAAACGCGCACCCAGAGATGGCCGGTTAAAATCAGCGTAGCCGCTTCGCGATTCGCCGGCAGCACATCGCCGACTTTCACGCTGAGTACTTCAAGAATGGAATCGGCCGGCGCTGTGACCTGCATTTCTGCTAATTGCGCATCAATATCGGCAAGTTGCGCGCGCGACATGGCGACACGCATTTTCGCCGCCGCGACATTCTTCTCCTGCGTTTTCGCCGAGCTGTCGGCCCGCTCAGCGTCACTGGAAGAAACCACTCGTCGCGTAAGTAAATCCTTCTGGCGGCGCGCTTCATTTTGCAGAAACACCAATTGTGCTTCCTGCGCGTCCGCGTCGTGGACTGACGTGTCGATTTGTGCGACGGCAAGGCCCCGCCTGGCCGTCAGTTCCGTAGCATCAAGTTGCACGATCAATTCGCCGTCACGCAAATGATCGCCTTCCCAGTGGAGAATTTTCTGTAC
>Ga0193707_1000575_pt1 | contig 12794 bp, 8 predicted proteins | sample U3c2metaG_FD_143043 | JGI IMG/M metagenome (GOLD analysis project Ga0193707, IMG submission 143043) | Soil microbial communities from a riparian zone of the East river system, Colorado, United States - U3c2 | ecosystem: Environmental > Terrestrial > Soil > Riparian zone | place: USA: East River... | reverse complement strand
CGCCCGGCTCTGCTCAGGGCCTGTACCTGATCGTCTCTGACATCGCGGCCGCCCGCGACGAGCTCCGCGGTCGCGGCGTCGAGGTGAGCGAGGTGTTCCACAGCGACGGCGTGTCCGCTGGCACGGACGAGCCCTATCTCTTTGGGCGGCGTCGGAGCAGCGGTCCGGATCCCCAGCGTGGCAGCTACCGCTCGTTTGCCTCGTTCCGTGACCCAGACGGCAACGGATGGCTGTTCCAGGAGGTCACGACGCGGCTCGCGGGTCGCATCGACTCCGGGGCGACGACCTTCGCGTCCGCCAGCGATCTGGCGGCCGCGTTTCGGCGTGCCGAGGCCGCCCACGGTAAGTACGAGGCCCGGCTCGGCCAGAGGGATGCGAACTGGCCAGAGTGGTACGCCGCGTACATGGTCGCGGAGCAGGCGGGCACCGAGCTGCCGTCGTGACTGCCTACGACGCGATCGTCATCGGCACCGGCCAGGCCGGTCCCTACGTGACCTCGCGTCTCGCGGGCGCCGGAATGAAAGTCGCGGTCATCGAGCGCAACGCCTTCGGCGGAACGTGCGTCAATACCGGCTGCATTCCGACCAAGACGATGGTGGCGAGCGCTTACGCGGCGCGCATGGCCGCTCGCGCCGCCGAGTATGGCGTGGACGTCGGCTCGGTGCGTGTCGACATGAAGCGGGTCATGGCTCGAAAAGACGCGGTTTCGAAGGCGTCGCGCACCGGTCTCGAAGACTGGCTTCGGAACATGGAGAACTGCACCGTCTACCAGGGCCACGCCCGCTTCGAATCCGCGCACGAGGTGAACGTCGGCGGAGAGCGCCTCCACGCGGACAAGATCTTCATCAACGTCGGTGGCCGGGCGCTCGTTCCCGACATGCCGGGGCTTCGCGAGATCGACTATCTCACCAACAGCTCGATGATGTCGGTGGACTTTCTACCACGGCACCTGATCGTCGTCGGCGGCAGCTACATCGGTCTCGAGTTCGGTCAGATGTTTCGGCGCTTCGGCGCCGAGGTCACGGTCATCGAGATGGGGCAGCGGCTGGTCGGCCGCGAGGACGAAGACGTGTCGACCGCGATCCGGGAGATCGTCGAGCACGAGGGCGTCGAGGTGCGCGCGAACGCGAAGTGCATCAGCTTCGCCAAGCGCGGCGAAGAGGTCGTCGCCACCGTCGATTGTGCCGACGGTGCGCCGCGAGTGCACGGCACCCACGTGCTGCTCGCCGTCGGCCGCCGTCCGAATACCGACGATCTGGGCCTCGAGAAGGCGGGGGTCGCGGTCGACGAGCGGGGCTACGTCGTGGTCGACGACCAGCTCCGCACGGGCGTCCCGGGAATCTGGGCGCTCGGTGATTGCAACGGCAAGGGGGCTTTCACGCACACGTCGTACAACGACGGGGAGATCGTGATCGCCAACTTGCTCGAGAACGATCCGCGCCGAGTGAGCGATCGGATCATCGCATACGCGCTGTACGTCGATCCGCCGCTCGGTCGGGCCGGGATGACGGAGGGAGAGATTCGCAAGAGCGGGCGCAAGGCTCTCATCGCCAAGCGGCCGATGACGCGCGTCGGACGCGCGGTCGAAAAGGGCGAGACTCAGGGATTCATGAAGATTGGGGTCGACGCCGAGACCGGCGCCATCCTCGGCGCCTCGATCCTCGGCACGGGCGGCGACGAGGTCATCCACTCGATTCTCGACGTGATGTACGCAAAGGCGCCGTGGACGGTGATCCGTCGCGCGATGCACATTCATCCGACCGTCTCCGAACTCGTGCCGACGATGCTGTCCGACCTCCGACCGATGCACTAGCCACACCTGAGCCAAGTAGGCATTCGAGGGTTGAATCCACCCACCCGACACGCCGGATTCCGGCCTTCGCCGGAAATGGAGCACAGATGAACCAATCGTATCCAAGACACATCAATTTTGAGCCGACCGGATATTGCCAGACTCAAAGAGGACATCCGCCAGAAGCTGGTGGACTCGCTGGAGCTGATTGCCGACCGGAACAATCACCCGCTGGTATTCCATTGCAGCCTGGGCAAGGACAGGACCGGCGTGCTCGCGGCCATGCTCCTGGCGGCGGCGGGCGTGATGGACGAGGACATCATCCACGACTACACCCTTTCAGCCTCGTTCATCCCGCAAATCCGGGACCGCTGGATGAACGACCCTGCCGCCCCGCCGGAGGTCAAGGAGCTGCTGATTCCCATTGGGAAGCCTCGGCCGAATCCATGGCCCGTTTTCTTGCGCTGCTCCGCCGGGAATACGGCTCGGCCGCGCGCTATCTCAAGGCGCAAGGCGCAGACAATTCGCTGCCCCAGCGGCTGGAAGAGGCTTTGTTGGTCTAGGAGCCCCTCAGGCGAAGCGGGGCATCACCTTTTCTGCGAAGAGGTACATCGAGCGGGTGACCTTCTCGTGGGCGAGGCCGCCGCGGGAGAAGGCGCCCATGTAGTGGCTGATGCCGAGCGCCTCGTTGTGCAGGCGGATCTTGTCGGCCACTTCCTCGGCGTCGCCCGCGATGGCGGCCTGATCGAGGGCCTTCTCCTCGGTCAGCGAGAGCAGGTTCTCGCGCACGCGCTTGTAGAACTTGTACTGCTCGGGCGGCGCGCCCTTCGGGTCGGCGATGAGGTCGGCCTGGGTGCGGAAGAACCAGAGCACCGGCTCGCGCAGGTCTTCGCGGGCCTGCTTCGACGTCTCCGCCACGTAGATGATCTTGTTCATGCAGATCTCGGCGCCGTCGGTGGTGCCGTGGGTGGCCTTCCACTCCGCGTGATAGGCGTCGTAGTTCTTGCGCAGGATGTCGAGCGGGGTGAACGCGGGCGAGGTGAGGATCTTGAGCCCGCGCTTCGCGGCCAGCGTGTAGGTATCCGGCGAGACCGCCGCGGTCCAGAGCGGCGGGTGCGGCTTCTGGACCGGCTTCGGGGTCACTCGCACCCGCGGCACCGTGTAGAAGGCGCCGTCGAAGGTCATCTCGTCCTCGGTCCAGGCACGGCGGATGATCTCGAGCTCCTCGTCGAAGCGCTGGCGGGTGTCCACCATCGAGGCGCCGAGGCCGTGGAACTCGTTCGGCTGGTACCCCCGGCCGAGGCCGAACTCGAGCCGGCCGCCCGAGAGGATGTCGATCTCGGCCCACTCCTCCGCGATCCGCAGCGGATGTTCGAACGGCGCGATGACCACCGCGGTCCCGATCCGGGCCCGCCGCGTCTCCCGCGCGAGCGCGCCCGCGAGCGGGGCGAGCGAGGGCACGATGCCGTAGGGCGAGAAGTGATGCTCGGCGAGCCAGATCGTGTGGAAGCCCAGCTCGTCGGCCAGCCGGCACTCCGCGATGGCGTTGCCGTACACCTCCGCGTGACTCTGCCACTGCCGCAGGGACAGGAGGTTCTGGGTGGAGAATTTCATGGCCGCCACCGTACCACGATTGGGGTCAGGTCTTACATTCCGACATTTCTCCAGCGGTAGCTCGAGAGAACGAGGAGCGGAAATGTCGGAATGTAAGACCTGACCCCTATTGGCGACGGCGGAGCATCTGCTGGAGGCTCTGGCGGGTGAGCCCGAGTCGCTCCGCGGCCTGGGTCTTCGAGCCGCACTCCCGCAGCGCGTCCTCGATCATCCGGCGCTTGAGCGCCTCGACGGCTTCGTTCAGCGTCCGCACCGACGGGGCGGCGCCGGCGCCCGCCGCGATGCGCTCGGAGAGATGAGCCGGTCCGAGCGGGCGGCCGTCGTCGGCGAGCGCCACCGCGCGCTCGAGCTCGTTCTCCAGCTCACGCACGTTGCCCGGCCACGGGTAGGCCCGAAGCAGCTGGAGGGCCTCCGGCCCCACCGCCGGCACCGCTCGCCGCGCCCGCCGGCAGGCGTGGCGCAGGAAGTGGTCGGCGAGGGCTGCGATATCCTCGGCCCGCTCCCGGAGGGGCGGGAGGCGGATGGGAAAGACGTTGAGCCGGTAGTAGAGGTCACGGCGGAAGCGGCCGGTGGCCACGTCGGCCTCGAGCTCGGCGTTGGTGGCCGCGATGACGCGGACGTCGACGCGGCGGGTCCCCGAGCCGCCGACCCGCCGCACCTCGCCCTCCTGGAGCACGCGCAGGAGGCGCAGCTGCATCGCGGGGGAGGTCTCGCCGACCTCGTCGAGGAAGATGGTACCGCCGTCGGCCTCCTCGAAGAGGCCCTTGCGCTCGCCGGTGGCGCCGGTGAAGGCGCCGCGCGTATGGCCGAACAGCTCGGACTCGAGCAGCGTGTCGGGCAGGGCTCCGCAGCTCTGAGCCACGAACGCCTTGGCGCGGCGGGGGCCGTTGACGTGGATGAGGTGGGCGAAGAGCTCCTTGCCGGTGCCGGTCTCGCCGAGGAGGAGCACCGTCGTGTCTCCGTCGAGGACCTTGCGCGCGAGCTCGACCGCGGGCCGGAGCCCGGAGTCGGCGCCGACGAGGCCGTCGAACGACGTCGGCTTGTCGCGGCCCGCCGCCGCGTCGCGCCGCAGGGCGTTGTAGGCCACCTCGAGCTCGTCGCGAAGCCGGGTATTCTCCCGGGCGAGGCGCCAGCGCTCGGCGGCCCGGCGCACGACGAGGAGCAGCTCGTTGGGATCCCAGGGCTTGGGGACGAAATGGTAGATCCGTCCCGTGTTGATGGCCTCCATGAGGTTGTCGACGTCGGTGTACGCGGTCAGCACGATCCGGATCGCGTCCGGCGTCTGCTCCTGGCTGCGGCGCAGCAGCTCGACGCCGGTCATCCCGGGCATCCGGTGGTCGGTCACGATGACCGCCACCTCCGGCTCGGCGGCGAGACGGGCGAGGGCCTCCTCGCCGTGGCCGGCGCGCAGCACCCGGAACTCGGCGGCGAGGATCGCCTCGAGCGCGTCGAGCACGCGCGGCTCATCGTCCACGATCAGGATCGTCGTCTCGTCCACCGGGCCTCCGGGCGAGGGGACCGTCACGTCGATGCCCGGGCGGTTAGCGCCGTCTCCCGGAGGCCACAGACCTCGTAGAGCATCTGGCGCTGCCGGATGCCCTTGAGGCGCGGCCGGCCGAGCTCGCGGCCGTGAAAGAAATGATCCACCTGGTGAAAAGTCTCCTCGCCCACGATGATATGCGCGTCGAACAGGCGTGTCATCCGCTGGATTCGCGACGCCGCGATCATCGCGCGCCCCACCACGATGAGCTCGCGCCGACGGTCCGAGCCGATCGTTCCCGCCAATACCCGGCCGGAGCTGATGCCCACGCCGATGTCGAAGGTGGGCCGGCCCTCGGCGGCCCACCGCGTGGCCAGGCGCCGCACCGCGTCCACCATGTCGGCCGCGGCCCGGACCGCCCGCAGCGCGACGTCGGGCCCGCGCTCGGGGACGCCGAAGAGGGCGACGATCTCGTCGCCGACCAGCTGCTCCACCGTGCCCTGATGGCGGAAGATCACGTCGATCATCTCGGCGAAGTACTCGTTGAGGAGCCCGATCACCACCGGAGCCGGGGCCGACTCGATGAGGCGCGTGAAGCCCCGGATGTCGGCGAAGAGCACGGTGGCCTCCCGCCAGTCGCCCGCCAGCTCCAGCAGTCCGGGATTGGCGACCGCGAGGTCGACCAACCGGGGCGAGACGTATCGCTGGAGCTGAGCGCGCACCGAGGCTTCCCGGACCAGGTGGCCCTGGGCATCGCGGAGGTGCTGCAGCGCCTGCTCGAGCTCGGCATTCTTGGCGCCGAGATCGCCGAGCAGCGTCTCACGCTCCCGGCGCAGCCGGTGATGCTCGACCGCCCGGCCCACCACGTGACGGAGCTCGTTCGGGTCCCAGGGCTTCAGCAGGAAGTGGTAGACCCCCGCCGCGTTGATGGAGGCCATCAGCGCGTCGATGTCGGTGAAGGCGGTGAGGAGGATGCCGACCGTGTCGGGCGCGATGTCGCGGCTCCGGGTCAGCAGCTCGGTGCCGGTCAGGCCGGGCATCCGCTGGTCGCTCAGCACGACGGCCACGTCCTCCGCACGGAGCTGCTCGAGGGCGCTCTCCGGACGGTCCGCGCGCAGGACGCGATGCTCCATCGCGAGGAGCGCCTCGAGCGAGTCGAGGACCCGCGGCTCGTCGTCGACCAGCAGGACGGTGGCGGGCGTCATCCGGTCCGCGTCACCGGCCCGGGCGCGCCGGCCCGGACGACCGGCAGCCGGAGGGTGAACACGGCCCCGCCGGTGGCGGGGCTCTCGGCCCGGATCTCCCCGCGATGCTTCGTGACGATCTCGTAGCTGATCGAGAGACCGAGCCCGGTGCCCTCCCCGACGGGCTTGGTGGTAAAGAACGGATCGAAGATGCGGCCGAGCGCGCCGGGGGAGATCCCGGGGCCGGTGTCGGCGATGTCGATCACCGCCATCGGCCCCTCCCGTCGCGTCTCGATCGTGATCGTGCCGGGTCCCGGGATCGCCTGGGCCGCGTTGGCGAGCACGTTCAGGAAGACCTGGTCGATCTGCGACCGGACGCATTCCACCGGGCCCAGTGATCCGTACTTGCGTACCACCGTGACCCGATCTTTCAGCAGGTGGTTCAGCAGGGTCAGGCTCGAGTCGAGCTCCTCGTGCAGGTCGACCGGCTGCCACACGTCGTCGCTGGTCCGGGCGAACACCCGCAGGTCTCCGACGATCTTGCGGGTCCGGTCGGCCCCCTCGCGGATGCCCGCGATCATCGCGTCGAGGTACTTGAGCGCGTAGTCGACCTTGAGCTCCTGCCGGCGCGCGTCGATCCGGGACCGGTCGGCGTCCGGGAGCGCGGCCTCCTGGTAGCTCTCGAGCATGGCCCGCAGGCGCTGGACGAAGTCGGCGAGGGTCGTCACGTTGGAGGAGATGAATCCGATGGGATTGTTGAGCTCGTGGGCGACGCCCGCCACGAGCTGGCCGACCGAGGCCATCTTCTCGCGCTGGATGAGCTGGAGCTGCGTGGCCTGGAGATCGCGATAGGCGCTCCGCAGCTCCTCGTTGGTGGTCCGGAGCTGCTCGGTGCGGACGCGCACCTTGTCCTCGAGGCTCCTGGACAGATCCTCGATGGTCTGGAAGCTCTCGGCTCGGTCGATGGCGAGGGCCACGTGGCTGGCCACCGCGGTGAGCAGGTCCACGTCGCCCTGGTCGAAGCGGCCAACCTCCGCCGCGGTCACCGAGAGCACCCCGAACACCTGCTCGCGGACGCGGAGCGGCACCACGACGAAGCTTCGCACCTGATGCGCGCCGACCAGCGCCCGGTAGACGGGCTCCGTCGCTCGCTCCACGTCGTTGACGAGCACGGCCTGCCCGGTGAGCGCGGCCCGGGCGCTCGCGCTTGCCTCCGCATCGAGCGGGATCTCGACCCCCTCGACCGGGAGGGCCTCCGCGCCGGCGCCCGCCATCCGGTGCCCGCGGAGCACGCGGCGCTCGCGATCCATCACGAACAGGTAGGCCTTCTCGTACGCCATCCGGTGGACGAGCCGGCTGAGCGCCTGGTCGTAGATCTTCTCCGGATCGAGCGTCCCGCTCACCGCGGCACTGAGGTCGGTGAGGAGCGAGAGCTGCTCGATCCGCGTCTCGAGCTCGACGAACTTCTTCTCCAGCTCGCGGTTCGAGTAGATGATCTCCTCGGACTGGAGATCGAGCAGGTGCTGGGTGTGGCGGCGCTGGTGGCCTTCGCGGAGCGCGTAACCCAGGGCGACTCCGGCGAGCAGGGGAAGGGGCGCGGTGGCCAGGAGGGGCCAGCCCCCTCCCGGCGCGCCGGATGCCAGTCCGAGGAGCGCGGTGGCGGCGCCCCCGACCAGGCTGGGCGCCCAGAAGCGGGCCCCCCGCGACGGATTCTTCCAGCGAACGTCCCAGCGGCAGGCGTCGGCGCCGCGGGCCGCGCACGTGCTCTCGACGATCCGGGCGCGGGGCAGCCCCCAGTTGGTCGGGAAGCGCTCGAACTGCACCTTGAGCCACGTGCAGCTCCAGACCGGAATGGCCCGCCCGGGCAGGGGGCTCCAGCGATAGCGGGCCCGGCGCCGGCCGAGCTCGAGAATGTCGAGCTGGGAGAACCCGCGCGTCTGCTGGCCGTAGATCGTGCCCACCCGCTGGTACGCCGCGCGCGGGCTGCCGATCCCCATGGAGTAAGTGCCGAGGTAGGAGCGCTCCTCGCGGGGCTTCCAGTCCATGAACGACTCGCCGTAGCGCCGGGCCCACCGCTCCTCGTCGGGCTCGCGCATCAGCTCCTGGCAGAGCTTCACCATCTCGTCGGCCACCGCGAGGGGAATCCAGTTGTGGTCGGCCATGAGGTAGTCGCGGGACCGCCCGGCGACGCGGCAGAGCGCCGCGACCCCCTCCGGACCGACCTCCTTCTCCACGAAGGGGATCAGCCCCTTCGTGAAGATGCAGTTGACCTCTCCCGGCATGCCGGCTCCGCTCAGCTCGGCTTGAAGACGAACTTCGACGTGACGTTCACCGGGTTCGCGATCGTGTCCCCCACCGGGGATTTGCGATCGATCGTCTCCTTGCATCTGCGGACCTTCTCCTCGGGCGCCGGGCTCTGGATCGTGACGGTGTAGCGGATGTCGCTGAAGCCGTTGCGCACGGACTTGTCGTGTCCGAGGAGCCCGCGGAAGTCGATGTCCGCTTCGATGTCGATGGCGATGCCGGCGATCGGCACGTCGAAGAGCGCGGCATTGGCCGCGATGCCGGAGGTGAGGCACCCCGCCAGCGCGGCCACCAGGCTCTCGGCCGCGGTCGGGCCGGCGTCCACCCCGCCCAGGCCGGCCGGCGCATCCATGGTGACGAAGAACCGCCGCGTCGGGGGCGTCGCGGCCTTGCCGAGGATCTCCTGGGCTCCGATCTCGATGAGGGCCTTGACGCCGCGTTTCCAGGTTGAGCGCAGCTTGACCGTCCGCTTCCCGAGCGCCGGGTTCTCGCGGATCTTTCGATCCAGCTCCTTCATGCCATCGACGTCGACGTCGTTCAGTCCGAGTGCCATGGTCTCCTCCCTGGGGGTTACGAGCGCTCCAGCTCGAGCTTGAGCGCCGAGTTCAGGCGGTTGCTGAAGTTGGCGGCGGCCACCGTCAGGGCCAGCTCGATCAGCTGGCGGGTCGGAAGGTGCGCGGCCACCGCCGCGTGGAGCGCGTCGTCCACTAGGCCGGCGACGGTCAGCTGCTGGGCGTAGCGAATGACCAGCCGTTCCAGCTCGCCGTAGGCGGGGCTCGTCGAAGGGTCGGCGAGGGCGTCGAGCTGCGCGGGGGTGAGGCCCACCTTCCGGCCGATGGACGAGTGGAAGGTGTCGCAGATGGCGGACCGGTTGAGCCGGGAGGCCGCCACGAATGCGAGCTCCCGCAGGCGGGGATCGAGGGTCAACGTCGTCATGGCCCGGGTCAGCTCGAGGAACAGCCGCAGCCCGGCCGGGGCGTGGGCCAGCACCTTGCTGGTCAGGCGCGGCGCGCCCGGAAGCTTCTCGACCAGGTCGTAGAGGGCCCGGATCTCCTCGGGCGCCTGGTCCCGCTCGAGCTCGGGTGCCCGCTTCATCGCCGTCCTCCTTCGAGCAGCGGGGCGATCAGCTCGGCGGCCCGGCGGGCCCCCCCGGTCTCGACGTCCCGGTAGGCGACCGGGCGTTTGAGTCCTTCCGCCACCGCGTGAGCGAGCACCTCGGGGTCGGCCTCCGCGTAGTCCATGCGGACGCCCGCGCCGTAGCGCGCGAGCCGATGCGGCACGTGGATGCTCTGCTCGAAGTGGTTCCGCAGCGGGAAATAGAGGAAGGGCCGCTTGGTCGCGGTCAGCTCCATGCACGTGCTGAGGCCGCCCTGCACGATGGCGAGGTCACACCCGGCCAGGTGGGCATACAGATCGGGCACGAACCTCCGGTACTCCACGCCCGGCGTCGGCGGCAGCCCGGCCGGATCGATCCGCGGGCCCGTGACCACGATCAGCCGGAGATCGGGGACGCGCTGCCTCATCTGCGGGGAGGCCGCCACGACTTTCCGTAACAGGTGCTGGCCGACCGCGGTCCCGCCCACCGCCGCGAAGACCACCCGCTCGTCGGGCCGGAACCCGAGCCGGGCACGCAGGCCGTCCCGGTCCGCGAACTCCGCCGGGTCGAAGGGCAGGACGTAGCCCGGGAAGTCGTAGTGCGCGCCCGTCCATTCCCGGATGCCCGGAAGCCCCGGTCCGAAGGGGCGGTCCACCACGTCGTCGCGCCCGCCGACGAAGAGCGCGCGGTCCCGGATCCGGGGGAAGCGCGCGACCTGCTCGATCATCTCCGCGTTGTAGTCGGCGGTGAGCCGCGCCTCGCGGGAGGCCGGATCCGGGTCCATCGACAGCCAGCCCACGAAGTCGGTGAGCCAGGCGAACGCGGTCCGCTTCAGCTCCGGGTTCTCGTGGAGATAGTAGTCGGTCTCCCAGGCCTCGTCGCCGATCACGAGGTCGCAGGGCTCCGCTTCGAGCACGTCGTGCAGGACCATGAAGTTGGCGAGCAGGATCTCGTCCATGTTCCGCCAGGCCTGGAACACGTGGAGATCGTGCTCGCCCGCCTCGGACTCGATGTGCGCGGACTCTCCCGCCAGGAGCCGGCTCGCGGGATGCACCGTCTCGCCGCGCGCTTCCAGGACCCGCGTCACCGGGTCCTGGGCGAGCCACTGGATCTCGAGATCCGGATGGAGGGCGCGCAGCTCACGGGCGATTGCCACGTCGCGCAGCGAGTGGCCGAGCCCGATCGGGCTCGAGACGAACAGCGCGCGCCGCGGCCGGGTCATCGCCCGGCGCCAGGGCCGCCGCGGCGCCGCCGGCGGCTCGAGGAAGTCGCGGACGGCCAGGTTGTAGCGGACCGGATCGCGGACCTGGGGGCAGTGCCCGGAGCCCTCGAACGGCATGAGGACCGACCCCGCGATGGCGGCGTGCGCGCGCTCGGCGAGCCGGAGCGGCCGCACCGCGTCCTCCGTGCCGTGGATGATGAGGGTGGGGGCGTGGACGCGGGCGAGCAGCTCGGAGGCCGAGTACCGGCACGACCACTCGCGGACCGTGGCGATGAGGATCTCGGGCGTGGTCCCGAGCCCCCACGCGAGCCCGTCCTCCCGGGGCTTCGTCGAGTGCGGCTCCGTGAAGGCCTGGCTCATGAAGAACTCGAGGAACTCGCGGTAGTGCGCGCGCCAGTAGTGGGCGTTGTACTTGTCCCACCCCTCGTAGTGGTCACGCGGCTCGAAGAACCCGGGGGGGACGATCCGCTCCCGGTCGTCCACCGTCGTCGCGGTGAGGACCAGCCGCTCGACCCGCTCGGCGTGGTCCGCGGCCAGGATGGCGCCCGGCCAGGTGCTGCGCGAGAGGCAGACGAGCGACGCGCGCTCGACACCGGCCGCGTCCAGCACGGCCCGGGCGTGATCGGCCATCCGGTCGTGGTCGTACCCGGTCGCCGGCCGGTCCGAGCGCCCGTTGCCCGGCGGGTCGAACGTCAGGGTCTGGAAGTGGCGGGCGAAGTAGGGGATCTGCAGCTTCCAGACCCGGCTGTCGACGATCTGCCACGGCGGGATGAAGAGGACCGCGCGGGGGCCGTGGCCGTGCTCCTCCCAGAAGATCCGCGTGCCGTGCGACTCCACGTGGCCTTCGCGATCCGGTCGGCGCGCGCGCATGGCGGCGGTTCCCCTAGAGCAGCGCGGCGATGAGCCGCGCGGCGCGGTCGGTGCCGTCGAGCGGCATCGCCGCGGAGTGGACCGGCTTGCCCAGGTGCTCGAGCATCGCGGCGCCCAGGGCCTCCGGGCTCGTGCGGTCGTAGTCGAGGCGGACCCCGGCGCCGAGGCGATCGAGGCGCCGCGCCACGTGCAGCTGCTGCTCGAAGTGGTGGCGGAGGGGGAAGTAGAGGAACGGGGTGCGGAGGGCCGCCAGCTCCATCGTGGTGGTGAGCCCGCCCTGCACGATCGCGAGATCGACGGCGGCGTGGTGCTTGAAGAGGTCCGGCACGAAGGCGCGCACCTCGACCCGGGGCCCCCAGGCCGGCTCCATCTCGGCGAGCCGCGGGCCCCCGACCAGGACCAGGCGCGTCTCCGGGATCTGGGAGGCGATCAGGGAGAAGGCTTCCGCGCACTTGCGGAGCAGGCTTCGCCCGACCCGCGTTCCCCCGACGGAGGCCAGGATCACGCGCTCGTCGGGCCGGTAGCCGAGCTGCGCCCGCAGGGCGGTGCGGTCGCGCAGGGCCTGGGGATCGAAGTGGAAGGTGTAGCCGGAGAAGCGGAAGTGCTCCCGGGCCCACTGCCGCATGTTCGGGAGATCGGGACCGAACTCGCGATCGAGCACGTCCTCCTCATCCCCGACCAGGATCGACAGGTCGCGCACGTCGGGATGGAGGCGCAGGTGGTCGATGTTCTCCGCGTTCTTCTCCCAGCAGCGGATGAACTCGGTGGACGTCCGGTCCTCCCGCATCGGGAGCAATCCGATGAAGTCGGTGAGGAAGGCGTACGGCGCCCGCTTGAGACCGGGGTTCTCGTGGAGGAAGTAGTCGAGATCCCATCCCTCGTCGCCGATCCACAGATCGTACCGCTCGCGCTCGACCACGTCGGCGAGGGTCATGAAGTTCGCGGTCATGATCTCGTCCATGTCCCAGAGCGCGTTGAACGCGTGGAGCTCGTGATCGGCCGCCCAGCCCTCGAAGTGCTTGGTCTCGTTCTGGAGCAGGCGCGTCGCCGGGTGCAGGCGCTCCCCCCAGTGCTGGACGACGCGGTCGGCGGGATCGCCGGCGAGGAAGTCGACGATGACGTCGGGATCGAGCGCTCGGAGCCGGCGGGCGATCGCGAGGTCGCGCTGGACGTGCCCGAGCCCGATCGGGCTCGAGAGCCAGAGCACGCGCCGCTGGCTCCCCCGGGGCGCG
>Ga0193707_1000574_pt1 | contig 12796 bp, 11 predicted proteins | sample U3c2metaG_FD_143043 | JGI IMG/M metagenome (GOLD analysis project Ga0193707, IMG submission 143043) | Soil microbial communities from a riparian zone of the East river system, Colorado, United States - U3c2 | ecosystem: Environmental > Terrestrial > Soil > Riparian zone | place: USA: East River... | reverse complement strand
GTCGCGATGCTCGAGAAATTGGCGCTGTTGAAAATCGCGCTCTGCAGGGCTCCCGTCGTCAGCAGCGGCTCGCCCGCGATCGGCAAGGGCGCTGACAGTGTACGTCGATCGAGGCTCGATTTGCTGTTGGGCGTCATGACGGTCTCCTGAGCGTCAAGACGTCGACACGCTTGAACGCGGGGCCGCATCGTCCGTATCGGTCGCGCCATTCGGCCAGACGCCGAGCGGCTGAAGCGCGTGCTGGGAGATGAATCCACAGTGCTCGCAAACGATCATGACGGCGGGGATGTGCGTTCGTTCGGCGCTGTTGCGGTCCATCGTCGCCTGCACTTCAATCCTCGAGTATTCGCTCACCGTCCATTGGCTGTCGCGGCAACGCGGGCAACTTCCCGCGCCGCGAGCTTTCAAAGCGGCGACGATCTTGTGCTTGTCGTCCGCGGAAATTCCCTTGTAATGGTTCATGGCAATCCTCGATAGGTTGGTGACGAAGCTGGAAAACGAGCCACGGGCGGAGCGAGAACGGGTGGCAGCGCTTCCGGATCCCCGTGCTTGTCAGCCTGTGACAGATTTCTTCCGGCGGCAAAGACAAGCGGCCGGTATGACTCGACACACCAGCCAACCGCTTGTCTGGAAATCGCCCGGAATTCACGGGGAGGAAAGCGGTTGGGGTGATGGGGATCCTGCTCCGCGAGTCGCACCATTTCACGCACTTGGACGACGATCTCGGCTAGCGACAATCCGCGGTTCTGCTCCGCTGCTACTTTCGCTCGCACCGAGAGACGAAGCGTGTTGATGAATGCAGATAACCCGTCGTCGGGCGGCGCGACGAATTGTTCTGGCAACCCGGCAGTAGCAATGGGTGAGTCATTCATTGAGCGCCTTGGCGGAAGGAAGGCGTCGCCAGAAGCGCCGTGATGCTGCCTCGCGATCGAGGCAGATCGAAAGTGCGGGCTGGTGGGAAAGTCCCCGCACATGATCAGCATGAAGCTGTCTCTTAAATGTAAACGGTTAGCGCTGAATAAGGGGTCATTCGAAGCTCTACTGAGGCTCGATCCCGCTCAGTTTGGATGCAACCTTGCTATTCACATCATCGCTGCCACGCAACCATTCGGCGAGGCAGCACGGCCGCAAACGGCTCCTACCTTAATCTGCCTCGGCACTCCCCCGGCGCCATTGCGGCCAAGTGAGGCAAAATGCTCTTCCCGCGCAATTTTATTCGGCGTCCCGCGACTAGTGTCCAAACCGCGCGCGGACTCGATTGCAAGAATACTGAGCGCAAAGAAAGGAAACCTGCGCGCAAAGGAGAGAATGCCGAGACGAGAGAGGATAGGGTGAGAACGGACCTGACACGCCGCTTGAAGGGTGTGTGCGGCAATCTGTCGAGCAAAGAGTTCGACGTTCTCGTCGGCGACATGACTCGTGAACAGCTGAGAGGCGAGAGCATTCCCGGACGCAAGCTCGGCCCGTGTTGACGCTCGCCGCCGAGCGCGCGCCGCCGAGAGCGGTGGCGCGGAAAACGATGAAAGCCGCCGTCTTCGTCAAAGCAGGAAAGATCGAGCTTCAGGAGCGACCAATCCCCGCGATCGGTCCCACCGACGCGCTGCTTCGCGTCACCACGACGACGATCTGCGGAACCGACATCCACATTCTGAAGGGCGAATATGCGGTTGCGCCCGGCCGCATCGTCGGGCATGAGCCGGTCGGAGTCATCGCCGCGCTCGGTGCCGCCGTCACCGGGTACGAGGTTGGCCAGCGGGTGATCGCGGGGGCTATCACCCCGTGCGGACAGTGTGAGACGTGCCTCAGCGGCCAGAGTTCCCAATGCGGCGGCAAAGCGATAGGCGGGTGGAAGCTCGGCAATACGATCGACGGCTGTCAGGCGGAATTCGTCCGCATCCCGGACGCGACGGCGAACCTCGCGCTCGTGCCGGACGCACTCACGGATGAACAAGTTCTGATGTGCCCGGATATAATGAGCACGGGGTTCGCGGGTGGCGAGAGCGCGGACGTGCGAATCGGCGATGTCGTCGCGGTGTTCGCGCAGGGTCCGATCGGCTTGTGCGCTACGGCGGGAGCACGGCTCAAGGGCGCGTCTCGCATCTTCGCGATCGAGAGCGTCGCCGCACGCGCGGAAATTTCCCGCAGGCTCGGGGCCGAAATCGTCATCGATCACACGGCGGAGGATCCGGTCGCGGCAATCATGCGGCTCACGGGCGGTCGCGGTGTCGATGTCGCCATCGAGGCGCTGGGAACTCAGGAGACCTTCGAGCTCTGTTTGAAGGTTTTGCGACCGGGAGGCGTGCTGTCCAGCCTCGGCGTATACTCGGGGAAGCTCACCATGCCACTCGAGGCGTTTCACGCGGGACTTGCTGACATTTCGATTGTGAGCACTTTGTGTCCAGGGGGGAAGGAGCGCATGCGCCGGCTGTTGAGCGTTGTTGGCTCAGGGCAGGTCGATCTTCGCCCTCTCGTCACGCATCGTTACAAACTCGACCAAATCGAGCAGGCGTACGACCTGTTTGGGCACCAGCGCGACGGGGTTCTCAAGGTTGCCATCACCCCATAGGGAAACCCCGCGGACCCGGCCCCTACCGTTGAATAATCGGGCATCCGCGCGATATTTTATCTGACGTGACTGAAACACGGACCCCGCACGCTTTCGATTTTCGGCGGTCCTGCGATCGACCCGCAGGAGCGCAGGGTCCTCGGCGATTGATTCTATGAAGAATACAGCCGACAAGAGTAGGGAAACGCCGTCGGGTGAACGGTCTCCAGCGGGACAAATCGCGCGCCGCCTGATCCACAGTCGCCGCCCTGCTTCAGCAGGCGACGGCTCTTCCGCGCGAGCCGCCGCCACCGCGTGCGACCGTCTCTATGACGAGCTCTCGCGGTGGGTCGGGCCCGACGGTTGTCACGCGCTCTTTACGCGTGCTCTCGCGCAAGCGCGAGCCGAGTACCCCGCACTGGCGAACATTCATCTCCAGCCCCGGTCCGAGTCCTACATCGATGGAGTTGCGGAAACCATCATGGCATTCGGAGACCCCGCGACCGACGAAGCACTCGAATCGATGCTCGCCCGGCTGGTCGAGCTTCTCGGCAGACTCATCGGAGACGACATGGCAATGAAACTGATCGAGCGAAGCACGGTATCCGACCGCGACGGCGCGCCTTCCGTGAAGAGGAGGGAGGAGGCGTGAAGAAAGACGAGCGAGCAACAATTCGAAGTATTCCCAGCGGTGTACCCGGCCTCGATAGCGTGCTCGGCGGCGGGTTGCCGGAATACTCATTCAATCTTATCGCAGGCGGACCCGGTTCCGGGAAGACGACGCTCGCCCATCAGATCGTGTTCTCGAACGCTACCGTCGAGCGACCCGCGCTTTATTTCACCGTGCTCGGCGAGCCCACAATCAAGATGCTGCGCTATCAGCGGCAGTTCAGTTACTTCGATCCCAAGCTTGCCGGATCTGCTATCCAGTTCATCAATCTGAGCACGGAGGTAATGGAACGGGACCTGGGTGATGTTCTAGACCGAATCGTTGCTGAGATCGAGCGCGCCAAACCGGGAATCGTCGTCGTCGATTCATTTCGCACGATCGGCCGCCAGCATGGTAGCTCCGAACGGGGGACATCGTTCGACCTCGATCATTTCATTCAGCGCCTCGCCCTTCACCTGACCACCTGGGAAGTAACGTCCTTCCTCCTCGGAGAATACTCCGAAGAAGAGCAAAGAAATCCCGTCTTTACGGTGGCCGATGGCTTGCTCTGGCTCTCGCAGGCAACCGACAGGAATTCCGTCGTTCGAAAGCTTCAGGTGTTGAAGATCCGTGGGCGCGCATCGATGCCAGGATTGCACACGTTCCGGATAACGGACAATGGACTTCAGGTCTACCCTCGCATTCCGGAGCAGACGAGTAAACGGTCGCTACAGCAGACGCACGACCGACTTTCTACTGGTGTGGCGGGGATGGATGAAATGCTTGATGGCGGAATCATCGCCGGCGCAGCGGTGATGCTCACTGGCCCCGCCGGGAGCGGCAAGTCGACTGTAGCCACGCAGTTCATGTCGGCGGGGCTGGCGGCTGGAGAAACGGGGGTAATCGCGGTATTTGAGGAGTATCCGGAGGAGTACCTCCGGCGCGCCAACCTCCGGAACCCGGAAGTGGGAAAGATGATCGATGCGGGGAAGTTGGCACTGATCTATCTCCGCCCCCTGGATCTCTCGGTAGACGAGGCTCTCTTTTCGATACTCGAGGCGGTGGATCGGCTCGGCGCTAAGCGCGTCGTCATCGACTCGCTGTCGGGGTTCGAGGTCGCCCTCGCGCCGACGTTCCGCGAGGACTTCCGCGAGTCGCTCTATCGTCTGGTCGGGACCTTGACTGCAACCGGGGTGACGGTATTCATGACCGCGGAGGTCTCCGAGGCATTCGCCGAGGCGCGCTTCACAACTGAAAAGGTTTCCTTCATCACCGACGTGATCATCGTACAGAGATATGTTGAAATGGAGGGAGAGTTGCGGCGAGTGGTGGCGGTGGTCAAAATGCGCGGCAGCAACCACAGTCATGAGTTCAGGCTGTACGAGGTCACCGCCAAAGGAATCGTCGTTGGTGGGACCCTCACGGAATACGACGGAATCCTCAGTGGAACGCCGACATTGCGGGGGAAGACGAACGGTGTGTCTCCCATGCCGGCGAAGGTGAAGCGTGCGCAGACCAAGGCGGGCAGGGTGGCCAAGGCGAGGCGAGGCAAATAGCGGGAATGGAAACCAGAAAGCGGCCGCTTGCCGCGCGCGCGACCAAGCTTTCAATCCAGGAAGCGTTGCGGCGCTGCATGCAACAGGCCCCGCTGCCATTCGCCGTTACACGCGGCGCGGACCACAGAGTTGTTTACGCCAATTCCGCTTTCACTCGCCTGGCTGGCGCCAAGGACGAATCCCTTGGTGCATCCATCTCCGCCGTGTTCACTGCGCCGGAGGCGCGAGCGCTCACCGCAATTCTCGATCGAGCATTTCGCGACGGTGTAGAGCTGGATGAGCGCCTCGACGCGGCGAGCGAATGGCAATGCAGTGTGTGGCCAGTGATCGGGAACAACGGACGCACCGAGGCTCTCGGGGTCCAGATTCGCGAATCCAGCCCACCGGACGGGGCGCTCGAACTTCAGCGCCAGGTTGCCGAGCAGATGCTCTTCGGCGCACTGCGGGAACGCGGTATCGCCGAGGATGCCGAGGCCGCGCGGCGCAGGGCGACCTTCCTGGCTGAGGCCGGCCGCCTGCTTGCCGAGTCAGTCGATCAGTCCACCACGCTGGTCTCCCTTACCAAGCTTGCGCTTCCCACACTCGGCGCATGGTGCATCGTGGACATTCTCGAGGAGGGCGATGCCATCCACCGACTCACCATCTACCATCCTGATCCGGAAAAGCAGAAGCTGGCGCACGAGCTGGAGGCTACCTGGGCCCCTGAACCCGACGATCCGTTCGGCGCGCCCGCGATGCTCAGCGACCCACGAACACTCGCCATCACCGACGACATCGAGACTACGCTCGCCGCCAGCGCCCACAGTCCCTTCAACCTGAATATCCTCCATCAGCTTGGGATCGGCTCTCTCCTGACGGTGCCACTCCTTGCGCGGAAGAGACTGCTGGGTGCCATCACCTTCGTCAGCGCTCAACCCGGCCTCTCGCACAGCCCCGAGGACGTGCGTCTTGCCGAAGACATCGCTGCCCGCGGCGCGCTGGCGCTCGATAACGCGCAGGTGTACGACCTGGCGCTCGTGCTTCAACGGAGCGCCGAGACGGCGAACAGGGCGAAGACAGCGTTCCTGGGTGCGATGAGCCACGAGCTCCGCACCCCGCTCAACGCGATCGGCGGCTACATCGATCTGCTCGACATGGGCCTGCGGGGGCCAGTGACCGAGAAACAGCACGCCGACTTCGCGCGTGTCAGAACCAATCAGCAGCACCTCGCCCTCCTCATCACTGAAATTCTCACCTTCGTGAGAGTTGGAAGCGGCCGTATGAATTACGCCGTAGGCGATATCAATGCGTGCGATACGATGGGGCACGCCATCGAGCTGATCGAGCCCCTTTTCGGTCAGAAGGGCCTCGTATTCAAGGGAATCACCGGGGACTCGAGCATCGTTGCGCGCGCGGATCCAGAGCGAGTGACCCAGATTCTGGTCAACCTGCTTTCGAACGCCATCAAGTTCACGCCGGCGGGCGGCGAGATCTGCGCGAACTGTGGAATAACGAGCGACGTTGTCACGTTGCGCGTCAGCGACACGGGGATTGGGATTGCCGCGGACAAGCATGAAGCGATCTTCGAGCCGTTCATTCAGCTGAAGGAGGGACTCTCCGATCGTGAGAGCGGCGTCGGACTTGGGTTGGCCATCAGCCGCGACCTCGCCCGGGCGATGAACGGCGATCTCACCGTGGAAAGCGCCGAGGGGAAAGGGGCGGACTTCACGCTTTCTCTTCCGCGGGCGAGCGAAGCCAACGACGCTTAGCGGGCCCTATCGCAGATAGCGCTGGACGATGGCTCGAAGGTTTGCCGAAGCAAAGGGCTTCTCGAGGTGCTCCTTGGGAGTCTCCGACAGGAAACGCCACGCCTTTTCCGTAAACGCTCCGCCCGTCACGAAGATCATTCTATCCGCCTGCTCCGGCGCGACGAGCGAGAGCTCGCGGTGGAGGTCCATGCCGGTCATCTCCGGCATCATCAGGTCGCAGAGGATGAGATCGAACTGCTCCCCACCCGCGCAGAGCGCCAGCGCTTCCGTCGCGGAAACCGTGGCCACGACATCGTGCTCCTTGGAGAGGATTCGCTTCACGCTGCGAACCACCAATTCCTCGTCGTCCACAACCAGGATTCGCCCGCGCCGACCGGCCGCCGGCACCAGTTCGACGGGCGGAGCGACATCGCTCTTCTTCTTGCGAGCGAGCGGAAGGGAAACGCGAAATGTCGTTCCCTTGCCCACTTCGCTCTCGACCGTCAACGTCCCGCTCATGTCGGTCACGATGCGCTGGCAAATGGCGAGGCCGAGCCCGGTGCCGACGCCCACCGCTTTCGTCGTGAAGAAAGCATCGAAGATTCTCCCGATGATGTGTGGCGGGATCCCCGGGCCAGTGTCGCTCACTTCAATCACCACTCGCTCGCCCTCGAGTCTGGTCGTGACGCGAATCTCATTGCGCTCCGCCTGGCCCGCCGGCAGCGCCTGCGCCGCATTGACGACAAGATTGAGGAACACCTGGCCCAGACGCGCCTCATTCGCGTCGACGGCGGGCACTCGGCCGTAGAGCTTGACGAGGGTCGCGCGGTGGCGAATCTCATTCCACGCCATTCGAAGTGACGATTCCATGATCGCATCTACGTTCACCGCGCCGCGCTCTTCGTCGTCGGTCGAGCGAGAAAATATTTTGAGATCGCGCACGATGAACCTCACGCGTTGCGCGGCCTCGCGCGCGTCGTCGAGTGGTGTTTTGATCTCCTCCAGGAGCCACGCATTGCTCCTGGTCGGACTTACACCCGCCGAGTCGCCGCTGATCATGAGTCTCAGACTTTCGGTGATGTAGTCGAGGTTCGCGATCACCGCAGCCAACGGATTGTTGATCTCGTGCGCGACGCCGGCGGCGAGCGTACCCACGGAAGCCATCCGGTCGCTGACCATCAGCTGCGATTGCATTTTCTTTTGTTGTTCCTCGCTCTTTCGCAGGGCCTCTTCGTCCTGCCGGTGGCGTGTTCGATCCGTCATCATCGAGAGCGTGCCGATGTATGCGCCGTCGGTGTCGCGAATGGGGCTGGTCTTGAGAAGAACCCACAACTCGGCTCCATTGTTTCGCGCGAGCTTGACTTCGATCTCCTCCGAATTCCCGTCACGCGAGCGCTCGACTTGTTTCACTGCCGGTACTCGTGAAGCCTCAGGAATGAACTCGAGAAAGGACCGACCGAGCATTTTGTCCGGGAGATATCCGAGCATCTCGGCGAGCCGTGGGTTGACGAAGGTGATTTTCTCCTCGGTGTCGATAGTCCATATCCCTTCGTTCGCGGTCTCGACGATACGGCGGTAACGCTCCTCGCTCTCGCGCAACGCATCCTGAGCTTTGAAGAGCAGCACCGGACTCTGGGTCTTCGAGTCGACCACCGCGTCGATCTGTCCGGACAGGAGCGCCTCGATGGTCGCCTCGGCCTCGGCAAGCCGTTGCGCCAGATCTTGCTTCGGTCGCGCTTTGGTGCCTGTCATCTGCTGGCCAGGGCCAGGCACACCTGGTTCGTGTCGCTGAGTGTGCCGATCACTCTCTGCACCGGCAATGGCGAAAGCTTCAGGAGCGTCGGAGTAACGATGATCCCGTCGGCGAGGGCTCGCGCCGGGTGCACGAGCAAGTCGACGATTTCGAGCACACACTCGGTGGCGAAATGCTCGTCGCAGATCGCCTTCAAATTTGTAATCGCGCGCAGCGAGTTTGGCGCATTTCCCGCGATGTAGAGTCGTAACCGGAGCCCGGGCTTGCTCGCCCGGATCTTCGCCATCCTAGACGGCTCCCTTGCTGCCATTCGTTTTGAGACCGCCATTCGTGCTCGGCGGCTTTACGACTCTGACTTCCTCGTCCGCGTGCCGCATTTTGCGCATCGTCGCCCGGTCCGTTCTCAGAAGCTTGGACGCCGATCCGGTGGCGTCGGCCAGGACTTCGATCTCGGCGTTGCGGGCCTCGATCTCCGTCTGGACGACCTGAAGTCGCGCGGCGGCTTCGGCCTGCGCGAGGTGCAGCTGCAGCCGCTTGAGGTCGGTGGCAACCTGGGTACGCTTGGTGTCCGCCTGCTGCTCCTGTTCCCACTCCCAGCGGGCCACTCCCATGAGCACTTTCCCCTGAGCGACGAAAACGTCGGTGAGGGAGACGCCATCGTCGGACAGTGTGAGCTCTCGAACCTGGTTCGAGTGTCCGGTACCGCGCGATTTCACAATCGTGAGAGCGCGATTGCGCTCGCCATCCTGCTCGATGTAGGAAACGTGGATCCAGGTATCGGCAATGGTAGAGATTCCTGTTGCCGTCGCCTCGTCCGTATTCAGTCCGTCCTCGAGGGAAGTATTCACGACCGTGATCCCCTCTCCCTTGAGAAAGTCCAGGAAATGCTGGGCCGCATCGGCCGATGCCAGGTGTTGGATTTTGGACGAAAGCGCCGATAGCGGATCTATGACCAGGCAGCGAGGTTTTACTTCGCGCACCTTTGCTCGCAGAAGGCCGAACTGGTCTTCGATGTTGGGGCCACGCGTGCGCGTCGAAAACATTTTGAGCACGCCAGACTTCAGAAACGGGGCGAGTTGAATGCCCACCGATCGGAGGTTTCGAACTATCTGAGCACCCCCTTCGTCGAAGCTCACGTACAATGTGGGCTCGTTGCGTTCGCAGGCGCCCACGGCGAAGAGTCCCGCCAGCGTCGATTTCGCGGTTCCAGGCGCGCCGGAGATGAGCACATTGCTGCCGCGGTAGTAGCCACCATGCAGCATGCTGTCGAGACGAGGAAGTCCGGACGAGATCCGTTCATCGGTGACCTCATACTGAAACTCGGTGGGGCCGCGGTTCGTCAGCTGCATGCCTGCCGCCGTGAGCGTGATGGGAAACTCGTCGGCGGCGAAGCCAGAGCCGCGGTACTTCATCACGCGAAGATTGCGGAAGGCCGATCCATCGACCACCTGGTGGCGAAGAACGACCACGCAATCGACCATGAACTGCAGGAAGCCATAGCGTTGGTCGGCGTCGATCCCGCTGACCTTTTGCGTAATGATGCCGGTCAGTCCAGTCTGAAAAAGCCAATCCCGGATGCGATAGATCTCTCGACGCTCCGCCACCGGATTGTCGAGGAGACTCAGGAGCACATCGATCCCGTCGAAGACGATCCACTTCGCCTGAAGCTCTGCGGCCTTGGCCTGAAGCACGTTGAGCATTCCGGCCAGATCGAATTCCCCGGCCTTCACCACATCTGGTGAGAGCTGCGCGTCCAGGAAGAAGAGCTTCTTCTTTGCAAGCGCGGGGAGGTCCCATCCGAACGTGGCGGCATTGGCGACGATTTGACGCGTGCTCTCCTCGAATGCGACGAAAATGCCCGCCTCTTTCCTTTTGTTGGCGCCGGTAACCAGTGACTGAAGCGCAAACACGGTCTTGCCACAGCCCGGTCCACCCATCACGAGCGTCGTTCGTCCTTGAGGCAGCCCACCGTCGGTGATCTCGTCGAATCCCTGTATGCCGGTGAGCATCTTGGTCACGACGATGTGCGGAGAGTTGAGCTTCATTCGATTGTCCTTTTTTCAATTTGCCGGAACAGAGCAACGCCGGCGCGAACGACGTCCCATCCTTTCGGAAGAACGTCCGCTCGTAGACTTCATCGATCTCGGGCGAGACCTGAAAGGCAAGGACTTCGAAACGCGCGGAAGATGTTCGCGTGCGCGCGCGTGGAGCTGAACGAACGATCACGGCGAAGGGTGAGGATGTCCATCACCCAAAAGGGTTAGGCAAATCCTCCGAGTGCACTATGACGCGAAACGAAAACGTGGCTCACTATTTGGAGCGCATCCCTGCTACAGCTTGGAGCCTTCGTACACGATTCGTTGAGTTGCGTCGAGCACCCGGCCTGGGTACTATCCACTAGTTGATCGCACGATCAAGAGCCCGAGCAATACGACACCAGATGCTCGGCGGATCCTCCCCGCGCTGCTGGCGACGCCCACCACTTCGGCATCGCCATTCTTACAAAGCCGCGACCTCCGTCGGATTCGCAAGACTCGAAAGCTGCGCAGCCACAGCCACACGTGGATGTCGAGCGCTTTCGCGCGGACCTGCGCGAGGCCGGCGTCGAGGAGATGATCGGAACTCTGCTCGACACTTTCGTTGAAGATGCCCCACTGCGGTTCGCGGCTCTCGAGCAGGCGACTAAGAATCAGGATGCCAAAGCGGTCGAGACCGCGGCACACGCGTTCAAGTCTGGCGCGGGCACCATTCGCGCGACTTTCCTCGCAGACTTCCTGGCGAAGATCGAGACGGCTGGTCGGACCGGGCGACTCGAAATAGTCAGCGACCTACTCGAGACCGTACGCAACGAATACCTGGCGGTCATGGGTGAGCTCGAGGCAGCACACGGCAAGTGAGATGACACTGACGACGACGGAAGCTGGGCGGAAAGCGGTGCCTTTCTCGAACGTTCGGCTGCGGACCTGGTTCTTCCTGCTGGCGTCGCCGTTACTCGGCAGTCTGATCGTCCTGCTCGGTGGCGCGGTGTGGGCAACACGCGAGCAGGTCCAGGAGTTGGAGCATTTACAGCGTGATGGGAACTCGATTGCCGGCCTGGAGCGCCTCATTGTCGCACTTGCTGGCGAAAGCCGCGAAGTCGCCGCTTCTCTCCTCCCCATCTCCGCCACCGGAGAGTTGGAAGCGCGGGAGACGCAAACACAGCTCGTCGCCGCGCGCAGGTTAACCGACAACGCTTTCGTCAGCAGCATGGCGAGCCTCGCGCAGGATCGCTCCGAGAGGGTCGTTGACACCAGCGCGACCGACCCCAGGCTGCTCCGGGCGTTGAGCGACAGCCTGCGCGCCGCCGAGAACGACGCGCAGACATTGTCGCGAGCGAAGAAGTATCGCGAGGCCAACAATGTTCGAATCGAGATCGAGCGCATCAACGAGACATTGATCGCTGACCAGCTCGTGGCCCGGTTCAACGCCGAACAGACCGATCTCGAGCAAATCGTCGGCTCGCTCGGGACGGATGAGATAGTCAACCGCGTTACGCTTGGCTCAGCGCGCATGCTTGTCGACAGCCTGAGGGGCGCGCTGGGACAGCTCGGAAGCGAGATGAGACTCACGCGCGCCTTCCAACTGCTGCTGACCCGTCTCGACAACCGCGTGGCGGGGATTGCCGAAGGCAATGGCCAGCGTCACGAGGAATTGGAGGCAACGGTACGCGCCGCGTTGGACAGTCTGATTGTCGGATCTCGTGGCGGTTCGAGCCGGCTCGATCTGCTCGCCTTCCGGCCGAGGATGGAGCGCGCACTGGTGCTCGCCGACTCAGTCGAGTACTTGCTTCTCTCAAATCATCCCGGAAAAGCTGCCGCAGTTCTCAGCGACCCTCTGGACACGTTCATCGACGGAACGGTCTTTCCGCAGCTGGAGGCACTGGCGCTCGAGCAGAATTCCGTCTTCAATACCGGTCTCGATCGGATCAGGTCGCGCGCGATAGTGCTGAACGTCGGGCTCGTCATCTTCACCCTGTTCGTGCTCGTGTTCGTTTTCGCCGTCCCGATCATGCTCTCCCGTTTTCTCATTCGCCCGGTCGCGTTTCTCACGCGGGTCGCGCACGAAATCGGCTCGGGCAATTTCAAGACGGAGATTCGCCGCATCGGCGGGGGCGAGGTCGGCGAGCTGCAGGCGAGCTTCATCGACATGCGCAAGAAGCTGATGCGCCTCCAGGCAGAACAGGCGGCGACCGAGCACGCTCTTCGCGAGGCCGCCGACGCACGACTGGGTCGCGATGCAGCGGAGGCCGCGAGTCAGGCCAAGAGCGAATTCCTGGCGAACATGAGCCACGAGATTCGCACGCCGATGAACGGCATCGTCGGCATGACCGAGCTCGTGCTCGCAACCGATGTGACGGCAGAACAACGCGAGTATCTCGAGACAGTCCAGTCGTCCGCCGATGCGCTGCTCGGGATCATCAACGACATCCTCGACTTCTCGAAAATCGAAGCGCGCAAGCTCTCGATCGATGTGATCGATTTCGATTTGCGCTATGCCATCGCCGATACTCTGCGCGCGCTTGCTCCG
>Ga0193707_1000573_pt1 | contig 12829 bp, 9 predicted proteins | sample U3c2metaG_FD_143043 | JGI IMG/M metagenome (GOLD analysis project Ga0193707, IMG submission 143043) | Soil microbial communities from a riparian zone of the East river system, Colorado, United States - U3c2 | ecosystem: Environmental > Terrestrial > Soil > Riparian zone | place: USA: East River... | reverse complement strand
CGAGCTGGCCTTCCTGACGGCGGTCCAGCACCTCCCGCCCCGGCAGCGCGCGGTGCTGATCATGCGGGATGTGCTCGGCTGGCCCGCCAAGGAGGCGGCCTCGGTGCTGGAGTCCAGCGTCGCCTCGGTGAACAGCGCGCTCCAGCGGGCCCGGCCGACGCTGCGCAGGCACCTGCCCGAACGCCGGCTCGACTGGGCGGCTCCGGAGGCTCCCCGCGAGGGTGAGCGCGCGGCGCTCGAACGCTACATGGCCGCGATCGAACGCGCCGACGACGCGGCGCTGGCCCGGCTGCTGAGCGAGGACGCGCGCGCCGGCCGGCAGCCCGGGGCGGGCGGCTACGACGGGCCGGAGCCGGCCTTCGTCGAGGGCCGGGAGGCGATCATCGCGGCCTGGGCGCCGGCGATGCACGGCCCGGACGCCATGGCGTTCCGGTTCATGCCCGCGCGCGCCAACCGGCAGCCCGCCGGCGCACGGGACTACCGGCCGTTCGCGCTGACCGTCCTGCGCATCGACGGCGGAACGGTCACCGACATCTCCACCTTCGCGCCCGACCTGTTCCCCGCGTTCGGCCTGCCGATGACCGTGTGACCCGCCGTGCGGTCGTACGGTCGTGCGGTCGCTTCACAGCGAGATCTCGAACAGAGCACCGTTCGGTTGAGCGCTCTTGCCGAGATCTCCGCCCCCAGGCGAGCATGGCTACTTCGCGGGGTGAGCGGGAGGCGGCGAGGTGGAACGACGGGGGCTGGTGGTCCGCCGCGCGCTGGGTCATCGGCTGCTGGTCGTCGCCGCCGCGGCGACCGCTCTGTTCGCGGTCACGGTCCTGGTGGCGCTCGGCGGGTACGCCGCGTCGGTGACCGGCGAGGGGCTGCGGACCACGCTGGCCGGGGCGACGTTCAACGGCGCCGGCACGCGCATCAGCACCGCCGTCCCGGCGCGGAGCATCCCCGCCGAGCAGCGGAAGGTCACCGCGGCCCTCGCGAAGGTCTACGGCCACGTCCCGGTCGCGATCTCCCTGAGCGCGCGCGGCGACTCGTACGTCCTCCCCGGCCAGGAGCACAGCGCCCACCCGCAGCTGACGACGTTCGCCACCTACTCCGGCATCGAGGCCCACGCGCGCCTGACCGCCGGCCGCTGGCCTGCCGCCACGTCGTCCGCCACGTCGTCCGCTTCAGGTGGCAAGGCCGTCGAGACCGCGCTGCCGGTGGCCGCCGCACGCGCGATGCGGCTCGCTCCCGGCCGTACGGTCACGCTGCACAGCCGGGTCGGCGACGCGCCGGTGAGCGTCCGGGTCACCGGGCTGTTCGAGGCGCGCCGGGCCGATGACTACTTCTGGGGCGGCGACCGGCTCGTCACGACGGGCGTCGAGCGGCTCGGCTACACCACCTTCGGCCCGCTGGTCGTCCCCCCGGCCACCTTCACCTCCCGGTTCACCACCTCCGTCACCGCGCGGTGGCTGGTCCTCCCCGCGCTCCAGGACGTCCCGGCCGGCCGGCTGAGCGAGGTGGCCGCGCGGGCGCGCGCGCTGCCGGACGCCCTCGGTTCGAGCACCGCCGGCGGCTCCGGCTACACGGTCCGCTCCTCAGCGCCGGACCTGCTGGACCAGGTCGGGCGCGCGCTGCTCGTGTCGCGGTCGACGCTGCTCATCCCGGTCCTGCAGCTCGTGGTGCTCGCGGTCTACACGCTCATGCTCGTCGCGCGGCTGCTCGCCGAGCACCGGCGCGTCGAGGTCACGTTCATGCGGGCACGCGGTGCCTCGGGCCGCCAGATCGCCGGGCTGGCCGTCGGCGAGGGCCTGCTGCTCAGCGCGCCGTCGGCGGTGGCCGCGCCGTTCCTGGCCCCGCTTCTCGTACGTGCGGCCACGGCGACGCCGCTGCTCGGCACGCCGGGACTCCACCTCGACCTGGCCCCGACGGCGCTGACCTGGAGTATCGCGATAACGGCGGCGCTGGCGTGCGCGGCGGCGATCACCCTGCCGCCGCTGCGGGGCATCCGGAAGACCTACGTCGAGACGGTCGCGGCGCGCGGGCGGGGCGAACGGCGCGGGATCATCCAGCGCGCCGGGGCCGACCTCGCGCTGGTCGTCATCGCCGGGCTGGCCATCTGGCAGCTCGCGCACTACGGCGGCCCGGTCACCACGACGACGACGGCGGGGCTCGGCATCGACCCGCTGATCGTCGCCGGGCCGGCGCTCGCGCTCCTCGCGGGCGGCGTGGTCATCCTGCGGCTGGTACCCATCGCCTCGCGCGCCGGTGAGCGCGCCACGACGCACGGGCGCGGCCTGGCGCCCGCGGTCGGCACCCGGCAGGTGAGCCAGCGGCCCCTGCGCACCGCGGGCCCGGCCCTGTTGCTCGTCATGACGGTCGCCGTGGGGATCCTCTCGGTGGTGACCGGGGTGACCTGGCGGCAGTCCCAGCTCGACCAGGCCGACTTCCAGGCCGGCACCGACCTGCGGATCAGCGCGCCGAGCGACCAGCTGTCCCCGGCGCCTGCCGGCCAGGGCGGCCGTTACGCGGGGCTGCCCGGGGTGAGCGCGATCAGCCCGGTCCTGCGCGACACGGGCTCGACCGGCAGCACGGACGTGACCGTCCTCGCGGCCGACGCCACCAAGCTGGGCGGCATCCTGCGGACCAGTGCGGGCCGGCCCTCGGGCGCCTCGCTCGCGCGGCTCGCCGCCGCCGGCACGCACGCGGCGGCGGTGCCCGTACCCGGGCGGCCGGAGCGTCTCTCGATCGGCCTGCGCGTCGGGCGTGCGTCCACGGGCGACCCGATCGACCTGACGTTGATCGTCAGCGACGCCCTGCACACCTCGTACGAGGTCTCGGCCGGGGGCGTGCCCTCGGACGGGAAGGCCCACACGCGCGTCGTCGACCTGGCCGGGCTCGCCGGCCACGACGGCGTGATCTCCTACCCGATCGCCGTACGTGGGTTCCGCTTCTCCTACATCCGCCCGCGGGAGAACCCTCCCGCGAGTCTCGCCGTGACCGGGATCCGGCCGGACGCGGGCGGCGGTCCCGGGTCCGCGCTGCGGGTCCCGCCGGGAGCGCGCTGGTCCGCCCAGGCCACGCTGGGCTCCGGGGCCGGGATCCCGCTCGACGTCCGGTCCGGGGGCCTGCTGACCGCACGGCTGCCGGCGACCTTCGACCGCTACAACCCGGTTCCGCAGGTCGTCGGCAGCGTCGTCCTGCGTAACGGGACCACGCCCCCTGCCCATGGCCGCCCGGCGCCGCCCGGCCCGATCCCGGCGATCGTGTCGGCGAACCTCGCCGCACGCGCGCACGTGGGCGTCGGCGGCCTGATGGACCTGAACGAGAACGGCGTCGAACAGCCGATCACGGTCGTCGCGATCGTCCCGGCACTGCCGACGACCTCGGCGGGCGCGCCGGCCGTACTGGTCGACTGGAGCGCACTGACCGACGAGGCCCTGGGTACGGGCGGCTCCGCGCCGACGCCGGCCGAGTGGTGGCTCGGCACGCGCGGGGGCGACACCGCGCCCGCCGCGCACGCCCTCGGCGCGCATCCCGGGTGGGCCGGCGCGACCGTCGACCGGGTCGCGCTGCGCCACCGGCTCCGCGACGCACCGCTGGGCGGCGCGTTGCAGGGCGCCCTTCTCCTCGGCTTCGGCGCCGCGCTGGTCTTCGCGGCGATCGGCTTCGCGGTCAACACCGCCGTGTCGGCGCGTGAGCGCGTGAGCGAGTTCGCGATCCTGCGCGCGCTCGGCGTCGACGGCCGCCAGGTGCTCGGGCTGGTCGCCGTCGAGCAGGCTTTCCTCGTCGGGCTGGGCCTGGCAGGCGGCCTGCTGCTCGGCGTCGTGGTGGCCCGGCTCGTCGTGCCGCACGTCGTGCTGACGGTCAGCGCCACCGCCCCCTACCCGCCCGCGCACGTCATCATGCGCTGGCCCGTGATCCTGGCCATGCTGGCCGCCATCGTCGTCCTGCTCACCGGCGTCCTGCTCCTGCTCGTGCGCTCGCTGCGCCGGGGCGGGCCCGGCCAGGCCATGCGGCTCGGGGAGGACCGATGAGCCTCCTCCTCATCCGGCGTACCGCGCGTGCCCAGTGGGCGGCGCTCCTCACGCTCGGGCTGCTCGTGCTCCTGTCCACCTTCCTGGTCGACGCGGGCCCGCGCACCCTGGTCGCCGGGTACGACCGCGGGGCGTACGAGGCGGTCACCGGCGCGGTCGCCGGCAGCACCGACCTGGTCGCGACCGCCCAGCTCCCGCCGATCGCGCCGGAGCAGGAGGACCTGCGGGGCCAGATCCCCGCGACGAGCGCCGAGGGGCTCGCGGCGCTGGACCGGCGGTGGCGCGCCAAGCTCCCCCGGCCCCTGCGGGACACCATCGTCGCCGCCGACCACACCGCCGCGACGCCGTTCCTGGCGCTCACCCGGGGCACGGGCCTGGAGATGTCCCTCGGCTACTCGGCCACCGCGAGCGGCCACATCCGCTATGTCGCCGGCCGCGCTCCCGGCCCGCCCGACGATCCCGGCGGGAAGCTCCGTTTCCAGGCCGCGCTGCCCGTACGCGCCGCCCAGCGGCTGGGCGTCAAGGCCGGCGACGTCGTGACCACCGCGAGCCAGCCGCCGCTCAGCGTCCGCGTCACCGGGCTGTTCACCCCCGCCGACCCCGGCAGCGCGTACTGGAAGGCGCCCTCGCACGCCCGGCTCCAGGACGCGGAGGTGGTGACGCTCCCGAGCGGGCAGATCCTCATCCTGGGGAGCGCGCTCGTTGACCCGGCGGGCTACCGGGCGGTGTGCGTACGGACGCCGTTCCCGCTCAACCTCGCCTGGACCTACACGCCCGGAGCCGGCCGGGTCACGGCGCACACCGCGCCCACGCTGGTCGACGACGTCCAACGCGCGGCGGAGTCGTTCGCCACCGCCAGGGTCGAGGCCGCCGGGCCGACCCTGAACACCCGTCTCGACCACATCCTGGACGACTACGTGCGGCGGCTGCGGACGACGCAGACGCTGCTGTCGCTCTCGCTCGCCGGGCTGTTCGCCGCCGCCCTCGGCGTGCTGGCGCTGGTCGACCGGCTGCTGCTGGCGCGGCTGCGGACGAGCCTGTCGACCCAGGCGGCGCGCGGCGCCTCGCGTACCCACCTCGCCGGGCTGACCGCGGGCCTCGCGGGCCTGGTCGTGCTGCCCGCCGCCGCGGTGGGCCTCGGGCTGTCCGCGCTGTTCGTGCCCGGCCCGGGGCAGGCGGTCTCGCTCGTCGGCGCGGGCCTGCTGGTCCTCACCGCGATCGCCCTGCCGGCGTTCGTCGCGGGACAGCGCCGGCGCGGGCCGTCCGGCGGAGCCCAGGCCCGCCGCGCCGCCCAGCGGAGGATGGTCGCCGAAGCCCTGGTCGTCGTGCTTGCGGTGGCCGGGACGTACATCCTGCGCAGGCGCGGGCTCACCACCGGCACCGGTGCGGCGGGCATCGACCCGTTCCTGTCGGTGGTGCCCGCGCTTCTCGCCGTGGCCGCGGGCCTGGTGGTCCTGCGGGTGCTCCCCTATCCGCTGCGCCTGGCCGGGCGGCTGTTCGCGCGCGGCCGGTCCGCCGCGCCCTTCGTCGGGGTCGCGCGGGCGTCCCGCCAGGACGCCACCGCCGTGCTCCCGCTGGTGATCCTCCTGCTGGCGGTCGCGGTGATCGGCTTCGGCTCGACGGTGCAGGCGAGCCTGAACCACGCGCAGCGGCAGGTCACGTTCGCCTCGGTCGGCGGCGACGCGCGCGTCGACTCGCTGTCGATCGACCGCGCGATGATCGACCGGGTACGCCACTCCCCCGGCGTACGCGCGGCGGTGGCCGCCCAGATCATCGACGGGGCCCGGCTGGTCTCCCAGGGCGACGTCGTCGACGAGCTACGGGTCGTCGGGGTCGACCTCGCCGCGTACCGGCGGCTGATGGCCGGCACAGGAACGCGTGTCCCCGCCTGGCCCGCGACCGCGCCGGGCGGGCCGGTCCCGGCGCTCTTCTCCCCGTCGGCGAGCGGCAAGGCGCACGTCCCCGCGCTCGGCCTGTCGACGGACTACGGGCAGCGGATCCCGCTCCGCGACGCGGGTACGGTCGCGGCGTTCCCGTCCCAGCCGCCCGGCACCGACTTCGTACTCGTCCCGGCCGACGCCCTGGCGCGGGCCACCGGCGGCGGGAACACGGGCACGGTCTCGATCTTCCTGCGCGGCGACCACATCGACGCGGACGCGCTGCGGCGCAACGCCGCGCAGCCCGGTGTGGACGTCGCCGGGGCGAGCACGGTGTCGACGTACAAGATGACGCACGACGCCTTCACCCAGGGGGCGCTCGGCGCGCTGGTCGGGCGCGGGTTCGGCGCTTCGGCGGTGCTCGTCGCCTGCTACGGCACGCTCGCCGTCCTGGTCATCCTCTTCGCCGGGGCGCAGGCGCGCGGCCGTACGGTGTCCTACCTGCGGACACTCGGGCTGAGCCGGCGCCAGTCGCGGCTGCTGGCCTTCATCGAGATCGCGCCGACGCTGTTCGCCGCGGCGGTGGCCGGATGGGTGCTCGGGCTGGTCCTGCCGGGGCTGCTCGGACCGGCCATCGACCTGCGCCCCTACACCGGCGGATCGCCGGTGACCCACTTCGTGCCCGACCTGGCCGGGGCGGCGGCGCTGGCGGGCGGGCTGCTGGTCTTCGCCGGGCTGGCGGTGCTCGTCGACGCCGCGTCCGCCGCGCGCCGCGGCCTCGGTGGCGTCCTGCGGATCGGAGACACTTAACCCTTCCCCAGGCTAGAGCCGGGGGATTTCTGACTCGGACTGCGCGCCGCCGGCGACCAGAGAGGAGGCCAGGGCGTGGCTTACGTCGTCAACACCAGCACGGTCGGGCTCTACCGTGGCCAGGATCACCCTGGCGGCGTTCCGGTCGCGATCAGCGGTGTGACCGCAGTGCTCGCACCTGAAGGTCCGTTCGGCCAGCGCGAGCCGCTGCTTGGCTATCGCAAAGCAGCTCGCGCAGGTCATGGTGGTGTAGGCGGGGGGAACCAGCACCACCTTCCGGCCCGCCCGCATGCCACGTTCGATCAACTCGCGTTTCGCCGCACCGATCGCGGCATCAGCGGCCTTGCGGGCCATCCTCAAGCGCGCCAGGAAACGCGGTTTGAAGTCCTCCACAGCGATGGTCTGGTTCTCGGCCCCTACGCGACGGGCCCAGTTCCGGGCGTCGTGGCTGTTCTGGCGGGCCGCTTTCTTGTGGGGCTTCGCGGCCTTCCGCCTGGCCCTTCGATAGCCCGCAGAGGGGGCTTGGCCACGCGGACGACGCCGGCGCGACATTTCCCGCTGAGCCCGAGCCAGCGCGGCAGCGGAACGCCTGCGATGCCCGCCGAAGAGAAGGTCGAACGCGGGGTCGGCCGCGGTGGCCGTAGTGGTAATGCCCCAGTCGATCCCGACCGCCCCGGCCGCCTCGGGCAGCGACTCGACATCGCGGCGGACGACGAACGAGGCGTACCAATCTCCCAGCGCATCCCGGTACACCCGAACCGATGTGGGCTCAGACGGCAACTCTCGCGACCACACGACCGGGACCGACACCCCGCCGGGCAACCGCAACCGCTGATCGCGGATGGAAAAGCCGCGCCGGGTGTACCCCATCGAGGGCAATGCTTTCTTCCGCGACTTCACCACCGGGCGTCCGCGCCCCTTGACCCGAAACGAGTCTTTCAGCGCGGCGGCGTAGGTGCGCAGTGTTTGCTGCTGCGCGACCTGCGAGCCCTCCCGCAGCCACGCGTTCGAAGACCGGGCCGCGGTGAGCATCTTGGACAGTGGGCAGAACGTCGGCTTGGATCCGGCGCGTTGCTGGTGGACGGCTTCGTTCCACAGGAATCGGCAGCGGTGCCACTCCGATTCGAGCGCGCGTTTTGCGGCTGCGCCGGGGCGCAGCCGGAAGGTGTAGCGCACGACCTCCTCCACCCCGCTGATTATGCGGCCAGATCGACCGGCGCCTCAAAGAAACCATCCGAAAGGTGTGCGCAGAGCGAGATGCACCCAACGTCGAGCTGGAAACGATGCCCGACCACGTGCGCCTACTCGGGGTCTGCGACCCGCAGTACGACATCCACCGACCGGTCAAACAGATCACGGGCCGCTCATCCCGCCTTCTCCGCCAAAAATTCCCGTCCCCGCGATCCCGGCCTCCCCTGCTGCGGACCAACTCATACTCCGGCGCCACCGCCGGTGGAACCACCAAGGAGGTCGCCAAACGCTATGTGGAGAACCAGCGCAACGCCTGAACCGCACTCCGACTCCTCCCCACGCCCAAAGACCAGGGTCTCCACGGAGCCTTCTCGATGAGCGACGCACCTGATCTCGCCGAGCTGGAGCGGCGGGCCTCCGGGCACGCGCCGGGGTACGGCGAGGACGCGCACATCGTCTGCGACAACCTCGTCCGGATCTACCAGACCCAGGGCGTCGAGGTGATCGCGCTGCAGGGCCTGGACCTGCTGGTCGGCGAGGGCGAGATGGTCGCCCTCGTCGGGGCCTCCGGGTCGGGCAAGTCCACGCTGCTGAACATCCTGGCCGGGCTCGACGTGCCCACCGCCGGAGTGGCGCGCGTGGCGGGCGCGGACCTGCTCGACATGTCGGGCCGGGAACGGCTGCGGTTCCGCCGCGAGCTCGTCGGGTTCGTGTGGCAGCAGACCGGCCGCAACCTGCTCCCCTATCTGTCGGCCGCCGAGAACGTCGAGATGCCGATGCGCTTCGCGGGCCGGGGGCGCAAGGACCGGCGGGCGCGGGCGGAGTACCTCCTCGACCTCATGGGCGTCGGGCACCGCTCCGGCGCCCGCCCGGCCGAGATGTCCGGCGGCGAGCAGCAGCGCGCCGCCATCGCGGTCGCCGTGGCCAACCAGCCCAAGATCATCCTGGCCGACGAGCCGACCGGCGAGCTGGACACGGCGACCGGCGCGGAGGTCTTCGGCGCCCTCCGCCGGGCCAACCGCGAGCTGGGCGTGACCACGGTCATCGTCACCCATGACCCGGATGTGGCCGGCAACGTCGACCGTACGGTCGGCATCCGCGACGGCCGTACGAGCAGCGAGATCCTCCGCCGGACCACACGCGACGCCGAGGGCCGCGAGGAGGTCGTCGCCGAGGAGTACGCCGTGCTCGACCGTGCGGGGCGGCTCCAGCTGCCGCGCGAGTTCACCTCGGCGCTCGACATGAAGGACCGGGTGCGGCTCGGGCTGGAGACCGACCACATCGGGGTATGGCCGGACCGGAGCGATGATGATCACCGTTGAGGACCTGAGCAAGACCTACCGGACCGGCAGCCTCGAGGTCCACGCGCTCCGCCGCGTGAGCTTCACCGTGGCCGAGGGCGAGCTGCTGGCCGTGAAGGGCCGCTCGGGGTCGGGGAAGACGACGCTGCTGAACCTCATCGGCGGTCTCGACACCCCCGAGTCCGGCCGGGTCGTCGTCGGCGAGCACGAGGTGAGCACTCTCGGCGAGGCGGGCCTGCAGCGCATGCGGCGCGAGACGGTCGGCTTCGTGTTCCAGTCGTTCGGGCTCATCCCGGTGCTGTCGGCGGCCGAGAACGTCGGCGTCGCGCTCCGGCTCACCCGTACGCCGTCCCGCGAGCGCGAGGAGCGCGTACGGCTGCTGCTCGCGATGGTCGGGCTGGCCGACCACGCCCGCCAGCGGCCGTACGAGCTGTCCGGTGGCCAGCAGCAGCGCGTGGCGATCGCACGCGCGCTGGCGCACGAGCCGCGGGTCCTCATCGCCGACGAGCCCACCGGCCAGCTCGACTCCGAGACCGCTCAGGCGATCATGCAGCTGATCAGGGCGGTGGTACGCGACCAGGGCGTGACCGCGGTGGTCGCCACCCACGACCCGCTCCTCATCCGGCACGCCGACCGCGTCATCGAGCTGAGCGACGGCGTACTGGCGGGCACGCGTGATTCCTGACCATCGGGCTTCCGGTCTGGCGACCATCGGGTAGTTGACGGTTAAATGATCCCGTCCGCCTCCCCCGTGCGTGCCCTCTCTCGGGACGAACTGCATTCAACACGTGCGGGGGAGGCGGACCGTCCGGGTCAGGTACCCGAGGGGACCGTATCGATCCGCCGGGGCATGAGCAGCAGCGCACCCACGGCGAGTACGGCCATGACGGCGACCCCGAGGAACACGTGGTGCGCCGCGGCGTTCAGCGAGCCGCGGACGAACGCGCCCACCCCCGGCCCCTCGCTCCGGCCGTGCCCGGTGAGCACGAGGCTCGTGGCGTCCACGCTCTTGGGCAGGTGACCGGCCAGCGCGGCCGGTGGGTGCGCGAAACGGTCGGCCAGCGTGGCGTTGGCGATCGCCCCGAACACCGCCGCCCCGACCGCGCTGCCCAGCGAGCGGCTGAACATGTTGGTCCCCGTGACGACGCCCCGGCGGTCCCAGCCGACGACCGACTGGACGGCGACGATGACCGGGCTCGACATGAGGCCGAGCCCCACGCCGACCACGAAGCACGCCCCGGCGACCTCCCACACGTGGGTATGGGAGCCCAGCAGCAGGCACAGCGCCGTACCCGCGATGAGGATCACGTTGCCGATGAGTCCGGTGTCACGGAAGCCGAGCCGCAGGTAGAGCCGTCCGGACAAGGTCGCCGCCAGCGGCCAGCCGACCGTCATGGCGGCCACGGCGAACCCCGCCAGCAGGGCGCCCGTGCCGAGCACGCCCTGGGCGTAGGTCGGGATGTAGGAGGTCAGGCCGATCAGGACCGCGCCGACGGTCAACGCCGAGAGGTTGCCGCCGATGAGGACCCGGCGGCCGAAGACCCACAGGGGCAGGATCGGCTCGGCCGCCCGCCGCTCGGCCAGCACGAAGCCGGCGAGCAGGACGACGCCGACGACGAAGACGAGCAGGCTGGGAACCGACTTCCAGTCCCACGCCACGCCGCCTTCGAGCAGGCCGAGGATCACCAGGGAAAAGCCGCCGGTGAGCAGCGCGGCCCCCGCGTAGTCGATCCGGTGCGAGCGCCGGGTCACGCTCTCCTTGAACCTGCGGGCGAGCGTCCAGGCGGCGACCGCTCCCAGGGGCACGTTGACGAAGAAGATCCAGCGCCACGACAGGTACTGGGAGAAGACGCCGCCGAGCGTCGGCCCGACCACCGCAGCGATCCCCCAGACGCTCGCGAGGTAGCCCTGCACGCGCGCCCGTTCCTCGACGGTGTACATGTCGCCGACTATGGTCATGGCGACGGGCTGGACGGCGCCCGCCCCGATGCCCTGCACCGCGCGGAAGGCGATCAGCGCGGGCATGCTCCACGCGACGCCGCACAGCACCGAGCCCAGCACGAAGACCCCGATGCCGAAGAACATCAGCGGCTTGCGCCCGATCACGTCGGCGAACTTGCCGTAGAGCGGCACGGTCACGGCCTGGGTGAGCAGGTAGATCGAGAACAGCCACGGAAACTGGGAGAACCCGCCGAGGTCACCGACGACGGACGGCACCGCCGTGGCGATGATCGTGCTGTCCAGTGCCACCAGGCCGGTGCTGAGCATGAGAGCCGCGAGCACCGGCCCGCGTTCCGACCGGAATCCAACACCCTGCGCGGGCGCGGCCGAAGTCGTCGTCACCTACGGACCTTCCTTGGGAGACATCGCGCCGCAGGACGTACGTGCGGGGCCGGTCCCGGCGCCCGAAAACGTGACCGGCCCCGGAACCGCACAACCGACCACCGCCGCGAACCATTCCTCAGTGGCGCGATTCGGTCACCGGGGAATGGTCCGCGCACAGGCTACGTGGCCGGGATCCCGGCCACGCGTCAGGGTCTTCGCCGCTGCGGCGGGACGCCCGGCCGCGCTTCGCGGTCTCCCGGGCGCGCTTCGCCGTCTCCCGGCCGCCCGCCCGGGGGAAGGGTCTTGACGCGGAGGCTGGAGCAGGCCGGACAGGCCGGGTCGATCCACGGCGGCATGCTCGCCGTGCCCTTGTAACGCCAGGTCAGCACCTGGCCGCCGTGTCCGTCGTCGGCGTGCCACGCCTCAAAGACGCTCTCCCAGGCGTGCTGGCATGTCAGGCAGTTGAAGGGCCAGGTCTGAAGGATGATGTGCGGTTTTCCCATGCTCGCTGCGCTCCTGGAATCCGGCAGGACGTGCTGACAGATCTCCGCGGGCGCGGCCAGGGCAGCGCGGGACCCCGGTCACGGGGAACAGGTGAGTTCAGCCGATGACCGCGGACGCGAGCCCGGGACGCGCCGGAGCGCTCACGTACGCGAGGAGCACAGGTCGATCAGCAGGCCCGCGCCGGACCGCCGCTCCGGCGGCCGGGACGAACGGCCCCAGGGGCACGCGCCGGGCCCGCCTCCGTCGACGGCACGGGCCGCCGTCAGCGGGCAGCGCGGCAGCACGCCGGTCTGCCACGGGACGGCCGGGGACCCGCGGTGGGTCATGACCCCGCAGGGCGAGTGGTGGTGCGGGCGCGGCACCGGCGCGCACGGGCGCCCGGCGTCACCGGCCCGGCCCGAGTCGGGCACCTCGGTCGCCCGTGCCACCTCAGGCGGCGCGCCGGCGGCCGACGAGACACAGGTCCTCGTCGTGGCGCCGAGCACCCCGGCGTGACCGCCCGGCGGGCACAGGCTCGAATGAAGGACGACGCCGACGAACATGAACAGCCACAGCGCCCAGCGGCGCCCCTGGGTGGCGTTCGTACGCGGGTCCGTAGTCATCAGGCGGCATACTACTCTGAGTGACCATCGGCTACGAAGGGTGGAAATCGCCCGCCACTCCGGCCATTCGGCCTCCGCGAAAACCGGAGAGATCGTCACCGTTTTCCGCAGCCATACCGATGACGGACCACCGAATCCCCGCAGCGCAAGGCGCCAGAGCCCGTGATCCGAAGCGGGAACGCCGGCGCGCCCCCGATGGA
>Ga0193707_1000572_pt1 | contig 12831 bp, 23 predicted proteins | sample U3c2metaG_FD_143043 | JGI IMG/M metagenome (GOLD analysis project Ga0193707, IMG submission 143043) | Soil microbial communities from a riparian zone of the East river system, Colorado, United States - U3c2 | ecosystem: Environmental > Terrestrial > Soil > Riparian zone | place: USA: East River... | reverse complement strand
GTGAGCGCAACTTCCATTCGCTTGTTGCGCGGCAAATCGACCCCTGCGATACGTGCCATGTCTTTACTCCGTCTGGAATCTCAGAAGATTCCTAGTCTTGCGAGCACACACTCGCGAACAACACTGCCTAACCTTGACGCTGTTTGTGCTTGGTATTTTCGCACAGCACACGAACAACACCCTTGCGGCGGATAACTTTACATTTGATACACATTTTCTTGACCGAAGCTCTTACTTTCACAGCCGCTCCTCTAATGCTTAGCGCTCCCGGAAAATGATTCGTCCCCGTGCTAGGTCGTACGGAGAGAGTTCGATCTTTACTTTGTCGCCCGGGAGAATCTTGATGTAGTGCATGCGCATTTTGCCTGAAATATGGGCAAGCACTTTATGCCCATTCTCTAATTCGACCCGAAACATGGCGTTCGGCAATGTTTCGAGAACGGTGCCCATCACTTCGATCGCGTCTTCTTTTGGCATAATTCGCTCTGACGAACACCTGCGTTAGAGTTGACTCAAAATATATGGGCCGTCTTTTGTGATTGCCACAGAGTGCTCAAAATGGGCAGCTAAACTACCGTCCTTAGTCACCGCCGTCCAACCATCTTCTTTGATTTCTACTTCGTAGCCACCAACGTTTACCATTGGCTCGACCGCGAGAACCATACCTTCTTTTAGTCTTAACCCGCGATCCGGTTCTCCGTAGTTCGGTACCGGCGGCTCTTCGTGCAGTTTCTTGCCAATCCCATGGCCGACGAACGCCCGTACCACGGAATATCCCGCGCTTTCGGCGCGTCGTTGCACCACCGAGCCAAAGTCACCGAGTCGTTTGCCTTCGCGCAATTGGTCAATTCCCTCGGCCAGCGACTGTTCGGTAACTTCCATCAACCGTCGAGCTTCCTCGCTGACCCGTCCGACTCCGACGGTAATTGCCGAGTCGCCGTAAAACCCCTCGTAAATAACGCCGTAATCCAGGCCGACGATATCGCCTTCGCGCAACGCCCGATTCGCCGGAATGCCATGGACGATCTCTTCATTCACCGATGCGCACAAACAACGGGGATAGATCCGGCCAGCAACGTTATATCCTTTGAACGCTGGAATCGCGTTCTTCTTCAGTGTCATCTCTTCGGCAATAGCATCCAAATCAAGCGTCGTAATCCCCGGCGCCACGCGCCGTTTTAGTTCCTGCAGAACCTCCGCCACAACCAGGTTAGCTCGTCGCATTACCTCGATCTCTCGAGGCGATTTGAGCGAAATCACGTCACTACTTCTCCGAGCGCAGCAAGCACGCGATCGCGAATTTGGTGAATTTCGCCGGTGCCATCGATTTCACTCAGCACATTCCGCTGCCGATAGTAGTCCACCAAGGGCGCGGTTTGACTATCGTACACCGTGAGGCGGTTGGTTATGATTTCCTCCCGGTCATCGTCGCGCGGGTAAAGCTCGCCGCCACAACGATCGCAAACTCCCGATTTTTCTTGCGGCGTAAACGTTACATGGGAGAGAGCGCCACAATTTCGGCAAGTTCGGCGTCCGGACAAACGTTCCACGATCACGCTCTTCGGCACCTTGACCAACAAAACCCGGTTAAGGGTCAAACCCAGTTGCGTTAGAATTTCATCCAAGCCTTTCGCTTGGGGAATTGTCCTCGGAAAACCATCTAGGATAAAGCCTTTTGCGCAATCCTCTTGCTTGAGCCGCTCGGCTACCAGATTAATAATGACGGAGTCCGGAACCAGTGCCCCGCTAGTCAAATAGCCTGCCGCCTCTTTGCCCAACGTTGTCTGGTCCGCGACGGCTTGACGCAATATATCGCCGGTGGAAATCTGACAGGCACCGAATTCCTCCTGCAACAGTTTTGCTTGAGTTCCTTTTCCGGCTCCCGGAGGCCCCAGCATTACGACGCGAGCAGTGCCGGCCAAAACTAACCCCTTCTTCCGCGCAGCCGTCCCCGTTTCATAAAACCTTCGTAGTTGCGGGATATCAGGTGCGTCTCCATCTGCGCCACAGTATCCAAAGCCACGCCTACCACGATCAGCAAAGCCGTGCCGCCAAAGTAGAAAGGAACATTGAACTGGCGAACTAACAGCGTCGGCAGCAACGAAACAATACACAAATAAATCGCACCGCTTAGAGTAATCCGTGAAAGCACGCGCTCGATATATTCGGCGGTTTTTTGGCCGGGACGAATTCCCGGAATATAACCGCCAAACTTTTTCATGTTCTCGGCCACATCGGATGGGTTAAAAACGACCGCGGTGTAAAAGAACGCAAAGAAAATAATCAACAAAATATAAACCAAGTCGTGCAATACCGAACCCGGCGCCAGGGCTCCTGAAAGAGTCTGTACCAAAGGATAGTTAGCGAACTGCGCTAGGGTTGCCGGGAAAATTAGAATCGACGAGGCAAAAATCGGTGGAATAACGTTCGCCGTATTGATTTTGAGGGGCAAATGTTGCGTCTGGCCTCCATACATTTTGCGGCCCACGACGCGCTTGGCGTACTGCACTGGAATTCGCCGCTGGCCGCGCTCGACGAAGATAATCGCGCCGACCACACCTACGCTCAAAACCAGAATCACCAAAGCAACCAAAGGTCCGAGCTCGCCATTGCGCATAAACTCCAAGGTCGTGGAAACCGCCGATGGCAAGCGTGCGACGATGCCCGCGAAAATTATCAAAGAAATGCCGTTGCCGATGCCACGCTCCGTCATTTGCTCGCCGAGCCACATGATGAACGCGGTTCCCGAGGTAAGGGTGATTACAGTCATAATGCGAAATCCCCAGCCGGGAGTAAGCACTAAACTGTGCCCGCCTGGGCCTTGCGTACCTTCAAGACCAACGCTGATCATGATGCCCTGGACGATCGAAAGTACGACGGTGCCATAGCGCGTATACTGAGTAATCTTGCGCCGGCCGGCCTCTCCCTCTTTCGAAAGTCTCTCCAAGTACGGGAAAACCACGGTCAACAGCTGCAGAATAATCGACGCGCTAATGTAGGGCATGATGCCGAGCGAAAAGACCGAAAAGGTCTCCAGCGCGCCGCCGGAAAAGAGATTTAGGAAACCGAATAACGTGCCCTTTTGCTGATCGAAGAATGCCGCCATAGCTTGGCGGTCGATGCCCGGAGTGGGCACGTGAACGCCAAGGCGATACACTGCGAGCATGGCAAGCGTGAAGAGCAAGCGCCGACGAAGCTCAGGAACCCGCGAGGCATTTTGAAAGCCGCTAAGCATAAATTGCGATTAGCTCCGCCTTACCACCGGCCGCTTCGATTTTTGCTTTCGCTGTCGAAGAAAAAGCGTGAGCGCTGATCGTGAGCGCCTTTGACAACGACCCTTCACCAAGAATTTTGACGCGCCGTCCTTTGCCGTTGATGAACCCATGTTCCGCCAAATTAGCCGGAGTGATCTCGCTACCAGCGGCAAACGATTCCAGCTGAGCCAGATTAACGACCGATAGCTCGACGCGAAACGGGTTATGAAATCCCCGTTTCGGCAGACGGCGCTGCAGCGGCATTTGGCCACCTTCGAAGCCCGGCTTGGTGTTGCCACCAGAGCGGGCTCCCTGTCCCTTATGCCCGCGACAGGAAGTTTTGCCGTGGCCTGACCCGTCGCCACGCCCCACCCTCTTACGTTTCTTATTGGAACCGGCCGCTGGTCTCAAATCATCGAGCTTCATAACTAACGAATCTCCGCTAAAATTTTACCGCGTCGGTCGGCGATTTCCTGTGGGGCGCGCAGATCGCGCAGCGCCTCAAAGGTCGCTTTCACCATGTTATGTGGATTATTGGAACCAAGGCATTTAGTAAGAACGTTTTGAATGCCCGAAGCTTCGACAACGGCCCGCACACCACCTCCAGCGATAACGCCGGTACCGACAGAAGCAGGCTTTAGTATGACGTAGCCGGCGCCGTATCGTCCGATAACTTCGAACGGTATCGTCCCGTCCATGACGGGCACGCGAATCAAATTTTTCTTGGCCTGCTCCAGCCCTTTTCGGATGGCCTCGGGTACCTCATTGGCCTTGCCCATGCCATAACCGACGACGGATCGGCTATCGCCGACAACTACCAGTGCGCTGAAACTAAATCGCCGACCACCCTTGACGACTTTGGCCACTCGGCTGATGTGGACGACCTTTTCTTTGAGCTCTAATCCTTGCGGATCAATTCGTTCCAAAGCGACCTCTCTTACTAAAACTCTAAGCCGCCCTCGCGGGCGCCGTCGGCCACGGCTTTGACCTGGCCATGGTAAAGAAACCCATTACGGTCAAACACAGCCCTAGTGATGTTTTTCTCTTTACAGACCTTCGCCAGAGCAATACCGACCTGCTTCGCGGCGCTCACACCCTTATTGCTCGTAGCCGTTCCAAGCAAGTCCTTCGACAACGTTGAGACCGACGCCAGGGTAACGCCCTGATTGTCGGAGATCACCTGCGCGTATACATGTTTGTTGCTGCGAAAAACGCAAATTCTCGGACGCTCATCCGTGCCTTGAACCTTTTTGCGAACCCGCACCTTGCGGCGAAGCCTCGCGATGTTACCTCGTTTATTCGCCATCATAATCCTCGCGCGCTATTTGCCACCAGCCGAGCCAACGGCCTTTCCAGCTTTGCGCTTGATCACTTCTTCTCGATACTTGATGCCTTTACCCTTATAGGGTTCGGGCGGTCGTAAACTACGAATCTTAGCGGCCGCTTCACCGAGGACCTGACGATCCGCGCTGGTCAGCGTAATAATAATTTGTCGCTCCACCGAAGCAGACACACCGAGCGGCAGTTGAAAAACCACGGGGTGGGAATAGCCGAGAGTCATATGGATCTCTTGGCCCTTCACTTCTGCGCGGTAGCCTACTCCGTTGATATCGAGCACCCGCGTAAACCCCTGACTCACGCCCTGCACCATGTTGGCGATAAGCTTGCGCGTCAAACCGTGTAACGCGCGAATTTTACGATCTTCCGTTTGGCGCTCCACGGTTACCACGTTGTCTTCCACTTTGACGTCGACACCCACGGGAAGCGCGGTTTGCATTTTGCCCTTCGGTCCTTCCAAATGGACCGCCCTAGCGTCGATAGCAACTTTGACACCTGATGGGATCGCAATGGGCAATTTTCCAATACGTGACAATTTATACCTCGCGTTAAACTACCAGACTGAGCAAATGAGCTCGCCGCCAACCTGGGCTTTTTGGGCGTTCCGGTCGACCAGGATACCTTTGGGTGTCGACAAAACGTTAATCCCCAGACCCTTGCGAATCGGTATTATGGCGTTGGCCCCGACGTAGACACGCCGCCCGGGAGTGCTGACACGCTTAATGCCTGAAATAATCGGCCGACTCTCACGGTCGAACTTGAGTTGAATAATCAGCTCGTCGCCCGCGCCGATCGGGGCCTTCTGCTTTTTCTGGTCTTTTAAATAGCCTTCTTCGATAAGAATCTTGACGATATTCTCTTTAAGCCGCGACCAAGGCACAGCGACCTTTTGGTGCCGCGCCCGAGAAGCGTTGCGAATGCGAGTCAACATATCCGCGATCGGATCGGTCATTCCCATAATTGTTTCTCCAGGGCTTACCAGCTGGCCTTAATCAGTCCCGGGATCAGCCCCTTGCGCGCGTTGTCGCGCAAACATAGACGACACATCCGGAAACGCCGGTAGAAAGCTCGCGACCGACCGCACAGCGGACACCGATTGTATTCTCGGACCTTAAATTTGTTCGGTCTTTCAGCTTTGATTCGCAGACACTTCTTGGCCAATGTCTCCCCCTATGGACTAACTGGCGAATGGCATGCCCATAAATTTGAGCAACGCTCTGCCTTCTTGGTCCGTCTTTGCAGTCGTCGTAATCGTAATCGTCATGCCCCGGGTTTTTTCTACTTTATCCGCTTGGATCTCGGGAAAAATCACCTGCTCCCGCAGACCTAAAGAATAATTGCCACGGCCATCGAAAGAGCGATCGGATATACCCTTGAAATCGCGCACGCGCGGCAGCGCCACGTGAATCAGGCGGTCTAAGAATTCGTACATGCGCTCGCGCCTTAACGTAACCATGCAGCCGATCGGCACCCCTTCGCGCAATTTGAAGTTCGCGATCGCCTTCTTTGCCTTGGTAACAACGGGCTTTTGCCCGACAATCGCCGTGAGCTCCGCCACCGCAGTATCGACCGCTTTGGCGTTCTGGGTCGCTTCGCCCACGCCGATATTGACGGTAATTTTCTCCACCCGCGGCACCTGCATGACGTTCTTGTAAGCGAACTCTTGCATCATGGAGGAAACTACGACTTCAGAATATTTTTGCTTTAGTCGTGCCATGCTCGTTCCACTAGTCTAGCGCTTCCTTACAGCGCCGGCAGATGCGAATCTTCTTGCCGTCGCTCAGCACTTTTCGCCCCACCCGCACCGGGGCGTTGCACTTGTCGCACAGGATCATCACGTTGGAAGCGTCGATGGCCGCTTCCTTTTCGACGATGCCGCCCGGCTGCTGCGGCCCGCGTGGCTTGGTATGACGCTTGACCAAGTTTACTCTCTCAATGATGACAGAATTTTCCTCGCGGTGAACGCGCAAAACTTTGCCGGTCTTGCCGCGCTCTTTTCCGGAAATCACGATCACACTGTCGTTCCTTCGTATCTGCACGCGCAAATTCTCCTGGTAGCCTGACTAAAGCACTTCCGGGGCAAGCGAAATAATCTTCATGAACTTCTTTGCCCGCAGCTCGCGCGCTACCGGACCGAAAATACGCGTGCCCACCGGCTCCTTTTGACTATCGATCAACACCGCCGAGTTGTTGTCAAAACGAATATAGGTGCCATCGGCCCGACCCACTTCCTTGGCAGTGCGCACGACGACGGCTTTCACGACGTCGCCTTTTTTTACTTTGGCGTTTGGAAGCGCTTCTTTGACCGACACAACGATGATGTCGCCGATGGAAGCATATTTACGCTTACTGCCGCCAAGAACTTTAATACATTGAACGCGCCGGGCGCCGGAATTGTCCGCCACATCCAAGTTTGTCCGCGTCTGAATCATGAACTACCTCAACCCATTAACTTTCGAAGAGAGTCTACGCGCCTGCCCGCTTGGATTCTTCCGCCACGACCTGCGCCCGCTCGAGGATTTTGCTCACACGCCAGCGCTTGTCGCGGCTGAGCGGCCTCGATTCAACAATCACCACCCGATCACCCACATGGCACTGATTGTTTTCATCGTGAGCTTTAACTTTGGTCCGACGCTTCAAATACTTTCTATAGCGTGGATGCATAACCGTGCGCTCGACGGATACCACCACGGTCTTTTGCATTCGGTCGCTAATCACCAAACCGCTGCGCTCTTTTCTCAAACCTCTCGTGCTCATGCTGAACCTTTCCCACTTTGGAGCGCTTTCTCCCGCAAAATCGTTTCCACCCGAGCTAAATCTCGTTTGGTTTCCTGGAGTTTCATCGGATTTTCCAACCGGCTCGTGGCCCGTTTGAGTTTCAAATGACCAATCTCTTCGCGCAAAGAGACGCGTTTCCCGGCGAGGTCATCGACGCTCATATCGCGCAGGTCTTTAGCTTCCATGGCTCAATCCTCGCCGCTCTACCATAATGGTGGGGATCGACAACTTATGGGACGCCAAACGAAATGCTTCTTTGGCTAACGCTCCCTCGACGCCTTCCATCTCAAATAAAATCCGCCCCGGCTGGACCACGGCGACCCACATTTCCGGCGCTCCTTTGCCTTTTCCCATACGCGTTTCGAGGGGCTTCTTAGTCAGAGGCTTATCCGGGAAAATACGAATCCACACCTTACCGCCACGTTTCAGGTAGCGTGTGAGGGCCACACGCGCCGCTTCGATCTCGCGCGCGCTCATCCAGCCGCGGCCCAATGCCTTCAGACCGTAGTCGCCGAAAGCGAGCGTCGAACCGCGATGCGCCGTCCCTCTGCGCCGGCCTTTTTGTAGCTTTCTATATTTAACTTTTCTTGGTTCAAGCATGGTTTCTTATTTTACAAATTTGGATTCACGCACCGCGGTAATCCCGTCATCCGCCGAGCATCGCCTTCTGTTGTTCTTCCTCTTCGGTGAGAACCTCACCCCTAAAGATCCAAACCTTCACCCCAATAACTCCGTAGGTTGTCCGCGCTTCGGCAAAACCATAATTAACGTCGGCGCGCAAAGTATGCAGCGGCACTCGTCCTTCGCGATACCATTCCGTCCGCGCAATTTCGGCGCCGCCCAGTCGGCCGGCGCATTGGATTTTGACGCCCTGAGCGCCCATACGCATGGCACGAGAAACGCTCTCTTTCATAGCCCGGCGGAATGCCACCCGGCGCTCCAACTGCAATGCGACGTTCTCCGAAGAGAGTTGGGCGTCCAAATCCGGTCTGCGCACCTCGTGAATATTGATATAAGTTTCGCGATGCGTCAGCTTTGAGATTTCTTCTTTGAGTTTCTCAATTTCCGCACCCTTCTTGCCGATGACGATACCCGGCCGCGCAGTGTGAATATTGATCTTCGCCTTATTGGCCGCCCGCTCTATTTCGATCTTCGAAATACCCGCATGATAAAGCCGAGTCTTGAGGAATTTCTTAATGCGAAAATCTTCATGCAGGAATTTGGGGTAATCATGACGCGCAAACCACTTGGAATCCCACGTCTCGATGACGCCCAGACGAAAAATTTTCGGATGTACTTTTTGACCCATTCCGCGTTAACTCCTCTTTTCCGCTTCATCGAGCACGATGGTCACATGGCTGAGCCGCTTGCGCACGCGTGTGGCGCGTCCCTGCGCCCGCGAAGTAAAGCGTTTCCACATCCCACCCTCGTCTACTTTGGCTTGTTTGACGAAAAGCCGATCGACGTCGACGCTTTGAGTGTTTTCGGCGTTTGCTACGGCCGTCCGGACCGTTTTGGCGACGATCCCCGCCGAACGCTTCGGAATGAACTTCAAGATATTCAGCGCGTCCTCAACACCCTTGCCGCGGATTTGGTCGACGACTAAGCGGACTTTCCGCGGCGAGACTCGGATAAATTTTGTGATCGCGCGTGATTCCATATTCAAGCCCAATGAATTTCCAAAATTGGAGAAGTTCCAGTCTTCTGTCTAATTTGCCGAGTTCAGGATTTCGCTCCCGGGACGGCGCGCGGGGCCGCCGCCGTTGCCGGCGGAGCGCCGGTCGTGCTCTTTGCATCCGCCTTACGATCCCCGGAATGCGCATAAAAAGTCCGCGTCGGCGAAAACTCGCCGAGCTTATGGCCGACCATACTTTCGCTGACGAACACAGGAATAAACTTCCTTCCGTTGTGCACACCCAGCGTATGGCCCACCATATCCGGAATGACGGTCGAACGGCGCGACCAAGTACGGATGACTTGCTTTTGCCGTGAGTCATTCATCGCTGCCACTTTCTTTAGCAGATGCTCGTCGACAAACGGCCCCTTTTTTACCGAACGCGCCATCGCTACCTACCTTTTCTCCGTTGGACAATATACTTGTCCGACGAGTGATTCTTTCGCGTTTTATAACCCTTGGTCGGTTTGCCCCAGGGGGTCATCGGATGGTTACCTTTGGACCTACCTTCACCGCCGCCGTGCGGATGATCGACCGGGTTTTTCGCCATACCTCGGGTAGTCGGACGAAAACCCAACCAACGCACCCTGCCCGCTTTGCCCCAAGAGACGTTTTCCTGATCAGCGTTGCCGACTTGACCAACCGTTGCGCGGCACTCCGCTAACACTCGGCGCAATTCTCCAGACGGGAGCTTAAGCAATGCGTAGGAACCTTCCTTGGCCGATCTTCAGCTCAACGTTATGCACCACCGTACCAACCGGGATAAACTTCAGCGGCAAAGAGTTGCCAGGCTGAATGTCGATATTATCGTCGCCGGCAATCACTGAGCCCCCGACCTGAAGACGCTCGGGTGCCAAAATGTAGCGCCGCTCGCCGTCAGCATAACAGAGCAACGCGATGCGCGCCGAGCGGTTAGGATCGTATTCGATCGCTTCGACTTTCGCTGGCACATTGAATTTGTTGCGCTTAAAATCGATCAATCGATAGAGTCGCTTATGCCCGCCGCCCCGATGATCCGCGGTGATCCGACCGGTGTTGTTACGCCCACCGCTATGATGCAGCGTGTGACGCAGACTTTTTTCCGGCCGGGCCTTGGTGACCTCGTCAAAAGTGAGGCCCGTACGAAACCGTATTCCCGCGGAGGTGGGGTGGTAAGTTTTAATCGCCATGGTTGATGCTCTTAGTAATTTTATGCCCCGCCAAAAAAATCAATCTTGTCGCCTTCTTTAAGAGTCACGTAGGCTTTCTTCCAAGTCGGCCGGCGACCAATGTTCTTACCGACGCGGCGCATTTTGCCGAGGTAGCGCGCCATACGCACCTGCTCGACCTTTACCTTGAAAAGCGTTTCCACCGCGTGTTTGACTTCAATCTTATTCGCATCCGGGCGAACTTTGAAAAGAACTTGGTTGACGGTCTCAGTGAGCGCCGTGCCTTTTTCCGAAATCAACGGCGCTTGAATAATGTCTTGCGGGCCCTTCATGCGGCCAACCTTTCCTCGATCATCTTAAGCGCGACATCGGTCAAAATAAGATGCTCGTAGCGGAGCAGATCATAAACATTCAATCCCTCGACCCGAAGCACCTTGACCTTCGGTAGATTGCGTGCCGAACGCTCGATCTTCGTGTCCGGTTGAGCGATAACAATCAAGGCGCTCTCGACTTTGAGCTCCGCTAAGGCCTTGACCATAAGCTTCGTCTTAGGCTCATCGAGCTGGAATTTGTCGACGACGACAATTTTTCCATCACGAGACTTCAAGCTGAGCGCAGAGAGCAACGCTTCGCGCCGTGCGGTACGCGGCATGCGATAGGAATAGTCACGCGGTTGCGGGCCGAACGTGGTCCCGCCGCCGACGAATATCGGCGACCGGATACTACCGGCACGCGCACGCCCGGTGCCCTTCTGACGCCACGGTTTCTTACCGCCGCCTCTAACGAAACCTTTCGACTTGGTCGAGGCGCTGCCGGCGCGCCGATTGGCGAGCTGCATGACCACCGTTTGGTGCAGCAAATGCGGACGCGTCTTTGCGCCGAAAATTTCCGCGTTGAGATCCGGCTGAATAACATGGACTTCCATTTTTCAATTACCTTTTAATCGCCGGATGCAGGATCACCACACCCTGCTTCGCTCCAGGCACCGCACCGCGCACCAGCATCAAGTTCTCATCCGGCCGGATATCGATGACCTCTAGATTCTGGGTCGACACCTGCTCATTGCCCCAGTGTCCTGCCATTTTTTTACCCTTGCGGACACGGCCCGGATAAGAACGGTTGCCGATGGACCCGCCGTGGCGAAAATACTCATGCGTACCGTGGGATCCCGGGAAACCGGCGAACGACCATCGCTTGATAACACCGGTAAAACCGTGGCCTTTGGAAATACCGGAAACATCGATACGGTCACCCACCTTGAACAAATTTTCGACTTTGATCTCCTGACCCACTTCGTACTGCGAGACGTCGTCAAGGCGAAATTCTCTCAAAAACTCAAAAGCACCCTTACCGGCCTTGGCCATGTGGCCACGCGCGGCCTTGTTCACCCGCTGCGCCTTCTTAACACCAAACCCCACTTGCAGCGCGGTGTAGCCGTCTGAAGCCATCTCTTTTTTTTGCACGACAATACACGGCCCGGTCTGGACAACAGTGACGGGAACCACATTCCCTTCAGCGTTGTAAATCTGGGTCATGCCCAATTTTCTTCCGATAAGCCCTGTCATATAGGCGTTTCCAGGCGATTAAATACTGCTAAGTGTTTCCCACTGCGTTATTGGAGCTTGATTTCGACGTCAACACCTGCCGCAATGTCCAGCTTGCCAAGCGCATCTATGGTCTGTTGCGTCGGCTCAAGAATGTCGAGCAAACGTTTGTGCGTCCGAATCTCGAATTGATCCCGGGACTTCTTGTCGACATGCGGCGAGCGGTTCACGGTGAATCGCTCGATCCGTGTCGGCAGAGGAATCGGCCCCGCCACCCGACCGCCGGTGCGCCGCACGGTCTCGACAATCTCGCCCACCGACTGATCCAATACCCGGTGGTCATACGCTTTTAGCCGAATCCTAATCTTTTCGTTCATACATTATCATCCGACTTGCCATCGAGCTTGGCGATGATTCCTTCGGCAACCGCCGCTGGAACCGGTTCGTAGTGTGAAAATTGCATTGTATAGGTCGCTCGCCCCTGGGTCATCGAACGAACGTCAGTCGCGTAACCGAACATCTGTGCGAGCGGCACCCGCGCATCGATCGCTTGCGCGGCCGGACGCGTGTCCATTCCTAAAACTTTACCCCGCCGGGAATTGAGATCACCGATCACGTCCCCCATGAACTCCTCCGGCACCACTACCTCAACCGACATGATGGGTTCAAGCAGAACCGGACTTGCTTTGCGGGAGGCCTCCTTGAAGGCCATCGATCCAGCAATCTTGAAGGCGATCTCCGAGGAGTCGACGTCATGATAGCTGCCGTCGAAGAGCGTGGCTTTGACATCGACCACCGGATAACCCGCCAATGGGCCATTGTCCGTTGCTTCTTTGATTCCCTTCTCAACGGCGCCGATATATTCGCGAGGAATAGAACCGCCCTTGACCGCATCGACGAACTCAAACCCAGCGCCAGGTGCTTGAGGTTCTAGCTTGATCCATACGTCGCCGTATTGTCCGCGGCCACCGGTTTGACGGATAAACCGACCTTGCTGCTCGACCGCTTTGCGGATCGTTTCCTTGTAAGCGACCTGAGGCTTGCCCACATTGGCGCCGACACTGAATTCGCGCAGCAAGCGGTCAACGATGATT
>Ga0193707_1000571_pt1 | contig 12840 bp, 11 predicted proteins | sample U3c2metaG_FD_143043 | JGI IMG/M metagenome (GOLD analysis project Ga0193707, IMG submission 143043) | Soil microbial communities from a riparian zone of the East river system, Colorado, United States - U3c2 | ecosystem: Environmental > Terrestrial > Soil > Riparian zone | place: USA: East River... | reverse complement strand
GTCCGGTAAAACCGTCGAGGCCTACCGGATCATCCCAAGGATACAAAACATAACCAAGAATGGCTACGCGAGCCGTTTAAACGAGGCAACGATTTGGATTTCGGCGGATGAACGGCGCTTACCGATAAAGCTGAGCAGCAAGATAGTTTTCGGCACCGTATACTTGGAGCTGATGCAAGACAAAAGCCGGACGCAGTCCACTGCAACCGAGGCGCGTCCCCCGGCGTCTTGATCGAAAGTTGGGCTCTATGTCGAGTCAGCCTAGAGTGAAACTAGGAACTATCGCTGTGGCCTTGCTGCTCTTGGCCGCGGCCATGTCAGCCTGCGTCGCGGTCGGGCCGGCGCCGTCGACGCGCCGCGCGCCAAGAGAAGATTATCCGACACCCCCGCCATCGTCCTCAGCGCGACGCGTCGATCCTTACGAGGCCGAGCGCTTGCGTCGAGTGATGGTGCCGCTTCTCCAAGCGATGGATCATCCTTGCCGGGTCGACCAAGTGCGAGTGGGCATCATCAACCAGAATGAAATCAACGCCGCCAACGCGGGCAATTGTGAGTTCTACGTCACCATGGGGCTTTTGCGCCGTGCCAACGACGACCAGCTGCGCGGGGTTTTGGCGCATGAAATCGCTCACCAAGACCTCGGTCATGTGGCGAAAGCGCAGGTACTCGGCGCGGGCCTCAATATTCTCAGCGCGGGGCTGCAGCAACTATTTCCGGCGGCCGGAGCGTTAGCGCCTATCGCCGGCGAACTCGTCGCGCGCGGCTACGGTCGCACTGAAGAATACGCGGCCGACCGCCATGGCGTGGATATACTCCACCGCGCCGGCTATTCCAAAGAAACGCTGCTCGACGCGCTTACCTGGATTCGCCGAACCGCCGGCGATGGCGGAGGCGGCTTTCTCTCCACCCATCCCGGGCTCGACGAGCGAATCGCGACGATTGAAAAAATGCGCTAGGTCGCCTTCCGTTCGCTGTGTCTTGTCGCGTCTCTCGATTTGTCTTCTCTTCCATCGGGTTAACTTACGTAAACAAATTTTCGGCTGTGGCGTCTAATGCTGCAAGGAGGCCGAAAACCATGAATTCTAATACAGGCGTTTTGCGAAGGAATTCTTCATTTATCGCTAGTATCGCTGTAGCAGCCACGTTAGTGACCGGGTGCGCGGGTGGCGCGCTGACCACGCGCGAAAAGGGTGCAGGTATCGGCGCGTTGGGTGGCGCTAGCGTCGGCGGACTAATCGGCTCAGCGGTGCACCATCCATTGGCGGGCGCTATGATTGGAACGGTTTTGGGAGCTGGAGCAGGCGGTCTGGTCGGTGACCAACTGCAGGGGCGTGAGAACCAAGCCGCCGATCAGGACCAGCAGATCTATCGAAATCAGCAGGAGCTTGAAAATCAGCGCCGCGATATCGACCAACTCCGGCGCCGCCCCGAATATTAATTTCTCAACTTAACACCTAAACAATGGGGGGCCCGAATGCCCCCCATTGAATTTTGCGCGGCGTCATCGACGCTGGATCTCGCAACTACGGACACTCGATTGAGCCGACGCATGACACAGACTTTCGGATACCTCAGATCCCCTGCCAGTTTCATCGTTATTATTATCGGCTGTCTTATTTTCGCCGATGGGAACGTGTTTGCCGACTATTTCTCTCCCGGCGATCACACGATCACTTTAACGCATCAGAAACGCGAGCGTAGTGCGATCGTTCACGTTCCGCCGCGGGCGATAGACGCGCGTGAGATCCCGATCATTCTCAATTTTCACGGTGGCGGTGGCCATGGCGCGAACGAGCAGGAATACTCCTTGATGGATAAACTCGCGGATCGCGAGACCTTCGTTGCCGTTTATCCCAACGGTACTGGACGCTTCGGTAACCGGCTGCTTACCTGGAACGCCGGCACCTGCTGTGCCTACGCGGTACTAAATAACGTCGACGATGTCGGCTTCGTGCGCGCGCTAGTTACAAAATTGACAGAATCGATTCCCATCGACCGGCGCCGAGTCTACGCAACCGGACTTTCGAACGGCGCGATGATGTCGCACCGCCTCGCTGCTGAAGCCGCTGATCTGATCGCCGCGATTGCGCCGGTGGCAGGGGGCATGGTTGTGCCCGGATTCAAATCGACGCGGGCGGTTCCCGTGATGCACATTCACAGCGTCGACGATCCACGCGCGCTTTACAACGGCGGTCTCGGTTTGCCGTTTCCGTTGACCAAGAACCAAGTGCTTCATCCGAGTATCGATCAGATGATCTTGCGCTGGGCGAAACATAACGGCTGTTCGGCGGAGCCGGCAGTGGTCGACCGTCGCGCCGGGCGTGAGGGCAGCGGTCAAAGTGCTACTCGTTACGTCTATCCACACTGCCGCGAAGGCGTTGAAGTCGATCTCTGGAAACTGACCGGCGCAGGCCATGTCTGGCCAGGCGGCAGGCAGAAATTCATGGAGCGCATCCTCGGTCCGTCAACCGAGATCATCGATGCCAATCAGGAGATGTGGAATTTCTTCAAGCGCTTTGCGCTGCCCGCCTAAGCTATTCAGTTAGTGTCTTCACCACGACGCGCCCAGTGCGGCTGAGCCGCAACCGAAACTCGGAGTATCTCCCGCAAAGACGCAAAGGGCGCAAAGTTCGGAGATTGAGGGTGAAAATCATTTATAAGAGTTTTTATCCTTTCCCCATAACCTTGGCGCCTTTGCGCCTTGGAATTCCCGACTCCGAGTACTTTCGATGCCAGATTATTTGCGCAGGCCGCGCAAATTTTTAACTATAGTAATACGAAGTATTCGGACGTTTATATTCTAGATTTCTGCTCTTCGCGTCCTTCGTGGTCGAATAACATTTCATGACATCTCCTCTTGATCACTCTCGAGTCCGGCTTTAGACTCGCGTCTTGTGAAAGTTTTGATTTCCGGCGCGGCAGGGCTGGTTGGCGCTCATGTGACGCAAAGTTTGGGGCGCGCCCATGATGTGCTGGCACTGAGTCACAGTGATCTCGATATTACGGATCGTCAAGCCGTGGAGCATTGCGTGAGAGACACCAAGCCGGCGTTGATCATCAACTGCGCCGTGCTTCAAGTCGACGAGTCGGAACAGGATCCGGTCAAAGCCAAGGCTGTCAATGTCGACGGTCCAGAATTTTTGGCTGAAGCGGCGAGACAAATTGGTGCAGAGCTCATCCATTTCAGCACCCAGTATGCGTTCGAAGGCGAGCCCGTCGGCCGGCCTCCCTACACGATCACAGATGCGCCGGCGCCGGTGAACGTCTACGGCAAAACCAAACTAATTGGTGAAGAGGTGGTGCATGAAGCTTGCGAAAAGAGTTACATCATTCGCACCTCGTGGGTTTATGGCAGCGGCAAAAACAGTTTTCTTTGCACCGTGCATGATGATCTCAAAAATGGCAAAAGGGTGCGCGCCATCGACGACATTTGGTCGAGCACGACCTACGTAGAAGACTTGATCGACCAGGTGATGACGATTCGGCGAAACGGTTTTTACGGCACTTATCACGTCGTCAACGCGGGAACTTGCACTTATTACGAGTTTGCTCTCGAAGCGGCGAAACTGCTCGGACTGCCGCGCGCGCAGATCGATGCGCTGATCGAAATCACTCACGAGCGCGACATGAAGCGCGTCGCTAAGCGGCCGCGCTTCACGCCGTTACGCTGTCTTCTATCGGAAGAGCTCGGCTTGCCGCCCATGCGCGATTGGCGCGCGGCGCTCGCGGCGTACGTGTGCGGTTAGGACGAGTCTAGAGTTTAGAGTCCGGCATCTCGCGTTCCTGCCCGCCTCATTACATTTCAATCCTTCATCATTCCAATCGGCCCCGTTCGGATTGACAGGTTCGCTCGTATCCGAGTAAAACCGCATGGATGTTGAAAACTGCTAGTTCCCAACGGAAAGGTGAAGATAATGAAACGACTCGCGCAGGCAGTCTTGCCTTTGGGGCTATTTTTTCTGAGTTTTTCCGGCCTTGTGTCCGCGGCCGATACGATCCGGATCGCCTACAGCTCGGTGAACCCCCACGCACTCTTGGTTTCGCTCGCAGAAAAGCGCGGGTTGTTTGCGAAGTATGGGTTGTCTTCGGTCGTGGTCTATATTCCCGGAGGAAGCACCGTCGTCCAAACGATGGTGTCCGGCGACATCGACTTGGGGCAACTCACCGGCGCGCCTGGTGTCGCGGCCAATCTGCGCGGCGCCGATATTCTTTACATCGCGATGACCGACGATCGCATGGGTTACCAATTGGCCACGCGCCGCGATATCAAGAGTCCCGCCGATCTCAAAGGCAAACGTTTAGGCATCAGCCGATTCGCTTCCTCTGCTGATTTCGGCACGCGAACGCTTTTGAAACGGCTCGGTATCGATCCCAAGGAAGTGACGATTCTGCAGATCGGCAACGAAGCGGAACGGTTGGCGGCTCTCAAGTCGGGCAGCATCGACGGTTCAGTGTTCAATGCACCGTTCGGGAACGTAGCGAAGAAATTCAATTTCAACATTCTCGCCGATGCCGGCGCGCTCGGCATTCCATACTTCAACACCGGCATGTGCGGCAGCGCCAAAGTGCTGCAAAAGAACGAAGGCAGGATTCTGAACTTTTTGCGTGCCTACGTCGAAGCGATCAAGATTTTCAAGACTGAGCCCGAGTACACGCTGAAAGCGCTCGCGCAGTTCAGCCGCGTGAGCGATCAGGAGTTCGTCAAGGAAGCCTACGACTACAACAGAAACAAAATCCCCGACATTCCCTATCCGTCGCTGTCGGCGATGCAAGCGGTCATCGACCCGCTTGTCGAAGCCGACCCCAAGCTCGGCAAAATCGACGCAAAGAATTACATCAGCGACCGGTATTTGAAGAAGTTAGAAGAAGAAGGGTTCGTGAAGAAGTTAATCGGGAAATAGTAACAAAGATTTTCGGTGATTCGGTTATCGCATTCGTAGAAAAGGCCCGGCTTGGCCAAATCCCAGCCGGGCCTTATAATATTTGGTCAATGTGTACCTTCGCACACCGATCTTGGAAAATTGCCATTCGGACACCAGGCTTTCGTCTAAAAATCAGGCGCTGCGTCTCCGTCCATTTCTTAGTGTTCCTTTTCGTCCTTGGTTGTGATCTTCCAGAACAACCTAAAATGGTGACGATTACGAACGCTCCTGTTTTCCAACCGTCAAGTCCAAAGGATATTCACAGCGTTGAACAGGCATTGGCGGCCATTATTACGGTATGTCGTCTTGACCCTGGCTTACTCGTCGTTGATCCGTTGCACGTTTATCTCTATAAAAACTCTCTGTCATTTCAAATTGGCATACGTGGCGCACTGTCTCTGCCGATAAATATTGGGAATGTTGCTGCGGTTGCAAATGCTAATACGATTTACGTTGATCTCGGAAAAGCAGGTTCAAATGAATCAGCATCAAAGATGTGGCTCTTGGCCCATGAGTACGGGCACAACGTACAGGCCGCCATTTCTGAAAGCGAATTCAGAGGCGATGTGTGGTTTGGTGAAGGTCTCGCCGAATGGATAGCGGCGCACGTATTTCATAAACTCGGCTGGCAAGACTACTCCCTGTCCCTTGACAGAGTAGCTCGGGAAGTCAGCCATCTTAGAGATTTGGAGGATAATCTGAATCTTTTGCAGACTCGGGACGCCTGGGCACGCATCAATAGATCCCCCCAGGGGCGCGTGAGGACCTACAGCTTGGCGCATTTAGCGGTAGACAAACTAATTCGAAAAAAGGGTCTAGCTACCGCATTCTTATACACAAAAACCGCTGATTTCGAACGAAGCTTCGAGTGGCGGTGGAAAGACTTTGTCATTGAGTTTGAGCGCTACATTTCGACGATTCCACGATTGGAACCAAGCGTTCCCCTGACTCCGAAAGCACAATGGAGAATAAATGATCAGTGGACGTATTCAGTAAAACATATTGGTAAAGTTTTTCAGGTCGAAAAGCGATTTGTCAGGGAAGATATCTATCTTGGGTTACCCTCCTATGTCATTAAAGCGGGACAAGAGGAACACCTCTTCGATAAGGAAACTCTAGGTTTACTGACAAAAAGGAATAGAGAAGGAATTGTGTATCGGGTATCTAATTCCGTGCAATCTGTAATCTGGCCGTTGGAGAACGGAAAAAGTTGGCGAGCTTTATACGCCGTTGATACCTTGGGACTTGATTCCGTCCGATTTGTTGATCGTATGATGTTTGTCACCGGTTCTGAGGAAATCAAAACTCCTTTCGGCGTAGTGAAAACAATAAAAATCGAAGCCTATGGTCGTGAAAGAGGTCGGCTACGTGCAGAGTATTGGTATTACCCAGACGCAAAATGGTTTGCCAAATCCAGAGAATATGATCCCAACGAAGGGTTGATCGAAGAAGAACTCGTGAGTTTCAAAGTCAATTAGACAAATTGCTGCACGAGGTGTTTTCTTTTTCCTGCAAAGCCAAATCTAATTCCCCTTCGCCTTCTTAACGGCCGCTACGTCGCCCTCGCTGAAGCGGTAGAATCTCACCGGGTTGTCGTAGAGCATTTTTCGTTTAAACTCATCGGACAGATCTTTGCGCGCTTTTAGGTGAGGCAGGTCGCCGCCGAATTGGTCGCGTTCGCGTTCGTGCGGGAAGTCTGACGCCCACATGATGACGTCAGGATGAACTAAATCGGCGATGTACGGCGCGATGCGTTCTTCGACTTCCATGGTGACGAAGATGTTGCCGCTCTTGAAGAAATGGCTGGGCGGACTCTTGAGCTGCGGCGCGAGGCGAGCGGCGAATTTTTCGTAGTCCTCTTCCATGCGATCCATCATAAACGGCACCCAGCCCGCGCCGGCCTCGAGGTAGGCGATGCGCAGTTTGGGAAATTCCTGGAAGACGCCCTGGAACATCATGTTGGTGATTTGCAGAAACAAGCCGACGGGATGTTCGAGCATGTGCGCTTCCAGAAAGCTCGCCACGCGGTCGAGGCCCAGATTTTGGCTGACGCCGCCGTGGACGGTGAGCGGCACGTCGAGCCGTTGCGCTTCGTCGTAGATTTCATGAAACACCGGAGAGCCGTAGAGCGGTGTTCGGTTATTGGTCACGGACGGCAACAGTCCGGCTGAAAAACCTAGATCCTTCACACAGCGGCGCAATTCCGCAGCGGCGGCTTTAGGATCTTGCGGTGCGAGCAGTGCGACGCCTTTGAGCCGCGGGCTCTGGCTGGTGAAGCGGTCGTAGAGCCAGTCGTTGTAGCCTTGCGCGATCGCCGACGCCCAAGCGGGGAGTTGAATCATTCCAATTGCCAATGCGGACGTCGGATAAAGGACTGCGCAGTCGATGCCGTGTTCGTCCTGAAAGCGAACCCAAGCTTCGGCGTCGGGATCTTCGCGCTTGCCTTTGCGCGCCAGGCCGCGCTGCCAACCGTCGGCGTCGAACATCGGCCAGGTCGAGTGCCAGCTCATTTCGCTAAAATTACCCTTGATGTGAGCGAAGATGTCCTTGTGGTCTTCCATGATGTGCCCGTCTGCGTCGATTACGAATCCCGACATTATTTAGTCCTCCCAGCACTCCGACTTTGGTGTCATTTTGGGGCGCAGCCGAAGAAGCTCGAAATCGTTACAGACGAGATCCTTCGCGCGCTCAGGATGACCAGACAATGAATTCCAGTTTAGCTATTGAAAAAATATCTTCTGGAATTCCTTCTTTTTCGCCTCGAAATCCTCTTTGCCGAAACTATACATCTGCACGAACTTGATTTTATCTGCGTCGGCGAGGGGCGGGTAGACGCCACGGCGATTGACGAACTCGCCGGTGTCGGCCTGTATCTTCATGCTTTCTTCTTCGAGGAAAAAGTCGATGAAAGCTTTGCCGGCATTCGGTCGCGGAGGCTTGGCGCCAAGGGTGATGTACTGGCCGTCACCGAGCATCGTATAGTCGCGAACGTAATCGAGACTCGCTCCCTGTTTGTTGTAAGTCAGAACGAAACGCACGAAGGTGATGCCGAGGGGCGTCTCGCCGGTGCCGACGCGGTCGGCCGCAGGGACGATCGATTCGGCGAAGATCGGTTTGGTCGCAGCAAGATCGCGGATGAATTTCTCAGCGCGCGGTTTGGGCATGATCTTATCCAAGCTAGCGAGCCACTGGGTAGTCAACGTATGGCCGGTAGGATGCGGCATGACCAGTTTCCCTTTGTACTCAGGCTTGACCACGTCTTCGAGAGTTTTCGGTGCCTCAGACGGTTTGATCTGATTCTTATCGTAAATGACGCCATAGAGGACGTTGCGATAGCGAGCGCCTAGCTCAGGATCGATGGCGTCTTTGGCGAAGCCTTTGAACGACGGCGACTCATATTTTCCAAAGGCGCCTCCTTTCGCCATCAGACGCATGTGATCGCCGGTCGTCGCGACGACGTCGAACTGCGGCTTGCCGACGCGGTGCTCGCTCAGAACGCGATCGAGAATCTCCGTCGAACCGCCGCGCCAATATTCCATTTGCAGTCCGGTCTTGGCTTCAAACGCTTTTTTCAAGGCGTCCGCTGTAAAAGTTTCCATCGAAGTATAGACGATGACTTTGCCGCCGTCCTTCTTGGCGGCATCGACGAGTTTGGCATTTTGCGCCGACACGCTCTGAGCGCAAAATAGGGATAGCGAGACCAACAACAGAGCGGTATGCTTGCACATAAATGGGCGATCCTTTCTAACGAAAACTCCGCCGACACGCTAGATTTATATGGCACGAGTTCGCGGCGAGTCAAGTTGAGGTGATGGGCTTGATTTCTTCGAAGTGACGGCGGCTGTTCGAGAGCGAGAAAAGCGCTGTCATCGAGCCTCCGGCTCACTCGCGGTCGGGTCTTCCCATCGTCTGACGATGGGTCAATTTTTTGCCGTCAGTCTTTTGAAAAACCCTTCGCGCTCCAGCTCGTCGACGATGCTTTCGTCGAGGTATTTGCCGATGTTCATGTCGACTTTCACCGCCGGATTTCGCTGCGCGATGATTTCCAGTGTGTTGCGCAAGCCTTCCTGCGACACTCGGGGTGGCATGGAAAAACTTTTAGCAAAGTAATCGTAGGTTTCTTCGAGGCCCTTGGGATTCTTAAATCGCAGCCGCTTGGAGAGTACCGCCAGTCCTTTTTCTCTGCTGGTCATAAACTGGTAGGTGCCTTCGGCGTAGGCTTGCTGGAAGCGCTTGACGACGTCGCGATTTTTTTCGACAAACGAGCGTCGCGCGACCATGACATTCATCGGAAATGACGTGCCTTTGACATCGGGCATTTTTACAAGCTCGTGCATTCCCAGGCGCAGCGCTTCGTTGATGTCGGGATAAGACAACATGGTGCCGTCGATAGCTCTGGTTGCAAGCGCCACGATGCGCGCCGCAGAATCGCCGGCGGGAAAAATCGTCACCGACTGACGCGGTATATTCCACGCTTTGAGGGCGAGGAACGTCGCGGTCTCAGTGGCGCCGCCGACGGCTAGAATGCCGATCTTCTTGCCGGGCAAATCCTCCGGTTTGCGAATTTCTTTCTGAGTCACAAAGCTATAGGGAAAGTTGTTGAGCGTTCCCGAAATCATCACAATATCCGCACCTTGGTTGATCGCGTTGATCCCCGTCGCCGCGTCGACCTGGGCGAGGTGGATACTGCCGCCGAGCACGGCTTGGATTTGGCGGACCGACCCGGGAACGAGCACGACATCACCGTTGAAGCCGTACTTCGCCATCGAACCTAAATCCTTCGGCGCCCACACCGGCGCTTGAAAGCCGGCGAAGCCCGCGTAGGCGACGAGATAGGTTTCCTGGGCAAACAGATTTATGGGAAGCAGCAACAGGAGCACGACGGTGAACAACCATTGACCTAGCATGGTAGGTGACTTCGTTTCATCGGCAGGACGGCGCTTGGAGGTGAGAACTTTCAAGTTCCAAGTTTCTGGTTTCTAGTGTCAAAGAGGAGAGGCGTGGAACCAGGAACTCAACACTCGAAACTAGGACTCATGTCCAACCGCGCGTCCAGCGCTCGCCTCTTTTAACTTTGTCCGCGTAGTAGTTCCAATCGGCGGAATGAAACATCTCATCGCGTGGGCGGCGAAAAAGTTTTTTGCGGCTCGCAGTCAATGTCTCGATCGCGTCCGGCGTCGGTCCCTGGTAGCCGTGCAGGCCGGCGATGGCCATGATCTTGGCGGTGCGCTCCATATAAAGCGCATTGATGCACGCTTCATCGATCGTTGTGCCGACGGTGACGATGCCGTGACCTTTGATCATCACGGCGTACGCATTTCCCAGACACTTGGCAAGGTCGGCGCCTTCTTCCTCATCCAAGATATAAATCGGCCGGGGAAAGATCGGCGTGCCGCCGTTGAAGCGCGAGGACTGCATATGCACCCAATCGACGGGTTTATCGGCCAGGCTGAGCGCGATGCACATGGAAGCGTGGCAATGCACGATGGCGTTGACATCCGGGCGCGCCTTAAAAATTTCCGAGTAGATCACCGACTCGCGCGGGATGGTGCCGACGCCGGCAAGCTTCTTCAATGAAAAGTCGAAATGGACCAGCCAGTCCTTTTTATCGAGCTCCGCCCGGCGAAACATTCTCACGGCGATGCCTTTGTTGCCGGGCAACCGCGTGCCCACGTGACCCCAAAGATCGCCGATCTCCCAGTCGAGGATCTTCGCGGCGGTGTTTAGCTCTTGCTCGATGGCCTTGATCGATTTCTTAAGTTTGTGGCTGGCTGCTTTTTCGGATTTGCTCATGGATTCTCTCTTTCTTGTGAGTCGATAGATGAAGCCTGAAACCGCGCTCCTTAAGAAGCTGCCTTGCGGCGGGCGGCGTAGGACGCCGGATTTTCTTTTACCGCCTTGGGGGTCAGGTAATTAAATTGCTGGCGCCATGGCACATCGCGGGCGACCATATGCGCGAAACAATCGATGTGCGGAAACCAGTTGCTCGCCGTGTCGCGCAACAGATGCGGCGGTTCTTTGCCCGCAGCGAACTCCTTCACGGCGGTGAGTAGAAACTTGCGCACGGCGATCACGGCTTTGTCACTGACGCCGAGATGCTCGCGACTGCGGTCGAAGATCGCGCCCATGCTCTCCGTCGCGCAAGCGTCGTGGTTGAGAAAATCTTCGATGCCCGTGAAGTTTACTTTTTTTTGCATCTGCCGGTCTTGGAGATAATTATTGCGCGCGTTGCGGATGCGCGTGTAGTCGGGATTGATTTGCTTGCGCCGGTGCACTTCGTCGTCGCGTACGGCGCGGTCGCGACGAAAACCGATGTCGTAGCGCCAGCAATGGGTATCATCCGCCGGCACATACGTATGAATTTCATAACCTTCCAATTCATTGGTCGCCCGGCCCGCCGGCACACATCCATAAACCGGCATGACGAACGCTGAGAAGCGAATATAGTGCTGATTGTCGGTGTTGCGGGTGGCGATCAGCCGGACGCCGAAGTCGGTGTCTTCGGTTTCATAATAGGGTGCGGTATCGCTCTTGTAGAGGGGCTGGTTGCGCTCGTTGGAAAAGGTGCGGTGCAAAAAGGACAGGTGCGACGAGTCGCATTCACCCTCGAGACCCTGGAGATAATTGCATTCCAGCAGGGCCTTGGTCACGTACGAGAATTCCGGCGGTACTTGCGTCCATTCGTAATTGGGAAACAGCGGTATTATTTCGCGCGGCCCGAGATACGCGTAAATGACACCGTTGGCTTCGTGGGTGGGATAGGCCGTGTGGCGCAGCTTTTTGCGAAAGTCGCTGTCGGCCGGCTCCGCCGGAGTTTCGAGGACATTGCCCTCGACGTCGTATTTCCAGCCGTGATATACGCAGCGCAAGCCGCATTCTTCGTTGCGTCCGAAGAAAAGCGATGTGCCGCGGTGGGCGCAGTGCTCGCCGATCAAACCGATGCGTCCTTGAGTGTCGCGGAAGGCGACTAACTCTTCACCTAACAATTTCGCCCGCACCGGCGGACAATCGGCAGTGGGAATTTCTTCCGATAGCAACGCGGGAACCCAGTAGCGTCGCAGCAGGTTGCCCATCGGTGTTCCCTGGTTGGTTTGCGTGACTAATTCGTTATCTTCTCGGGCAAGCATGCAGGACTCCTCGCTAAATCAATTCAACGGTTCAAAACGTTCAAGTCGTTCAAATAGTTCGAGCTGTTGAGATCAACTACGTGTCGAGCGTGCCTGAGGCAAAAATCTCGACGTATGACGGCGCCGAGCGGATCATGCCTTGTTCAACATTATACTTGATAAAAGCGTCTAGGGTTGTCTTGTTTGCCTTGATCCCGTATTTCCACGGATCGCTCCACGCCGCGAGTTGTTCTTTCATTCGCTCTCTCAAGTATACGACGGAAAAGCCACTGCGATCGCTCAATATATCGTCGTATGCGATCTGTTTGGCTTTTTCAAAGGCCGCGTAGAACTTGGCGGCGAGATCGGGCCGCTCGCGGTCGAGCTTGCGGCTCACGACGATCATGTGCACGGGAGTATAGATGCCGGTTTCCCGGTAAAGCTTTTGATCCTCTTCGACATAATTAGCAAACAAGCGCTTGATCTTGGGACTAGTTTCGAGGTTTTCGAACATTTTGGTGTCGGAGATGTCCGTGATGATCGCATCCAATTCGCCGGCGATGAGACGTTGCGACATGTTCTTGGACTCGTCGACGTACTCGATCTTTGCGTTTGTGTCGTGGACGGGAAAAACTTCCTTCGCCTGCAGCACCCATTGAACTTTGGAAAAGTCGACGCCGTAGCGTTCGCGCAGCAAACCCCTTGCCCAAACCGTTAGCGCGGTTCGATAGGTGCGCGAGCCGATGCGTTTGCCTTCGAGATCTTTGGGCGTGCGGATCCCGGCATCGGCATGACAGAAGATCAGTTGATAA
>Ga0193707_1000569_pt1 | contig 12898 bp, 10 predicted proteins | sample U3c2metaG_FD_143043 | JGI IMG/M metagenome (GOLD analysis project Ga0193707, IMG submission 143043) | Soil microbial communities from a riparian zone of the East river system, Colorado, United States - U3c2 | ecosystem: Environmental > Terrestrial > Soil > Riparian zone | place: USA: East River... | reverse complement strand
AGCAACGTTCGACTCCTCAATAACCGGGGATCCAAACGCGGCGGCGATCGAAGCGACGATTAACCGTGCCATCGCGATTTACGAGTCGCTGTTTAGCGATCCGATCACGATCCAGATTCGTTTCCGCTATTCGACTACTGGTCCTGGTCCGGAACCCAGCCCAACCCCTTTGCCGGCAGGCGTTCTCTCAGAAAGTCGTTCGGTCATTTACACTGTATCGTGGAACAGTTTCGTCAGCGCTTTGAGAGCGGATGCACGGACCGGCAACGACAATGTTGCGAACGCGAGTCTGCCAGGGAGCGCTTTATCTGCAAACATCGCGCCATCCAGTGGGAACGGGCGAGCGGTGGGATTGAACACACCGCCGGCCATGTCCGCAGACGGCACCGTTGGACAGGGCGGACCGTATGATGGAATCGTCACGCTTAATTCCGCGCAACCGTTCTCGTTCACCCGGCCTCTCATCAGTGGCAGCTTCGACGCGCAGCGTTCGGTTGAGCATGAAATTGATGAGGTTGTCGGTCTGGGATCGTACCTAAACACCCCCAACGCACCGAGGCCGTGTCCCAATCAGTATGAAGCGGAGTCGCCCAACAACACCCTGACGGGAGGCGCGGGGATTCAAAGCTGCCCGACGTGCTCCGGCGGAGCCGATGTAGGCTACGTGGGCAACAACTCGGGTACCCTCAAGTTCAATGGTGTTACCGTTAACACTACGCACAGTTACGTCGTAACGATCTGGTACACGAACGGAGACGCTGTACGCTATGCCCTTCTAAGCGTGAACGGCAGTCCAGGAACCCCTTTGAGCTTTCCGTCCACTGGCTCGTTTCAGACCGTCGGGTCAATACAGACCACCGTCACTTTGAACGCTGGCAGTAACAACACGCTTACGTTCTACAATCCGATCACTGGTAACTGGGCTCCGGATTTCGATCGGATTGGGGTGAACTGTCCTGCCGCACCACCCACCAATCTTCGCCCGCAAGACTTGTTTAGCTGGTCGTCTCGTGGCGTAAGGAATCTCACTTCGACCGGCTCACGTTATTTCTCGATCAATGGCGGTAGCACCAACATCGTTGGTTTCAATCAGACTCCGCCCGGCGATTTTGGTGACTGGCTGAGCGAGGCGTGCCCGCAACCCCATCCGCGTGTGCAGAACGCATTCGCTTGCCGCGACCAATATTCCGATATCTCCGCCACATCGCCCGAAGGGATCAACCTCGATGTCATTGGTTACGACTTGATAAATTCGCCATCGGGTGCGGGCGCAGCCAGGGCCGCAGTAGCCGACTTTAATGGCGACGGCCACCCAGACTATGTGCTTCAGAACGCCAGCACGCGCCAAACAGCCATCTGGTATTTAAACAACAATTTTTATATCGGCGGTGCCTACGGTCCGACTCTTGTGGCTGGTTGGGGACTAGAGGGACTCGCTGATTTCAATCGCGACAGCCATTCAGATTATGCGCTCTTCGCCTACAACACGCGTCAGACAGGGATTTGGTATTTGTCTGGACCAACGTTCATCAATGGCTGGGTATTGGTAGGAACAGGAGACTTTAACGTCGATAGCCATCCAGACTACGTACTTTATAATGCGAATACCCGTCAAACAGCCATCTGGTATTTAAACAACAACGTTCTCATTGGCAGTGCGTACGGCCCAACTCTTCCCCCTGGTTGGAATTTGATAGGCGCCGCAGATTTTAATGGCGACGGACATCCAGATTATGCCTTATTTAATTCCGGCACCGGGCAGACGGCGATTTGGTATTTGTCTGGATCAACACTCATCGGGAGTGCTTATGGGCCAAGCGTTCCCGGTTCTTGGGCGTTGGTTGCGACAGGAGACTTTAACGGCGGCGGCAATCCGGACTATGTGCTTTACAACGCCGGCACCCGTCAAACAGCGATCTGGTATCTGAACAACAACATTTTCGTCGGGTCCGCCTATGGCCCAAGTCTTCCGGCCGGCTGGAGCTTGGTCGCGCCTTAAGGACCATTCTCCCAGGCCACGCTGATTTCAGCATTACTAGCGAGGGAACGTCCTCTGACAAATTGGCCAACACCACCCGCGTGCCAAGATCCTAAACTTTTTCTTGTTGTTGTGTCGGAAAGTCCGTAAAAAGGCCCATTCCAAATCCGTTTCATTCCCAGCGAGAAGCCACAAGTGGCTCCCCTAAGATCAAAATTGCCTCTCGCTCCCACCTGTGGAAAATCTCGTTCGAATGTTCCCGGGCTTTTTTCGAGAAACTTCGGCTCATATTTCGCGGAGATGGATAGTAAGAGACAGAGACGTGACAGGCAGCTCCGTAACCACGCCATACATGCATTTTCCTTTACAATGCGACCACCCGCCGAACCGCGATCTGGTACATGAACAACAATGTTTACACCAGCGGCGTCTATAGCCCAACTCTTCCGGTTGGCTGGAGCTTGGCCGCACCTTAAGCCAGAGAACCTCGTCGCGAAGGTTTGGAGAAGAAGATGACGTGAAGACAATCAACCTATGGAAAAAGATATGAAAACATTCGTGTTAACAACCCCTTCTCATAACTGGTCTTTGCCGACGCATTGGTGTTCTTATCTGGCTTTCGTTGCCTCCGCCCTCCTATTGAGCGCGGCCGATACGCCGGCAGCAACCCTTACTGTGACTAACGGAAGCGATAGCGGGTCGGGATCGCTGCGGCAAGCAATCCTTAATGCGTCGTCCGGCGATCTGATCAACTTCGCTGCTGGTATTACGACAATTAACCTCACGAGCGGTGAGTTGTTGATTAACAAGAACCTGACGATCAATGGCCCCGGCGCAAATCGCTTGACCGTGCAACGCAGCTCCATGATGCCTTTCCGCATTTTCCATATCGCTCCTAGTACCGCCACGATTTTCGGCCTGACGATTGCCAATGGAACGGCGGAGATTGGCGCAGGCGTTTACTGTGTCGGCGGCACCGTAACGAACTGCGCGATTACCAACAACCAGGCAGTAGGTGATGCACCAGAGGGTGGCGGCGTCTATTGTGACGGAGGAACCGTTTCACGCTGCGTGATCAGCGGGAACACCGTCACATCGACAAATAGCTACCTGTATGGGGCGTTCGCGGAGGGCGGCGGCATCTTTACGACTGACGAAAGTCAGATTGACCACTCCACCGTCACCAACAACACCCTAACAGGCTATTACGCGAACGGCGCCGGGATCAACGCCAACAACGGCTCAGTACAAAACTGCACGGTCAGCGGCAACACGGCCTACGGACATTGGTACGCGAACGGCGGCGGAGTGTACATGACGGCCAACGTGGACGGTCTTGTTCGCAACTGTCTTATCACCGGCAACAACGCCCATACCGATCCCGGAGGCGCCAACTGGGCGCTCGGCGGTGGCGTTTATTTCAACAGCGGCGGGATTCTCGAGTCCAGCACCGTCTCCGGTAACACACTTTATGGCAATTTCTCTAATGGAGGAGGCCTCGCTTATGGCGATCAGATCCGGAACACAATCATCTATGGTAACATTGCCGCCAGTGATCCCAACTATTACCTCAACCCGTACGGGCCGGCCACGTTCGACCACTGCGACTCAACGCCACTGCCTCCTGGCACCGGCAACATCGCTTCTAACCCCGGTTTTGCGAGCGGGTACCATCTCGCTGCCGGCTCGCCGTGCATTGACACAGGAACGAATCAAGCTTGGATGGCCACAGCCACTGACCTGGATGGCAACCGCCGTATCTGGAATGGCACCGTGGACATGGGCGCATTCGAATTCGGCTCCGTGCCAGTCTCGCAGGTAGATTTCAACCTCGACGGCCACCCAGATTACTTGCTTTACAATGCCAGCACGCGCGGCACGGCAGTGTGGTATTTGAATAACAACGTTTATATCGGCGGGACTTATGCTCCGACTCTGCCGATTGGCTGGAGAGTAATAGATGTGGCAGATTTCAATCGCGACGGCCACCCAGATTACGCTCTGTTCAGCCCGAGTACGCGCCAGACCGCGATCTGGTACCTGGACAACAACATTTATATCGGCAGCGCGTTCGGGCCGACCGTTCCCAGCGGATGGGCGTTAGTCGCTGTCGGCGATTTCAATGGTGACGGCAGACCGGATTACGTGCTTTACAATGCGAGCACGCGCCAATCGGCGGTGTGGTACCTGAACAACAATGTTTACGTCAGCGGCGCATTCGGTCCCACTATTCCGGCTGGCTGGAGATTAGCGGGTGTGGCGGACTTCGATGGGGACGGCTCGGTCGATTGCGCGTTCTTCAACCCCAGCACGCGTCAGACCGCGATCTGGTATTTGTCCGGGGTTACGTTTCTCAGGGGCGTCTATGGGCCAACGATTGCGAGTGGCTATGAATTGGTCGGAGTGGCCGATTTCAATCGCGACGGCAAACCCGATTACCTGCTTTACAATGCCGACACCCGACAAACAGCGATCTGGTATCTGAACAACAACATTTTCGTCGGGTCTGCCTATGGCCCAAGTCTTCCGGCCGGCTGGAGCTTGGTCGCGCCCTGAGACCGGCTGCCTCTTGGTTTAAGCGTTTTCATCTTTTGGCGAATGCAGGTGCCGCTGTTGCCGTGGCACAGTCAAGCTGTGCATGGCTTGACTATCGACGACGCGGCAATCTGGGTTAACGGTTTTGTTAATGACGAAAGAGGAAATCGCTGGCGTGCTGGAGCAAATCGCGACGCTGCTCGAATTGAAGAATGAGAACCCTTTCAAAATCCGGGCTTATACGAATGCCGCGCGTGCGATCGAAACTTTTGGGGGGAATGTCACCGATTTTCAGGATGAAGACGCATTGTCAAAAATTCCAGGAATCGGGAAGAGCATCGCTCTTAAGATCAAGGAACTCGCGGCGAATCGATCGCTGAAGTATCTGGAGGAATTGAGCGCGGAATTCCCGTCCGGAATTCTCGAATTGTTCTCACTGCCCGGGCTTGGTGCCAAGAAGATCAAAGCTCTTTACGACAAACTTCAGATCAGTTCCATCGAGCAGCTGCGAAAGGCGTGCGAAACCGGGCGTGTCGCCGAACTGCCCGGTTTTGGCGAAACAACCCAGCAAAAACTTTGTGACATCATCGCAAAACGCGCAGCGCACGCAGGTTCGTTCCAATTTGGGCAGGTCGCGGCGGAAGCGGAAACATTGCGGTCTGATCTTGCGGCGCACAGCGACGCTTTGCAGGTCGATCTGGCTGGAAGCTACCGGCGACGAAAAGAAATCGTACACGATTTGGATCTTTTGGTGGCGACAAAAAAACCCGAGAGCGTCACAAAATTTTTCGTCTCCCACCCGCTGGTGGAATCGATTATTGCCCAAGGGCCCACCAAATCGAGCGTGCGACTGCGATCGGGCGTGCAGTGCGACCTGCGTGTGGTGAGCACGACGGAGTATCCTTTCGCGCTCGCTTACTTCACAGGAAACAAGGAACACAACATCGAATTACGCAGCCGCGCGCTTCAGCTTGGCTGGACGCTTAACGAATACCGGTTCGCTCCGCTTCCGGTCGATCCGAAAGCGAAAAAGAAAGGGCCGGTGAAAAGAATTTCAAGGGTGCACGACGAAGCAGGTGTTTATCGCGCGGTCGATCTCGATTTTATTCCGCCGGAGCTACGGGAGAATTGGGGTGAATTCGAGGCTGCCGAGAACCATGCGTTGCCAAAACTCATTGAAAAGGAAAACCTACGCGGCGCATTTCATTGTCACACGACCGCGAGCGACGGGCACAACTCCATCGAAGAGATGGCGGACGCCGCGCAAGAACTGGGACTCGAGTACCTTGGAATCGCCGACCACAGCCGCAGCTCGACTCAGGCACATGGAATCGACGAAGCGAAGCTGCGCTTCCAAATCGCCAGCATTCGGACGCTGAACAAGAAGCTGCGCGGCTTTCGCCTTTTTGCGGGTGTGGAATGCGATATTTTGCGCGATGGTTCGCTTGATTTTCCAAACGAAATTTTATCAGAGCTCGATTATGTGGTGGCGTCTGTTCATTCCGTTTTCAACTTAAGTGAAGCGGACATGACCCGGCGCGTGATCCGGGCCCTGGAGAATCCGTTTGTGACAATGCTGGCGCATCCAACTGGCCGGTTGCTCCTGAAACGAGATCCCTATCAAATTGATATCCCGAAAATCCTCGATGCAGCAGCGCGCACCGGGACATGGATCGAGCTCAACGCCGCGGCGAAACGTCTCGATCTCGACTGGAGGTGGTGGCCATTGGCCAAACAAAAGGGTGTTAAATGTGTGATTAACCCGGACGCACACCGCACGGAGCGACTGCAAGATTTATGGTTCGGGATCGGAATCGCGCGCAAGGGCTGGCTGACCAAGGCGGATGTGATGAATTGTTTACCGCTCGGCAAGATCGAGGGCGCGTTGCGGGCGAAGCGCGAATCGGTAGGGCGCGATCGCTGAGCGCGCCGAAACTTCACGGACGGCCCGGCAGTCCGTCCCTGCCACTAAACACTTTCTCTTTGCGGCATAAACATGGTGAGGCATTTGCAGGCCCCGCCGGCTTTGATGAATTCGCTCATCGGCAATTCGTGGCAGCGATAGCCGCGATCTTGCAGCGTCGCGACGAGCCGCGGTGCGCCTTTGGGCAGGACAATGTCCCGTTCGATCACGACCGCATTGCATGAAAAGTGCGTTGCTTCCTCCGGCGAAACGTCGATCAACCCAGTGAAATGATCCCGAATTGCCCGTTGACCGTAATCATCGAAGGCAGACGGAAACCAAAACGCCGTGCCGTCCGGTAGTGGGCAAAAGCAGGTGTCGAGATGATAAAAGCGCGGATCGACCAATTCTACTGAGATTACCAGACAGCCAAGGATGTCTGCCAGGGCGCGATGAGATTGAATGTCGGAACGGAATTTGTAACCGCAGAACAGTGCATCGCCGCCAAAAAGCGCGTCGCCTTCGCCCTCGAAATAAAGATTTCCCGGCAACCAATTCACTTCATAGTCGCGTTGTTCCATCCATTGCGCGAAGAACGGCTGTTCGCCGGCGCGCTCCTTATGGCGAAAATTACTGGGGATAAATTTCCGTCCAACCGTCAACCCGGCGTTGGCGGTGAAAACCATGTCGGGAAGCCCAGGCTGGGGTGAAATTAAATGAACCTCGCAATCGAGATTCGAGAGTCGCGCATGCAATTGTTTCCACTGCTCTTGCGCCAAAGCTGCCTCGGTGCCGCGGGCCCGGTTCATCCAGGGATTGATCTCGTACTCGATGCCGTAGTAATCGGGCGGACAGAGAAGCAGCTCGGGCATAGGACTGGCAATCTAGTCGCGAATGGGGGACTCAGTAAGATAATCGGCCAACTCCTGCAGAAACGGTTCCACGTCCGTGACCAGGCCGATCGCTTGCAGGGGCTGATGCTCGACCGCTCTCTCCACGGCAGTTGGATCGATATCGACGCATACTGTTTTTACCGTGGGCGCGAGCATGCTGGCCACGGCAAGCGAATGCTGGACTGTTGCAAGCAGCATCACATGAGTAACATCGGCGAGCTTTTGTCGCATGACTTTTTGAGCTTCAATTACATCGGTCGTTACCCCCGGAATCGGTCCCTCGTCGCGAATCGCGCCAGTCAGTACAATATCAACGTCATGGCGGACACAGGCATGCATGACGCCGCGAGTTAGGAGTTTTTGCCGCACGGCGGCGGAAATTCCCCCGGCCTCGCGAATGGTATTGATGGCACGCAGATGGTTCTCATGTCCACCTCGCGCAAAGGCAAGATCGGGATTCATTCCCAACGAGGTTCCGTACAGAGCGCGTTCCACATCATACGCAGCAAACGAATTTCCGGCGAAAAGGCGATCGACATAAGCTCCTTCAATGAGGCGCACTAAATGGTGACCTGCGCCGGTTCGTACGATTGCAGGGCCGGCGACAATCGCGATTTTGCCCTTCGCGGAGTGTGCGCGCCGCAACTCCTCGCCCAGCTCGCGAATGATGGCCGATTTTGGTTCGTCGGCATCAACGATCGTATTGATGAATTGAAAGATCTCAGTGCGCGTGGTTGAACGCTGCACGGGCACGACGCGGATCCCCTGCTGACCGACCACAATTTCGTCGCCCTTGGTAACGTCGAAAAACTTGACCGCCCGGGCGGATTCTTTTTCTCGATCAAGCGCAATCGCACTATTGAGCATTGCGGGACGCACCTCGATTTCCTTGCCGCCGAACCGAACAAACGTCTGCTGATTAGTCGTCACGTAGAAATCGCCGGGAAAAACTCCGTCTGCAGGCGCGCTTGCTAGTTGGACATTTGCACGCTCAATCACTTCGGCACCGTGCTGGCGAAGACGCAGCATCAGTTCGTCAAGCGCTTCGCTTGTGTCCGCCGACACTTCAATCCGCGCGAAGCTCTGGTCCGCGCGTCGTTCGCCAATCTTGATCTCGCCGATCTTGAAATTCGCGCCATGGGTCAGAATTTGATCCAGAACCTTAGGCAAAATAAGAGAATCAATAATATGCCCGCGTAACTCGATCGTTTCCGAAACCATTTGTAAAACTTAGCCGATCAGAGTGACAGCGCCAGTTGTGCAAGAAAGCCTGCTCGCAATTTCCGATCTCGTGGTTCAATTTCTCTTTCGACATGGAAAAACCGAGCGCGCGCGGTCCCTCACCGAGTCGCAAGGCGCATCGCGCACTGAGACAGGTTCTAAATCGAAAACCGAAACGACCACCACGCCTGCCTGCGAAGAAAACTCTCACAGCCACAGGCCCCGCGGCGAGTCGTTAGAAAGTCATCGCCATGCACGAGCACCTGCCAGCTCTCGCCGTGAAGGTCGCAAAGATGCTGTCGATCAAGTCGGAGTACGTGGTGACGCAGCCCGCGGAGCTGCGAATTCTCGGTGAAATGTCGGAGGCGGATGTTAGAGAGTTTGCAAAAAGTCACGGCTGGCGTGTGATTCGTCGTCTCGGGGGGCGGCAGATCGAATTCTACAATGACGCAAGCCGGCTCCCGCTTTAGCCAGTTACAACGACCACTGGACAGCGCAGAGCTGTTAGCTTACCAATGCGCCAGCCGTAGTTAAACGAAATGGAAGCAGCGAAGATTTATTTAATTGCTTTCGGCGTTCTGACGATCGCCGGCGGCATTGTCGGTTACGTCAAGGCAGGCAGCGTGGCCTCGATCATTGCCGGGTCAATCACTGGGGTGCTACTACTTGTTGCCGCATTTCTGCTTCCCGAACATCGCGCAATCGGGTTGGCAACTGCATTCATTATCTCGCTTTTACTCGCCGCGCAGTTTGTCCCCAAATTCATACGAACCGGAACAGTCATGCCTGCAGGGATGATGTCGATCCTAAGTGTGATCGGGCTCATCGCGGCTATTGTCGCCTGGGTAAAAAAGTAATCGCGTGGGAAGAATTCGTCTGCGGACGTGGCGGCGGCTGGTGCTGGTGATTTTCAGCGCGCTCTTCGCTGCGATTGTTTATCGCTGGATCTCGCTCGAACGCCTGCAACACGTTGCGCCATTGGAAGTCGTTACTACGCCGACTCCCACCCCGACGCGGACGCCCCTCATCACTGGAAAACTGGACACCGCAAAATTGTTCAACGGCATCACACTGCATTCAACAGTCGAGACGATGCCTGGCGCCGATGCAACGACCGAGCAGGCCGAGGCAGAGAGCTATGTGCTCGATCTTAAATTGCAGGCGCGAGTGCCATCGCCAAACAAGACCATTGAAGAGCTGGCCAAGATCAGTCCGCAACTACCGACGCTTTTGCCCGCATTGGCGACGATGCTGCCGCCCGATCCGGTTTCACCACTCTACACTCAGCTCTACGATACGAAAATCAGAATGCTGCGCGAAAATCTCGCTCGCCTCGATCTAGTTCTTTCGCGGCATAATTTTTTCGATTGCCAAACCGTCTTGCAGCTTCAGCATCCCCAGACGCACCGGAAGGCCCTGCTTCTCCAAGCGGATATGGACGTGGACGCTGACGGGTCTGATGCCGATCGGATGCCCATTGGCACTGGCACACCGGCAAATTTCAAGCCGTCTACCAGTTATCGCTGGCCAAAGAAGACATCCGCGCCTAATCCATATCTCGCCGCTACCGAAGACCGATTGAATCACGCGGAAGCTGAGTTTGCGCTTTCGACTACGACTCCCGCCCGAAAACGTGATCTGCGCAACATCATCGCGCAGTTGCGCGCGGAAGTCGGCACGTTAAAAAAGTATAGCTTCCTGATCGGCGCGACCGACCCTTTTCTCGTCGTGCCGGGGGCATTCATCCATGGCAGTGATCCGGTTAAACTTGGTGACTACGCGCTCGTCATTTTCGGCAACTCGATCTATCCGGCCCTCGTCGGTGATGTTGGGCCTAATGACAAAGTCGGCGAGGCATCGTTGCGTATTGCAAAAGAGATCAACACGCTTTCGACGCCGTACAATCGCCCGGTAAGCGATCTCAAGGTGACTTACCTGATCTTTCCTGATACCGCTGACAAGCCATTTGGTCCTCCGGATTTGGAAAAGCTTCAGGCGCGCTGCGAAACGCTCGTCAAGGAAATCGGTGGAGCGAGCGTACCGCTGCATCGCTGGGAAAATATCATCCCGCCTTCGCCTACGCCCAGTCCGGTATCGAGTCCCCTGGCGTCGCCGAGCGCAACAGCGTCTTCTTCATCAAGTGTATCGGCCACAGCTTCTGCTTCAGCATCGCCAACATTTGCGTTCCCGATTCCGAGCCCATTAGCGACCACCCCGTCTAATTCGACGCTTGCGCCGACGAGTTCACCCGCCGCAAGGCGAAGCCCGATCAAGAAACGCAAGCCGTGAACGTCGAATACAGGCTGCGCTGTCTAACTTGCTCGCAGTTCAAAACCGTTACCTCGTACGAATGATCATCCGTGATGCTGTTGAGGCTGATATGCCGGCCATCGTCGAGATTTACAACGCCACTGTTCCAACGCGCATGGTGACGGCCGAGCTTGAACCAACCACGGTCGAAGCGCGATTGGCGTGGTTCCGCGAACATTCACCAGAGCAATATCCCTTCTGGGTCGCAGAGTTGGACGGTCGCGTGATTGGCTGGCTCGATTTCAAAAAATTCCTACCGCGTTGCGCGTATCGCGGCACGGCCGAGATCAGCGTTTATGTCGATGAAGAATTCCGGCATCGCGGTGTGGGGCAGCGATTGTTGGAACACGCGATTGCTCGCGCACCGTCGCTGGGCATCACGGCCTTGGTCGGTCTCATCTTCGGACATAACGAGCCGAGCTTGAAATTATTTCAGCGTCTCAGCTTTGAGCGCTGGGCATTTTTACCGGGGGTAGCGCAACTCGATGGCGTCGAGCGCGATCTCGTAGTGATGGGTCAACATTGTCCGGCACGCTCCTCTGCGATCGCGAAATCGCGGGTTCAATCAGAAACCGCCAATCATTTCAACGACTCCTTGAACCTGATGCATACGCTTATGGAATACCGGCAGGAGCCGATTCATTCGAAGCTACTGAAAATCCGCGACAAATATTCCATGTTGCATCTGGACGCCCTTATTCTGATTTACCACTTTGCGAAAATTTGCTCCGGCAATATTCTCGAGATCGGCGCCTTCGTCGGGGGAGCCACGATTGCCGCGGCGTTCGGCGTACGCGATTCGGGAACGCGGAAGAAGATCATTACCATCGAGCCGGGCGGCAGCGTTAAACACAAGCGGCTCGGTACGCGCAATATTTTCCGCGACTTGGAACGGAACCTTGCCAGACAGCGCGTGTCGGAATTGGTCACTACTATCAAGGGCCGTTCTTTTGATCCGACAACAATCTCCGCGGTCAATGAAACGTTGGGTGCAGACAAAGTTGGTCTCCTGATTCTTGACGCCGATGCAGCCAAGCGACGCGACATCGAGTGCTACCGCGAGAGATTTGCTGACGGATGTTGGATGGTGATTGACGATTATTACGGCACGGACGCCAATGCCAAGATCACTCCGAGCCGAGCCGACGTAGATTCGTTGACCACGGCGGGTTGTTTGCAGGCACTGGGCTTTTACGGCTGGAGCACATGGGTCGGACGCTGGCGTGGCCCTCAAAGGTGAAGTTGTTTCTTAGAAGCGTAGACGCTGAAGATAGTCCCCACCGTAACGCTGCAAGGGTCTTAACCTTTACATTCGGCTAGGCTTCTGGGCCGATGACGAGATGGATCACACCGTTCGGCGCTGAAATGAAGAAGCCGTTGAAGTCCTCGCTAAGCTGCTCAACTTCATCGCGCCGCGTTACACCATGCACATTGAGGAAGGACGCGGCCGCTTCGCTGTCGTTTGTTTCGAGCTCCAGCCAGATATCCGGATGACTCAGGTTTGGCACCTTATCGATCCAGAGGCGGTTTGGACCGAACTGGAAAATACAGCCATCTTTTTCTTCGTCGATTAAAGGTAACCCGAGCGTGTCACGATAAAAGGACACCGTCTGGTCATACGTGTGACTCGGGCATTTGATCGCGATGTTCGCTCCGCCGGAGAATTGCGGGCCTTCGAGCTTTGCAACCATATTCTTGAGCGGTAAAAAGTTAAAAGGTTACAAAGTTAAAAAAGGGTAAAGATTCAGCTCAGCGATCTACCGATACGTTGTAATTTTTTAAACTGGTTTCAACGATCCACCACACCATCACTCCGAGCTGGTTCCACCGGGCTGAGTCATTTTGACTGGATCCAGCGCGCGTTCCAGTTCTCTTTCGGGCAAGACCTTTTTCTCGCGGGCGATCTCGCGCACAGTGCGGCCGGTTCTTGCGCTTTCTTTCGCGATTTCAGCCGCACGATCATAGCCGATCTTGGGCGCGAGACTGGTCACCATCGCCATGGATAATTCGATCAATTCGCGGCAGCGCTCCTCGTTCGCCACGATGCCTCGACCACAT
>Ga0193707_1000568_pt1 | contig 12908 bp, 8 predicted proteins | sample U3c2metaG_FD_143043 | JGI IMG/M metagenome (GOLD analysis project Ga0193707, IMG submission 143043) | Soil microbial communities from a riparian zone of the East river system, Colorado, United States - U3c2 | ecosystem: Environmental > Terrestrial > Soil > Riparian zone | place: USA: East River... | reverse complement strand
CGGCGCCGTTTAACGACGGAGATATATGGTCCCCTGGTGGTGGACCTCGCATTCTCTCGGGCATAGATCACCAGACAGTCGGTGGCGGGCCATACAGGACCGACCTTACAGCGGTGCCGCCAGTTATCCCACCGCCGCACCCGCTCTATCCCAATGCCGTTTACTACTGCTCGCAGGGGCTCGTCTTCGCCAGTTGCGCCCGCAGCGATGATGGTGGGGCAAGTTTCGCCACCAATCCTGTCATTCTGCCGGCCTACACGGACCAGTGCGGCGGGCTACACGGCCACGTAAAGGTGAGTCCCGAAGGGACAGTGTATCTACCGAACAAGGGCTGCGGAACAGCGCAGGGCGTAGTGGTGTCGGAAAATAATGGAATGAACTGGAGCATTCGGACTGTGCCGGGCAGCACTTCCGCCGGCAGTGACCCTTCCGTCGGCGTCGGGAGAGGTGATCAGACCGGCGGCATCGGGAGGGTTTATTTCGGGTACGCCGACGGCGACACTAAAGCGGTTGTCACGACATCGACCAACAAAGGCGTCACCTGGACGCAGCCTCTCGATGTCGGAGCGCAGTTCGGCATTAATAACGTTGTCTTCCCCGCGATGGTCGCGGGCGATGATAACCGCGCTGCGTTCGCCTTCTTGGGCACACCCACAGCGGGAGGTTTGCAAGGCCCGAAGTTCGATGGTGTATGGCATCTCTATATCGCCACCACCTACGACGGCGGCGCGACCTGGAAGACAGTTGACGCGACTCCGAACGATCCAGTCCAGCGCGGCTGCATCTGGCTCGCCGGCGGCGCAAATGTTTGCCGCAATCTGCTCGACTTCATGGATGTGCAGATCGATCAACAGGGTCGCGTGCTCGTCGGCTATGCTGACGGCTGCGCAGGAGGTGAATGTGCCCAAGCTGCCGCAGGCGCGGTCGGCAATTCCTACACAGCGTTGGCTACAATTGCACGCCAATCAGGTGGACGCCGGCTGCTATCTGCGTTTGATCCGCCCGCCGGCGCAACCGCGCCCGGCAAACCGTTTCTCACCGCTCTGCGTAACGGCAGCATCGTCCATCTTGGCTGGTCCGAGGCGGATAACGGCGGGTCAGCGATCACGCAATACAGAATACTCCGTGGTACCGCCCCGGGAAGTGAGACGTTTCTTGCCGCGGTCGGTGGGAATCAGACGCGCTATGACGACACCACCGCGACTAACACAGCGGTGACCTATTATTATAAGGTGACCGCAACCAACGCCGTCGGCACCTCATGCGGTGATAATGAGGTCTCGGCCAGATACGTGGGCAATTCTGATACCGGATTCACTCTGGCTGCGGATCCGACAGGCGATCAAAAGGCAGCTCCGGGGAATGCTGACCTAGACGTGCAATCGCTTTCGATCGCCGAGCCTAATTCGGGTGCAAACGCTGGTAAGCTCGTCTTCAAATTGAAGGTGGCGGACCTCAGCATCGCTCCACCTAACAGAATGTGGAGAGTTGTGTGGAACTCTCCGACTTCACCGGGCGGTCAGTACTATGTTGGCATGACCAAGGATACAAACGGCATTGTTTCGTTCGAGTACGGCACCGTCACGACGACTACTGCGGCTCTCGTGCTAGGCGTTCCTACGACCACGAAAGTTGGAACACCGGATGCGGCCAGCTTTACTGCGGGCGGCTTAATCACAATTGTCGTATCCAAGGACAAGGTAGGCAATCCGCGTAAGGGCGATTTACTAGGCGCTTTTTCGGTCAGGACTTATGCCAATGTCTCCACGACTATTCGTTCGACCGACGCGATCGACACGACCGCGAATGCTACGGCTAACGACTATTCGGCCAACGCCGCTACCTACGCGCTGGTCGGTTCGGGCCCGGAGGTCAACTCCGTTCTTTCCCACAAGAGACATGGAACGGCCGGCACATTCGACGTGAATCTGCCGCGTGCTGGGGCGGTCGGTATTGAATGCCGCACCGGTGGAACTAATGGGACGCATCAGATTGTTTTCACGTTTGCTGATCCCGTTATTTTCGTCTCCGCTTCCGTCACGAACGGAACGGGCACGGTAAGCAGCTTCAGTGGTAATGGGACGCCGGTGATCACGCTAAATCTCAGTGGCGTAACCGACATCCAGACAATTCAGGTTACTCTGAATGTGAGCGACGGTTCGCATACCATCAGTATCCCCGTCTCGATGGGTGTGCTTGGTGGCGATGTAACTGGCGATCGCGTAGTTAATTCCAAGGACCAGAACTACATCAACTCTAAATCAGGGCAGATTCCCACCGCGGCAACTTTCCGCGCCGATGTGACTATCGACGGTCTTATCAACGGTAATGATGCCTCGTTTGTAGGAAACAGGAACGGCCACAAACTTCCCTGACGGGTATAGAACCGCGATTCGCGCACGGCTTCGCTTGGCGTTAGTAGCAAGCTGCTGCAAACTCGCCGTGCGGGGTTGCGTACCGCTACTGGCTGACCAACTCTACCATGATGGAGCGATATCTCCCCTTCGTGATTGTCGCGCTTGTTGCGATGCTCACTGTCGGAGCAGCGGCAAAACAACAAGCCGGTCATCTCATCTAATTTCCGGATGGATGTGAATGCCAGTAACAACGTCGATTCGGCCGATGTGACGCTCACCCAGAGACAAGATCAGAAGCGCTTACCGTAATGAAAGACGAGCCGCGGGCTCTATTCGACCCGGGCGCTCCACGTCAAGCATAAAAACCTGAAAAAAAGCATAAAAAATCAAAGAAAAGTCGTGACACGCAGTCGCCGATTGCTAAAAGGGCGAACCTTGCAGAACAGCTAGAACTAACCCCATGAAAAAGCTCCTTCTCACCCTGACCTGTGTCATCGCGATAGCTGGCGCTGCGTTCGCGCAAAGCTCGTGGTCACTTACGCCATCCACTTCCACCCTAAGTGGCCCCACTGGCACCTTTACCGTCACAGTTGCCCTCAATACTACTGCCAGCAACGTTTTTAATTTTGACTTCTTCCTCGGAAGCAATAGCGCTGGTGCAGATGCATTCACCATAACCGGCGTTAGTTCGTTGCAAGGCGTCGCCAATTCAGCCGGTTTCCCCACATTTCCAGATGAGTTTCTCGCACCGACAAATGCTGCGAATCCGCAAAACTACGGATTCGCATATACACAATACGATCCGGATGATCCTGATCCAAACGACACGAATGGTGACCGATCGTTAAACGATTTGGGCCTTGTCTACACTAGCGATAAGGCTGTCAGTGGTGGAGCTATCAATTTGGAGACAATCACTTTCTCATATAACTTCGCATCCCTGGCTCCCGGAACCTCATTTACATTTATGACTACTGACGGAACTACGACGAGCCCGGGATTCAATTCGACTCCCTATTCTGATGGCGGGGATACGTTGATTCCCACCATTCAAGGTTCGTTTACCGTGACGGAAGTTCCGGAGCCCTCAACCTGGCTGGCTGGGATCGGTGCTGCTGGTGTAATCGCGTTCACAATACTGCGGCGTCGCGCGACGGGTTAATCGCAATTCGTTGGGGCGTGGACCGTTTCTAACTTATGATGGCGTGAAGTTTATTGACAGCCGTTGACCGCCGTGTCCGCGGAAATCCCGGGCTGCATGGCCCAATACGGAAATCGCTTCGGACAAGAAACCTTTTAGGCCACCTAAACTTTCTTGCCACCTTTTGACCGACTGATAACATCCGATCGCCTAGGACATGCATTCTTTTAACCCACTTCTCGCCCACGGCGCCCGCCCCGTGGTCGCGCTTCTGCTCAGTGGCGCATCTCTAAATTTTGCCTCGGCCCAGGTAACTGTTACGACGGATCCTGTGGGATTTACGACCACCTCTCTCCTGGGTAGCTCGGATAGTTTCGTTTCAGTTCCATTTACCCGGCCACCGGAGTTCATCGGAAGGCTTGCATCAACCACAATGCCGGGCGCGATCACGGTCGCTGGTATCCCCTGGATGCCAAGTCAGTTCAAATACCTACAGGGTTCACAACCGAAGCATTATTATGCGTTGATCGGCCGCGGGGCGGGGACGAAAGAAGGTCGCACCTACGCCATTGCAGATAACACACATAATTCGCTCACTGTAACGACGACAGCCTTTGATGATGCCAGCGATATACCAGCTAACACCCAGATCGAAATCATTCCCTATTGGACGCCAGCGACGATATTTCCGTCGAGCGATGCCGGCATTTCCTTCACCCCTACAACTAATCCGCCGGCGTACCAAACGCTAATCCGCGTTCCCGATTACTCGGCGGCTGGGACCGGTTGTACCTACGCGGCGGAATATTATTTTAACAGCGGCGCGTGGCAACGAGTCAGCGGTGGCAATGGCAGCGATGATCCTTTGCTTCCAGACGGGTACTTCGTCATTCGAAACTCCAGTACAGCGCCGACGTTGTCTCTCACTAACATCGGTTCGGTTCTCTTAAAGAAATTGTCGGTCTATCTGGCAACCTCAACAAATCGGGCCCAAAATAACCCGGTGAGTATGGTGCGACCCACGAATGTAGCTCTGGAGGCGACGGGCCTGAATCCCGGGGACGGCTCATTTGGCGGCGGTGCCACCGGTGATAAGCTCCTTCTCTTCAATAATGCCGCGGTCGGTATCGATAAATCACCAAGCGCTATCTACACTTACGACAGCCACTGGAGATTGAGCGGAGATAGCACTGCATCGGATCGTGGGGCCGATATCATTCCGGCTGGTACTGGGTTTGTCGTGCAAAAAGCCGCGAACACACAGGCGGCGTTCTGGACGAATGCATATCCAGTGTCGGCAGTGAGCGCAGTTTCCCGCAAAACGCATGGTAGTACCCCATTCGATATCAACCTTCCGCTTGGCGGGACGCCTAGCATTGAATCTCGCAATGGTGGAGTTACTCAGATTGTATTCACTTTCCCAGCTGCTGTCAGCGTCAATGCTACGCTTGGGACACAAGGCGCCAGTATCACCTCTGGCGTCGGAAGTATCTCCAGTGTGAGCGGCGCTGGCACGAATGCGGTGACGGTGAATCTGACCGGTGTAACCAGTCAGCAATGGATCACCGTTACACTGTACGGGGTCAGTGATGGTACCTACACAAACGATGTTGCCGTCCGAGCCGGTGTGTTGCCGGCCGATGTGAATGCAAGCACCAATGTCGACTCCGCCGATATGACGTTGGTGCAACGGCAGAATAATAAACCGGTAACAAGTTCTAACTTCCGCATGGACGTCAACGCTAGTGGCAATATTGACTCCGCTGACGTGGCACTGACGCAAAAGCAGAACCAAAAAAGGTTGCCCTGATTCGCCCGCGACCTGGTTAATGCTAGTCTTGGGTGTGATTAGCTCGGTCGGCATGACGCGGTTGCGTCGTCATCGCGCGGGCCAAACGAGAGCACTCCGAGCCAGAGGCAGCTCAATCGTGGCTGCGACCATGCGTGTATGTGCAGGCCACGGCGTCAACTAAATCCTGCACATGAATTAAACTTGAACTCTACTCCCGTTCGTTAAACTACTCAGCCTTTCTTCAACTGAGACAACCTTTGAAACGCGTTCTTCCTTTTATCATCGTAGCGGTGGTCGGATTTGTCACTCTCGGAGCGGGCATAGTGCTTTACCGGGCGAAGCGCCCTCAGACGACGGCCATTCCGAAAGGAATGGCCGCTTCCAAAGAGCTTGCCGAAGAAGTGCACGCACGCGGGCCGGCGAATGCCGCAGTCACGCTGGAAGAATACGGGGACTTCCAATGCCCTCCTTGCGGCGGATTAGAGGCGCCCCTCCAGCAAATTGAGCGTGATTACGCCTCGAGTTTACGTGTCATCTTCCGCAATTTCCCTTTTACCATTCATGAGCATGCCCACAAGGCTGCCTATGCCGCTGAAGCGGCAGGTCTGCAGGGACGCTTCTGGGAAATGCACGACTTGCTTTATCGCGAGCAGGCGGTCTGGGCCAAAACCAAGGATGTCCAGCCGTTGTTTGATTCCTACGCTGGGATGATCGGACTAAACCTCGAGCGCTTCAAAAAGGACGCGGGGGGCGAAGAGGTGAAAGCCAAAGTTGAGTCCGACCGGAAACGAGGCGAGGAGCTCGGAGTTAAGAATACTCCGACGATCTTCATCAATAACCAGTCGGTCCCTCCGACCTCACTGAATCCAATCGCCTTACGCGCTGCGATCGATGCCGCGGTAAAGGACAAAGACAACGGCTCTTGAAATGAAAAACAAACGCGCGACTTCAAAGCCAGCAGCCGATACCATCGCCATACCGCGTTCTCAAATCGTAATTTACTCGGTAGTTGCGCTAATCTCGTTAGCCGGCCTCGCCGATGCAACCTATCTCGCGGTCCAGGCCTTGACCGGGGAGACCATGGTCTGCGGTGGATCTCCCGATTGTTTTAAGGTGCTGGGTAGCCCGTATGCCCGCATCGGCGGAGTTCCGCTCGCCCTAGTCGGGGCCGTCGCCTATTTTAGTGTTTTCAGTTTCGCGATTCTCGCCGCTTTTGGTTACGCCCGAGTCCGCCGTTTCCTACTTTCTACGGTGTGGTCGATGTTCGCAGTTACTCTTTGGCTGCTCTACACCCAGGCATTCATTCTTCACGCGTTCTGCCGTTACTGTCTTTTTTCCGCGGCAATGGTCTTTCTCCTTGCCGGGTTGATCGTGGCCAGCCGTTCCCCGTAAACAGGAAAAGAAGCGATCCCCAACGAATCGGAACCTCTCTTGGTGTTTCGCGTTGTTACGCGATTAAGCCGCAAATGTGTGATAAAAAGAGCGGCTACTTGCAACGCGGCCGAGTAACGCTCTTGCCGAAATCGCGCAGATTTGCGCTCGCTTCCGCGAGCTAGTGCGCGACAGCTTCCGGTAGATAAAAAAACAAAATGCCGAGGATGACGTAAACGGAGAGAAGCTGGACGCCTTCGATCCAGTTGGTTTCGCCGTCGCCGCTGATTTGAAACAGGATGTAAACCGAAGCGACTACGGCGAAGACTTCCGGCCGCGAAAACTCAAGGTTCATCGGCTTGCCCAGCAAATAGGAGACGAATAGCAGCAGCGGCGCGACAAAGAGTGCGATCTGCAAGCTCGATCCGATCGCAATTCCAACACTGAGATCCATTTTGTTTTTCAATGCCATGAGAATGGCGGTCGAGTGCTCGGCGGCGTTGCCGATGATCGCGACAACGATGATGCCGACGAAAGTCTCGCTGATGCCGAATGTCGCACGTATGCTCTCGATTGTGCCAACCAAAAATTCCGAAAGCAACGCCACGAATCCTGTGGCAACGAGCAGGACCAAAATCGCTTTGCCGCGCGACCAAGACGCGTCTTTTTCCTCCAGCTCGCTTTCAGTGCCTTGAAAGAAATGCCGGTGTGTCTTGAGCGAAAAACCGAGCACACAAAAGTAGGTGATAAAAAGCACCAGGGCGATCGCCAGGGAAAGCCGCTGCTCCATTATGGGACTCCAACCACTTGGGCTGCGCTCTGCAGTCACGTGAAATACCGTCGGTATGATCAGCGCGATCGCCGCCAGGGACAGGGAGATCGTCGAGGTGCGCGCGCCAGTCCGATTAAACCGCTGCTCGCTGTACTTTGTCCCGCCGCACAAGATCGACAGTCCGAGCACAAGCAGAATGTTGCCGATGATCGAGCCGGCAATCGACGCTTTGACCACGCCGCTCAGGCCTTTCGAGAGCGCAATCACAGCAATGATGAGTTCCGCCGCGTTCCCGAACGTGGCATTCAATAACCCCCCGGCTCCTTCGCCCATTCGCGCGGCCAACGCCTCGGTCGCGCGCCCCATCAATCCCGCCAGCGGAATAATTCCGATGGCCGAGCAAATGAAAAGCGCCGTGGAATTCTCCGCACCCGGCCAGAACCGCAATACGATTGCGATCGGCACGATCAAAAGGAGCCAGGAGAGTGATGGTTTTAAGTTCACGATAAATTCTGGCTGGATAGCTGATACGAAATTCGGATTGGGAGCACCACCTGCGGGTGCTGTTTAACGTAAACCTCTCGCTCGCCTCTTGTATGATTCAGAAGTGTCGCAATCGCGTTAATGTGAAGGAAGTGCCCGAACGCCGCTCGTGCCCGGCGATTGATTGCATATGAGTAAACGCGCTCGTTCACGAGGGAAACGACCCTAACGGGATTCGGATCCACTTCGCGTATTTCGCGGCATTGCCCGATTCGTGCGGAAGCTGCCGTTATCAACGTGTTAACTGCTCTGATGGAGAGTTGAGGGTTTGCATGAATTGCCAGAATAATGCAGTTCTCGTGTCCGAATTTGTCCGAAAATTGCCCACTGCCCCGCGTGCGCGCAAGCGCGCCTACCGCCTCGCGCTCATCAAGGCAGCAAGGGCTTAATTCGCGGTTAAAAGCGCATCACAACATGTCTCATCTTTAGGCCAATTGGATCATAAATAGTCCATGAAACGCAAAGGCTCTTTTCTGAGGGGCTGATACAACGTTTCTACTATGATTTGTATTTTGCTTACCTCGAGCGGCTTGCGTTGCAGGATAAAAAATCGGATTGTAGAATTCCGGATTTATGAAAGTTGGCGCGCAATGTGTTCATACGAGGCCAGAACGTAATAACCAACAATTAACCAAATAGAATCCCATGTGTATCCTGATCTTCTACATTTGCTCCCGCTTTTCCGATCTGTGGGCGGGCCGGCTCCAGCGACTCATTATTTGAAGCCGTTCTCATCCTTCGAGAGTAGCTGTCGCCAGCGCTTTATAAAAGCGAGTCTTGAGCACGCGATAGTTGTGACGAATGCAAGCGGTGACCAGCGGTAGTTGGAATCGTCGCAGCTCGCGGGTCTCAGCGCATCGAATCTACGGTCATGGACCGTCGCTACAATGAAGCGGTTGAGAGTGTGTCAGGTCCGGCTTCCGTCGGCTAAGCAAACCAGTTTGCGTCGCAATAGCGCGAGAGCCAAAACACTGGCACCGAGTAGGAACAGTGTTGTGCCAGTCTCCGGCAGGGACGGGACGGTTGCTCCGCTAATTCTGACCTGGCGAAGATCAGTGAAGCCGAAGCCGTTGATGGCCGACAGGCTGATACTGTCGATGCCCTCGCCGTTCGAGGCGACAACAGTGAAGAAATTCTGGCCATTTCCGAGGCTGAATGTTTCGGTGAATGTCTCAGGATTGGCCATTGCGTCCTTGCCATCAACCGTGATCGTGGCGTCACCGGGCGAGCCAATGGTCCCGCCGATGAACGAATTAAAGATTGCATCGGTAAAGGTCCCATTGGCCAAGCTGAAGCTAATGTCGATAACCGGTACCTGGCTGCTATTGTTGGTCGCTTCAATCCGAGCTTGACCGTTGGAGGGCTCGGTCAGCACCTGCGTGGAAGTGAAGTTCACGAGTAAGCCACTCTGGTTTAAAGTGCCGAGCACGGCATTGCCAGTCGTACCCGTATTCAATAGAACGTTTTCTTCACTTGGCTGCGGATTGTTGCCGAGGGTAATGCTGAGGTTAGCCCGGGAGAGAGAAGGCGCGAAAAGAACTATGGCGAGAGGGAGAAGGAATTTGGCTGGCTTGATCATGACGAGTGAGGTTGAGACCGCACGTTATAAAAGTCAGAGCAGAGCGCAAGAATTAAGGTGCAGGTAAATTAGGAAGAGCGAGGCGCGGCGGGTCAGGGAGTTGAGTGAGCCAGTTACAAGTGCTCACCTTTCCTCGCGCGCGCGCGTAATGGAGGCACTTACAATTGCCAATGGGCTGAACGCTGCGATTAGAGCTTATTGCTCAGTTTGATCGCGGCACAGGGTAAACTCGCGGACTGTCACATGCTCGGTCGGTTTGTTGCTGATTCCGCCGCACCTGTGGGATGGGACTGGTACATCGTCTTTGTCAGATGCAGGCTTGCTTGCATAGGAACAGGTATCGACACATCAGCAGAAAGAGGAAGCTCAAAGTCAATAGCAGCAACGTCCGACCCTGATCAGGGACTGGCACGTTTCCCGGTGCGACCGTCAAGATGGCATATTTAGACTGATAAGTGACATCCCAATGCTCGATCGCGTTATCGATGTTGCGATCAAAAATGAAGAATGTTCCGCTTAGAGCTGCGTAATCCATAAAAGTAAAGGATTCACCCACTGTCGGCACAAACCCGTCCTGGAGTACAGGATCGAGAAGTCCATTCGGGTTTATGATCGCGTTTCCGAGCACGTCCAGAACACTAAATTGCCCGGTGTTCGGGCCTGCAATCTCGATCTGGAGAGTACTACCGCTCATTTGCGTGTAGTTGTTGACGGTTAGCGTGCCTGGCGCGTCGTCTCCCGGCCTGACCGTGCCACGACGGTTATTAGTAACATTCCCAATAACCGTTCCCGCCCCTGCAAGCGTGCCGCCGTGATTGACAAACGTGTTGCTTGTAATCGAACCATCGACCTGCAACACGCCGCTGTTGATATTCGTGTTACCGGTGTAGGTGTTGGCTCCAGCAAGTACCAATGTCCCCGAGCCAATTTTAGTCAACGAACCCCCGCTGCCAGCATTCGCTCCGCCGTCCTGAATTACGCCAGAAAAGGTGGTGGTTAAGTTTTTGCTGCCTACAGTGAGATTATTGCGTCCGAGGAAGACATTCCCGCTCCCTTCAATCGAACCAATCGTCACGCCCGGAGCGTTGTGCGGGCTGATGTCCAACCTGCCATTGCCGAAAACTTCAATCCGCGATGTTCCACCTGTGGAAAAGTCTTTAAAGAGAATTGCCCCACCTTGACCGCCTCCCGTCCCGCCGTTGGCGATGAGGGTGGCATTGCCAGCAGTCGATGCGCCAAGGGGATTGGAGGAGTTGAAATCCGTGAAGAAAACAGTTTCGCCGCCGCCGGCGCCGCTGACATCGCCGCCATTATTGATGATTGTCGCATTGCCTGCCGTCGAGCTCCCGAAGAACCTTCTACCGGGGCTAACGATTTCGAAGAAGCCTTCGAAGCTTGTTTTGCCGCCTGACGCGCCGCTGACATTGCCGCCATTATTGATGATGGTCGCATTACCCGCGGTTGCTGTGCCGAAGAGGCCGCTGAAGGAAGTGACGCCGCCTGACGCGCCGTTCACGATGGCGCCGTAGTTGGTGATAGTCGCATTCGCCGCGGTCGCGCTGCTACTGAATGCAGTGGTACCGCCATGCGCTCCGCTCACCATGCCGGCGTTGTTTGTAAAAATACCATTAGCTGCAGTGGAGGTGTCGTTGAAAGCCGTGAGGCCTTGATCGCCTCCGAATTGGCTACTAACCGTGCCGCCATTGTTGATAAACGTGCCGTTACTCGCGGTCGCGCTCTTGTTGAATATCGTGGCGCCCCCTCCGAATGTACCCTGAACCGTTGGGCCGTTATTGGTAAAAGTGCCATGGCTCGCGCTCGATGAGTCATCGAAAAGTGTCCACCCAGGGGTTCCACCGAGGGTCGCGCCGCCGTTCATGGTAAAGAAAGTCCCGCTCCCTGCCGTTGCGCTGTTCTTAAAAAACAATCTGATTGCGTTGGCGGCTCCAGAAGGAGCAGCAACAAAATTCTGTGTGGTCCCAGAATTGTTCGTGATGCCAGTGCCGCTAAGCGTAAGCGAGAAACTGGGACTGGCTGTGATTGTGAAGCTGCTCGCACCCGGAGAGAAAGTGATGCCATCCACAGTCGTATTCGCCGAGATAGAAATGGCTGTGGTATTCGAGGTGGCGAAAGTCGCCGTATCAGCTGACCCGTTAGGCGCAGTCGCGGGCGTCCAGTTCATTGCGGTATTCCAGTCGCCCGAGCCGGGATTAAGGTCCCATGTCGCGCTACCGGCACGTACTGAATTAGAGACACCAATCGCAGCGACGACGCAAAGATAAACGAGAACGAGTGGCAGACGGGCGAAGATTTTCATGGTGGTTCGTGAAGGAGGGACGAGGATGAGTGTTGGCATCCACCGGTGTCCAGCCTTATTTGCTGAAAACGCGGAATTATCTTTGTCCTGCGGATTCCGCAGCAAAGGGCCCAGTCACAGCAGCATCGCTTCCAACTCCAAGAACGCGCGCAGTGGCTTCTCAGATTCGACAATACCTTGCAGGATCCAACGGCAGTTCCGGGCGCGATATAGGAGAAAGGGGAGAGCAAAGTTCCAAAAAACGGTCTTCTCCGCCAATCATGAGGCTAACGATTGCGATTTTCGTCTTTTTAGTACTGAGTGGGACAAGTTGCATCTATGCGGAAAGGTCCAAGTCGACGACTGGGACATCAAACCCAGCCACGCGTAAACTGTTTATTGACCCCAGCTCCACTTCAGTCCGCTTGGGGAAAGCTACCTTGATCGTCAGTCCGCTTACCCGTCGGGGTGGTAATTATATCGGCGATTATCAACTCAAGGTAAGGCCCTATTTCTTTAAGAGCGAGACAGGCAGTCTGGTTTTGGGCGCATCTGAGGATTTCGTTCGGAGGCTCCAGTCTGGGCGAGCGATTGATTTTACCGGTAAGGCCCTCACGCGCGAAGATGGCACAACTCATGTGGTGCTTGGAAGAGCAACTCCCTTATCGGGTGACCGGGGAACTGTCACCTTTTCAATTGTGACGGAGAAAAACGCAAAGATCATTTTCAAGACTTCGTATCATTTCGAGACCTAGACCGCACAGATCGAACACATTTCAGCCTAATCTGCCTTGCCCACTGCCTGATTGTCACCCGCTCCAGCTCCAGGAATGCGCTTAGCGGTTCGTCAGAATGCACAATGTAGCGGCGACCTTCGCGAAGGGCGTCAAGGATCCCGCCAGCCATCACGGGTAACGGCGCTTCAATAACCCCACGACCAGCCCTCTGCGTGTAACCGATCCGCGATCACCTTCCAGTACTTCACAGGTTCACCTTGAATCGCGTGACTTGAGCTTGGATTTTTGGGGTGTTCGCCGCGTTATACAATCCAGTTTTC
>Ga0193707_1000567_pt1 | contig 12917 bp, 13 predicted proteins | sample U3c2metaG_FD_143043 | JGI IMG/M metagenome (GOLD analysis project Ga0193707, IMG submission 143043) | Soil microbial communities from a riparian zone of the East river system, Colorado, United States - U3c2 | ecosystem: Environmental > Terrestrial > Soil > Riparian zone | place: USA: East River... | reverse complement strand
CGATTGGCCAACAAAACCTCAACGGCCCTGATAAATCATGCGATTATTCGCTGCCGCAATTGTGCTTGCTTTTTTCTCGTCAATCTCGATGGGGGTTCAGACTTCGCTGAGTCAGGGATTAGATCTTGTTCTGCCAACGGACAATGACGGGTTGTTCTCGGGTGACGGTGCCGCGTTTTACCAGTATGTGGAACGCAATTACAAAGGAGTGAAATCGACCCCATGGGAGGGTGGCCAATACGGGTTTGTGCGCGATCCCACCGACACCGCAGGCGGCGTTGTTTATACCCGGTTTCACGAAGGCATCGATATTCGTCCATTACACCGGGATGCAAATGGCGACCCGCTCGACGAAGTGCGCGCGATCGCCGATGGAAGAGTCGTCCACACTAGTCTCGTGCCTGGCTATTCGAATTACGGAAAATACGTCGTGATCGAACACCACTGGGACGGCTCCAATTACTACAGCCTGTACGGACACCTTAGCTCGATTTCAGTGCAGTCCGGCGAGATGGTGAAACGGGGCCAGCGCATCGCAGTAATGGGTTACACAGGAACCGGCCTAAATCGAGAACGTGCGCATCTCCACTTGGAATTGGACCTGATGTTCAGCCGTCAGTTCGAAGCGTGGTACAACACATTTTTTAGAAGCGATCCAAATCAGCATGGTATTTACAACGGCATGAATCTCGCAGGTCTCGATGTCGCGCGCCTGTTTTTGGCGCTTCGGAAAAATCCGGCGCTGACGATTCCCGAGTTTCTCAACGACGAAGAGACCTTCTACAAGGTTGCTGTACCGAGAGCTCGGCATTTCGATTTGCTAAAGCTTTATCCTTGGATGCTCGCGGGAGGCAAACGAAGGGAGGGATCATCGTGGGAAGTTTCGTTCTCCCGCTCAGGTGTGCCTCTGACAATCGCGCCCAGCGAAAGACACATGACCCAACCGGAACTAAGCTATGTCAAGAAGAGCTCGATCGAATATTCCCATCTCACTCGCGACGTAGTTTCAGGTCACGAGAATAACGCGCATCTCACAAACTATGGCAGCCAGCTCATGCGACTGCTGGTTTGGCCTGACTGAAGGGCCTACAAGAAAGCGGCGGAGGATTGCCGCATTCCAAGCTTCAGCATGATGTCGGCGTGCCTTGCGCGAGCGCGACACCATGCGGGATTGCGCCTTGCACGAAACCGAGACATTCCACAGCGCCACTGGGTTTTCCGGGCAGCGCGATCACCAACGAATGATCAACAATGGCTGCTAAACTGCGCGAGAGAATTGAGTTGGGCGTGATTTTCATGGATTCCGCCCGCATCACTTCCCCGAAGCCGGGCAGCTCGACGCGCATGATCTCACGGATCGCTTCCGGGGTGACATCGCGCGGTCCGATTCCTGTGCCACCAGTCATCAAAATTAATCCGCAACTCTGCTGGGCGAACGAGCGAATTGTTTCTTGGATGCGTTTCAAGTCATCCGGCACAATCGCTTCCGCGAGAAGCTGCCAGCCCGCTTTGTGCGCCTCGTCTTTCAGCGCGGGCCCGCCGAGATCTTTGTAATCGCCGGCGCTTGCGCGATCCGAGATCGTGATGATGCCAACGGTAATTTGCACGTTCGTGTAGGCTACGACTTCCGTTTGATTCGTGAGTCATTTGTTGTAGCCGTCGCCTTGTTGGCGACTCGACGCTGAGATGCTCTTACATGGCTCCGATGCGGTTTGCACAGCGAAACGGCTACAGTACTTTTCGTCTTCTCGATTAGCCGGACGTCGTAAATCTGCATCTCTTTATCTACTGCTTTGCACATGTCGTAAATGCTGAGCAACGCGACAGTGGCGCCAACGAGCGCTTCCATTTCGACGCCCGTCTGCGCAACTGTCTGCGCCGTGCACTCCACATTGGCGCTCTCGTGCGAAGTGACAATGTCGATCTTAACTTCGCCGAGCGGCAGGGTGTGACACAGCGGAATTAGCTGCGCCGTTTGCTTCGCAGCCTGGATGCCGGCAATTCGCGCCGTCGCGAAAACATTGCCCTTTACGATTCGATCGTTCTTGATCAGGTCGAGTGTCTCGCGCCGGAGTCTGATTTTGCCGGCCGCAACAGCTCTTCGCTTACTCATCGGTTTTGACGACACATCAACCATCTGCGCCTTGCCATCGGAACTGACGTGAGTCAGGCGTTTCATTTTTGCATCGTTGTCATTGTGAGCGAAGCGAAGAATCTCAGATATTGTTGCGGCAACCGTAATCAGAGCTGTTTCGCTTCGCTCAACATGACACGTCCTTCAGGGTCACCCGCCGATGGCGACCATCTTGCGGTTCGGTTGATAATTGTCTCTGAAATCGTGCTGTGCAGGTTTGCGCTCGACGACATCGAGAAAGAATTGCCTCAGCTCCGCATCACTCGCGCCGGCCCGCAGCGGTTTCATAATGTCGAACTCCAGATAGCTGCCGAGACACGGACGCAATTTCCCGTCACATGTGAGCCGAAGTTTGTTGCAGCTTTCGCAGAAATGCAGGTTTGTCATCGCCCCGATGAAGCCAATGCGCTGTTTCCGACCGGGAATTTGGTAGTACGCGGCGGGACCGTTCGTCCGAAATTCCGCCTCTGGAATCAAACACCCGTACAATGATTCAATTAACCGTTTCGCTTCAAGAACCGAAATGAAATTATTTTCGTCCAGAACGTCGATTGTGCTCACTGGCATCATCTCGATGAAACGCAGAATCAAATCGCGCGCCCCGGCGAATTCTACCAACGGGATCAGTTGATCTTCGTTTCGGCCACGCATTAATACGGTATTCAGTTTGATTTGATCGAAGTCTGCGCTAATGGCTGCATCGATTCCCCTGAGAACGTGTTCATGGAAATCCCGACCGGTGATTTGTGAGTAAGCATCTCGATCCAGCGTATCGAGTGAAATGTTTACCGATTGCACACCTGCGTCCCGCAAGGCTGCCGCCATGGTCTTACCCGATGTTATTTCGCGCGCAAGCAGCGTCCCGTTCGTTGAGAGACCGATGCTCTTGATCCCAGGAATCTCAGGGATCCGCCGAACGAAATTGAGCACATCCCGGCGCGTCACCGGCTCGCCACCAGTAACCCTCACTTTTGAAACACCCAGCTCCGCGGCGATCCGAATCAGCCGCAGCGTTTCCTCGAAGCTTAGAATTTCCTCGCGCGGCAACCATTCCTGCAATTCCTGCGGCATGCAATAACTGCAACGCTCATTGCAGCGGTCTGTGATCGATACGCGCAGATAAGAAATCCGATGGCCGTGACGATCTTGCATCCGCCGACACGTTACGAAGAACGCGGTCATGAATCAACCAAGCGCATCAATTGACTGAATGTAGTTGAGACGTATGATCGTCACGCTATGCAGCGTCGAGTCTTGTCCGTCGCGCTGACATTCGGGATGGCAGCTGGGACCCTGATTTTGAGTAGTTGTGCAACGACAGAAGCGCGCATTTCCCAACATCCCGAAATCTACCAGCGTCTCTCGGCGACCGACCAGGCATTGGTCAGCCAAAGGCAGATTCGCCTAGGTATGACCACGGACGCGGTATGGCTCGCATGGGGTACACCTGATCAAAAGCTGCCCGGCAATGTGCGTGGTCGTCCCACTGAAACGTGGGTCTATGTACGTTACAATACGCCTCCCAGCTACGGCGGGCCCTATTATTATGGCCCATTTGATTGGTCATACATCCCGCCAAAGTTCCCGTACCCGTCCAAAGGGGTCACCTTCTCAAACGGCAGAGTTGTGTTCTTCCGGTACCTGCCGTCGCCACCGCCGCTGTAACGCCGAGTTTGGCTTGCCAACTCCGTGGCGAGTATGGTTTCCTCATAGCAATGAAGCGTCGATTTTTCGTTGCGGCATCGACACTCGCCCTTACGACGGGCGCGCTTATTGTCACCAGTTGTTCAACACCGCAAACGCGAATTTCGGAGCATCCAGACCTTTACCAGAGTCTGTCGCACAGAGACCAATCGCTGGTTGGCCAGGGGCAAGTTCGTATTGGCATGTCACGAACGGCCGTGTGGCTTGCGTGGGGTTCGCCCGATCGAAAAGTTGTGGCCAACATGGGCAGCGGTCCGACGGAGACCTGGGCTTACATTTACTACGTGACGTACCCCTATTATCCAGGCTACGGGCCGTGGGACCCATATCTCGGGGCTCCTTTGTACGATCCATTTTATTATTCGGACATCCCACCAACTATCCCTTACCCAGGCAAGGTCGTCACTTTCGCCAACGGCAGGGTTGTAGCCTTCCGTTACCTGGCTTCGCACTAGAGCCGACCAAAATTCTGTCGCATTTCGCCGCCGGAGGAGTCACTATTCCGGTGCGTTTCATCAATGGCTTATCGCTCATTTCGGGAATTCCTCAACGCACTTGAAAAAGAGGGCGAACTGAAACGCGTCGCAATCCCGGCGGATACGGATCTGCTTATCGCCGAGTGGGCAGACCGCGAGATGAAATCGCCCGGTGGCGGAAAAGCTCTTTTGTTTGAGCATCCAGTTGTCGAGGGACAAAAATCAGAATTCCCGGTTGCAATCAACACGATGGGATCGCGTCGACGGATGGCCCTTGCACTACAAGTCGCAGACGTCGCAGATATCGCACAGGAGATTCAACTTATCCTCAAAGCAAAGCCGCCAACCGACCTGCGTGAAGGCTGGAGCCTGTTGAAGCAGGGAATCCATCTGCTGCATGCGCGTCCAAAATCTGTCCGCGAAGCACCGTGCCAGGAAGTCGTGCACAAGCTTGGCAATGGAGAAGCTTTTTCTTTGCGGGATCTTCCGATTCTCAAATGTTGGCCAAAAGACGGCGGGCGTTTCATTACCCTGCCAAATGTGCACACGCGCGACCCTGAGACTGGCGCGCGCAACATCGGCATTTACCGGATGCAAGTCTATGACGAGGCCACGACCGCAATGCATTGGCAACTTCATAAGGTAGGCGCGCGCCACGGCAAACGTTACTACGAACGCGGTGAACGCATGCCAGTCGCAGTCACACTCGGTGGCGACCCTGTTTACACATTCGCGGCAACTGCACCGTTGCCGGACGGATTGGACGAACTGTTCTTCGCCGGCTTCCTGCGAAAGAAATCAATCGAACTTGTTCGCTGCAAAACCATTGACCTCGAAGTGCCCGCAGACGTCGATTTCGTTCTCGAAGGTCATGTGCAGCCGGGTGAAATGCGGCCTGAGGGACCGTTTGGCGATCACACCGGCTTTTATACCGCGATCGAAGATTATCCCGTTTTCCATTTGACGGCGATCACGCACCGGCGGGATGCGATTTATCCAACAACAATCGTCGGCAAGCCCCCTATGGAGGATTACTACATCGGCGACGCTTGCGTGCGGATTTTGCTGCCGGTGTTCAAAATGAATTTCCCCGAACTCGTGGATATGACGCTGCCGCCCGAAGGCGTTTTTCACAATCTGGTCTTTGTCAGCATTCGCAAACAGTACCCTTATCAGGCGTTTAAGGTGATGCACGGTCTCTGGGGCATGGGCCAAATGATGTTTAGCAAATACATCATCGCCGTGGATGAAGATTGCGACGTGCACAACACAAGCGAGGTGCTTTTCCGCTTGTGCGCGAACACAGATCCGGGACGGGACACAACCATCATCAAGAATCCAAGCGACTCGCTGGACCACGCACCGAGTAAACAGAACATCGGTTCGCACATGGGATTTGACGCCACGCGAAAATTACCGGGCGAAAACTATCACCGTCCCTGGCCGGAGTTATTGAAAATGACCGACGAAGTGCGAGCGCTCGTCGATGCGCTTCAAGCGCAGGCGCGCTGATCTAACGCTGGCAGTCGGCTATGGTTTGCGAAAAAGCTGGCCGGTATCAACGTCGCGAGTAAGGCCACCGGGCGGCACGCCACCCAGATCGTAAACGCGCCCCGTGTAAGGGCTATAAAAAAAGCCTGGCCTTCCCGCCCAGCGCGCATATGGATAACCGCCCGGGGGCGGCGGCCCGTAACGCGCGGCTTGATTCTCCTGGACAATCTTGCCGGTTAAAGCGCCAGCGGCGGCTCCTGCCGCTGCGCCAATTGATGCGGCGCGCACATTGCCAGTCGCCGCACCGCCGATGATCGCGCCGGTGGCAGCGCCCCATGCGGCCCCTTGGCCGACCGGCGTGTCACAGGAACCTAGAAAAAGAGAACTCAGTGAAATTACTGAAACAATTACAACAGCATTCGTCTTCATAGATTTGCCAACGAACTAATTAAACTGCGCGCGCACAGAGTTGTTGCGAAGCAAATCCGCACGATCCGCTCTCGGGGACTCTTCTGCAGTCTGAAGTTTTTAGCGGCTTAGGGCCTTACAAAGACCTTGTTTACCTTAGCATCAACAACCAACCCGCCGTGTGCGACCTTCGAGCAGTCGTACTTTTCATGCGGCGGGTAGGGGCTTACAACAACTCCCGACGGATCATGAGGATCTCGCTGACCGGTGGGGTAACTCCCTCCCTGCGGCGGATACTTTTTTTCAGCCTCTGCTTTGGTGATCGCCGTAGCTGGGGTCGCCCCATGGTCAACCCGTTCACGCCCTATACTGCCTATGCGCGAGTCCGTGCCTTGCGCGTAAAGCGTTGTGCCGAGCACAAACAACGCAATCGTGATCGCCGACAGAATTTTCAGAGATTTCATTTTCATAGATTTGTCTTTCCTAAGATTTCGCAGCTGGAAACTCAGACGGATGTTCGCGGCGGCAAATTCAAAAAAGATTTGACGAGTTGCTTCGCGATTCGGCCTGCTTTCTCCAGCTTGCTTAACTGATATTCTTTTTCGAAAACGCGAAACTTGTCCAGCTCCATTTGGCGAAGCAGACCGCGGTAGATCGAGGCCATAATTTCGGCGGGCGCCATTGCTCTGCGGTCTTCAGGCGGGAGTGCGGCGGCCGCATGGGAGAAAAACTCCCGTGCACGCGCCGCTTCGAATCCTATCAGGCGGAGAAAACGTTCGTTATATTGCCGGTCTTGCAGCTCCGTTTCGGAGTAATTGAACCGCGCTAGGTCTTCCTGCGGGAGATAAATGCGGCCATCCTGCAAATCCTTTCCCACATCGCGGATAATGTTGGTCATTTGTAACGCCAACCCAAGCTCGATTGCATATTGTTTGCAGCCTGCATTTCGATAGCCAAAGATCTCGATGCTGACCAGTCCGACTGCACTGGCGACCCGATAGCAATAGACCCGGAGCTCTTCAAAAGTGGCATAGCGCCGAATGCTCAAGTCCATTTCTACTCCGGCAATAATTTCCTCGAACATTCCGACCGGCAGCGAATATTTCTCAATTAAAAGTCTTACGTCCTGAGCAAGGAGCGGTTCGTCTGGAGCGGGCGCCTGGAGCATCTGGCGCCATTTAGCCAAACGCAGTTCCTTCTCTGCCAGCGTTAACTCCGCGGAATCGGCAATATCATCGATCACTCGGCAAAATGCGTAGAAAATAATGATGTCGTGTTTGCGTTCGCGGCCCAAAGAAATGAACGCCAGTGCCAAATTCGATTTGCTCTGGCGCGTAATGGTCGCGGCATTCACATCCGTCCTCTTGCAAGCCAGCTTTTTAGTACTGAATCCATTTCTCCTGATTAATGCGGCGGTTTTCGCATTGGCGAAATAGACAGACCCACGAAGCCAGAAGCCATCCGGCAATCATTCCGCGGAGAAAAGCAAAACTGAATTTCCACAGAAACAGTGCGCCCAGACGATCGGCAATTGCGCTGCGTATGACGGCGTCGCAGATCATGATCGCAAAAAAATGCAGCCCGCAAATGATCAAAAACCAGGCGAGGCGGTCTGCATTTTGACGGACGAACTGGGCGTGGGCGCGCATCGCTTCGATCAATGTTTCATTGTGAAGCGCCAGCGAGATTTGGACCGAGCAAAAGGCAATGATCAAACCGCTCATCAGCACCCGCGCAATCGGCAGGTAGTCGAGGACGCCGGGAATATTCGTGAAGTAGGCAAGGACGAGGGGTACCCGGACAATCAACGTGCTGACTGCGACGACAATGCCCGCCCATTCCAACACATAACTAAAGCGGCGCATGGCGAAGCGGAATAGTTCTCCTTCTTCAAAACTAACGCCTTTGATCCAGGCCAGACACACAGTAATGAGATACACTTGGATATAGACTCCCAGCAGGTATTCGAAAATGAATGCCGCCGCATCCACAGTGGCCGAGATTCGCAGGAGGCCGGCAGCCGGGACCAGACCGCTCCACTCCGGTAATCGCCAGAATACAATCGGTTTCAAGAGCGACGCGAGTGCGCTCAGCAAGAGAATTAAGTAAACAAGATAACCCCAGAAACCGTACCGTTTTCGCAACGCGCGAACCAGCGCTCCATGCAGCCCGCGCCAGTTGACGAGCATGAACACGGCGGCTACGACTGAAAGAGGGTAGGTGGTGGTGGCGTTGTCGAAAATTCCTGCCACCCCTTCCAGCGCAGGCAACGGCGTTTCCGTCCAAATCTCTGCAAATCGCGGCCAATACCATTGAGGTAATGAGGCGATCTGGGCCAGATCCAGATCAGACCAGTTTCGAACGGGCGTGAACGTGACGAACTGAAAAACGAAATAGCCAAATCCCAGCAGGGAAAACGTGATCCAGATGCGCTTGTAGCGGCCAATACAACGAAAACCATCGGCCAGCGCACGCCGCACTGGATTGAAAAACATCACCAGCGCGTAGCCGCCGAAGAGTCCCAATAGCGGGTAGAAGGGCGGTACATTTTGCCACATATCAGCAATCAATGTTTTGATAGCGCGCGACCGTCCCCCACGTCGAGCACAAGCAGATGTCCCGGCGGTTTGTCCTTATCTTTTGAATTGGTCTTAGCGAATTAAACCCCAGTGTGGGTAAAACGGCCAATAGACCAACAAGCCGCGCCCGACCAGGTTTTGCTGAGGAACCGGTCCCCAGTAACGGCCGTCGAAGCTGTTATAGCTGTTGTCGCCCAAGGCAAAATAGCCATCCTTCGGCACCGTGTACGTTCGATCTGGCCGCGACAGATGGTCTTTACCCGGAGCATAACCGCGGTACGGAGGTTTCGCTGACATGACGCGCTCGAACCCGAAACCTTCAGCTTTCTTGCCATTCGCATAAAGAAACGGGGGATCGATCCGCAGAGTATCGCCAGGTAATCCAGCCAGCCGTTTGATATAAAAGGGCGGCCCCGTCTCCGGGTCCGGGCGGATTGCCGGGATATTGTCGGTGCGGAAAACGAAAACGTCGCCGCGATGAGGCTTAACAAAGTTGTAGCTAAACTTGTCCACGAAAACCTGATCGCCTGTGTCAATTGCGCCCCTCGCAATGATTTCACCGCGATGATAAACGCGACCCGGAAAAACGTTAAAATCATGACTGAGCGTGTCGGGCGACGCATACACCAGAAAGTTCTGCCGCTGGCAGATCAGTCGCGAAAAGGTAAAGAAGAAGAGGATCTTTTTTGGCACAATTTCAGAAACCTGGTCATCCTCGCGTGAGACCACGTTGATGTAATTACGACCCATCGCAATGAACTCGCCGATCTGTCGCAGAATATTTGGAGCCGGATCGCTGCTGGGATGACCGATGATCCCATTTAATGTGGGTTGCATCGAGCCGGTGGGAATTTTAAATGGCTGCAAGAAATAGGAGCGAATGCCTACCGCCACAACAATTGCCACCAAAATCACCTCGCAATTCTCCCGCCAGTGCGATTCCCAGGTCACAGGCGTCAACCTGTGCAGCGTCTTATCAAGCGTATCGGCCGCGCTGTGAATTCTCTCGCGGTCTTTATCACGTAACGCTTCGCGGAGGTTCTTCATGCCGGCGAGGATCTCTTCGCGGTCCGACGTACTGAGCCGGTCATCCTTGTAGCGCAGGTACTTCCGGGCATGCCGCAGGAGCAATCTGCTGTGTTTAACCTGACGCGACGTGAACATGATTCAAAAAATGACGAAGCTCGAATGTCGAATGACGAAACAATGACGAAGCACGAATGACCGAACCCCCAGCCCATAGTCATTCCGAAAGGAGCGAAGCGCAGTCGAGCAATGTCTCATCGCAAGAGTCACTGAGCCTTTAGCACCTCAATGAACGCTTCCTGAGGAATGTTGATTTTCCCGATACTTTTCATCCGTTTTTTTCCTTCTTTTTGTTTCTCCAATAATTTTCGTTTCCGAGTGATATCGCCGCCGTAGCATTTCGCGGTCACATTTTTCCGTAACGCCGAAACACTCTCGCGCGCAATAATTTTCCCGCCAATGGCCGCTTGAATCGCGACCTGGTAAAGCTGCCGCGGGATCACTTCCTTCAATTTGGCTGCAAGCTGGCGTCCGCGCGCCTCGGCGCGGTCTTTGTGTACGATTGTCGAAAAAGCATCCACTGGTTCGCCGTTCACGAGCAGGTCCAGTTTCACCAACTTCGCGACCCGATACCCCGCATGCTCATAATCCATCGAACCATAACCGCGCGTGATGCTTTTAATCTTGTCGTTAAAATCGACGAGAATTTCGTTGAGCGGCAATTCGCAATGCAACATCACCCGGCGCGTATCGAGCGACTCGGTGCGTTCCATCTGCCCGCGTTTCTCCAGAATCAGTTGCAGTATGTCACCAATGTTTTCATTTGGACAGAGCACGTATGCCTTAACAATCGGTTCCCGGATCTCGCGGATCACGCTTGGGTTGGGCAGGTGAGCGGGGTTATCGATCAAGAGTTTCTCTTCGCGTGTGGTCAGCACTTCGTACAGCACGCTGGGACTGGTGGCGATGATGTCCATGTTGTATTCGCGCCGGAGCCGTTCCTGGATGATCTCCATGTGAAGTAGCCCGAGGAAGCCGCAACGAAATCCAAAGCCCAGAGCAACGGAGCTTTCCGGCTGGTAGACAAAGGCGGAATCGTTCAGGCGCAGCTTTCCGATTGCCGTCTTCAAATGTTCGAAGTCACCGGTGTTAATCGGATAGATGCCGCTGAAGACCATGGGATGAATTTCCTGAAAGCTGAGAAGCGGTACGCGCGCAGGATGCCGTTGGTCAGTGATGGTGTCGCCGATCTTTATGTCAGCGGTCGATTTAATGTTTGCAATGAAATAGCCGACGTCGCCGGGATTCAGCTTTTCCTGTACGCGCATCTTGGGCGTAAACACGCCCACTTCCTTGATCTCGTAGCGCGCGTTGTTGCTCATCAACATAATCGCGCGATTCGCTTCCATCGTTCCCGAAACGACGCGAACGTAGCCAACCACGCCGCGGTAAGCATCGAACACAGAATCAAAAACCAGCGCACGCAATGTTTCGTCTGCCGGCGGTTCCGGTGCCGGAATTCGCGTCACGATGGCCTCGAGAATTTCCTCGATACCACTTCCCATCTTGGCACTCGCCTCAATCGATTCCTCCGCAGGGATGGCAAGAATTTCTTCCAACTGGCGTTTCACTGAGGCGACGTCGGCATTCGGCAGGTCGATCTTGTTGATAATCGGAACAATTGTGAGCCCCTGTTTGTGAGCCAGGTGAACGTTCGCCACGGTTTGCGCTTCCACTCCTTGCGCCGCGTCCACCACCAATAGGGCGCCTTCGCATGCGGCGAGGCTTCGCGATACTTCATAGGCGAAATCGACATGCCCCGGGGTGTCGAGCAGGTTCAGCCGATAACTTTGGCCGGATTTGCTCGTGTAACGCATCGCCACCGGATGCGCTTTAATCGTGATCCCTCGCTCACGTTCCAGGTCCATTGAATCAAGGAGCTGGTCCTGCTTTTCACGCTCGTGGATCGTGCCCGTGCTCTCAAGCAACCGGTCGGACAACGTCGTTTTGCCGTGATCGATGTGTGCGATGATGCAGAAGTTGCGCGTGAACTCAATCGCCATGAGAAGCGGCACTATGCGAGTGCGCCGCTATCGGGTCAATCGGCGACGCTATTGTCATTCCGAGCGGGTCGAGGAACCTCTAAATATTGACAAGGGGAGATATGTCGAGTTCGCTCAAAATGACACTTGGTATGCCAAAGGTCCCTATTTCAGAAGCTACAAATGCCGACTTAAACGGAGCGTCCGCTGAGTTTAGCAACGTGTCGCGGTTCTGGCATCAAAGAGAAGAAGCCGACCCCGTTCGCAATGGAATTTTTATCGGCCTGGCAATTGTGCTAGTCGTCTTTCTCGGCAGTATGATTGCGGTGCTGATGATGCACGCTCCGGCTTTGTAATCTGTGGTGGCGGTTTTTACCCCAACACGTTTCCGAGTCCAAACTGTCGATTTTGAAAATGCTCGGCCCGCAAAATCAGATCACTTTACAACGGCCTGGCAGGCACAGCGCCGCTAGAGAAATGCAAACTCAATCTCCTATGCGCGGCCGACAATCCGCAATCGCAAAGCGCCTCCTGCTTTTTGATATCGACGGCACATTGATCCATTCGGGCGGCGCGGGCGTTAGAGCACTCAAATGCGCCTTCAAAGAGCGTTTCGGTATCGATGATGATCTGCACGATATCGAGATTGCTGGCATGACGGATTCCGGAATTGTTGTCAGCATCCTGAACAAACATAAAATCCCTCCGACCAACGAGAACGTAAGCGCGTTCCTTGATAGCTACGTGCATTTTCTTTCGCTGGAACTACCGCGCCGGAAAGGCAAACTGCTTCCCGGAGTGCTCAAATTGCTCGAAAAGCTAAAGTCACGGCCGCATGTGGTGCTCGCGCTTCTCACAGGAAATGTCTCCCGCGGAGCGCGGCTCAAGCTTGAGCATTATGGCGTTTGGCACTTTTTTGAATTTGGCGCTTTTGCCGATGATCATCATGACCGCAACGAGCTCGGGCGCTTCGCTCGCGCCCGTGCAAAAGAGAAGCATCGGCGGGAATTCGCCGCATCCGAGATCGACGTCATTGGCGATACTCCGCGCGATATTG
>Ga0193707_1000566_pt1 | contig 12926 bp, 19 predicted proteins | sample U3c2metaG_FD_143043 | JGI IMG/M metagenome (GOLD analysis project Ga0193707, IMG submission 143043) | Soil microbial communities from a riparian zone of the East river system, Colorado, United States - U3c2 | ecosystem: Environmental > Terrestrial > Soil > Riparian zone | place: USA: East River... | reverse complement strand
GACGGCCGCCCCGCCCTGGAGTCCGCCATCACCCCCAAGAACAACGGGCCGTCGCTCAGTCCTTTCGTGAAGGTTGCGGCCCGCTAGCACCCCGCCCACCCAGCGCAGTAACGCCCGCTGGGTGGGTCATCCAATACGGCAATGAACCCCCGTAAGGAGGGGACCACCTCATGACCAGACTTGCCCTCGGGCGCGAGATCAACGCAGTGCCGATCGCCGACGCCGTCTACGTCAACGTGCGCGACGCCGGCGGTGTCGTGTTCCTCTGCTACCTGGCCGCCGCCGCCGGTGACACCTACACCCTCACCGAAGCGAAGACCGCCGCGGGCGGTAGCGCCCAGGCGTTGGCGACGATCGACCGGTACTACACGAACACCGGCACCGGGGTCGACGCCTGGGCGGAACGCACCCAGTCCGCCGCCTCGACCGTCGTCACGGCCGCTGCGGCGACGCAGAACTGCATGGTCGTCGAGGTCGAGGCCGCCGAGCTGTCCGACGGGTACAAGTTCCTGAAGCTCGCCTCGACCGGCGCCGGGCTCGTCACCGCGATCACGAAGGATCTGCGGACGCAGCGTGCCCCGCAGAACCTGCCGGCGTTGGGGGTCTGAGCGATGACCACCATGCAGTCCGGCAGCTCGCTCCGCACGATCGGGTTCGGTACCCGCGTCGAGCGGGCCACCGCCACCCTGCCGGCCACAGCGACCGGCAGCCTGTTCACCGTTGCGGGTGGCCGGGTCCTGATCACGAACATCGTCGGCGAGGTCACCACCTCGATCCAGGCGCAGGCCAACGCCATCAAGCTGGTCGCCACCCCCACCGTCGGTACGGTCAACGACCTCTGCGCCACGGTCGAGAGCAACGGCCTGGCTCTCGGTGGGCTGTTGTCCATCACGGGCCTGGCCGCCGACGTCATGGTCAAGTCGACGGGTGGCGGCATCTCGGGTCTCCGGAACCCGGTCGTCGTCGCGACCGGTGCGATCGGCCTGAACACGGCGGCCACGAACACCGGGTCGGTCAAGTGGGTGGTCACTTACGTCCCGCTCGATGACGGCGCCACCGTGGTCGCGGCGTGACCTGCGACTACGTGGTCGAGCGGGCTGCGGCCAACCTGCCGCAGTCCGCACAGTCAGCGATCTTCACGGTCAGTGGCGGCCGTGTTCTTCTCTTGGCCTTGGTTCCCGAGGTCACCACGCCCATCCAGAACCAGACCAACGCCACGAGCATCTACATCAACCCCACCGTGGGTTCAGACGTTCAGATCTGGAGCCTGGACAGCATCGAAGACCGAGCTGCCGGCGTGATGTTCGGGCTCCACTGGAACGGATCGGGGTCGACGCTGTTCGAGGTCACCGTCGACCCGTTCCCACCGGCACCCATCATCGTCCCGGCGGGTGCGATCGACCTGAGCTGCGCCGCGTCGAGTACTGGTCAGCTCAAGTGGCTGCTGATCTACCAGCCGCTCGATCCCGGAGCGAAGGTCACGGCGGCCTGACCCCATGTTGTGGGTGTGCGAGAACCCCGAGTGCCGGACCTTGTACGCGGTCGGGCTGTACGGGGGTTGCCCGCATTGCGGTCACCCTGACTTCCACGAGTTCGGCACGAAGCCTGAGGACGAGGAGCATCCGATGTCACCGAAGATCCGCCGGGCTGGTTGGGCCTCGGCCGAGGACGCGTCTGCGAGGGCGCCAGAGGGAGGGGTGCTGCAGGTTGTCGAGGAGCCTGCGGTGCCCGCTCCCAACGAGGAGGGGGCCAGCGATGCCGGCACCGAGGCGACCGGGGAGCCTGCTGCGGCGGGTGAGGCTGCGGGGGCTGCGGGGGCTGCCGGCGCAGAACCCGTGGGCACCGAAGGTGAAGACAGTGGGCGACCTGCCGTCGGCGCAGCGAAAGGTGAGCACGCCCGCTACGCCGCCGCCCGCTACGGGCATGACGAGGCGTGGTGGGACGACGAGTACACGAAGCGGGGCCTGATCGACGTTCTCGACCGGCTCGACGGCGGCGGCGCCATCGTCTCCCCCGACGGGTCGATCATCGACGCCGAGGCGCCAGCCGACCCGAGCGCCGACGAGGCCAGCGACGGCAGCGGCACCGTCGTCTCGGATGTCGACGACGACAGCGTGGTCGAAGAACTGCCCGAGGTCGAAGACCGCATCGACGACGCGGACTGAGGCCCAGGCCATGGCGAAGGTCTCCCGGGACGGCGGATCAAGCCAGCGCGGCGTCACCCGCCAGAACGAGACACTGACCCTGGCCGGGACCGATGTCCGCCTGGCCGGTTCGGACTCGGACCTCATCGTCGACGGTGTCATCAACGCTCCGGCCATCCGCATCAACGGCCGCGACCTGGTAGCACCGGCCCGCCTCGAAACTCTCGAACATCAGCCCGGCATCAACCGGTGGCGCCAGAAGCTCGCCGTGTCCCGGTCCGGTGGCAGCGGAGCGCTGTCGGCGATCATCCTCGTGGTCGGCGACTCCCGGGTCCGGTCGAGCGCCTCCAAGTACCGTCTCGCATGGATCGACCGGCTCCGCACCCGGTTCCTTGGTGCCGCACCCGGCTCCTATGGGTTTCTGCCCGCATCCGAAGGCGGCTTCTCCGGAGTCACGGACGGCGACTGGCCTGGTGGCGACAACCCTTGGACCTACGCCGGCGGTGTGAGCGGCAGCGTCGCCAACGGGCTCGGGTTCCATGCGGCCACCATCCCCTCCGGCGGCGGCTCGGCGACCATCACCTACTTCGGTGACAAGGTCACCGTCTTCTACGTCAAGACACCAGGCGGCCCCACCGCAGCCACCGTCACCCTCGACGGCACCTCTGTCGGTCCCCTCAACGCCCGGGCCACCCAAGCCCCAGGCCAGAACGTCCAATACGACGGCGGCGCCTACGGGTTCCACACTCTCGTCGTCACCCCCAACGACGGGCCCCTCGTCATCGAAGGCGTCCAATGGTTCGACGGCGACTCACCGTTCTTCGTGGTCGGTTCCGTCCAAATGTTCGAGGCCGCCCATGCCGGGTTCGGGGCCAAGGACTGGAACACAGCGAACAACGACTGGTCAGCGATGCTCACCGGCGCCGACGGGTTCTTCGGGATGGGCCTCACCATCCTCGACGTCAACGACATCGCCGCCGGCCGCACCCCCACCCAGTTCCGTGACGACCTCCTCGCGATCGTCAACCGGGTCGACGCCCGCCTCGGCACCACCAGCCTCTCCTGGCTGTTCTGTTGCCTGCCCACCTCGGTCGACACGACCGCCCACGTCGCAGCGATGCGTGACGCCGCCAAACTCGTCGGCCTCAGCCGGGCCTCAGTGTTCGACATGGCCGCCCTCCGGCCCGGCCGTGCCTGGGGCACCGACCTATCAAGCGACGGATCCCACGGCAACGACGCCGCCCACATCTGGGCGCCGACCAGCTCGGCCAAGTCCTCGACCCCACACCCACGACCAACAACCCGGTCACCCCCAAACGCTTCACGATCGATGCGTCAACCCCCACCGACGGTCGCCTCGCATGGACCGCCGCGGTCACCCCGATCGCCGGCACCACCCTCGCGTACGACGAGGCCACCGCCTCCGCGCTCCGCGAACGCCGCCACCGGGTCTGGCTCGACCCCGGCACCTACCAGGCTGTGCTGTCCGCCGAGCACGCGACCGGCCGCGGCATCCTCGAAGTCCTGATCGGCCGCTGGGTCTCGAACACCCCGACCCTGACGTCGTGCGGCACGGTCGACACCTCCACGCCGGCCGGTCCCGCCGTGACTACCACAGTGCTTGGCACGACCGTCACCACCGACATTGGGGGCTGGCATCCCGTGGTGATCCGCAAAACGAACCAGGCCAACGTCGGCCGCTTCGTCCAGCTCGTCATCAACAAGACGGCCTGATGAGCTGGCGCCAGCTGCTCGACATCGCCCACGAGGCCGCACAGCTCGCCGCGGATGAACGGGCCCGTCCACGCCAGGCGTGCCCCCGCTGCGGGGAACCCCTCGAAGCCGGACCCCGCGGCGAGCTTCACTGCCGGTTCGACGGGTACACGACCGACGGCAACGCACCCGGCTAGCGCACCCGGCTAGCGCGCGCCAGCCCGGCCGTACGTTCCGCACATGCCTGACCAGGACGACATGAAGGTGGAGGCGTACGGGACGTTCACCCCGGCGCCCGACACCGTGCCCGGCCCGGAGACCGTCGATTCTGATGACGGCGATCAGGGTCCCGGCGACGAGGACTAGTTGTGGCCCTCGCCTATGACGCCAGCATCCGCAACGCCCAGGTCGACGCGATCACGACGCGGGCTGGTGCTTCGGCGCTGTTGCGCATCTACGACGGCACCCGGCCGGCGACCGGTGGCACCGCGACCACGAAGCTCGCCGAGCTGACCTGCAACGCCACGTTCGCCCCGGGTGCGTCGGGTGGGGTGCTGACCCTGAATGCCATAGCGTCGGACACGTCGGCTGACGCCACCGGGACAGCGACCTGGTTCCGGATCGTGAAGTCCGACGGCACCACGTTCGTGATGGACGGCAACGTCGGCACCTCCGGGTCGGACATGAACTTCAACAGCGTGTCGTTCACGGCGGCCGGCAGCGTCGCCGTCAGCAGCTTCACCATCACCGCCGGCAACGCATAGGCCCGGTGTAGGCGGCCATGACGGCCCCCACCGTCGCCCAGACGGCCTCCACGCTCATCACCACCGGGGCGACGACCCACGCCGTCAACCTCCCGACCGGCGGCGCAGGCCGGGTCGCTGTGGTCGTGGGCGTCGGCCGCAACATGGCGACACCAGGCGTCGGATGGCCGGACGGCACCTGGAACGAACGGGCGGATGTCCAAGTCCTGACCCCCACCGGCGAGGGCCTGGCGGTCGCATACAAGGACTACGCCAGCGCGCCCCCGTCCACGATCAACATCACCACGACCAACACCACCCGGTGCATCGCCTACGCCTTCCGGTGCACCGGCTACGACGCAGCATCCGTGATCGAGGTCGCGACCACCCTCAGTACCAGCGACCCCCCGAGCCTCGCCCCGTCCTGGGGCAGCGACGACTGCGTGGTCATCACCGCTTGCGTGCAGGACGCCGACTACGACGCCGCCAACGCTGCCTGGCCGTACGCCTCCAACCAGCTGCGGGCCAACACCGGGATCAGCTGGCTGGGGGTCTGCTCGACGACCGCCACCGCCAGCAGCTTCGACCCTTCGACGTGGTCCGCCGCCGAGCAGTCCTTTGCCGTGGCCACGATCGCCGTGCGAGGAGTGTCGGCGGCCTCGTTCACCGGCACCGTCGCCGTAACCCAGGCTGCGCAGACCAGCGCCGCCACGGGACAGATGGGCTACAGCGCGACGAGCGCCACCACCCAAGCCCCGCAAACCGCTGCAGCCTCAGGCCAACTCGGCTACTCCGCCACCAGCACCACCACCCAGGCGAACCAGGCACCGGCGGCGTCGGGCACCTTCACCCCGGGCGCCATCACCGGGTCAGTCGCCGTCACCCAGGCGTCGCAGACTGCCAGCGCGGCGGGCCAGCTCGGGTACACAGGGACCGCTGGCCCAACACAAGCGGCGCAGACAGCGGCCGGCAGCGGTCAGCTCGGCTACAGCGGCACCGCAGCGCCGATACAGGCCGCCCAGGTCGCAGCGGCCGCCGGGCAACTCGGCTACACGGGATCGGCCGCCCTCACCCAGCAGACCCAGACATCCGCGGCATCCGGGACAGCGGCGGGGCCCGGAGCGTTCGCCGGGACAGCGGCCGTCACCCAGGCCAACCAGACCGGGGCCGCTACCGGGACGCTCGGCTACACCGGGGCTGTCTCGACGGCCCAGACCGCCCAGACCGCGGCTGCTGTGGGTCAGCTCGGAGTATCCGGCACCGTCACCGCCCTACAAGCCGCCCAGACCGCCGCAGCGACCGGTTGGCTGCCCGTCAGCGCTTCGGTTGCGGTAACCCAAGCCGACCAGACCGCCGCCGCCACAGGCGTCGTCTCAGTGTTCTCGTACGCCCACCTCGACGGCACCCCAGGCCCGTGGCCCGGCGGCTCGCTCGACGACACCGCCCGCTCGACAGCAGCCGGCCAGATCGTCACCCGCTGACCGCGCGCCACCGCCCTCGTACCTTGCGCGTGACCTGATCCCGTGGCCTGAGGGCCACTGGCACCTGAAAGCGAGTGCGAGGGAATGGGTGTTTGGCTCTGCGATCTAGATGACGTCAAGCGCGCTATCGACGTGCGCCTCACGGCGCGCATGGATGCGCAGATCGCCCGCGCCATCGACGCCGCCTCCGACGGCATCCCGGAGCTCCTGCACCGCGACTTCGCCCCAGTCACCGCGGTCCGCGAGTTCGACTGGCCGAACTTCAGTTACGCCCGCCCGTGGCGCCTCTGGCTCGACCGCAACGAGATGATCTCCGTCAGCAGCGTGGTGTCCGGTGGCGTCACCCTCGACCCCGGCACCTACTTCCTGCGCCGGTCCGACGACCTCGACGAACCGCCGTACGACCAGCTGCAGATCGATCTCGCCGGCCCCGGGTCATTCAACGCCGGCAGCAGCTACCAGCGGTCGCTCGCCATCGGCGGCTTGTACGCCGGGTGCCGCAACGACGAGATGTTGGTCGGGGCGCTCACCGGTCCGATGGGCACGACCGGCTCGGCGGGGATCACGATGTCACCCACCGTCGGCGTCGGCGCTGTCCTACGCATCGGCACAGAGCGCATGGTCGTTACCGCGAAGACGATGGTCGACTCCGGCCAGAACCTCGCGGGGCCCGGCCTCGCCGCCTCATCCAGTGACGTCACGGTCCCCGTCACCGACGGCACCGCGTACGAAGTCGACGAGGTCGTGTTGTTAGGTGCCGAACGGATGCTGGTCGTCGACATCGCCGGCAACAACCTGATCGTGACCCGCGGCTACGACGGCACCGTCCTCGCCCCGCACCTCACCGGCGTCGACATCTATGCGTCCGCCGGGTTCAGTGTCGACCGCCACCAGCTCGGCACCACGGCCACCACCCACACGGCCGCCGACCCGATCTACCGGTGGAAGCCCCCCGGCCTCATCCGGTCCCTCTCCATCGCCGAATCCATCGTCACCCTCCAACAAGAACTCGCCGCCTACGGGCGCACCGTGGGGTCGGGGGACAACGCCCGCGAAGCGTCAGGGGCGGGGCTTGAGGATCTCCGCACCCGTGCCTTGAACACGTTCGGTCGCCAAGCCCGGGTCGGGGCGATCTGATGGCGGGCTCCAACATCACCGTGAAGATGACGGGCCCACTGTTCGAGGGCCGAGCAGAGTCCGTCGTCCGGGCGTTCCTCGATGACGCCAAGAACACGATCGCCGACGAGGGCCTCAGGTTGATGCACCAGTCCGCCGGTGTGTTCCAGAACCCATCCGGCTACTGGGAATCGCGGCTGGTCTCGAACCGGGCCGGTGACGACAGGGTGATAGAGGACCCGGTCATCTACAACGCCTGGCTGGAAGGCGTCTCCAGCCGCAACGCCGCCAGCAGGTTCAAGGGCTACCGGATCTGGCGGCGTTCCGCCCAATACCTGCAGGGCCGGGCCGGGGTACTCGCGGCGCAGGCACTGGCCCGGCACATCAGGGAACTCGGCTGATGGACACGAAGCCCATCGTCGAGGCCGCACGGTCCCATGCCATGACCCTGGGGATCTTCTCCACGACCCCCACCCACGAACCGAAATCCGCACCCGGGCCGGGCCTGACGCTCGCGATCTGGGCGCAGGACATTCGGCCCATTCCCGCCCGGTCCGGGCTCGCCTCGACGTCGGCGCTGTTGACACTGAACGAGCGGATCTACAGCTCGATGATGGCGGAGCCGCAGGACGAGATTGACCCGGAGATCATCGCCGCGGTCGACACCCTGTTCGCTTCGTACTCCGCTGATTTCGACCTGGGTGGCGTCGTCGCGGAGGTTGATCTGCTCGGCCAGTACGGGGAACCGATGAACGCCCGGGCCGGCTACCTCGAACAGGACCGGCGTGTCTTCCGGGTGATGACGATCGCCCTCCCACTCGTCATCAACGACGCGTGGCCCCAGAGCCCGTAGGAGGCAAGAGACGTGACCAAGACCGCAGGCATGGGGGATCAGCTCTATGTGGGTGGCGTGGACGTGTCCGGCGACACGATGGCCATCGGCGACATCGGCGGCGGCCCCGTGCTGTGGGAGGTGCCGGGCATCAGCGCCCAGGCACAGGAACGCATCGGCCTCCACCGGGATGGCCGCATGAACCTGACCTCGTACTTCAACCCGGCGGTCGGCGCCGCGCACAAGACGTGGTCCCCGTTGCCGACAGCGAACGTCGGGCTCATGTACTGCCGTGGCTCGGCGATCGGCGGTGAGTCCGCCAACCTGATCGGCAAGCAGGTCAACTACGACGCGACCCGGGCCAACGACGGGGCGCTCACGTTCGGGGTGCAGGCCGCCGGCAACGGCTTCGGGCTCGAATGGACCACGCAGCTCACCCCGGGCCAGGTGTTGATCGGCGGGGCGGGCGCCCAGGCCGGTGTCGACTTCACGGCGGCAACGAGCTTCGGGTTGCAGGCCTACCTGCAGGTGCTGCTGTTCACCGGCACCAGCGCGACGGTCGCTATCCAGGACTTCACCGCCGACACCCCCGGCTCCTACACGGACATCACGGGCGCCGTCTTCGCGCCGGCTACCGCGATCGGCACGCAACGGATCCAGACGACCCGCACCCAGACGGTGCGCCGCTGGTGCCGGGTCAACGTCACAGGCACGTTCACGGCGCTGCTGTTCGCCGTCGGCATCGCCAAGAACCTGAGCCAGACCGACTTCTGATGGGCGAGCCCTTCCGTGTCGAGCCCGCCGGCCCGGCGGCCGCCTACCAGACGTACAGGGTGGACACGCCGAGCGATGTGACGATCGTGGCGACCTGCCAGCAGGTTGGCTGCGACCACTGGCGCAACGGGTGGGACACGATCGTCGATGAGGCCACGGTCATCGGCGCCAACCAGGCCGGGTTCATCCGCCGCGGGGGCACCGGACGCACCTTCCGGGAGTTGGGCCGCAACACCGAGGGCATGACCGTGTTCCGGTTCGGCCCCTACCAGCGTTGTTTCGCTGACCATCGCACCAGACCGCAGCAGTTGCTGGTCGTGTCCGGTGACTGGCGCCAGTACCGGGGTGTGATCCGTGAGCACGTCAACGGGGCGGACTTCATGGAGGACGTCACCTCAACCTGCGCCCAAGTCTGGGACAGGGTCAACAAGGGTTAATGAAAGGAACTGACAATGGCAAAGACGTCAGGTGTCGGGATTACCACGTTGTCGATCGATGACAGCGCCGGCACACCACGCGACATCCGCACCGACATCAACAGCTTCGACCTGGCCACCCCCCGAGGGGTCCAGGACACGACCGGCCTCGACGTCTCCGGCATGGAACGCCTCCTGCTCCTGGCCGACGCCTCCATCAGCATCAAGGGCGTGTTCGACCCGGCCGCCAACCTGGCCCACTCCGTGTTCCGTACGGTCCCATCAACGTCGGTGCAGCGCACCGTGTCGTTCGCGCACGCTGCGCAGACGCTGGCCATGGAGATGGTCTTCTCCGACTACGCCATGGCCCGCGGCCAGAACGCCGAACTCACCTACACGGCACCCGGCGCCCTCGCCAACGGCGCCGTTCCGACCTGGGCATAGGGGATGGGCTACAAGATCCCCAACACCGGCCGCGTCTACCACCTGCAGTTCGCCGACGAGGACATGGCCGGCCTGGAGATCACAGTCCGGGCCATCCCCATCGGCCGCTACGAGGCCTCCGAGGACGGCGACAACGTCCTTGAGGTGTTCGCCGAGTCGCTGGTGTCATGGAACGTGGAGGACGCCGAGGACCGGCCCGTCCCGGCCACGATCGAGGGCATCAAACTGTGCGACACCGCCTGGCTCGTCCAGCGGGTGCTCCCACAGTGGCGGCGCACGATCCTGGGTTACAACGACCCTTTGGTCGTGAGCTCCAACGGTGGGCAGCCGTCGGGGCCGGTACCGCTGCCGATGGCACCCCCGTCACCAAACCCCGAGAACTGACCGAAGCCGAAACGATGCTGGGCCTGCTGCGCCAGTTCAGCGGCTACACCCTCACGTCGCTACGTGAGGAATCCACCGACCTTCTGCGGCTCGTGAACATCGAGGGCCAGGGGCGGCGCGAGGCGAACTGATGGGCGGCGGCAACGAAGTCACGATCGTCGTCAAGACCCAGGACCAGTCGTCCCAGGGCCTGAAGTCGGCGCAGGGGTCGGTCAAGGGGCTCGGTTCTTCGATCGACCAGTTCGCGGGCGGCGCGGTCAAGGCGCTGGCTGGCGCGTTCGCGGTCAACAAGATCAAGGCCTTCGCCGGTGAGATGGTCTCGATGTCGGCGCAGATGACGACATGGAACCTCAAGACGAAGACGGTGTTCGAGGGTTCGGCCGACGATGTCGAGCAGTGGGCTGACAAGAACGCCGCGAACTTCGGGCTGACGGGCGAGCATCTGGCCGGGCTCGGCGCCTCGTTCGGTGACCTGCTCAAGCCCATGGGGTTCACGGCCGAGCAGACCGCCAAGATGACCGAGGAGACGGTCGGTCTCGCCGGTGCCCTGTCGGAATGGACCGGTGGGCAGCGTTCCGCTGAGGAGGTGACCGGGATCCTGGCGAAGGGCATCCTGGGGCAGCGCCGGGCGTTGAAGGAACTGGGCATCTCGATCAACGAGACCGATGTCCAGCAGAAGCTCATGGCCAAGGGGCAGCAGAACCTGACCGGGGCGGCACTGGCCCAGGCGAAGGCGCTGGCGACCCAGGAGCTGATCTTCGAGCGGTCCAAGGACGCCCAGAAGGCGTACGCCTCGGGTGGCAACGAGGCGTTGCGGGCCAACAACCAGTTGAAGGCGTCGATCGAGCAGGTCAAGGAGTCGATGGCGGAGAAGCTGGGGCCTGCCCTGGCCGGCGCGTCGAAACTTCTGGCTGGTGTGCTGGCGAACAGCAAGGCCACCGCAGTGTTGGGGTTCGCAGTGATGGGGTCGGCTGCTGCGGTCGCGGCCCCGAAGGTCGTGGCGCTGGCAACCTCGGTGAAGGCCGGGGCGTTGCAGCTCGCCGGTTTGGCTGCTGAGGCCGGGCCCGTTGGCATCCTGGTCGGCTCCCTGTACGCGCTGAGCGTTGCCTTCGATGGGTTCGGGAAGGTTACGGCCGATGTCCATGGCCTGACCGCCGCCCTCGCCGACTACGGGGCACAGCAGAAGGTCAGCGGCGAGCTGACGAAGATCGCCGGCAAGGACTTCGGCAAACTCCACGACGCCTTCAACGAGATCTTTGATGATTCAAACATCATGAAGGCCGGCCACCTCAGCAGCCAGGTTGGGGATGCTGTCCTCGGTTTCAACAAGGTGTCCACCCACCTGGACCAGGCCCGGGAACGAATCGATGCCGTTGACAAGGCGCTCGCCAAGCTCGCCGAACGCAACCCGAAAGCCGCAGCCGCCGCGTTCGAGGAGATCACCAACAAGCTCGGATCCCAAGGCACCAAAGCCAGCGACGTCAAAAGCAAGTTCGACGACTACGGCAAGGCCCTCAAGAACGCCGGCGACGAGACGAAGATCACCAAGGGCGGCACCGACGCCCTCAACCAGTCGCTGACCGACCAGTCCGGCGCAGCAGAGGAAGCGAAGTCGGCGTTAGAGGAATGGGCCGACGCCCAGACAGCCATGTTCGACCCCCTGTTCGGGGCCGTCGACGCCATGGACAAGAACGCCGAAGCCCAGAACAAGGTGCTGCAAGCGAACCTCAAAGTCACCCAAGCCGAACATGCCCTCACCGACGCCCAACGCCAGCACGGCAAGGGCAGCAAGGAGGTCGCCCAAGCCGGCCTGGACCTGATGGACGCCCAGCACGGCCTGGTCGGCGCCAACGAGGACGCCACGAAATCGGCGCTCGACGTCTACAAGGCAATGGGCAAACTCAAGACCGGTGTCGAGGAAGGCACCGTCCCGCTTGAGGATGCCAAAGCCTCCTTGAACCGTTGGGTCCGTGCCGGGTTAATCACCGAGGGACAGGCCCGCCAGGTCGCCGGCCAGTTCGCGCAGGTCACGAAACAAGCCGACCACTTGGCGAAGATGAAGGACCCGAAGGTCAAGATCCAAACGAACGCGGTGCAAGCCCGGGAAGGGCTCGATTCGGTCACCCGGGCCGTCAATTCCATTCCCCGGCTGGTGCCCATCAGGATCTCAGTGTTCGGTGCCTCAACCGCCGACCTTCAGGTCTTGGCGCACGCCGGGCCGTCCCGTGCATACGCCCACGGTGGCATCACCGGCGCCGCTGTCGGCGGACCCCGGGGTGGGTGGATCATGGCCGGCGAGAACGGCCCCGAACTCATCAACCTGGCACCCGGCGCCCAAGTGCACTCGGCACCCGACACCCAAGGCATCCTGGCCGGCGGCGGCGGCGCCGATGTGGTCGTGTCGTTCGAGCGGACCGGTGACCAACTGATCGACTCGATCATGGACGCGATGCGGATCCGGATCCGGAAACGCTACGGCGGCGACCCGACCGCAGCATTGAAGTACGGCCGGTGAGCAACTTCCCCGGCCACCTCGAGGCGGCATTCACGGCCGACAAGACCGCGGCCCCGACCTCGTGGACATGGACGGACCTGTCCGGCCGCACCGAGGCCAAGGAATTCGCGATCACCCGTGGCCGCCGCTCGGGTGCTACCGGCAGCCCCGAACCAACATCCGCGTCGATCGTCCTGGCCGCAGAGACCGCCGCAGGGAACGACTCGCTCGTAGCCCGCAAAGCCACCTCGATCTACTACCCCAACGTCCGCAAAGGGCTGCCGCTCCGCTACTACCAGAACAAGGGCGCCCGCTACCTCAACCTCACCGGCGCCGCCGGCAGCCGGGCCTCCACCCCCGACGCCGCATCGCTCGACATCACCGG
>Ga0193707_1000565_pt1 | contig 12944 bp, 12 predicted proteins | sample U3c2metaG_FD_143043 | JGI IMG/M metagenome (GOLD analysis project Ga0193707, IMG submission 143043) | Soil microbial communities from a riparian zone of the East river system, Colorado, United States - U3c2 | ecosystem: Environmental > Terrestrial > Soil > Riparian zone | place: USA: East River... | reverse complement strand
TCCTCTTTTGGTTCTGAAGATTTGCTTGTGCCATTCCTATCTCCTGGTTGTGGTTTCCATTTGCGGACAGAATTGAGCCGCTTGTCACCGCGTACCAATCGATCGCGAGCAGCTTCGCGCTGCAAGCTTGCTACCAGTGCGACGACGGAGCGTCGGAAAGGTGCTTGTCTGCCGGAACGTTCGTTAGGCCGTGCTGCCGATGTGTACTCGATCAATATCCATAACAACGGTACGCGCGCATCCGAAACCGAACCGTGTCCGCGCGACCAGCCACTGAGTGAATTGTCAAAGTATCCTGATACTCGCCGATCCTTCGAACCCGAAGTTGATAACCGCCTGGCGCTACGCTGTCAAAAGCGAACCCGCCTTTCGAATCTGTGTGGCGCCACGGCAGCGATTGGGGCTTGGCATCGTTGTTCTGCCTGAGGCTGACAACGGCGCCTACCAGTGCGTCTCCGGTCTCGGCCTGCGCCACGGTGCCAATCACTGCGCCGAATTGCGGGAGAACCCGCACGCTTGGAATCTCGACGGGACGTCCAATGGGTTTCATGGGACGAGTATCGCACCCGCCGGTGGACATTGCATCGATCGATGGGGCGGGCTGGCGTGAGCAGGAAGGCGCACACACCAGGACAGCGGCCAACGAGATGACAAACGCAGGGACACGCAGATCGGGAGAATTCACGGAGTAAGCCACCTAATGCCCTGAATTCATTCTGCTACTTAACTTGGCACCCGATTACTGCGGCTGCAGCCCCAATGCCGCTAAGAAGTGGAGCCGCCGCGATGAGCATCGATCGCGAGGGCGGATACTTTCCCGGCCGCCTTGCTACAATAGTGGCACCAGGCGCAACGCCAATCGCGGCTCCGCCGACTGCTCGCAGTATCGCAGCGTGCCAAGGACACCCTCGCTCGTGCGCGACCCGAGCGGCCCCGAGAGTGGAGCCCAGAAACGCGCCGCCGAACCATCCGGCGGCTGCCCCTCCGCTTACGTAGAAGAAACACGGTCCGAACAAGAAGCTCGGATCATGTCCATGATGCCGTTGGCAGTACTCTTGATCCACTAACAAACCCGCAGCACTGGCTAACATTGAGCCGGAGATCGCCCCTCCGACGCTCTTGACGCTCAGAGAAAAACCGGACGGATGGCGAGAGGCGATGGAGTCCGCGGCGGGCGGCCGAACGCCGACTTCCAGTAGCCGCAATTGTTGACAGTCTGCAGAGCGCGCTGATGAGACGATGATTCCCAATGCGAGCGCGAGCGAAATGCCTGATGATGACGTCATGATTGTCTCCCGTGAGATTCACAGGAGATGTTGCCATCTCGCGAGCGACCCAACTATACGCCAAATGACGTAGTCGTTGGCTGAAATTCAGCGAGTACTGTCGGCTAGAACGCGCCCCACGCCTGCTTGCCCGGGATGTAATAACTCGGGCTGATGAACTTGAAGGCGTTGGCGACCTTTTGTGCGCTTGCCTGCTTGGCCTTGTCCTGCGCGACGATCCCGGCGATCTGCTCATCGAACATCTCGCCGTAGTATGCTTTAGCGGCGGTGTGACGTTCGGCATCAGTCTTGTAGTCGCTGCGGATTCCGGCCAGCTCACCCGGGTCGAGGAAGATGCCTTCGCACTTGGGGCACTCATCGACGAGGACGTCGCGCTTCACGCTCCAGAAATGGCGCATCATCACGATCTCGGGATCGCGCGGGCATTTGTACCGCTTGCTCCTATCGACCTTGATCGTGGGGCTCTGCTCGATCTGCAACAGTGCCTCGCCGGCCGACTCGCTCGGCTCGTCGACCTTCCGAAGCGCCCATTCGTCGAACCAGAGTGCTCCGCAACCGCCCTTGCAGGTTTGCACCTTCACGTCGCCCGCCGTTACCTCTGTCATTACGGTGCCGCAGGCCGGACAATTCATCGGGTATTTCCTCGTGTCGATGTGTGGAGAATGACGTTGGCGACAAGCTAGTCGCAACAACTGTGACACGCCCGCTAATCCCTTAGTTCAGCTGCAAGCACGTTACCACGATTGAGACTAAGTCGCGTCTAATCAACGTAGAACGTGTACTCAACGAACTTCACGCGATCACCATCAAAATGAAAATAGACCGTTGATCCCTCCATAACATGGAGTGCGCACGAATAGCTAATAGTGTCATTGGTCCGCTCCTCAGGCTGGCCCAAAGCGCTGACGATGTCTCCGACACTCGCTCCAACTCCGAGCGCCGGATACTTCAGATACCGGTTATCCGAGACATCGGCTCTCAGCAGCATGTCGGTTTCTCCCCTTGCTGCTCCGAGCACGATGTAGTGAAGTCGCAATCCCGGATAGAAAACCGTTACGACTGAGTCTGTCTGGGCGGTGTTATATGGGTTTGCAGTCGGGTGCGCCGTCGCGCTGTCTGGCCGACCCAGTTGAGCCGCCAGTGCGTTGCGTCGAGTGTTGGGAATGCCGAGTCCATTCTCCGCGAGGTCGCCGCAGAGCGAATAGGATAGAGAGCGGCTCGGTGGCGGGGGTTCGATGGGCACCGGCGCTGTAGACGCGACAGTGCTTGATGCTGCGCGCCCGAAGGGCTTGGATGCTGCCGCTCCAAAGGGGCTCGATGTTGCCGCGACAGCTGACGTTTCGGCGACGGAGGAAGAACGCTCTGGCGGAAGCTCGCGACTGCAAGCGACTATCGTCGTGAGAGTCATCACCAGGCCAGCAACAATCTCGTAGGTCTTGGCTGCGCCCGTCTGCTGCAACGCTAGCCGGCGCGGCGCGGAAGCAGCAGGAGTATAGCCATCCATAGCATGCTCCACGGGAGAGCCGACAGCGCTGGACCTATAAGCAAGCACGCGGCAACAAGGCCAAGCGCGATCCGTTGCTGGCCGCGGTCTGCGTCGAACAGCAACGCATTCAATTCAACCAAAAAACGGTGCGGAATCATGTGCGGAATGTATGCGTTCACCCAAAGTTCGTTAGACCGCGTGGCGCCCGCATCTTCATTTCGGGGCCTTCGCGAGCTCGGCAGCATAACCGCTGCGACCTGTCCCATCGGGGATCCGGCGAAACACAGCGAGAAGATCCTCCGGCGCAAGATTGGCCGGGGGCGCTGGCCAGAGTTCGCCAGCCACATATCCGATCCGTGAATACTCCCTGGCAAGTTCAGCGCGCTGAAGTTCAGTCCATTCCATGGTCACTTCCTCTCCTGCCTCGTCCGGCTAACGCTTAGTTCGGCTGCGGGCGGTCCAACCTAACGACTTGGTCGCGACCGACAGCTGCGACGTTCGTTAGGCGGTTAGTAAATCCTTACGCGCTGATCTCGCGGGGTGCACTTGCGTGGAATTGGACTGAGTGTCTTGAGAGAATCTGCTTCCTTGCATTGCACTCTATATATGGCAGAATCGGTGAACACTGTCTGAGCGTTGGTTGCGGCAGGAACGTTTGCCAAACGCGTTGCCTCAGGTCGGCATCCGAGTAGCAGACATGCTCCCACGCATATGAGTCTCATCGCAAAGTCCTCCTATCGTCCATCTAACATCTATCAGGTTGCAAACGAAATCAAAGGGCCGCTGCAGAAACGCATCAATCGGCCCGTCTCCGCGCCCAGATCCACGCGCCTATCAACGCAATCGGCGGAAGAAACAGCCACGCCCCCGACCAGTTGCTGAGACTCACCGAGAATCCGATCCTCTGATTGCCGGAAAGCGCGGCGAGCACCAGGCCGCCGAGCGCCAGTCCGAGCGCGGCGAGCACGGGCGCGCCAAGCAGCCACAGCACACACGCGACGATGACGCGACGCGGAGACCAACTCGAGAGCTCCTTCACTTTTTCCCAGCGTTGCGATTTCGATGATCCGGATCGGCTGGCCGAACCGCGCAGTGTTCGCCGCAACCCATTCTGTACCGGTTGCGCGCAAACCACCAGTAGAACTTGTCGGCAAGCGGCCGCGCGAACGGGATCTTGAAAAGCCACGATACCAGCCCGCCCTTCGGCAACACCTTCAGCAGTTCTTCGAGCCCGGCGGCGGCCTGCCACGTCTTCCCATCACTCGACCGGATCACCTGCATCGATTCCACGTACGCGCCCGGCGGAATCCACGGAAACCTCGCGCGCACACCCGAACTCTGCGAAGAAACTATCTCGAGCTCGTGATTCCGATCCCAGCTGTCGAGGACCCTCACCATCCGGCCACACACCTTGCAGTCGCCATCGTAAACCACGGTGTACCGGCGGCCGCGATCGCCACGCTTCGCTGCGGCAACCTCGTGCGTCTCTCTATCCTTCAGCGCCCTCTTCATTTCGCTGCCGCTATTCCCGCGGGCTGCTGTTGCGTCAGACAATGGAGCGTGCCCAACCCCCACACCAGATCCACCGCGTGAATCCCGACTACCGCGCGACCCGGAAATGCCTCGGCGATTCCATTGAGCGCCACGCGATCGTTGGGATCATTGAATGTCGGCACGAGAACGGCGCCGTTGGCAATATAGAAATTGGCGTAGCTCGCGGGGAGCCTCTGGCCGTTCATGATCACCGGGCGCGGGAAGGGGATCATGACAATCTTGAGCGGGTCTTTTTTCGCGACGGCCTGGAGCCGGCGCAGGTTGTCCGCCGACCGGGCATGGTTCCCATCGGATGGATCATGCTCGTACGCCAGGATCACCGTGTCGCGCGAGCTGAAGCGCGCGATGTCGTCGATGTGCCCATGCGTGTCGTCGCCCACCGCGCCCTCGCCTAGCCATATGGTATCGGTCACGCCGAGATACTCGAGGAACGCTTTCTCGTAGTCGCCGGCCATCATCAGTGGATTGCGCACCTGCACGTCGCTGAGCAGCCACTCCTCGGTCACGAGGATCCGGCCCGCGCCGTTCACCTCGATTCCGCCGCCCTCGAGTATGAGGCGCTCTCCATTGTCGGGCCTGCGCGGCACGATCCGCGGAAGCCCGGTCAGGCGCTCGAGCTCGGCGCCGATCTCCGCGTCCTTCTTGTAGTTCTCATACTTGGCCCAGCCGTTGAATCCCCAGTTGATCAGCTCGACGCGACCGTCGCCGCGAATGACTCCGGTCGGGGCGGAATCGCGGAGCCACACCCGATCGTTCATGACAATGTGCAGGCGATAGCGATGCTCGTTCACTCCGTGCGCGCGCAACAGCGTTCGCGCGTTCTCGGCCACCGTCGCGTCATGACATAGAATTTCGACCATCTCATAATCACTGAGCGCGCGGACGATCTCGGCGTACACCCACGGAATCGGCGCCAGCTTGCCGGGCCAGTCCGGCTCGTGGTGCGGCCACGCGATCCACGTCGCGTCGTGCTTCTCCCACTCCGCGGGCATGCGCCGGCCGAGCGAGAGCTCCATAGTCAGAGCGCCGCTTCCGGCAGAAGCGGCGCTCTTTCCCGCGCGTGCCATTAGCGCTTGACGGGGATCATGTGCTCGCCCGCGCCGCGCGGAAACATCGATTTGGGAATCATCACGTGTACGCCGACGTTTCCGTCGACGAGCTCGGTGATGTCGACATCGCACGACACGCTCGTCAGCATGTAGGCGTCATCGTGCGACAATCCCTGAACGGTCATCAGGAAGTCGATTGCCTGGCGGACCGCGATCTTCGTGGCCTGCACGAGATCCTTGTCCATCCCCATCGCTATCCAGTGCGTTGGAGTTTCTCCGCGCGGCCAGGCAAAGTGAAGATCCTTTCGCACCGTCACCTTGAATCGGCCCCTCAGAGAGGTCTCGAGCGCCGTGATGTCGACCTCGCCGTTCCCCTGACCAGCGTGGCCGTCTCCGATCTCGAGCAGCGCCCCAGGGGTATGAATCGGAATGTAGAGCGTGGTTCCGGCTACCAGCTCCTTGTTGTCGAGATTTCCGGCGTGGATGTCAGGTGGCGCGCTGTTCACCCGTCCGCGCGAGGCCGGGGGTGCAACGCCGATGCTCCCGAAGAACGGATGCAGCGGGATGTCGATTCCCGGGGCGAAGTGCGCCACCATGCGCTTCGCGTCGAGCGGAATGATCCGCATCTTCGAGTACGCAAAATCTTCCGGCAGGAACCCGCGATTCACGCCAAAGGCGTTGTACGCATACGGAATCGCGAGATCGATTTTCTGGATCTGAATCTCGAGCACATCACCCGAGTCAGCGCCATCCACGTAAATCGGTCCTGTGAGGATGTGCCCACCCGGCCCCTTGTTGGTGACCGTCGTCGTAATGTCGCGTAGCGATTGCTCGACCTGAGCCGGCGCGACGCCCGCCCCCTCGAGCCGCTCGGGCGTGGATGTAATCAGAGTTCCCACCACGATCACATCTCCCGACCGTATGTGCATCACCGGCGTCGCCGCCGCGTCGTAATAGCCCCACGCAACGGTGGTGGGCGTAGGCATCAGGGTGTGCGTGACTTCCTGCGCCCCAACGGCCGTGCCCGATCCGATGAGCGCTGCAACAACAAGTGTGGGGACAAGACGGATCGTCACCGCGCGCCGATTGTGTCCCGACCAGCGCCCCGTAACGTCCCGACGCAGTAATGCTTTCAGCTTCAAGCTTAAAAGCTTCCAGCTTCCCTCTCGTTCAGTTGCTGTTTGCCTTTCCCGTCGGTAACCCATTATCCGAGGTATCGATTAAGAATCGGCGCATACGCGTCAATGCGACGGTCCCTCAGGAACGGCCAGTTGCGGCGCGTGCTCTCGATCAACGCCCTGTCGCACTTCGATACCAGCAGCGCCGGCTCCGTCCCCGCTTCGGCGAGAATCCGGCCGAATGGATCGCAGATGAACGAGTGTCCGAAGAACTCGATGCCGTCGGTGCCGGGCTCGTCTTCGTGTCCGACACGATTTGGCGCCGCGACGTACACCCCATTCGCGATCGCGTGCGCGCGCTGCGCCGTGCGCCACGCTTCGACCTGTGCTTCGCCGTGCTCCGCCTTCTCCGACGGATGCCAGCCGATCGCCGTTGGATAGAAAAGGATCTCGGCGCCGAGCAGGCTCGTGATGCGCGCGGCCTCCGGGTACCATTGGTCCCAGCAGATCAGGACGCCGATGTCGGCGTAGCGGGTTTTCCAGACGCGGAATCCGCTGGCGCCCTTGTGATCCCCGTCGTCGGTGATGTGGGAGTCGCCCGGAGTGAAATAAAACTTCTCGTTAAAGAGCGGATCGTCCGGGATGTGCATCTTGCGATACGCGCCGAGGACGGAGCCGTCGGCGTCGATCACGGCGGCGGAGTTGCGATAGACGCCCGCTGCCTGACGCTCGAAGATCGGAACGATGATCACCAGCTCCATCGCCTTTGCCAGCTTCTGCATTCGCTCGATCGTCGGCCCGTCGATCGCCTCGGCCAGATCGAAGCGCTCATGTTTCTGCGACTTGCAGAAGTACGGCGCGTTGAACAGCTCCTGGAGGCAGACGATCTGCGCGCCTTTCTCCGCCGCTTCGCGGATGCGGGCCTCGGCCCGGTCGACGTTTTTCCTGACGTCGGTGGTGACGGATTCCTGGATGATTCCGACGGTGAACGAAGGCGATGTGGCCATGGGTGGAACGTTAACCTCTTGCGCGTACACAGGAAGTGGCAGAGCGATTGCGTTAGCTTAATTGCAATCCCACCAGTCGAGACATGCAGTCAGATGAGACCGCACCTCCGACCGTAGCCGCGAAATCGACGCTCAGCGAGGAGCGTCGCGTCCGTCGCAGCGCCGGTATCAGCACGGCGTTCCGCGCGATCAAGGCGGAGCACGCTTCAAACCGCTCAACAATGGAAGTCCTGGCAGACAGGATGATTGGAGTCGCGAGCGCGACCCCGTTTCTCGTCGTACACGCTTTCATCTTCATCGGGTGGATTTACTGGAACCTGCCGTTCTCCGGGCTCCGGAAGTTCGATCCGTACCCCTACGGGATGCTCACGTTGGTCGTCTCGCTGGAGGCGATCTTCCTGTCGATCTTCGTGCTGATGACGCAGAGCCGCGAATCGCGCATCGGCGAACTGAGGGAGGAGCTGACGCTGCAGGTGAATCTCCGGATGGAAGAGGAGATCACCAAGACGCTGCATCTGGTCGCGGGTCTCTACTCCCGCCTGAATCTCACGCTGGCGGAGGATCCCGAGCTGAAGGCGATGTTGGAGCCGCTCGATCCCAAGAGGATGGAGGCCGATCTGGCCGAGCAAATCAGCGCTTCGATGCCCGAGATCAAGTTGAGAAAGCGGAAGACCCCTACGACTACGTCTACTACTCGCCCAACCGTCTGACGAGAACGCGGTGCAGTGCCGCCTCCAGCGTCCCGATGGAGCGGCACGAGAGGGAACCGCTGCTCCCAGCCGCGTCATCAGCTCGCGCGCCGACACGCGTCTGGACGGTGGATCCGCTGTCACTTGCCGAGACCACGGAAATCACTGACATCGTGACTTTGTAATTGTCCGCGGCGGGCCCGGTGATAGTTCCGCCGCAATCCAGGTACCGACTGAGGGGCGTGTCCCCAAGCTTGAACGACTTCACGAAGTAACGATTTCCGACCCGACCGCCCGAGCTGGTCGAATCAAAGATCTGCACCTTGATGCCAAGCTCGTCGTAGGCACCGCGCAAGGCCGGAAGCACCCGAGCCGGCGTGGACCTGACCGTGGTCGCGCTCGTCGGAAGCTCTTCCTGCGCGCGGATCGTTCCGGCGTCGCTGCTGACGATCACGCGATCGACCTGCGAGGGCGGAGTAACGTTTCCGCTGGCGCAACCGGTCAGCACCAGTGTCATCCCGATGTAAATGGTCGGCCTCGATCTGCCCATGAAAACCCCCTCTTCTTTTTCGCCCGGAGTTACGCGCGCTCTCTACCCACCAGTTGCCTCAAAACGTACGGCAGTATTCCTCCGTGCCGATAATAGCTCATCTCCTCGGGGGTATCGATGCGGGAGACCACCCGGAACTTCTTCTCGCTCCCGTCCGCCGCGCGCGCCCGTACTGTAAGGGCGGCGCGTGATTTGAGATCCTGCGTCATTCCTTCGATCGTGTAAGTCTCGAATCCGGTGAGGCCGTGAGTCTGTCGCGTCTCTCCGTTCACGAACTCGAGCGGCAGCACTCCCATGCCCACCAGGTTCGAGCGATGGATCCGCTCGAACGACTCGGCGATCACGGCGCGGACACCGAGTAGCAGCGTTCCCTTGGCCGCCCAGTCGCGCGAAGAGCCCGTCCCATACTCCTTGCCAGCGATGATCACGAGCGGAGTTCCGGTTTTCTGGTACTCCATGGCCGCATCGTAGATCGAGACTGGCTTCTCACCCGGCGCGCGCGTGGTCCAGCCGCCTTCGGTTCCGGGCGCGAGCTCGTTGCGGAGGCGGATGTTGGCGAACGTGCCGCGCATCATCACCTCGTGATTCCCTCTGCGCGCTCCGTACGAGTTGAAGTCGGTGGTCTTTACGCCGTTCTCGATCAGCCACTTGCCGGCCGGACTCGCAGCGGGAATCGACCCCGCGGGTGAGATGTGATCGGTCGTGATCGAATCGCCGAACATCCCGAGCATTCGCGCGCCGCTGATCGGCCGGACGCCGGGGGGCGTGAGCGTCATCCCGTCGAAGAACGGAGGGTTTTTCACGTACGTCGAGTCGGGATCCCACGCGTAAAGATCGCCCTCTGGTACCGGCAGGCTCCTCCAGTTGTCGTCGCCGTGGAAGACGTTCGAGTACTGCGCCTTGAACATCTCTGCTTTCACCGAGCGTAGTATCTCCTCCTCGACTTCCTTAGGCGCGGGCCAGATGTCGCGCAGGAAAACGGGACCACTCTTGCCGACGCCGATTGGCTCGGTGGCGAAGTCGATGTCCATTCTTCCAGCGAGCGCGTACGCGACGACGAGTGGTGGCGACGCCAGATAGTTGAATCGCGTGAGTGGATTTATCCGCCCTTCGAAATTCCTGTTGCCCGACAAGACGGCGGCCACGACGAGCTTGTTGGCCTCGACTGCGTCCGCGACCGGCTGGGGCAGGGGACCCGAGTTTCCGATGCACGTCGTGCACCCGAATCCGACGACGTTGAAGCGCAGCTGCTCCAGCGCGCCCATCACACCGGCTTTTCTGAAATAGTCCGTGACGACCTTCGAGCCGGGCGCGAGACTTGTCTTCACCCACGGCTTGGACGCCAAACCCTTGGCCACCGCGTTTCTCGCCAGCAGTCCCGCCGCCAGCATCACGCTTGGATTGGACGTGTTGGTGCAGCTGGTGATCGCGGCGATCACGACCGAGCCGTGGCGAATCGAGAATTTCTCGCCGTTCATCTCGACCGGCACGCTCGAATTCTCTCCCGCTTGCTCGTCCGGATCGGTCGCAACCACCGAAGGCGACAGCTGTGGCGAGGCCGCGACCTGCATCGCCTGCTTCGCTGCCGCGACCGCGGCTACGGTTCCGGTTCGTTCGAGGTCGGCAGACAACGCTTCGCGGAACATCTTCTTCGAGAGATGGAGCGGCACCCTGTCCTGCGGACGCTTCGGGCCGGCGAGGCTCGGCTCTACGGTGGCAAGATCCAGCTCAATCGCATCGCTGAACAGCGGATCAGGAGTGTCATCCGTTCGGAAGAGTCCCTGCGCCTTTGTGTAGGCTTCGACGAGCTGCACCTGGGCTTCTTCCCGCCCCGTGAATCGCAGATACTTGATCGTCTCGGCGTCGATGGGAAAGAATCCCATCGTCGCGCCGTACTCCGGCGCCATGTTGCCGATTGTAGCGCGATCGGCCAGCGAGAGACTCGACAGCCCAACGCCGTAGAACTCCACGAATTTTCCTACGACTTTCTTCTTCCGCAGCATTTCCGTCACGGTCAACACGAGATCAGTCGCAGTAGCACCAGGTTGCAAGCGTCCGTGCATCTTGAATCCGACGACATCCGGAATGAGCATCGATACCGGCTGTCCGAGCATTGCCGCCTCGGCCTCGATTCCGCCGACGCCCCAGCCAAGCACGCCGAGTCCGTTGATCATGGTGGTGTGGGAATCGGTGCCGACCAGAGAGTCGGGGTACGCGTAAGTCACCTTGCCCACTGTTTCGGTGAAAACGCCCGGTGCCAGATACTCGAGATTGATCTGGTGGACGATGCCGGTGTCGGGCGGAACGACGCGAAAGTTGTGCAGCGCCTTCTGTCCCCAGCGGAGAAATGCGTAGCGCTCCTGATTGCGCGCGAACTCGAAGTCGGCATTGATAAGAAGCGCCGCTTCGGATCCGTACTCATCGACCTGCACCGAATGGTCGATGACGAGATCCACCGGCTGAAGCGGATTGATCAGGCGCGCGTCGCCACCGAGTCGGGCCAGGGCCTCGCGCATCGCCGCGAGATCGACGACGGCGGGAACTCCGGTGAAATCCTGGAGCAGCACTCGCGCGGTGCGGAACGCAATCTCCTTTTCGACTTTCCCCTTCATGTCCCAGGTCGCGAGGGCGCGCACGTCGTCCGGCTTGACGAACTTGCCGTCTTCGTTTCTGAGCAGGTTTTCGAGGAGGATCTTGAGGCTGAAGGGGAGTCTGCCTGCGTTCCCGTCCGCGAGCTTGGAGAGGGAATCCAGCCGAAAGATCGTGTACTGCCGACCCGCAACGTCCAGCGTTGATCGGCTACCGAAGGAATTCGGGTGTGTCATTTTGATTTTTTCCGAACTTGGCCGCGTCAGTGCGCTGGCCGTAGTGCCCACCCGTCGTGGGTTCCGCCGGGCGATGCTCCTCATCGGTATCGCGTTCGCGGGCGTGTGCCAGTCAGCAACGGCAGCGAGGACGCAAGCAGCACCGACGGCGGCTTCCTCCGCCCGAACGGTTACAGCGCCGCACGGGATGGTTGTCTCCGCCAGTGCCATTGCGAGCGCGGCGGGACGCGACGTTCTCGTTGCGGGCGGAAATGCGGTGGATGCTGCGATTGCTACGGGGTTTGCCCTCGCCGTCACCTATCCTGTCGCCGGCAACGTTGGTGGCGGAGGGTTCATGGTGATCCGTTTTCCTGACGGCCGAGCGACGACCATCGACTTCCGCGAGAGGGCTCCGCGCGCTGCCACGCCTGACATGTTCCTCGATTCCGCGGGGGAATACTCCGCGCGAGTTCACCACAACAGCTATAGAGCGGTGGGCGTGCCGGGCACGGTCGCCGGTTTTTACCTGGCGCACAGCAAATACGGCAAGACTCCCTGGCGCGGGCTCGTCGATCCCGCGGTGCGTCTTGCCAGCGATGGATTTGAGGTCCCGCCTGGACTTGCCCGGTCGCTCACAGGAGCGCTTGAGTATTTCCGGCAATATCCGGCGAGCGGTGCCGCGTACTCAAAAAACGGCCAACCGTACTCGGCTGGTGAGAGGTTTCGTCAACCAGATCTCGCGAGAACCCTCGTTCGCGTTCGCGACGGCGGACAGGACGGTTTTTATCGTGGCGAGACGGCGCGACTCGTCGCTGCAGAGATGCGGAGAGCAGGTGGGCTGATCACGGAGGGCGATCTGGCGGGCTACGAGGCCAAGGAGCGTCCACCCATACGCGGCACTTATCGTGGCTACGACATCATCTCGATGCCTCCGCCGAGCTCCGGAGGCGTGGCACTGGTCGAGATGTTGAACATCCTCGAGGGATACGATCTGGCAGCTGCTGGGCACAATTCAGCGCAGTACGTCCACCTTGTTACGGAATCGATGCGGCGCGCCTTTCTGGATCGCGCTCGCTTCCTCGGCGATCCCGATTTTGTGCAGCCGCCCGTTACGCGGCTCACGAACAAGGCCTACGCAACGGAGTTGAGGCGCAGCATCCAGCCGGACCGCGCCAGCCCGTCGAGCCCGGCTCAGATCGCCGAGCGATCAGAGAGCGAGCAGACTACTCACTACTCGGTGGTCGACGCGAGTGGGATGGCGGTGTCGGTGACTTACACGCTCGAGGGCGGTTATGGATTGGGAGCCGTCGTTCCTGGAGCGGGCTTCCTGCTCAACAACGAGATGGGTGACTTCAACGGCAAACCTGGTCTGACGGACTCCACCGGACTGATTGGCACAGA
>Ga0193707_1000564_pt1 | contig 12959 bp, 15 predicted proteins | sample U3c2metaG_FD_143043 | JGI IMG/M metagenome (GOLD analysis project Ga0193707, IMG submission 143043) | Soil microbial communities from a riparian zone of the East river system, Colorado, United States - U3c2 | ecosystem: Environmental > Terrestrial > Soil > Riparian zone | place: USA: East River... | reverse complement strand
TTTTATCTTCATTTCTACCTCCGATCCAAAAGCGCGAGCTCGCTCGTCGCTTTGGCGACGGTTCGCCAGTCGCGGTAGCGGTTGACGCGCTCATGCTGGACGTTGGACTGATTCCACGGACAATCGATCAGCGCTACCGGCAACTTCATCTGACCGGCTAAAAACTGCGCCATCGGCAGCGAGTCCTCCACCGCCCAACAAAATTGCCGCGTCGATAATTCGGCCAATGTGATTGCCTTGGTATTTTCCGTGGCAAAGCGTGAGTACTTGTCGACCACGGTCAATGAGCTATGCGGTATCTCGTGCTTCGCCAACCACGCAAGCGACACCTCGTAGCTTTCCGGCGGGCGGCCCGTGACGATGGCGACGCCAAATCCCTCTGCACGCCAACGCTTTAGAACTTCGATCGCCTCCGCGATCGGCGCCATGCGCAGCAATTCATCCGGCCGATGCACGATGCGATACAACTCGTCGCGTTCGTCAGGCGTTAGTCCGCAAGAATGACCGACGTCGAAATGGGTCAATTGCTCGTAAGTAATTTGTTTGCCGAACTCGCGGTCGATGATAACGAGGAAATGGCGCGCCGCCTGGCACAGCACGTCGTCGAGATCGACATAAATCGTCCGCGGTATTAGAACCATTAGCGCTAAGATTCAAAAATCGTCTTCAAGCGTTGGGTAAGATCTCTGCGTAACTTATGAGTTTGCCCGGCTTCGTAGCGGGTGGTTTTCCACTGCGCCACATCAAAAGGAATTTTCTCCAGCGGCGTCGAGCAAATATGGACACAGGGCTTTTTCAAGGCATGGGCAAAACCCGCCTCGTAGAGCACGTTGGGTTTCGATTCCGACAGGTCGACGATCACCGCAGTCGATTTACGAATCAACCGGTGCACCTCATCGACCACGTTACCTTGAAACTCGCGCCGGTCCACTCGGTCACAAACCGCGCCGACCTGTTCTGCGGCATAGCTCATGGCCACGAAAAAAACATCTTCATATTGAGGCGCAAACGGCATCGCCGCGAAGATTAGCTTATCTACTTTCGTCACCTCGGCAGAATGTCCGGGCGTTTTCGTCTCTTGAAATTCTGCTTGAAGCGCAGGCACGAGTCCATCGATCGTTACGACGCCTTTAGACGGTAAGTTTCTCTTCAATCCGGCGATCACGATAAACGCACCATCAGCCTTTGCCGTATCCTGGTAGTGCTGCGCCTGTCGACTCGCTTCCGTCGTCAATCCCGGGAAGTCCCAGTTGCGCGTTTCAACGACAAACTGGCGCCCGTCGGGCGCGTACACGACGAAATCTGGCGCGAGTCCGCCGATCGCTCGCTCCGTCGCGAACTTTAATCCCGCTTGGCGCAAGCGCTCGGCGATAACCTCTTCGAGTTCCTTCTCCTGTGACTCCGCCATCGTCTGTCTTACTCCCCCCTCGCCGCCGGCATCGAGCCGAAGCTTCTCATCGTTCAGCGTTGTGTCAAACGAGCTAATCAATCTGCAAGACGATCCGACCGGTCTTGCTGTCAATTTCCAGATAGGCTGTTTGCAGAAATGCTCTTCCCAATATACCGATTACCTGTGCGTTCTGTTCACGGCTTTTCTCCAACAAGGCAGGCACACCGACGCATTCCATGACTTGTTCGAAATAACTGTCAGCCCCGCTCGCAGTCTTGGCCGGCAGGCGCACCCTGGCGAGATATTGCTGCAGCGTGCCGTAGCCGTGAATGCCGTGAATTTCCCTCGTGCCTTGCTGCCGAAGCTGCAACGATACGGCAACGTCATAATCGATCATCGCTCCGTACGCGCCCGTATCGATCAGGAATTCACCGCGCGCTTCCCGACCGAGTTCATCATCGTGCCGGCTCCAAGAACCGGGGATCAGCGGACCGATCGATTTTAGGCGTTCAGGGGGCTCTTCGACTGTAATGCGGTGCATCTAATTTGGACTTCAACGAGTAATTTGGTTCGAATAGACCCCGTTCCTCGTTGTCGCGATTGTGCACGCAGCGAAGATGTCCCGCAACCCAGATACAAAAACACCTAAGGCCATTGAGCTCACCAGCCAACTGAGCAATCCATGATCTTGGAACAAAAAGCCGCTGGGTAATCGTGACCAGCGCACAATCTCCGGTAGCAACCTTGCCAAAAAAGCGCCGTACACAAGTCCCATGACCGCGTGCATACTTCGCTCTACCGGCGGTACCTTCCGCGACCGATCTTCTTCTAAAAAGTCCCATAGCGTCATGAAAACTTCTGCCGCCAAGAGTCCAACCAGAACTCCGGCCCAAAGACCATTCCAGTTTATCCAAGCTAGCGAGCCAAATATTACAGCGTATATAAAATCACGTACCGCGTGCAGTTTAAGTTCTTTTCGCGCGGTCGCAACCGAGGGAAGTCGCAAACGAACCTCGTGATAATAGAGCGTATCGAAGGCTCCGAGTAAGCCCTGTAGAATCAACAAGAGAAGCACTGCTTCCATACGGCAAGAATCGATAGTTTCGGCGAGTTGAAATTATTCCTATTCGCCGCCTTGTCTCCCCAAAACGTTTCAATTAGTCAGTGTGAACCCGTTTGCATCTTAATTGGGTATTACTTCGACACGAATTCGCTGCCGCGAATGAAGAACCGATACGGTTTATCTTTCCACTTACCAGCGTAATCGACGCCAATCCGCGGCGTGGCGTTAAATTTTGGCACCGGCTCACCGCGATCCTCGACGTAAAGGACGTCGTCGAACAGATCGGCGCCGTTGAGTGAGCGATCGATGGCAAACGCCTGGCAAAGTTTTCCTGGCCCGCTGGCGAGCTCGCGCAGTTTATCGAGCCCCCTTCGAGATTTCATTAAATCGACACCGTCCACCGGCTCCACTGCGCGAATCAAGACCGCCGCTGGATAACCCTCTTTCTCGGTCACCAGATTAAGCATGTTGTAAAAACCATAGATAAAATACACGTAGGCATGACCGGCCTGACCGAACATCACCTCCGTGCGCGCCGTGCGCCCTTTTGCCGCGTGACACGCCAAATCCTGTGGACCGACGTACGCTTCGGTTTCGGCGATACGACCAACCGTGTAGCCTTGCGGATGTTTGCGGATCAAATATTTGCCCAACAATTGCTTCGCCACGCTGATGGTTTTTTGTTCGTAGAATGCGCGGGGAAGCTTCAAGGCAGCGCTAACGAGAGCTGATTGCGGAGATGGCGATTGCGAACTCTGTTTTCTGACGAGAGCCTTCTGCATTCTTATTTGGACTGCGGCAATCCGTCTTTGATTTCCACCCACGGTGCTTTTGAACCGACGTGAATGTGCTTTGAGGCTTTGATGCCGGGATCGCTGTCCAAGGTTCCCGGACGGAAGCGAAGGTGCTCAGAGTCTTTATCCTTTCTCTTTAGAATCGGTGAACCGCAGCGTCCGCAAAACACGCGATGATAACCCGGCGACGACTCCCACTCTTTGAGCAAGTCCTGCCCCGCAACAAAACGGAACGAAGTCGTCGGAATCGTCGACCCGCTGGAGAAAGCCGAGCCAGACATCTTGCGGCAGAGGCTGCAATGACAATTGGTCACCGCGCCAAGCTCACCGTCGATCTGATATCGAACACCGTCACAAAGACATGAACCTGTTAACATGAGACCTCCTCTCCCGCGTATCTTCGTCGTTGCAGATTTTAGATCAAGTGTTCTTCTAGTAGCAAATTTGTGATCTCATGATCACAATCGATGGTCGCCGCTCGGCTCAATATCTTACTAGCCGCTTAGAGAAAATCCACCAGGACGTCCCGCGCTTGTACAAAATATTTCCTCGGCACCAGAAAGCGAACAGGTATGTTACGCGCCAGGTTAAAATTCTCACCCTGGGCGAGATAAGGAATTTCTTCTGCGTCAAGAATCGATTTAATAAGTGGAATCTGTCCTGCGTCGGCAATACTTAGAACTTCAACGAGATCGACAAACTCGGTCTTTTCCGCCGCAGGTAATTCAGCGACAAGCGCTACGTCACAATCTTTACACCATGTGAATCCCACACGGTATTCGGAACGGCAACTTCGGCAGTACATGAAATCTCTTCGAGACAACTTGGCCGACGAGTCAGAAACCGAAGTCTACTCGATCCCAAGTTGTTCCTTCACTTCTCGCGCCTTAAAGGTTTCCTTTTGTTGGCCTCGTTCATCCAGCAATTTCATGAGGGCCTTGTTTTGGCGGGTCAACTCGATCTCCCGGTTTAACAAACTAGTTACAGTCTTGGCTTTAGTCGAAATATTTACTGTTTTCATAGAACATACTCCTTGCCGCGTATAAACAAACGGTTACCTTTTTTGTGACCGACGGCCTCGATCTTAACCGTTCCAGCTTCTGCGTCAACGTCGTAAAAAATACGAAACGTACCGATTCGCAGTTCGTACTCCGCTACGTCATTTGGCCGTAACTTTTTCCGATTGCGCGTTTCAACCGCTGGTTCATACGATAATTGCTCGTCTATCCGATCGAAGATGGATCGCTGTTCGGATTTCCGGAACGACTTTAATCGGCTACCGCTTCCGACGTAAATTCGATTTCGAACATCAGGCACTATAATCGTTGATCCAAGAGACACCTCGCAAAGTCGAAAATCATAGCGATTTGTGAGCACGACTGCCGGAATCTACTTGATCTCCTTCACCAAACTCCAATCCACCAACTGGCTCAACGGAATATCCTTCGTCAGCTTCAACCGCTCCTTCGTAAGCTGCACGTCCAGCTGCACGCCTTTGTCGGAAATCGTGCCGTCGTCGCTGAACGAGTTGATCGAGGCGTCGTAGGCTCTCGCCGCCTGCCCCGGCGTAATATGCAGATAGTCGGAAAGCATCTGCACCATCTCGGTCCGATTCTGCTTCAAGTAACGCGTGCCGCGCACGGTGGCGCGGACGACTCGTCTCACTTGTTCGCGCTGCGTTTGGAGCTTTTGATCCATGACCGCGATACCCGATAAAGGCAATTCGATGAGATCGCCCAGATAGACGAGCCTCCTGAATCCTTCGTCTTCCGCTTTGACCGCGAACGCCACATCGATCGCGGTCGCATCGATCGAGCCGGCGTGCAGTGCCGCCAGACGCGTCGGGCTCTCACCGGTGACGATGATCTTGACATCCTTCTCGGGCTCGAAACCAAAATGGCGCACGGCGACGCGTGATAGATAATCCACCGTGCCGGCAACCGAATCGACGCCGATGATTTTTCCTTTCAGCTCCTTTGGCGTCTTGATTTCAGGGCGGGCAACTAGGACATGCAATGGCCGCCCGGCGATCCCGACCACGGCTTTGATCGGAACCCCGGTCACCGCGGCGCGCAACGCCGACCCCCAGGCGAGCAGATAATCGACGTCGCCGGATATCAGCGCCTTGACGCCGATGGCCGGTTGCATTTGAATCTTGTCGACGTCCAGGCCTTCGCTCTTAAAAAACCCTTTGCGCATCGACACGACGACGGGAAATTCAAAAAGACCGCGGCTCGGTGTCGCAATGCTGATACGCTCGGCGCACAGTGACGCAGGCAAGCTAAGCCATATCGCGGCCAACGCCAGACCGTACCAATAGAACCATCGACTCATGATTCGCTTTGTTTTCATGGCCGCGCGGCGATCCTTTCATTCAAGCCGAATATTTTTGGAGAAATTGTATTTCGTCCAGTAATCACTTTCGTAGCGACAAACAATGCGGTTTCTGTCCCACCCGCCGCTGAAACATTTTTTCAAAAAGGCCATCATCAGACTCCATGCGTCTTTTGCCGCCTCCTTGCGGTAGCGCCCCGGCATGGTGTCGTTGAGCCAGCCATGCGGCGCGCCGGGGTAAATGCGAATGTGGCAGTTCTTCTTGGCCTTTTCCAAACAGTTTCGGAAGCGTACCACGTCATCGATGGAGATGATGTGATCGGCTTCGCCGAAGATACCCAAGACCGGACAACTCACTTGCGCGGTCAGATCTTCGATGGGCGTCGGGCGAAGATTATTTCCCATCCACTCCCGGCCGCCGATCGCGCCATAGAGCACCACTGCTCCGGCAATGTCGCTTCGTTTCGCGGCCAGCAGTACCGGCTGCCGGCCCGTTTGACAAACGCCGATGATGCCGATGCGCGCGGCGTCGACCTCCTTAAGTCTCTTCAAATATTCCACGGCGCCGTTCAAGTCTTCCAGCGCGCCCTCGTCGGTGAGATCGACTCTTTGCTCGCCGCGCAACACCGCTTTGCGGTCACCGGCGAAGCGGTGAAACAAATCGGGTGCCAGGCCGACGAATCCCGCTTGAGCCAATTTCACGGTTAAGTCTTTCGTATGCTGATCGATGCCATAGCGCTCATGAAGAATAATGACGGCAGGGCGTTTGCCTTTGGCTTTGGGTAAGGCGCGCACCGCGCTGATGCCGCCGCCGTATTTAATCATGGTCGGAGTGATTCCAGTCGATTTCATCGTCGCCATGCATTCCTCCAATGCGTCCGAGAGTTTATGTTGTGGCGCTGAAACGCGCCAAGCTTATCCCTGCATTGGAGAACGAGTCAAGGCAACCCCTAGCGCTTGTCTCAACTCCCGCGTCGACCTATATTTACGCGTATGAATCTGCAAGATGGCGCGAATGTCGTCGCCGATCTGACGACGATCGGACGCAAGACCGGCCTACTCCGAACCGTCGAGCTTCGCTTCGTCTATCATCGGGGTTGCTTCTACGCCTCGTCGAGCCGGGTGCAGGGTAAGCACTGGTGCCAAAATATGCTGGGTAATCCCGCGGTCGAATTGAAAGTGCAGGGCGAAAAACTGCTCTGTGTCGCCAGGCAGATCACCGATGATAACCTGCGCAAAGAGATTCTTTCTTCGCGCGGTTCGCCGCGCGACATGGATCGGGTAGTTTTCGAGATCAAGCCGCGTGCGTAAGCCGAGACGGCCCGCCAAAAGCGCCCGTGGCGCACAACTTAAACCGCGAAGCGTTTACTTCTTCGTTTCTTCTTTCTGCTCGGTCATTTTCTTTTCGATACCCTCTACGCCTTTTTGCATGCCCTCCATCATGGCTTTCTCTTTTTGCATGCCTTCTTGCATCACTTTCTTCACTTCCTCGTCCCGCGTGGCGGAGTCCTTTTTGTCGCCGCAAGCCGAAAACCCGGCGATCAACGCCGCAACGAACGTCATATAAACGAGTTGTTTCATATTTGCCTCCGCTAAACTTGTACTATTTTAAAATAGTTATCAGGATCGGACCGCAACAAGCAAATCCCGGCGTGCTCCCGGGCCCGCGGGTTTTTCTTTCTATCCCGCTTTGTTATCCTAAGCCCAGCGATGATTGCGCGCCAGTATTTATCGGTGGGCTTGGTTTTCACTCTTTGGCTGCTGTCCGTCGAGACGGCGTATTCCCAGGCGCCGGCAAGATCGCAAGTCGGGGCGACGCTGACCGTGACGGATGCCGGCCGCTGGCGAACACTGCAAAACGGCGTCGGCTTTCGCACCATGGTCATGGAACGCGCTAATCCGAATTACACTCTCGATCTCAAATTATTGCGCTTTGACAGTAAAGTAGTCGGAGCGCGCGTATTGCACGCCGGGCAATTTCAAATGAAAACCGCCAGCGCAAAAACCTTTGCCGAAAAGTCCGGCGCCATCGCCGCGATCAATGCCAGTTATTTCGATGAAAACAGCCGTCCGCTGGCCTACCTGAAAACGGCGGTGCAGGAAATAAACCGAAGCGTTTCCAAGCACGCGCTCTATACCGGCGTCTTCGGTGTCGGCGAGTCGGGCCCATTCGTGATCCATCGTGATGAGTTTCTGCCGGCTCAGGCCAGCGAAGCCCTGCAAACCGGGCCGCTGTTGTTGCGTCGGGGCGTGACCGTGGAATTCAGCAGCAACCTGGCGCGTTATGCTCGCCGGACTGTGATCGGCATCGATAATAAGGGACAAATGATCGTCGGCGTCACCGACGCGTTGGTCGGCGGGCTGAGCTTCAGCGAAATCCAAGAGTTGTTCATGAATCGTCGCTGGCAACTCGACGCGGATGATTTACTCAATCTCGACGGCGGCGGCTCGGCCCAGCTCTACGTCAAGTCGGGCAAATTTGAAGAGTGGTTGCCTGGCACCACGGAAGTGCCGGTGGGGATCGGTTTTTTCACCAAACCGAATTGAACACGCAGCGGCCGAGCTAGTCGAGCGCAGAAAACGCTTCGCGGCTCCAATTGAGGGCCGCAGCCGGCAAGACCCCCAGGTAAATCGTGCCGATGACGGCCAGCGCGATCGCGATGTAGACGTACGGCGCTTGGCCGAAGCTCTTGCCCTCGGTTCCGCCCTCTTCCATGTACATCGCCACGATCACGCGCAGATAGTAAATCACTGACAGCAAGCTATTGAGTACGCCGATGACGGCCAAGCCGATGTAACCGCTCATCACCGCACCGCGAAAAATATAGAATTTCCCGACGAAACCGGCGAGCGGTGGAAACCCGGCCAGCGATAACATGAAGAGCGACATGGCCAGGCCGAGGAAGGGCCGTTTAAAACCTAAACCGGCGAAGTCGCGGTAATTCTCATGTGCATCGTCGCCCTCGGCGACGCAGGTCAACACGGCGAAGGCGCCGACCGTCATGCAAGCATAGGTCGAGACGTAGAAGAGCAACGGCAATCCGCCCCACTCTTCACCGACGACGATGGCAATCAGCAAATAGCCGGCATGCGCGATGCTCGAATACGCGAGCATGCGCTTGACGCTCGATTGAGTGACCGCCAACAAGTTACCCAGTGTCATCGTGCCGATGGCGATCAGCCAAAGCGGGAAAACCCAGTCGGTATCCAGCGGCGAAAGCTTGTGCAGCAGGATGCGCGCCCAGGCGGCAAACGCGGCGGCTTTCACGGCTACGGCCATGAAACCGCTGACCGGTGTGGGCGCGCCTTCGTAGACGTCAGGCACCCAGAAGTGAAAGGGCACGGCGCCGACTTTAAACGCGAAGCCGACGAGAAGGAGAAAACCGCCGCCGATTAAATAAACCGGCCAGTCGCTCGGCTGTTCAACCAAAAAATCGGCGATCAGATTGAGATTGGTCGATCCCGTTGCGCCGTAGATCAAAGCGATGCCGTAGAGGAGAAAACCGGTGGCAAAAGCGCCCATGAGAAAATATTTCATCGCCGCTTCGCTCGACCGCTCGCTCGCGCGCCACATGCCGGTGAGGACGTAAACGGCAATGGACATCGTCTCTAAACCGAGAAAGAAAACCAACAGATCGTTGGCCGCGGCCATGAGCATCATGCCGACCGTAGCGAATAATATCAGCGCGTAAAATTCGCTCTCGTGGATGCCCGTCTGCCGGAGATAATGAATCGACGAGAGGATCGTCAGCGCGGCGGCCAGCAAAAAAATCAGCGAGAAATAAAGCGCGAAATTATCCAATATGATGCTGTCGTCAAACGCGCCTTCCTGCCCGCCCCAGAGCGCTAGGATCTCAGCGACGGCAAGACCGATACCGAGCAGACTGATAAATGCCAAGTATCCTTTGGGCTGATGCTCCTCGATGAACAAGTCGCGCACGACGCCGACCAGCGCCGTGAGCAGCACCTGCACGGTGGGGAGGAGCGGCATGATATTAACGTCCATCGCGTTTCGGCTCTCTGCGGGCGCCGTGATCGGTGGTCACGGGCGTAGCGGTAATCGTGGCCATGCGCTTCAATGTCAATTCGACGGCCGGTTGCATGCGCTGCAAAAATGGCTGCGGATAAACACCCATCAGCACAATCAAAAATAAAATCGGCGCGAGCAGGCAAATTTCTCGGCTATTCAAATCCGCCAATTTTTCATTCGCCGCGTTGGTCAATGGACCGAAAATAACCCGGCGGAACATCCACAACATATAAATCGCCCCGAGGATGACCCCGGTGGCGGCCGCCGCTGTCCAAAGCGGCCTTACGTCGAACGAGCCGAGCAAAATGAGGAATTCGCCGACGAAACCATTCAACCCCGGCAAGCCGATGGAAGAAAAAGTCACCACCAACAGTATGACGGAAAATACCGGCAGCTGTTTCCACAGACCGCCGAATTCATCGATCAGCCTGGTATGGCGCCGGTCGTAGATCATGCCGACCAAAAGAAACAGCGCACCGGTGGACAGGCCGTGGTTGAGCATCTGGTATAAACCGCCTTGCACGCCCTGGAGGTTCAAAGCGAACAAGCCGAGCATGACAAAGCCGAGATGGCTGACCGAGGAGTATGCGACCAATTTTTTAATATCGCTTTGCATCATCGCGACCACGGCGCCATAGATAATTCCAATCACTGCGAGCACAACGATGATCGGTCCCGCAGCCAAAGCGGCGTCGGGAAAAAGCGGCATGGCGAAGCGCAGAAAACCGTAGGTGCCAAGTTTGAGCAGCACGCCCGCAAGTATCACTGAGCCGGCCGTCGGCGCCTCCACATGGGCGTCCGGCAGCCAGGTGTGAAAAGGGAAGAGCGGCACTTTGATTGCGAAGGACAGGGCGAAGGCGAGAAAAAGCCACCCTTGTTGGTCGACGGGAAGATGCAGTCCGTAGAGTTTTAGCAAATCGAAAGTGAGCGCCTGCTCCGTTTGGGCATAACGTGTCGCCAGATAGATGATCGCGACCAGCATAAGCAGACTGCCCGCCATCGTGTAGATGACGAATTTCAGCGCTGCGTAAATGCGCCGCGTCCCGCCCCACACACCGATCAGGAAATACATCGGCACCAGCATGACTTCCCAGAAAACATAGAAAAGGAAGAGATCCAGCGCCACGAATGCGCCGAGCATGCCGGTCTCCAGCAGCAGCATGAAAATCAGATATTCTTTGACCTTATCCTGCACCGACCACGACGCGACTATGGCGATCGGCATGAGCAAAGTCGTGAGCAATACGAGGAATACACTGATGCCATCGATGCCAACGATATATTGAATGCCGAAGGCGGGCATCCACGCGACGCGCTCGACCAATTGCATGTCGCCGCTCTTACCGTCAAAGAGTTGGAGAATTTTCATCGACCAGAGGAAATCGAGCCCGCTCGCGAATAGCGCAAGCGCGAAAAGCGTCGGAGTTTGCCGCCGCGGCGCAAAGAGCAGCAGTCCTGCCCCGAGCACGGGGATAGCCAGCAATATGCTCAGATGACCGATCGCTAGACCGAACATAATTAAGATTGACCGAAATAATAGGCTAGCAGTGCCAGGGTTCCGACCAGCAGCCCCGCCGCGTAATGTTGCACGTTGCCCGTCTGCAGCCCGCGCCAGACCTGGCTCGAGCCGCGCGTGACCGCCGCGACGCCGTTAACCGTACCGTCGATCACCCAGGGATCGATGAAGCGGGCGAAGAAGTCAGAGATTGCCGTGAACGGCCGAACGAAAACATGATCATAAATCTCGTCGACGTAGTACTTGTTGAGCGAAAGGCGATAAAGCAAGCCACCCGCGCCGGCGCGCTGTTCAACCTCGGTACCGTCGCGCCCGTACTTCGCGTAGGCGAAGTAAATCCCCACCGCCACAACGGCAAGCGTTAACAAGGTCACGATAACTTCCGTGCCCACGGAACCTTCGTGGGCTTCGGCCGCGCCGAAGACCGGCTGCAGCCAAAGATCCCAACGGTTACCCCAGAGATACTCCGGCGCTCCCAACCAACCCGTGAAGATCGAACCAAACGCAAGGATCATCAACGGCAAGGTCATAACCGCGGGCGATTCATGAAGATGCGCTTTGGCATGATCGTCGGCCCGGCATTCGCCGTGAAATACCATGAAAAGTTGCCGGAACATGTAGAAGGCCGTCATCCCGGCGGTGATCAAACCGATACCCCAGAGCGCTGTCGCGCCGTGGTTGAAGGCTTGCCATAAAATCAAATCTTTGGAGAAAAAGCCCGCCGTCAACGGCGCGCCGGCAATCGCCAAAGTCGCGACGACATAGGTCCAGTAGGTCTGCGGCATGTGCGCTTTGAGCCCGCCCATCTTGCGCATGTCTTGTTCACCATCCAACGCATGAATGACGCTGCCCGAGCCGAGGAAAAGACAAGCTTTGAAAAACGCGTGAGTGAATAGATGAAAGATAGCGGCGCTGAATGCGCCCACCCCAACGGCGATGAACATGTATCCGAGCTGGCTCACGGTGGAATAAGCCAAGACCTTCTTAATATCGTTTTGCGTCAGTGCGATGGTCGCTGCGAAAAATGCCGTCGCCGCGCCGATCCAAGCGATGAGCGACAAAGTCGACGGCGCCAGGACGAACAGAAAATGCAGCCGCGCGGTCATATACACACCGGCCGTGACCATGGTCGCCGCGTGGATCAACGCGCTCACCGGCGTCGGCCCAGCCATGGCGTCGGGCAGCCAAACGAACAGCGGAAGCTGGGCCGACTTGCCGGTGGCGCCGACAAAAAGCAGCAAGGTAATCACCCCGATGCTGGCCGGACTAAGCATCGACGCGTGCTTTTGCAACTCGAGAAAGTCGAGTGTCCAGATACCCTGGCGGCCCAATTCCGTCACCAGCAGAAAGATTCCCAGAATGAAGCCGAAATCACCGATGCGGTTAACGATGAACGCCTTGTTGCCGGCAATCGCGTTGTTGGAATCGTGGTACCAAAAACCAATTAAGAGATATGAACAAAGACCGACGCCTTCCCAGCCAACAAAGAGGATTAGGAGATTGTCGCCCATCACTAGCGTGAGCATGAAGAAGATAAATAGATTGAGATAAATGAAAAACCGCACCATCCCCTCGTCGTGCTCCATGTAGCCGAGGGAATAAATGTGAATCAGAAAGCCGATGCCGGTGACGATCAGCAACATCACTGCCGTAAGCGCGTCGACTTGAAATGACAAATTTACTCTGAAGGAACCAGAATCGATCCAGGTATAAATAGAGTCACGAAAAATCCCGTTCGACGGCAGCTGCCAGAAGACATAGAGCGCGAGAGCGAAGGAAGCCCCCACCGCGGCGCACGCCAGGGCGCCGGCAAACTTTTTGCCCAAGGCGCG
>Ga0193707_1000562_pt1 | contig 12992 bp, 13 predicted proteins | sample U3c2metaG_FD_143043 | JGI IMG/M metagenome (GOLD analysis project Ga0193707, IMG submission 143043) | Soil microbial communities from a riparian zone of the East river system, Colorado, United States - U3c2 | ecosystem: Environmental > Terrestrial > Soil > Riparian zone | place: USA: East River... | reverse complement strand
GCAGAGACACGAGCGATCCGGCCAGCCGGCCCGCGTGATCACGCACCACGCGGGCCAGCTCGTCGTCTGTGTTCATACCTGTTGCACGGGCCGGATCTCGACGACCGGACAGGCCGGCCAGGTCCGCACCATCCGCAGCGCCTCGTCGAGATCGGCCACCTCGATCTCGCTGAACCCCGAGATGACCTCCTTGCCCTCCATGAACGGCCCGTCGGTCGTCATCGGTACGCCGCCGTCGAACCGGACCGTGGTCGCCGACTCGGCCCGTTGCAGCTTGCTGCCGCCGCAAATCTTGTCCTTGTGGTCGTCGAACCACTGCATGACCCGCTGAATGGCCCGCTCCTGCTCGTCCGGCGCCATCGCCGCGAACTCCTTCGCGTACTCCTCGGTCTCCACGAACATCAGCACGTATTTCACCCGTACACCTCCTGCGATCAGTCTCACTCAACATCACCGAGACGATCGGGACCCGGCCGGATCCGACACTCCGGACCGAGCCAGTCCGTGCAGTCGCCGAGCGCGCGCTCAGGGCCAAAGGTCCTGACTCCCCCGCGCCACGCGGGCTGCGCGTGCGTGGATCCTTCGGGTGCGCGTGTCACGCTGGAAGGTATGCGGATGGTGCTCGCGCTCGGGGGGAATGCGTTGTTGCGGCGCGGCGAACGGCCGGATGCCGACATCCAGGTGGCACATCTGGCCGCGGCGGCCCCGACGCCGCCGGCGAGCTCCGCCCGTGGCCTGCCTGGCTCAGGGTGTGAGGTCCAGCGCCGCGCGCCCCTCCGGGAAGTAGATCGGCACCGAGACCTGGTCGTGGACGACCATCCAGCGGCCGTCGATCCGCTGCCAGGCCGCGGTCCAGCGGACCCAGTGCTCGTTCTTGTCACCGGTCACCACGATGCCGCTGATCCGGTTGACGGCGAAGACGACAGCCAGGTCGCCGTCGACGAGCACCGTGAGGTCGCGGACCTCGTACTCGATCGGCAGCTGGTACAGCGTGAAGACCTCCTCCCAGTTCTTCCACTTCGCCTCGGCGCCCAGGTGCCGCAGTGGAATCCCCATGTCGAACGAGACGACATGCGGCGCGAAGGTCGTCTTCACAGCGTCCATGTCCCCGGTCTGGATCGCGCCGACCAGCGTGTCGATCCGCTCCCGGAGCTCTACTTCGTCTTTTGCCTGTTGGGTAGTCATGATCGGTACGACGAGACAGCCAGCCGGACTGTGAGGACCTCACACTCCGGTACGGCGTCTCGTCGTACCGGAGAAAGGCAGATCCGACGGAGGGAAACACGATGACCGGGGACGACCAGCTCGATCCGGGCCTGAGCGCGATCATGAGCGAGCGGCGCACGCTGATCAACCTCGCCTACCGGCTGCTCGGCTCGCTGGCCGATGCCGAGGATGTCGTCCAGGAGACGTACGCCCGCTGGTACGCGATGTCAGACCGCGAGCAAGCGGCGATCGACTCCCCCGCGGCCTGGCTGACCAAGGTCGCCAGCCGGATCTGCCTCGACCTGCTCCGGTCGGCCCGCGTCCGTCGTGAGCGCTACGTCGGCGAATGGATCCCTGAACCCCTGCCGGAGAACGCCGACTGGCAGACCGGTATCGACCCGGCCGACCGGGTCACGCTGGACGAGTCCGTGAACATGGCGTTCCTCGTCGTCCTGGACTCGATGACACCGGCCGAGCGGGTCGCGTTCATCCTGCACGACGTCTTCCGGTACCCGTTCCCCGAGGTGGCCGAGATCGTCGGCCGCTCTCCCGCGGCCTGCCGTCAGCTGGCGACGTCGGCGCGGCGCCGGATCAGCGCGGCGCAGACCCCCACACCGCCGACTGCCCGGCGCGCCGAGCTCGTTCGTGCGTTCAAACGGGCCTGGGAGGCCACCGACATCGCGACCCTCGTCAGTCTGCTCGATCCCGACGTCACGGCGGTCGCCGATGGTGGCGGCATCGTGACCGCCGCGCTCGAGCCGGTCCGCGGTGGCGCGAACGTCGCGCAGTACTTCACGGGCCTGCCTGTCCCGCTCTACGGCCGCACGCTGGTGGAGCGGATCGTCAACGGCCAGCCGGGTCTGGTGATCGAGGCCGAGGGCGCCATCGAGACGGTGATTGCGTTCGACATCGCCGGGGACCGCATCATGAACATCTGGGCGATCCGCAACCCGGAGAAGCTGCGCCCCTGGACGAACTAACCGGCCGACAGCAGGGTCATCACGGTCTCCTGGGCACACGCCTTGTTCACGCCGATCCCACCGCGGGCACCGCGCTTGATCCAGCCCGCGACGTAGTGCCCAGGCCGGCGCCCGGGAAGGCGGACAACTCCTGCAGCGCGGAGACGCCGCGGCCCACCACCCCAGGTCCGGTACGCCGGCGGTTGCCACGCGTCGAGATCCATCCCGTCGAGCGGCTCCCGCTCGGCGAAGTACGCCGCGTTCCGCTCGACGTCCTCGACCGTCGCCCGGTCCGCAGGTTGGGCCGCGTCGACCGGGCAGATGTCCGCGCACGCACCACAGTCGATGCACGTCCGCGGATCGATGAACAGACTCGCCCCGGTCCCGACGCCAGGCTCTCCCGGAGTCGGATGAATGCAGTTCATCGGACACACCGCCACGCAACTCGCGTCCGAGCAGCACTCCTCCGAAATGGCGTACGTCACAACAAGCCGGTACGCCGATACACCCGGGCCGCCGGCGGCGTCAGCAGGCCGACCGAACCCAGGAAGTCCATCAGGTTCACGCAGCTCGTCCGCAGCAGCGACCGGTGATGTTCGTTGTGCCGCGCCTCCTTCAGCGCGCGGTCGGCGTCCAGCCCGCGTTCGCGTAGACGTCCCGCCCGACCATGCTCGGCACATGGTGTTCGCGCGCGAGCGCGATCACCAGCGCACTGACCCAGCGCCGCCCGCGGCCCGCACCGGCCAGCCGCTCGCGCGTCTCCTCGCGCGCGAACACCATGTGCCGCGACTCCTCCACCACCTGAATGTGGTTGACCTGCCGCACCAGCGGCTCGACCCGGCGATCTCGGTCAGCGCCCACTGGAACTCCGCACTCTTCGGCGGCTTGTCGTACACGTCCCGCAGGATCATCTGCTGCAGGATCAGCTCGAACCAGATCCCGGTCGTCGCCACCGACGCCGCCCGGACCGCCACCGCGTTCGGCCGGTCGGGAGGCACTCTGTAATCTCTCGGTGACGGAAAGACAGACCGCTCTCTCGGGGTGGAACTTCCGTGGATGATCAGCAGTTGTCTTGATGGGCGCCGAATGGGACGAGGCGTGCCCGGCGGCGAGCGAAGGAGAGTCATGAGTAGGCGTGTCGAGCAGAAGGCCCAGGCCCGCGAGCGGATCGCGGCGCAGCTTGCTGCCCAGCAGCGGGCGGAGCGACGCCGGCGGCTGCTGCTGGCGGTCGGTGCCGTCATGGTCGTCGTCGTCATCGTCGGCGGCCTGGTCGCCGTCCGCCTGGCCGGTGGCGGCAAGAAGACCACGACCGCCCCGTCGGGTGCCGCCGACGCCCAGATCATGACCGCGCTCACCTCCATACCGGACTCGACCTTCGCCACGGTCGGCACCGACGGCGTCCAGGCCGCACCGTCCGCCATCACCGCCCCGGCGCTGACCGCCGGCGGCAGGCCGAAGGTCCTCTACATCGGCGCAGAGTTCTGCCCGTACTGCGCCGCCGAGCGGTGGCCGGTCACCGTGGCACTGTCCCGGTTCGGGACCTTCAGCAACCTCGGTACGACGCACTCCTCCGGGAACGACGTCTTCCCGAACACGCCGACGCTGTCGTTTCACGGCGCCACCTTCACCAGTCAGTACCTCACCTTCACCGGCGTCGAGACCACCACGAACGAACAGGTCAACGGCCAGTACAAGCCGCTCGACACCCCATCGCCCGAGGACCAGAAGACGTTCGACACCTACAACCAGCCGCCGTACGTGAAGAGCGGCGGTTCGATCCCGTTCGTCGACCTCGGCGGCAAGTTCGTGTCCTCGGGTGCGACCTACAGCCCGCAGGTGCTGGCCGGGAAGACCCAGGCCCAGGTCGCGGACGCGCTCAAGGACCCGTCCAGCCCGATCGCAAAGGCCGTCATCGCCTCCGCGAACGTGTACACGGCGGCCATCTGCGGCATCACCAACAACCAGCCGGCCAAGGTGTGTTCGACCGACGCCGTCACCAGGGCCGCCGCGAAACTCGGGAAGAGCTGAGCGTGAGCGGCACCGCACAACGCTCCGAGAAGACCGCGACCGGGCTGGGTTGGCTCCCCTGGACCACCCTCGCCCTGTCGATCGCCGGCGTCGCGGTCGCGTCGTACCTGACCTATGAGCACTTCATGGCGGGTTCGACCCTGGCCTGCCCGGACACCGGCGTGGTCAACTGCGTCAAGGTCACCACGAGCGAGTACTCCCGCCTCTTCGGCATCCCGGTCGCACTGCTCGGGCTGGCCTTCTTCGTCGGCATGACGGCGCTCTCGCTCCCCCCGGTCTGGCGCATGTCGTCGCCCTGGCCGAGCCGTCTCCGGCTGGCCGCCGTACTCGTCGGCGTCGTCTTCGTCTGCTACCTGATCTGGGCCGAACTGTTCCGGATCGACGCGATCTGCCTCTGGTGCACCGTCGTCCACGCATTGACCCTCGTGCTGTTCGCCCTGGTGCTCATCCGCCAGGCCCTGGATCCCGAAGGCGGCTGAGACTGCTCGGCGTCGGGTACCGGCGAGGCATGCGATCTCCGGGACGGGTGACTGACGCATGAACGAGTTCATCGGTGCGACGAAGTGGGTGCCGAACGACGGCGGCATCCGGAAAGTACGGGCGGCACTCCCAGACTGCCGCGGTTGCGACCTGCAGGAAGATGCCGAGCACGTCGTACCCGGCGAAGGTCCGGTCCGCGCCCGGATGATGCTGGTCGGTGAAACACCCGGTGACGTCGAGGACAACGAAGGTCACGTCTTCGTCGGCCCGGCCGGCCGGGTGCTCGACAAGGCCCTGGCCGAGGCCGGCATCGACCCTCGGAGGCGTACCTCACCAATTCGGAACCGGATTCAAGGTCACCGAGCACCGCGGCGAGCGGCTCGAACTCGCGGACGCTCGGCAGTGCGACGGTTCACCCGTCCGCGGTGGTCCGATCGCAGGAGTTCCGCCGCGATTTCGCCCACTTCGTCGAGGATCTGCGGGCCGCCGCCGACGTCCTCGACCAGTCCGGGCATGACGCCGCCCCACGCGGAGGCGACGTGGGGACGACCGGATCCAGGACGGATCTAGGTGAAGATGCTGACGCCACCGGGACCGACCAACAGGCCGATCACGATCAGAGCGGCGCCCCACAGCAACTGGCCGCGGAAGAGCGAGACGATCCCTGAAATGACGAGGATCGCAGCGATGATCCACAGAACAAGACCCATGGTTCTTCCCATCTGTCAGGCCGGGCGAACACCCAGCGGCTGTCCCCGTGCCGCCTCTCCAGTGCCCACCCGCAAACCTCCTCAGTCGTGCGGTCCGACCTCTTCTTGTCACTCGTCAGTCGGTGTCCTTGCTGCCGGGGAGGAACTACCGGACCTTGGACTTCACGCTCCGGGCGCGTCGAGTTGCTCGGCCGGCACCGCGGTGCGCAGCACGTAGATGCCGTCGAGGGCGGTCTCGGCGTCGATCTGGTCGTGTTTGCGCTCGATGGTCAGGCTGGTGTCGGTGATGGTGTGCTCGAAATGCTTGCCGACCTTGTAGGTATTGATCACCTTGCCGAGGGCGACTCCGATGTCGTCGGCACCGGCCAGGGTGCCGCGACCGACGCGGGCCACGAGTTGATCAAGCAGTTTCTGGGTGGCGTCGAGCAGGGCGCCGCGTTTGCGGGCGCGTTCGGCGGCCAGCAGCGGGTTGCGGCAGGCGATGAGCCGCTCGTCGGGGTAGTCGGGGTGGGCGATCTCGGCCAGGTCGTGTTGGTCGAACAGCGACATCTGCAGCGGCCCGTCGTCGGCGGCGAGTTTCGCGATCGCGGGCGCCCGCAGCGCGGTCACCCAGCCTATGTCGTTGTCGTCGGCGGCTTTGAGGGCGTCGATGCGGGCCGAGGTGATCATGCCGCGGTCGCCGACCATCACCATCTGCTGCAGGCCGAAGGTGTCACGCACGACCTTGACGGCCTCGACGAACGCGGTCGGGTCGCCGGTGTTGCCGGAAAACACCCGCACCGCCACCGGCCGGCCGTCGGGGTCGGACAGCAGCCCGTACTCGATCTGGAGCTTGCCCTTCTTGCCGTCGCGGGAGTAGCCCCGCGCGGCGAGCGGGCAACACCGGCCCTCCACCCAGGCCGAGGTCAGGTCGAACAGCGCCATCCGCGATGGGTTCACCAACGGGGCGAGGTGGCGGCGGGATAGCGCCTTCTCGATCTCGGTCTGCCGGCCTTCCAGCCAGTCCATCGCCGCATAGATCTCATCGGTGGACGCCTCGGCGACGCCCAGGTCGGCGCCCAGGGTGGTGTCGGACCACCAGGTCAGCGTGGACAACTTCGAGCCCGGCCTGACCACCCGGGAGATGATCAGCGCCAACGCCAGGTCCCGCTCCCGACACGCCGGCCCCAACACCGCGGGCAGCCCCAGCTTGTTGGCCATCGCCGCCACCGCGGCGACATGCCCGTGCGGCAGCGACCGGGTGATCGCGAAGGCCTGGTCGGCCGGAACCAGCCGCTGCCCCTTCAGCGTCGCCTCGAGCGCCTCGACCGCGTCGTCGGGCAGTGCCCCCAGGTTCGCCAGCGTCTCGTGCTTGACCTTGCCGCCGTCGCGGAACGTGCGCCGCAGCAGCACCGACTCATACACCCGCTCCTCACCCGACTTCGCCACATACGTGCGCTTGTTCCGGGCTACGTGCATCGCGCCACCGCGTGCCGACATAGCACTACCATAACCGATCTGCCGCGAACAACTCGGCATGACACGCAGAATTTAGTGGCTACACCTAGCGACCACAAACCCCTTCCTCTGCAGGTCACAGCCACAATCTCTACGCAGAGCTACCGCAACTTCGGGCTAGTACAGGGCGCGGTCGGCGTAGCGGGCACCGTGGAGCCGTCTGATCGCGTCGAGAACTTGTCCGCGGCTGCTCGCGCCGCCGGTGAGGATTGCCAGCTCCAGGTCGTCGGGTTCGGCCAGGAAGCCGTAGAGGCTGCGCAGTTGCTCGGCGAGCTCGTTCAGGCTGGGTGGCGGCACGGCGAGCAGACCGATGCTCTGTTCGTCGAAGTCGGCGGCTGTCCGGGCTCGACGCCAGAGGGCGGGGTCATAGGCGACAGCACCGGAGACCGGGGACCACAGGGCTGGCGGCGAGGCCAGACCGTACTGGTCGACCCAGTTCTTGAGTACAGCCAGGCGACGCACTGCAGCGCGGTCGAAGCTCGAGTGGGGGCTGTTGGTTGCGATCCACACCAGGTCGTAGACATCACGTGCGGGTGTGCGCCGGGTGAGGCGCGCGATCTTTTCGGCCATGTTCTCCGCGAGCGCCATCACGGGTAGGGCGGTCGGCAGGTCGTAGGCGTCGTGGATGGCGAGCCGGATCCATCCCCGCTCGTCGGGTGGCAGCCACGGGGCTGGTCCGATGTCGAGTTTGGTCGTCAGATTGCCGACCCCGCCGAACGGCGTGTCGTAGCTGACTTGGGGCCGTCCGCGATGGTCGTCAACATGGTAGTGGAAGCCGTCGATTTCGAGACCGTCGATCTCACCGCGCAGCAGGTCGGATACAGCTGCTGGGTCGTCGGCGGGGTCACGGACCGAGAAGTCCAGATCGGTGGAAAAGCGTCCTGCGTTGCCCGCATAGAGCTTGCGCAGTGCGGTGCCGCCCTTGAAGACGAGGTGCTCGAATGTGGCTTGCTCATGCAGGTGCGCGAGCAGGAGATCCTGCGCAACGTCGATGAGAGCGGCGTACCGACCGCCGGGTCCCTGCGGGGTGTGACGTGCCAGCCAACCAGTGGTGATGCGGCTCATGTCGCCTCTGTGAGTTCGCGGGGGTCGAATGGCAGTAGGCTGTCGGCCACGTTGAAGCGCTTGTCGAAGCGCCGAGTGACTCGGGATCGGCCAAACCAGGTCACCTTGTTTGGTTTGGTTGGTTGCAGTAGGTCGGCTGTCTTCGGCGCGACGCCGCTGAGTAGATAGGCAAGTCGTGGGCGCACGGTGGTCGGTCGCCGGTGTAGTTCCTTGTCCAGATCGTTGACCGGGGACCGCTCGGCGAGGTCGAGGAGTGCCTCGGCGAACGTGGTCCAGTCCCGCACATCGCCTGGCTTGGTCGCGAGGTGAGCCAGGATCGTGGCTGGCTGGTGGACCGGAAGTTGCTCGAGGGCCGCTGGGGTGAGTCGAGCGGAGAAATGTACGACTCGCATGCGCTGCTTGAGCGAGTCGGGGACCACTGTGTTGACCGGCACTGCGATCTCGTGGCGATCCGGTGCGCGCTCGGCCAATCCGTGGAGCCACAAGGCGCTGCCCAGGGCAACTGTCGCTGAGTCGTGACCAGCCAGCATCGCGGCCCGCAAGTCGATGAACGGGTCGCCGTGACCGTAGGGTCCGGCGTGCGCACCGGGGGCGAACTCGTACACGCCGCGTTGCCCGGTGGGTAGCAGCCACCCTGCCTCGCGCAGCCGGCCGGCGAGCACCTTTGCGGGCGTTCGCAGCCCGGCCTCCTCGGCGAGGCGGGCAAGGTCGTCCATCCTGACCAGGGTGAGTTGACGCAGCTCCAGGTCGGCGACCAAATGGGCAAGGCCCCGCGACAGGGTCCGCGCAGGTACTGTCATGAGAGCCTCCCAGGTAACCATTTTGGATACTAAGGTACCGCGTGTGACAGCATTGTCAAGCGACGCGCCTAAGTAATCAGATCGGATACCTTTAAGCTGTCTATGACAGTGCAATCACGCGCTGTCCGCGCCTAGGGCGAGCCGTCAGGGCGCTCGCTCATCGTGAATCGTGTCCAGCATGGAGTCCCCGGCCGTCGGTCGCCAACTTTGACCCTGCCACAGGTCACGAGGCCCCGCTACCGGCAATCAGAACCACCCTCCGACGAACTCACGGCGCCCACCGCTTGGATGCCGGCCCGGTTGAGGCGTTCGATGAGGCTGGGTTTGCGTGCGTGCGTTTGCCGCAGGTTGATGGTGCGTTGTGTGAAGCCGCCGGCGCGGTCCTCGCGTTCGGCGAGTGCTTGGAGGTCGGTGAGCAGTGTGACGGCCGCGTCGTAATCGGCCGGTTTCAGCGTGGCGATGAGCGCGTCGACGCGCGCCCACGCGGCGTCTTCCTCGCGGGCCAGGTGGTCGAGTCGTCGTTCGCGGGCCAGGGCGCGCGCCTGCCCGCGCTGCGCCTCGTCTTCGGCGCGTTGGGTGGCGAGCCGACGCTCACGGTCGGCTCGCCGGCGTGCCGCGTTGTCGAGCAGGTCGGCAACGGTGCGGGGGACTGGGATGGGGACGGTCGGGGTGATCTCAGCACGGAAGCCGCGCAGGATCTCCATCCGTACCCGCACGGCCTCACCCTGGACGACCCGTCGCAGCAGCCGGTCCTTCTCGGCGATCGGCAGGTCGGCGACCCAGTCGGCGACGTCTCCGGGATTGTCGGCGATCTCCCGCAACGGCTGGGAGGTTTGGGCCGCGGTCGCGAGCAGGTCGTCGTCGAGGTGGAGGAAGTCGGCCAATGCTCGCTGTGCCGCGGTGAGCGTGCCAAGCCCGGGCGGGACTGGTGGTTCGAGGTCGTCGTCGGCGTCGCTGTCGAAGACGTCCTCGTCGCGTTCCCAGGCGCCGTAGGCGGCCAGCCACGCGACGTAGAGCGGCCGGAGATCACCCGCGGCGAGTTCGGCCCGAACGCCGACGATCGCAGACAGCAATGACTCGGCGTCGGGGTCGAAGTCGAACTCGCCTGCGTGGTCCTGGCTGGTGAGGTCGAGTACGACGAACTCGCCAGTGACCCACGCGCTCAACTGGTCGCCTGCGCAGTATTGCTCGACGACGTTGGGGTCGAGCAGGCCACCGGGCAGGCGGAACATCACGCGGTGCGTGCCCCAGTTCGTCACATGTAGATGCGCGTCGTAGTAGCGCTCCATCAACAGGTTCGGGTCGCCCCGGAAGTCGCCCCAGTGGTACTCGTTCACGAAACTGGTAGCGGTAATCCTTGCCCGGGTGGACAGCGACCGGACCGCGGCCTGCTCGTCATCGTTCAGTGGCCGGTCGATCGCCAGGAACTCGTAGTACTGGTACTCGCTCACTGTCCGTCCAGTTCGTGGATGAAGGGTTCTGCCCGGAAGCTGGAGTCGTCTCCGAGGTGGAAGAACAGACGCCCCTCGATCGTCCCGCGGTCGGCGAGAGCCGCCCAGCCGCGTCCGCTGACTTGGTCGCCCTCGTCGGCCCCTTCCCAGGTGAACTCGACGCCGGCGCGGCCATCCCTCTCAACCGCGCGGCAGTCCAGCGAGCCACGAACGCCGATGCAGCCGAACTGGCCCGACCCGTCCCCAGCGAACTGGATCAAGCCCGGTTCGACCAGATCGGTGGCGTCGCGGTCCCACCCACTCATCTCCACGATCCGCCACCGGCCGACCAACGGTGCCACGAATCTCCGAACTCCTTTTGCCACGGGTGCCAGCATAGCCGTCGCATGGAGGCTCGTTGCCGCGCCGGGTTTGCCGGGATGATCAGGTGAGGAGCCACCGTTTGTATGGTCCGTCTGGTTATTTCTCGCTTCGGATCTTGCCGGCTTTGGCGAAGTCTGCAAGCGTTCCAGCGACGAGATTCTTGGTCAGATCGCGGCTCAGCGCGGCGGTGACCTGTTTCTGTCGTTGCGCCGTTCTGAGCGCGCGGGGCCGGTCAACGGCCGGGTTGCCTGGTAGCGGACTTCATCGTGTAGGTGGGCTGGGTCTCGTACCCGAGCAGTCCGATCTCCGCAATGGCTGCCGTAGACGTGCCGACGGTCATCTCCCGCAGCCCGGTTCGTCGTGCTATCCAGACAGGCAATGCCGATCCCCCGCACATCTGCGCGGTGGACCGTGCAGGCTTGGATCGATGGATCAATGACCGGAGGCCAGGTTCCGGGAAATGTTGACCGCAGTCCAACGCCGGCGTTGACCGTGAGGGCGGTCTTGCGCCCTGGCAGGATAGTTGCGTGAATCTCGGTGACGATCGCGATGGCGGCCGCCTTGACCTGCGTCGTGAGCTGTCCGAGCTTCGGGCCGAGCGAGACCGGTTGCGGGTCGAGAACGTGCGGCTGTCCCGTCTGCTGGAGCTGCGAGGCCAGGACACCACACCCGTGGCCGAGCAACTCGCGGCCCCTATCGGGCGCGGAGGGATGGTGTCGATGGCAGGCTCGACACCGCAGCAGAAGCTTGCCCTCTACTTGGATCTGTTCCGTTCCAGGAACGACACGTATGCCAAGTATTGGGAGGACCCGCGCACGGGGAAGAAGGGTTGGATGCCCGTGGCAGCAGGTGGGTGGCGTAAGGGTATGACTCGCGCGACGGCTCGTCTGCTCCCGCTGACTCCGGATGTCGTCGCGGAGCACTTGGCCGCACGGTCGCGGCGGGATCTGTTCATCGGTCTGTACCCGATGCTCCCCAACAACACCTGCTGGTGGCTGGCTGCTGACTTCGACGGCAAGACCGCCATGCTCGACGCCTTGGCCTATGTCAAGGCTGCCCGCACTGCTGGCGTCCCCGCCGCGCTCGAGATCTCTCAGTCCGGCGCCGGGGCACACGTCTGGATCTTTTTCACCGCGGCGATCCCCGCCCAGATGGCACGCGCGGTCGGCACCGCGCTGATCCACGAGGCCATCCTCCAGCGTGGTGCTATGAGTCTGGGTTCCTACGACCGGCTGTTTCCGAGCCAGGACGTACTGCCCGGCTCCGGCCCCGGCAACCAGATTGCCGCACCGCTTCACGGGAACCGCCGCAAGGACGGGCTCACGCTCTTCCTCGACCCGGCCACGCTGGAACCGTACGAGGACCAGTGGGCGTTCCTCTCGACGCTGGACAGGCTGAATCCCGGTGACGCCGCGCGTCTCGCCCGTAAGGCGTCGCGTGCTGCTGTCGGCCGCGACGTCACGACCCTCGCGCGAGCCGAGTCCACCAAGGTGCACCCGCCCATGCCGCCGGTTGTGCGCGCCGAACTCGCCGCCGGCCTGGTCCTGGACGCGACCGCGCTCCCGCCCGCCGCTCTTGCGACTTTCAAGCATGCCGCATCGATGGCGAACCCGAAGTTCTACGAGCTGCAACGGCTGCGCAAGTCCACCTGGGAAACCCCGCGGTTCGTCACCGGCTACGACCTGACCCTGGACGAGAAGCTTGTCCTGCCTCGCGGACTCCGGCACCTGGTCATCGGCATCGTCGAGCGCGGCGGCGCCCGCCTCGATGTCACCGACAACCGGGTTGCGGGCACGGAGATCGACGTCGCGCTCATCGGCGAGCTCGCCGACCGGCAGGCCGCGGCAGTCGGCGAACTGCTCGCGCACGACGATGGCATCCTGGTCGCCCCGCCAGGATCGGGCAAGACCGTTATGGCGTGCGCGGTCATCGCCGAACGAGCGGTGTCCACACTGATCCTGGTCGACCGCAAGGCCCTCGCCGACCAATGGCGGACTCGACTGACCGAGTTCCTCGGCCTCAAACCAGGACAGCTCGGCGGCGGACGGACCAAGCTGACGGGGATCGTCGATGTCGCCATGCTGCCCACCCTGGCCAGGCACGACGACGTCGAGAACCTGACTGCCGGATACGGGCAGGTCATCGTCGACGAAGCTCACCACATCGCCGCAGCCGCCTACGACCACTCGGTCAAGAAGGTCGCCGCCCGCTACTGGCTCGGTCTCACTGCCACCCCCGACCGTCGCGACGGCCTCGGCGAGCTCTTACGCTGGCAGCTCGGACCGGTACGGCACACGATGACTGACGAGATACCGGGGACGCTGGCCGAAGCAGCCGGCGCCAGTGCAGGACCGGCGCGAGTGCTGCACGTGCACGAGACCACCTTCACCGCAGCAAACATCGCTCAGGACGCCCCGTCACCTATCGCCGAGG